>Ga0187893_10013303_pt1 | contig 11485 bp, 10 predicted proteins | sample MA1701074metaG_FD_139574 | JGI IMG/M metagenome (GOLD analysis project Ga0187893, IMG submission 139574) | White microbial mat communities from a basaltic lava cave in the Kipuka Kanohina Cave System on the Island of Hawaii, USA - MA170107-4 metaG ...
ACCATTCACCATTCACCATTCACCATTCACCATTCACCATTTACCAATGACCAAAGTCGGTTTCATCAGTCTCGGTTGCCCAAAGAACCTCGTCGATAGCGAGGTGATGATGGGCCAGCTCAAGGCCCATGGCTTTGAGCTTACTGCCAATGCGCAGGATGCGGACACAATCGTCGTGAATACTTGTGGGTTCATCGAGCAGGCCAAGGCCGAATCCATCGAGGCAATCCTGGAAGCGGCAAGTTTGAAAACCAACGGCAAGGCACGGCATCTGGTGGTAGCCGGGTGTTTGGTAGAGCGTTATCGAGACGAGTTGAAGGCTGACCTGCCAGAGGTTGACGCCTTCATTGGCACCAGCCAGATAAACGACATTTTGACGGTATGCGATCCGCGGACCAACACGCGCGCGCTACCGGTAGTTCCCCTTGGTAATCAGAGCGCGACCTATCTTTACGACGAATCGACGCCTCGTATTCTTGCGACTCCGAGCCACTATGCCTACATAAAAATCGCCGAGGGATGCGATCGGCCGTGCGCGTTTTGTTTTATTCCGCAGATGCGCGGCCATTTTCGCAGCCGGCGCTTTGGCTCGATCGTCGCCGAAGCCCATCAGCTTGCCGAAGAGGGCGTGAAAGAGTTGATTCTGGTGGCTCAGGACTCGTCGCGCTACGGTGAGGATCTCGGCAAGCAGGATGCTTTGGCTCATTTGCTGCGCGAGTTGTCCCACACCGAGGGCATCGAGTGGGTGCGAGTAATGTACACGTACCCGACGCACATCAGCGAGGCATTTCTGGATGTGCTGGCGGAAGAACCAAAGGCAGTTAAGTATCTCGACATGCCTCTGCAGCATGCCTCGCAAAAGGTTTTGAAGCTCATGAAGCGTGGCGGTAATCGAGCCAGCCTCGAGCGCTTGATTCAAAGGGTTCGCCAACGCGTGCCGGGAATCGCGGTGCGCACGACTTTCATCACCGGCTTTCCGGGCGAGACAGATGAAGACTTTGAAGAACTGCTAACTTTCGTTCGCAATGTGGAATTCGATCGCGTCGGCGTCTTTACTTATTCCGATGAAGAGGGAACGCCTGCATACGACCTGCCCGATAAGGTTCATCCGAAGATAGCCAAGCAAAGACGTGCGCGTTTGATGAAAGAGCAGTCACGCATCTCGCGCCGCCGCAACAAATCAAGAATCGGCGAAACGGTGCGGGTACTTTTCGAGGGCGAATCAAAAGAGAGCGAGTTGTTGTGGCAGGGAAGAATGGAGACTCAAGCCCCCGATATTGATGGCTGCGTGCTGATCAATGACGCGCCTGAAGATTTTGGCCCGATTCCCGGCGAAATAGTGAATGTGCTGGTCACGGACGCGCAGGATTACGACCTGATCGGGGGGATCGTATGACGCAACCGACTTATTCTGTGTTCCGTTGTATACCGAATCTGACTGATGTTGCCTCAATAGGTAAGTTTCGTGTGAGGTCTTCTTGAAACCCATAAAAATGGTTCAGCTGTAAAACGCTACTGCAAAACCCAACCTAAAGGTTGAATAGAATGAGAGGTTGAGTTTTTACCAGGCTCGGTAGCGGTTGCTGTGCGCCGTCACTCAGCCTTGTGTCCATGAGGTCAGAACCACTTCGCGGTAGCGGGCGGATCGTTTCGCCAAGAATCAAGTATCGATTTTTCCGTCCCTTACAACGGAGGTGATGACTTGAAATACTTTCTTAGTGCTCTGTTAACTTTGCTTCTCGTATACTCTTTGTCTCAAACGCTCAGGGCACAAGCGCCAGTCTCATGGGTAAGCGTACCTCTGGAGGGCGACCAACTCACGGTCCTAATGCCGAAAAATCACAAGGTGAAATCACGGGAGTTTAGTTTCGGGCAATTCAAGGTTAAGGGCCACGTTTACACGGCGACAGAGGATGGCGTTGACTACTCCGTATGGTCCTTGGCTAACGAGGGCGACGCGATGGCTAATCTGCCGAACTCCGTCAGTTATCTTGACTACTGCGCTGACCTCGTTTGGGAGTCGATTCTTAAATCGCGCCGCGATCAGCTCCTTGAAGAGGCTAAGTTCAAGTCCCGTATGTCTTACGCAAGTAATTTGTCATGGACTAAGCTACAAGTAAACAAGGTTTGGCATCAACCGCTGGGGCGGGAATACTCCATCATGCTCGGTAACAGACCTGGAAAGACTCAGTTTTATGTCGCCGGACGGCAGATCTACATCCTAATCGTCTTAAATGAGGATGCTAATGTCGCCGCCGCGCAACACTTCGTCAACTCCTTCCGCACTGAGAAACATGTGGATCCGAAACGCCCTCTCAGCGGAATCGGGCCGGGACGGGGCGGAAATATCGGTGGCGGCGACCACTCAATCGAGGCGGCCGACACGGATTATAATCGGGTCTTTTCGGGAAAAGAGGTAACTCAAAAAGCACGCATCCTTTCCAAACCCGAACCGGAGTACACTGAGAGCGCGCGCAAATATTCGGTTCAGGGAACCGTCATAGTGCTCGCTGTTTTTTCTCGCTCTGGAGAAGTGACCAAAAATATGTCCTAGATGCGCTACCGCATGGCTTGTCGGGAAAGGCCGTGGCTGCTGCCAAGGGGATCGAGTTCATCCCTGCGAAAAAGGATGGACATGACGTGTCGATGTACTATCAACTCGAATACAAATTCAATCTCTATTAACCAATGGCACGCCGAGCTTGAAGAACGCGCCCGTGTGGCAGGGAAGAATGGAGACGCAAGCGCCCGATATTGATGGCTGCGTGCTGATTAATGATGTGCCAGCGGGTCTTCTCCCAAACCCTGGAGAATTCGTAGAGGTCTTAATTAGCGACGCCCATGACTATGACCTCATTGGCTCTATCGTTAGAACCTGACCCTAAATTACTCCCGATTAACACCACAACCGAGAAAAATACCGGCGCCTAATATGAACGAGGCGGCGGTTTGTCTTTAGTTTTTGGCTTTGGCTTCGTTGGATCCGGGGCACGCAATGGAGGAATGGTGCTCATGACCAATGCATCCCATTCTTCAACTCTCTTAATCATGCTGGCGGGAACCAGAGCCTTGGTCTCGGCAGACATTTTCATCAGTACCTTAGCCGCGCATATCTGCGGCCTATCTCGGTCAGGCTTTGTCCGGGTTTTCATTAGCCGAACGAGCTTAGGGACGGCTGGTTTGGCAGCTGGTCCGATTGCCCCTAATGCTTGGGCTGCTTGACATGGGATGAGCGAATTGTTCAAGGCCGAGATCAATGCCGGCACCGCCGTTTTTGCTATCGGTCCCAGGGTCTCGAGCGCAGATGCTGCTTCCCGACGAATGTCCTCATCTGAATCCTTCAATGCCTTAATTAATAATGGAACGGCGGGTTCGGCCGCGACACCAAACCACTTTATGATATCGATGGCTTTCTTCCGCACCTCTTTGTTCGGCATCCGCATTGCTTCGATTACCAGGGGAGCGCCCACAGCTCCCAATTCGCTCAAGACATTAAGGACGCGGAAAGGTTGCCTTTTTATTTCATCTTTCATCAGCGGCAGAATGATCGGACCAATGCTCGCCAGTGTGATAGAGGCGTAAATGTACAATTGGTCATCGTCGCCATACAAGTGTTCCAGCAATGCGGGCACCGCCTCCGCTGCATCTGGACCGATTTTACCGAGGGCTATCGTCGATTGGACCTGCATGGGTTGGTCGCCCGTTCGCAAAATTTGAATCAGCACCGGAACCGCCTCTCGCGCGATTGGGGCCAATCGACCCAGGCCCTTAACCGCCATCCAGCGAACAATTCCGTCTTGATCATTCGTGGCCGAGATCAACGCCTGGACTATGGCTTTTTGATCAGAGATGGGCTTGTAGTAACTCAACGCAAAGACTGCGTAAAAGCGACTGTAGACGTTTGGAGACTTGATTAATTCCAACAACTCCGACCGGTTGAACTTTGATTCGTTCAGATCCCCTGCAGTCCGGCCAGGTCCGATTGCCCACAAGGCGTCTTCAAGGTGTATCCACACATTGTCGTTCTTTTCGTCATATATGAGTTGGATTAGGTCGGGAACCGCGTCTTTCGCATCCGGCCCGAGGTAACCAAGTTGCTTCGCTGCGCAAGCCCGAGTTTTGGGATTCGATTCGCGAAGCTTGCTGGTGAAAGCGGCCACTCTCTCACGCGTTTCGGCTTCTTCGCTGATTCCAAGAACATTGCCGGGCTGCTCTCCTTTGCACGGCTCTATAAAGATTGTTGTTTCTGGATCTTCACGAATGGGACTTTTAGCGACTAATTCAGTCTTTACTTCAACCTTAATCGGGACCTTGGCTTTCTTTTTGGTTCGCGATTTTTGTCCAAATCCGGTCTCAGCCAGAAAAGTGCAACTTAGAGCAACCACTATGCTCATCCTGAGGGCGGTGCTAATCAAATGTCGGTTATGAGTGGGCATGGTCTTGGCTCTCCTGAGAAGGTAGCCTCCCTTGAGGTTTGTGATCTGTGCGGTGAGATCCTTCCTGGGGTGTTTCTCACGGCCATGCATTTTACCAGAGACTCGGGCAATGGGTAACTTAATGGAAGATTGATCAAGCGGATTTCGTTAGTTGCTCAATTCGTAAAGTCATCTGGTATTCTAAGTCGCGTCAAAGTTGAGTCAGATTTTATTGGACATGGCCTTCAAGGAATCAAGCGATGAATTGAATCCGGCGGTGGTGACGGTGGATGCTCCCGTTGGCCCACCTCGGAAGGCGCGTTCCTTTAAAGATTATCTCGCGCTGGCGATTGCCACTTGTGGAGTGGGCTACTTGCCACTTGCGCCTGGTACGTATGGTTCGCTAGTCGGGCTCGGCTTGTACTTGCTTTTGCGGGGAGCTTTCATGACGGCGCTCTGGTCATTGGCAGCACGCAACCGTCTGAATCTTCTACACATCTCCTACACCCTCATTACCCTGGAATTGGCGGCCATCTTTTTCATCGTCGCTGCGGGAATTTGGGCCGCAGCGCGCGTCGAAAAACTTTCGGGCGTTAAGGACCCGTCCAAAGTGGTAATCGACGAAGTAGCCGGACAGTTTCTAGCGCTGACCACAGTTCCGTTGGAGGTCGAGTCCTGGTGGACGATTATTCTGGCGTTTGCGGGTTTTCGCTTTTTCGACATCATAAAGCCATATCCCGCTCGTAAACTGGAGTCGCTGCCCGGCGGATTGGGAATTATGGCAGACGATCTAATAGCCGGAGTCTATGCCGCCCTAACCGTGGCATTGGTTGTTTCGCTGCGGTGGTTTATTTAAGGAGGACGAACGTGCAGGAGTCTAGGGGAAAAGACATAGCTCAAAGAGACAAGCAGAAGCTGGCTGAGCGAAAGTCAGAGGCGACCAGCGTCGAGACGTTGAGCGATATTGAGAAATCCGAAACCGGCTCGAGGTCAAGTGGTACTGGTTTCGATCACGGCCCGTCGCCCGATGGTGCGCTCGACGAACCCGATGAAGACAAGGGAGCCGGGCCGATGTAGAAGTCCGACAAACTTCAGTTTGTCGTGGCTTATGAAAGCCTTCTTTTCCGATTGAATCTACGCTACGCAGATCGACAAACTGAAGTTTGTCGGACTACTGCGCCGGCATTTGTGAGACCTGCCACGCAATGAAGGCAATAAACGCGAGCATCAGCCCTACGATTACGAGCACGACCGGCTCGATACTCCCCAAAGCCCTTTCCTCTGTCTCGGTAACACCCTTCGGCAGAACCAAGCTGCCGGTGTCGACGACAATTGTTCCCGGCTCGTGAGTTTTCCGCCCGTTGCCGGAATGGTCAATCGCCGCGCCCTGCTGTGCGGCGGCTTCCTGGTCCTGTTCTTCGAGCGGCGCGAGCTGTGCGGCCAACTCCGCCGTGTCGCTTTTCTTTCGTCTTCCTCGGTGTTGCATGAAACGCGAGAACTGCTTACTCATAGCCACTTCACCTTCCTTAAGTACGCGTACAACGCCAATCCGACACCCACGATGGAAAGCAGCGCGAATACATAACCGTAACGCCATTTCAATTCGGGCATGAAGACAAAGTTCATCCCGTAAATACCGGCGATCAGAGTCACCGACATTAATATCGTAGCGACGGAGGTCAGCCGTTTCATGACCTGGTTCATGCGATTGCCCGAGACCGACAGATACGCGTCCATCGTTGATCCCAACATGTCGCGCAGAGTGTCAATCGTATCCGCAACGCGAATGAGATGGTCGAACACATCCTGAAAATACACGTGCGTTTCGCGGGGAAAGATCGGCTGCTCGCGCCTCAGCAGCGTGTTGAATACATCGCGCAGCGGCGTGACCGCGCGGCGCAAGTAAAGCAGTTTCTTCTTAATGCTGAAAATTTCTTCAATCGCTTCCGCCCGGAATTCGCCGAAGATTGAGTCCTCCAGATCGTCCATGCGCTCGCTAATCAGGTCGAGTAGCGGCAGGTAATCGTCGACAATCGCGTCGATCAAAAGGTAAGCCAGCAATCCGGACCCTTGATCCGAGCGATCCACCCATTCGCTCCAAAGTCGCTTAGCGGTTTCAATAGCCCGAATTGGCCGGCTGTGGACCGTAACCAGATAATTCTTTCCGAGAAAGATATTAAGCTCACGCAGCTCAAGCCGCTGCTGTGGCCCGGTGAGCTCGGCTTCGTAGAGCACCATAAAATAATAACCTGCATATTCCTCAACCTTTGGGCGCTGATGCTCGTTGCGGCAGTCTTCGATAGACAGATGGTGAAAGCCGAACTCTTCAGCCAGTTCCTCAAAGTCTTTGCTCGTCGGGTCGCTAACATCTGCCCAAACGACCATCTGAGGTTCGAGGCGCAGTTCGCTGATGTCAGCCGCCCGACAATTTTCGCTGAACTGCTTGGAGCTGTTGTTCAGACAGACGGTAGTGATCAAAAGGCGTGTCCTCCAGTGCGCCTAGTGTAGAGTAATTAATTCAGAGTTCAAGGTTTAGAGTTCAAGCTTTAGCTTGCTTGTCTGGCGACTTGGACGAGCAGGAGCTTGAACTGTGGACTCCAACAATCCAAACTAAAGTTTGAACTCTGAACTACTTGAGTCTCTGTAACTGAAGTGGCAGACAAAAACCGCTATAATCCGCGCGGACTGAAGAAAGCGACAAACTAGAGTCGTACGGGATAAGGCCAACACACGGGACGAGAAAGCGACAAACTAAAGTTTGTCGGACAGAGATGCGACAACGGGACGAGAGAGCGACAAACTAAAGTTTGTCGGACATTAAAGTTTGTCGGACAAAGATGCAACAAATGAAAATACTGGTTACTGATGAGGTCAGCGACAGTGGTCTTCAGCCCCTGCGCGATGCCGGCTTTGCCATCGAAAAACACACCCGTCTTGGCCAGGACGATCTTTACGAGGCGCTCAAGCAGTCTGAGGGGCTGGTGGTGCGCAGCGAAACCAATGTCACGGCGGATCTGTTGGACGCCGCGCCCGGCTTGCGTGTGATTGGCCGAGCCGGTGTGGGCGTGGACAACATCGACGTGGCGGCGGCAACGGCGCGCGGCATTGTGGTAATGAATGCTCCTGACGGCAACACGGTCACTACGGCCGAACACACGATTGCGCTTTTGATCGCGCTGGCGCGCCGCGTGCCCCAAGCCAACAGCAGTCTCAGAGCCGGACGCTGGGAGCGAAAGAAGTTCGTTGGAGTTGAACTGCAGGGCAAAACGTTGGGCATCGTCGGGCTGGGCCGGATCGGTCGCGCCGTGGCCGCGCGCGCCCGAGCCTTTGGAATGCACATCGTTGCCTACGATCCATTCATCGCACCCGAACACACACGCGACCTGGAGATCGAAGGCGTCTCGCTCGAGGATGTTTTCACCCGCTCCGATTTTGTTACCGTTCACACGCCGTTGACTGCCGAGACGCGCGGCATCATCGGCAGGGAATCCTTTACCAAAATGAAAACCGGCGTGCGGATCATCAACTGCGCGCGGGGCGGATTGGTGGACGAAGACGCGCTGTTGGACGCGATCAAATCAGGCGTGGTGGCGGGTGCTGCGTTGGATGTTTTTTCCCAGGAACCGCCGGGCCCCGAACATCCTTTACTGGCGCTCGAGGAAGTGATTGCCACACCCCATCTCGGGGCCTCGACCACCGAAGCTCAGGAGGGAGTTGCTTTTACGGTGGCCGAACAGATGCGCGATTACCTTTTGAGTGGCGCCTTGCGCGGCGCGGTGAACGTTCCGGCTCTCAATGCCAAGGAGTTGCATCTATTGCAGCCCTACATCGAGCTGGCCGACAGCCTGGGGCGATTTCAGGCCCAGCTTGTCGACGGCGCAGTCAGGGAAGTCAAAATTGAATACGCCGGGGAGCTTGTGGATCTGAATGCTGCGCCCGTAACCAGATCGTTTCTCGCCGGCTTGTTGCGCGAGGTCAGCGCGCGCGTGAATGCCGTGAACGCCTTCTTGATTGCGGAGGAACGCGGCATCGGGGTCAATACTACTTACGTCCGCGCGGCAGCAGACTTTGTGCCCTCGATTCAGACTCACGTGATTACCAGTGCCGCCGAACAGAGTCTGTCGGGCGCCTTGTTTGGATACGGCGGTCAGGCGCGGGAAGGCCGCATCACCGAGATCAACGGCTTTCATATCGAGGCGATTCCTCATGGCCACATGTTGGTGATGCGCAACCGCGATGTGCCGGGAGTTATTGGCCGGGTGGGAACAATCCTCGGCGAGCAGGGTGTCAACATCGGCCGTTTTCACCTGGGGCGTCGGGAGCGAGGCGGCGAAGCCATGGCGGTGGTGGAAATCGACGCGCCGCTTGATAACGAGACTCTGAATGACCTTCGTTCGTCTGCCGAGGTGATTTCCGCTCGGGTAATTGAACTGTAATCCACATACCCTTACAGTGGACGGACGCAACCCCGTTTCAATCCAGTGAAATCATCTCGTCGAATCGATTCGATTGACCTGCTGCGTGGCATTGTGATGGTCATCATGATGCTCGATCACACGCGGGACTTTGTCCATTACGCGGCGTTGCAATTCGATCCAACTGACCTGCGCAGCACCAACCCGGCCCTCTTCTTGACTCGCTGGATTACCCACTTCTGTGCGCCGGTGTTTGTATTTCTGGCCGGCACCGGTAGCTATTTGCAACTTGCCCGAGGCAAAACCAAAACTGAGCTCTCACGATTTCTCATATCGAGAGGATTGTGGCTGATCGTTCTGGAGTTCACCGTGGTTCGTTTCGGGTTTACCTTTAGTCTCGACTATCGCTTCCTGGGCGCAATGCAAGTGATCTGGGTAATTGGGGTTTCGATGATTATTCTCGGTGGGCTGATTTATCTGCCCGTAAGAGTCATCGCCGGATTTGGTATCGCCATGATCGCGCTTCACCACTTGGTGGACGGTTTTCAGGTTGAGTCCTGGGGCGGGCCAGGAGCACCCGTGCCGGGTTGGGGGGCAAGCCTTTGGATTATTTTGCATCAGCCTTTTAATGCGTTACCGATCTTGGGCTTTCCCGCTCCAGTTATCTTCGTCATCTATCCGTTAATTCCTTGGATTGGGGTTATGGCAGTGGGTTACGCATTCGGTGAGCTTTACCGGATCCATGCGCAGCGAAGGCAGAAGCTCTTGCTGATTATTGGCGGTGCCGCGACGCTGCTCTTCATCGTCCTGCGGGCCACCAATCTGTACGGGGATCCATCGCGCTGGTCACCACAAGCTAACTTCGGCTTCACTATACTGTCGTTCTTGAACACCACGAAGTATCCGCCGTCTTTGTTGTTCCTATTGATGACTCTGGGTCCAGCAACTATGACTCTGGCGTGGTTTGAACGGGAAAAGGCAGCGGTGTCTCACCCGCGATCTGTGGGGTTGAGACTTCGGAATGCTCTCGTAACCTTTGGGCGCGTGCCCTTGTTCTTTTACATACTGCAGTGGTTTACCGCTCACCTCATTTCCATAGGGCTACATTGGTTGGCAGACAAGCCGATCGGATGGTTATTTCAGAGTCCCTTTGTCAACTTCAATCCTCCGGCAGGAATCGGATTCAACCTTTGGGTAGTTTATGTTTGTTGGATACTTGGCGTGTTATTGCTATACCCGTTGTGTAAATGGTTTGCTGGCGTCAAGCAGCGTCGCAGAGATTGGTGGCTCTCGTACTTGTGAGATCGTTGTAAGCAGCCCGGCGTTCAGAGCAGTTTAATAATGAGGGCTCCAGGCCGGGCCGGAGCATGCAACTTACAAGTCCAGAAGCCTTCCCCAGCACTTCGGGTTACGAACCCAAGGCGGGCGAGACGCCCGCGCTCCCAGTATTGAGTTGCTCGAAAACTCAAACTGACTGTTACAAATCCCTTAGGTGTGTCGAAAATTCTTTTGGTGGCTCCTCCGATTTGTCTCATCAGGGCGCCGGCGAGTTGACCATATTTCCCGGCATTGACGGTCTGAGTTTCGCAGTGTTAACCTCAAAATCGTGCGATGGGCTCACACCGATTTCCCATCAAAATAGATTCGAAAAACCTGAGACTCCGAATCCCGACGCCTGAATCTCAAAACAACGATATGAATAGTCTCAAATTCAGTTTAGTCCTTCCTTTGTTCCTCCTCTTCATCGCAACTCCGGTAAATGCCATTGTGTTGCGTGGCGTAGTATCCGAGGTTCGCGACGGTAAAACAATCATCGTTACGACCAATAAGCAAAGAGTCACCGTCATCCTGAAAGGTGTTGATGCTCCTGAATTGAAGCAGGAGTTTGGCGATCTGGCGCAACAACATCTTGCCAGTCTGATTCTCAACAAAACGGTCGATGTCGAGTTCACCGAGCTGCGGGGCGGAGACCTGGTTGGCAAAGTAATCTTTGAGCGTGGGGACCTCGGCCTGCAACTGATTCGGGACGGCGTAGCCTGGTATGCCGCAAAGAGCGACCACGATCTATCTGCGGCAGATCGCAGTATTTATTCGGAAGCAGAACAAGTTGCCCGGAACGAGCGCCGGGGTCTTTGGCAAGTTGGATCGCCGATGCCCCCCTGGGAATGGCGCCGCGCCCAGGCTGCAAAAAATTCAAGACGAGTCACTGACAAGAGTACTCGCAGGCCATCATCGCTCAGCCAGGAAGACCTGTTGTTTGGCAAACGCTCATCAATCGCCAATCCGGGTAATGCAAAACAGCCCCCGCTACCAAAGCCATCGGGGCGACCATTGAATAAGCCCGGTCTTGACTTTAATTTTTACCCCTATCTCAATCAGGGCCGAGTAACCATTGTGTACTTTTATGCCGACTGGTGCCCGGCTTGTCGCGAGACGAATCCAGTCATGGACGAGATCAACAGACGCATTCCGGATATGCAGGTCTTGTTTATGAATATCGGAGATTGGAATACGCCTGTTGCGCAACAGTACGGAGTTAGCTTCGTCCCCTATTTTAGAATCTACGATAAGAATGGAGATCTGGCAGCTTCAGGAAAAGCCGCGCATGGCTGGCTACAAGCAGCTCTCAGGGAAAGGCAGTAGGACGAATAGGAC
>Ga0187893_10013304_pt1 | contig 11484 bp, 10 predicted proteins | sample MA1701074metaG_FD_139574 | JGI IMG/M metagenome (GOLD analysis project Ga0187893, IMG submission 139574) | White microbial mat communities from a basaltic lava cave in the Kipuka Kanohina Cave System on the Island of Hawaii, USA - MA170107-4 metaG ...
CCAAAGCACCGAGCAACTGAGCGAGGCCATCGAGGCGTTCGTGACCCACTACAACAAAACAGCCGCGCCGTTCGTTTGGAGAAAGCGCGAGGTCAGAGGCGCTCAGCTCAGAAATACAATTGTTAATTTACGCAATTAAACACTAGTACCCCTTACTTATTGCTCTAGCATTCAAGTTTTCATGCTGATAATGTCACGCACACTTGCCAAAAGCCAGCTCGTATTCTGCGGCGACAGCACTTATCAATGCTTCGGGAGTAAAGTCTTTCTCGTAGCGCGCGCGGCTTTCCAGTCCCATCCTTGTTCGAATGGTGGGATCAGCCACAGCGTCTATCGCTGACTGCCACCCGTCTACGTCGCCCACCGGGACAAGAAGACCATTTTTGCCGTGCTCTACCAACTCGGGATTGCCTCCGACGTCAGTGGCGATGATTGGCAGTCCTGCACACATAGCCTCAACAATCGACAAGGGAAGTCCTTCGTAACGGGAGCAGAGTGCAAAGACACCCGAAGTCCCCATGAGTTGCGCTACATCGTCGCGACGACCCAGGGGCGTAATCGACTTTGAGCGTCGCGGTGCGTCATCAATAATCTTTCGTTTGAATTCCGGCGAATCAGTGCCCTCTCCCGCAAGCAAAAGATGGCCAAATTCCGCACGATTAAATGCACGAAGTAAAGTGGCATGGTCCTTTTGATATGCAACTCTGGCCGCCATCGTGATCGACTGGCTGGCCCCCGGGTCAGCCCTATACCCATGGTCATCGACGGCATTCCAAACGACTCGACCTCGATTTTTGGAGACACCAATCTCCTGCAGCGCTTGGGTCTGGTCGGCATGACATACGAAAATGTAGCGAGAGTCTTGACAGAAATAGCCGAGAAAACGCTCTACCTGTTCTACGAGAAAGCTTTGCAACCTCGGACGTCCTTCTCCAAACCCCCAACCATGCACTGTGTATATGCTGGGTATTTTCAGTTGCCGGCCGATTAGCCTTCCAAGCATGCCTGCCTTCGAGCTATGGGCATGTATCAGCCCGGGTTGGATTTTTTTTATGAGCGTCCGAAGCTTGCGCCATGCCTGAAAATCCTGAAGTGGCTTGATGCTGCTCCGCAATTCCGGAACGACAGTGACCTCCACCCCACGCTCGCGCAACTGGCGCTCGACTGCCCCAGTCTCGCCAAAGATACAGTGAAAGTTAAATTTGTTCTGTAGATGCTGCACCAGCGCCAGAACATGCAGCGGGGCTCCAGCCGTGTCTGCATTCGTACAAATTAAACACACGGTGGGATTCGAGTTATATGAGTTTTTCATCGGTCTTGACGGGTTACAAGCATTCTGCGTTTTCGCATCAGAATGGAAGGGTCGCGTAATCCTGCTATTGCAATGCCAGTCAACAGCGCTACCTGCGCTCTTCCTGAAGTGTCGGGAGGCGAAAGCATGAAGGTGAGGATAGCCAGGAAGGCAAGAATCGAAAAGACTCTGATTCGCCTGTCGGTGGTGACATGATGTGCACCTCCTTCAGAAAGCCAAATGGCGCACCAAGCAATATAAAGCACCGCAACCGCAGAACTACCAAGCCATATCCATGCGCTGAGTAAATATTGATGCGGGTCATAAGCGTCATAGACGGCCTGGTCCCCGAGGACCTTAATGAAGTTGATCTCATTAACGAAAAGGCTTACTCCTGGCCCAACTACTGGATAAGAAGACAAATTTTGAACGCTCCAAGCTGCCATTGCGCTTCTTTCGAAATTGCTGGCAGTTGCCTTGAGGGCCTCGGAACCTGAGAGAAAGGCAGTAAATAGGAACGTAAGGAATAACGGATAAGCAATCGGCAGTAACACAGCACTGGTCGCAACCGTGCGGCGTAAGAACTTCAGCGGTCCTACAAGCATGGCACATGCTATAACGACAGCCATCAGCAAGCCTCTGCTTTCCAACGCAAAGGCCTGAACGAATTCAGCACCTAGGGCCAGTACGATTAGACATAGCTCCTTCGCGCCGATTTGCGCGCGAGATGCAGCCCACAGACTAGCTATTAGCAAAAACGGTACAGCCGAGAGCTTGTTCAAGACATTGCCTGCAGCGGCCTGGGCAACGAGTGAGATCACCACCGAAACAAGCAACCACCAACGCGCGGCCCTGGGTTCACGCATAGCGAAGGCGATTGCCAGCGCAAAGAAAATCACCTTGACAGCCATTGAGGCAACAGCTCCGCCACCCAAGAACATAGAGGCGCCTATCAACGCCAGTGCGACAAAAAAGAGTGCGGAGACCCACCACCTTGGGCGCGGAATCGAAAAATCTCTCGGCAAAAAAATTCTTGCAGCAACGAGCACCAGCGCTATTTCCAGCAGGCCAGGTAGAAATAAGAGGAAGCTCATCGAGAACGGTTCATTGCTCGTAGGGCCGTCAGGAGCGAATCTGAATAGGTTGGAACTCGGCGAATGGCCGCTAGCCCGCGCTCCCTGATTGTTTCGGCGGCATTTGAGTCACGGGCCATCGCGGCGACGGATCGCGCCACCACCCCGAGTGTCTCTGCCGAATCGTCCGGAATGCTGATACAGGCAGACTCGTCAAGATAGCTCGGAATTTCTCCGACGCGCCGTACGACGGCCACGCAGCCCGCTTGCACAGCCTCGACCGTGCTCATAGACATTCCTTCATGATCGGAGAACAGCAAATAAAACCTGGCGCGACCGAGCGCGGAGAGTACGTCGGCGTTAGGCAGATCCCGCCTGATGTCGATGTCCCATCTCGACGTGCGCGCAAACTCGGCAAGGTCAGCCGGCACTTGGCCAGCAATTGCGATGACCGCTCTCCCGTTAGGCAAATAGGATTCGGCAAGACCGAGGAACCTGACCAACAAATCGACCCGTTTTACGGTAGCGGCCCGGCCAGTCCATATGAAATCTATGTCTCGCGATTCCCAGGCGACGATCGGGCCATGCGTGGGAAACACGTAAGGCACGAGACGAGCCGACTGCTTGACCGCCAAGCGCATCACCGTTTCAGTCGCAGTAGAGTCGACGAGCCGAAACTCGGCATGTTTCCATGCCCATTGCAGCACCAGTCTATCTACAAGATGAGAATAGCCACTGCTGTGGAAGAACGCTGCCCAGATGGCCCCCGATGCTTGCAGCAGCCACCCCAAGGGGTGCGACCACCACAACGAAGTGATCACGACGTCGGGGCGCCAATGTCCCCGTAACCAGTATCTGAACAACTTCCACACGGGCTCTTGACCACACTGCAGGGAGCCCTTCCGGCGCACGTAGAAAACCCGGTAGTCGACCTCTGCATTGAGCGCCGCGTGCGAACGTTGCGCGGCCACTTCAACGCCCCCAATCGCCATGCTCGGCACGATGTGGGCGATTTTCTTCATTTTTCTGAATGGCGCGTCTGCACTGTGGAGACAGCCTTTTTCAGGCGATGGAGCAGGCCCACCATCTTTCTCGACGCTTCCAGTCCCAAATGCTTCGCTATCAAGTACTTAATTCGGTGCTGGGCTAACCGAGCCAGAAACTCAAGATTTGAAAATGTGCCCAGTCCATGTATTCGCCGGACCAGAACAGCCTCCCGCATTGCCAATGCACCTGCCTCAGGCCGCGTGCTGATGCCCCCAAAACCCATTCGCGTCACGGCTCTACCAGGCAGGTACCCTGGCCGGGTCAATTTCGTGACCCGCAGGACCAAGTCTATGTCAGCCATTATTCGAAGGTCGGCGTCAAAACCACCTGCCGTTAGAATCAACTCACGATCAAAAAAAGAGGCCATGATAGGTATCGGAAAGCTACACCAAGCATGGCGCCCTGAGAACGACCATGGGTCCTTCCATTCGCCTCCGACCTTCCCCATTTGAACCCCGTCGACTCCAAGCGCGATGAGATCGGCATAAACAATTCCGTGATCTGTTAAATCCAGATTGCATCGATTCCAAAAATCGCTGATCGCAGAGGTTCCGTTAAGAGTATCGTCCGCTCCTATAAACAGGATCCGGTCTGCCGAGGACATTTGCACGCCTTTGTTCCACGCGTCATATATCCCCTTGTCCGGTTCAGAAACTATTCGAATTCGCCCGTCCTTAAAGCTGTTCACCAGCTCAACTGTGCTGTCCGTTGATGCGCCATCAATAACCAGCAACTCAAGGTTGGGATAGTCTTGATCTAGTACGCTGCGAACGGCCGCGGTTACGGTCGAAGCCGCGTTGAATGTAGCTATAACAATAGCTACCGATGGATACTTACGCATCGTGAGATAAGCTCCTCATTTGAAAACGTCGTATTGGAACTAAATAAAAACAGGCTATAGCCCCATACGTTATGCGGCCCAAAGCAAAAGCCATCAATCCGAACGCAGCCAAGGAAATGGAAGCGAGGAGAGAAGCCATCCCGGCAATCAATAACAAAATCGCACTAAACTTCGCGCGGCCTAATCCCAGTAGCACATAGTGCGCTGGAACAGTGAAAGCAAGAATAGCTGCGCCCGCTAGCAACACTCTCAGCAGATTGACATTGCTGTCTGCAAATGAAGCTCCCAACCATAGCGCTAGCAGTTGCCAGCTGCCACCAAGCAGTAAAAGGGGCAGGATCAAGCTTCCCAATCCAAGGTATACGCAAATCTGCATCAGCTTCTTTTTCACAATGTTCGGCGACCAGACTGATTGGTTTCGAGTCACCCAGGGAGTAATGACCTGTAGACCAGAAGCCTGAAGGCCGTGGACGAACTGCGCAACTTGAAGACATATCGAATACCTGGCCAAGTCAGCGCTGCCGAAAAACCACCCTACCAGGACCTTATCCATTGTGGAAAACAACACACCCCCCAAGCTCTGCACGGAAATCCATTTTCCAAATTGGACTATGTCCAACATGCTTTGAAGAGATCGAGGGAGCCCGAAGCAAGAGCGCTGGAGGAGCGCCGCCGCTATTCGAGCCCGAACGATCACCTTCAATAAGTTGTATACAAGATGGACTGTTAAAACTGCGAGTACATCGTGGGTCTGATAGGCCACGATCGCGATACTCAATGCCCAAATGGGCCTTCCCACCAATTCGAGCAATGCGACAGAGTCATACCGTTGCATGCCGCGCAACGCCCCAGCAAAAACCGCGTCGAGTTCCTGCAATGCAAGCCCGACCACCCCAAGCAGAAGCACCACCGCGACAGTACGCGGCTGCCCCATCTTAGAGAACAGCGTTGTGGCGATCGGCTCCGCCGCAAGCCAAGCAAAAAACACAAGTCCGATACACGCAATCAGGGCGACGGCGAAACCGGCTTTGATGCAGTCCGCCACCTCAGCGTCCTCGTCTTTTGCACTGCGCGCTGCCGCGGCATACATTGTGGCTACCCCAGCACCGAGCGAGGCCAAATGGGCAAACCCCGCGATCGTTAGCGCCAGGGCCCACTGACCAAACCCCTCAGCTCCAAGTTTATGGAGCAACCAAGGAGACAGCGCGATGCCAAGTGCCGGCGCGACTACTGCCTCAACGGTTGCCCAGCTCCCTCGTCGCAAATGTGGCTTGATCGAAAGCAGTCGCGACCATGCCTTGTGGCGCGAAGCGAATGCCTTGATCAAATTGAGCCAAGCTCCCTAATCGCATCGCGAATAGGGAAATGGTGGTTGCCAACAAAAAGGCCGAAGCGATCAATATGCTCTGCGTTAGCAAGCGTGCCGTGAACGGCGGAATCAAAATACTTCACTACTTCGTTCTTGGCGAAGTTACCTGCCACGATGGGGCGACACTCGAAGCCCAGCTCATTCAATTGCACCACCAACGCTTTGCGCTTGAGCTTGCTACCGGGACGAATCACCAAGCTGAAGCCAAACCAACTGCTTTTGCCAACCTCGCGCTGGATGATGATGTCTGGATGATTGCTAAGCGACACCTGCAGCAGCTTGCCGTTCTTGCGGCGCTCTGCAATCATCTCTGGCAAGCGCTTCATTTGCTCGACACCCAGCGCGCCTTCCATTTCCAGCGGGCGCACGTTGTAGCCGGGCAGCACGAAACGGAACGATTCTTCGAACGGGTCATCGCTCTTGTCGCTACACACGTGATTTTTCTTGGGCAGGTTGCGCGTCCAGCCGTGCGCCCTGAGCGAGAGCAGGATTTGGTAAATCTCTTCGTCGTCGGTAACAATCAGGCCGCCCTCCATGGTGGAGATGTGGTGGCTGAAGAAAGAGCTGAAGCTGCCCATCACGCCGAAGGTCCCGGCTTGCTTGCCTTGATAGGTGGCACCCATAGATTCGCAGTTGTCTTCTATCAGAACAATGTCTCGCTTGCCGATGATCTGATGGATGCGTCCGAAATCATTCGGGTTGCCAAGCAGATTAACCGCCATGATCGCGCGGGTCTTGTCCGTGACGGCTTGTTCCAGCTGGTCTAGGTCATAGTTCAAGGTGTGCAAGTCGATATCGACGAATTTGATCTTTAACCCGTATTGGTACAGCGGGTAGTAGGTGGTACTCCATGACACTGCTGGCACGATGATCTCATCGCCACGCTGTAGTTTCAACTTTGGATTCTTCGTGTAGAACAGTGCTGCCACCATCAGCAAGTTGGCCGAGGACCCGGAATTCACCATCACGCAGTGCTGGCTACCGACATATTGGGCGAAGTCACGCTCGAATGCTTGCACGTTCGCGCCCATGGTGTACATGCCGGATGCGATAACGCGCTGCATCGCATCGGTTTCTTCCTTGCCCCAAGATGCGGTGGCTAATGGAAACTTGAAACTCACTGTTGACGCTCCTTCAAATAGTAACTGTACGTTTTTTCGATGCCTTCACGCAGGTCATGGCGTGCCGACCACCCCCATGCTTGCTGCCGCTCCACGCTGACCAGCTTGCGCGCCATTCCGACGGGTTTGCTGAGGTCGTGAACGAAGCCCCCGGTGTACCCCATCACTTCGGCCGCGGCTTGATAGTATTCATTGATGGAATAGTCACGCCCCAGGCCGACGTTCATATAGGTGGGTAATGTGTCGAAGTCATTTACCGCTCGGACTACCGCGTCGGCCAAGTCGCCTGAATACAAGAATTCGCGCCGCGCAGACCCATCACCCCAAATTTCGACGGATTGTTGTCCGCTTTGTTTGGCCTGATGAACTTTGTGAATGACCGCTGGCACCAAATGCGAATGTGCTGGATCGAATTTGTCGTGACGGCCATAGATGTTGCAGGGGATAAGCGTCTTGTACTGATAGCTCGCATCCTCGCGCATGATGTATTCGCACAGCCGTGCCGTCACTACCTTGGCGAGGGCGTAGCCTTCGTTCGTCGGCTCCAGCTCGCCCTTGAGCACCAACTCTTCACGCAACGGCTCGGAGTGGTTGCGCGGATACATGCAGGAACTGCCGAGATTGATCAGGCGCTGGATGCCTGCCTGATGCGCAGCCCAGACAATGTTGCGCCCCATGTCGAGGTTATCCATCAAAAAACTTACCGGTTCGCGCATGTTGGCCTGGATGCCGCCCACCTTGCCTGCGGCATGGATCACCATATCTGGTTGGTGTTTGCGCAAGTACGCTTGCACGGCATTGAAATCGCGCAGATCCAGTTCGCTGCTGCGCGGCGCGAGGACTTCAAATTCGCCGATGGCGGGATGCTCGAGCATGTTGCGCCCAACCATGCCACCGCCGCCGGTCAATAAGATTCGAATCTTACTCATGCTCTGACCAAGGGCTATTCGTGATAGTTGAAAGCCGCGTAACCGTGTTTCTTGACTAGCTCATCACGTTCCGCGCTCTTGAGGTCTTCGCGCACCATTTCGCTCACCAATTCGTCGAAGCTGATCTTGGGTGTCCAGCCGAGTTTGCTTTTGGCTTTGCTGGCGTCGCCCAACAGGGTTTCGACTTCGGTGGGGCGGAAGTAGCGCGGATCGACCGCAACGATGCATTTGCCCGAAGCGTCGTAGCCTTTCTCTTCCTCGCCCTCACCGCGCCAGGTGATGGCAATGCCGAGCTCCCTGGCTGCCGCATTGACGAAATCGCGCACGCTGTATTGCACGCCAGTGGCAATGACGAAATCTTCGGGCTTATCTTGTTGCAACATCAGCCATTGCATCTCGACGTAGTCTTTGGCGTGCCCCCAGTCGCGCAGGGCATTCATGTTGCCGAGATACAGGCATTCCTGCAGGCCAAGCTTGATGCGCGCCAGGGCGCGGGTGATCTTGCGCGTGACAAAGGTCTCGCCACGTATCGGCGATTCATGGTTGAACAGGATGCCGTTGCAGGCATACATGCCGTACGCCTCGCGGTAATTCACCGTGATCCAATAAGCGTAGAGTTTGGCTACTGCGTAAGGGCTGCGTGGATAGAAGGGCGTGGTTTCCTTTTGCGGCGTTTCCTGCACGAGTCCGTACAGCTCGGAGGTGGAAGCCTGATAGAAACGCGACTTCTTCTGCAGGCCGAGTATGCGGATCGCTTCCAGAATGCGCAGCGGGCCTAACGCGTCGGAGTTGGCGGTGTATTCGGGCTCTTCGAACGAAACTGCAACGTGACTCTGCGCCGCGAGGTTGTATATCTCATCCGGTTGCACTTTCTGGATGATGTGCGTCAGGCTGGAGGAGTCGGTCATGTCCCCGTGGTGCAGGAAGAACGGCTTGCCCTTTTCATGCACGTCATGGAACAGGTGCTCGATACGGGCAGTGTTGAACAAGGAGCTGCGACGCTTGATGCCGTGCACCTCATAACCCTTATCCAACAACAGTTCGGCAAGATAGGCTCCATCTTGTCCGGTAATGCCGGTGATGAGGGCGACTTTGGGGGGTGTAGTGCTCATATATGTGTTGGGGATGAGAGTTGCAGGGGCGTCAAGCCCGTTTCTTGGCGCTGTCGATCGGTACCACGCGTCCGTAAACGTCTTCAAAGCGCACGATGTCGTCCTCGCCCAGATAGCTGCCGGACTGCACTTCGATCATTTCCAGATCAGTCTTGCCGGGGTTGTGCAGGCGGTGCACTTCGCCAATGGGGATGTAGGTGGACTGGTTTTCAGTCAGCAAGAAGGTTTCATGGCCCCGAGTCACCTCGGCCGTGCCCTTGACCACGATCCAGTGCTCGGCGCGGTGATAGTGTTTTTGCAGGCTAAGCGATGCGCCGGGTTTGACGGCGATGCGCTTGACCTGGAAGCGCTCGCCTGCGTCGATGCTGTCGTACCAGCCCCAGGGGCGGGCCACCTTGCGGTGCAAGGCGGCTTGCGGGCTTTGGCGAGCCTCCAGTTCGGCCACCACGGTTTTGACGCTCTCTGCATGGCTACGCGCTGCCACCAGCAGGGCATCGGGCGTGTCAATGATGAGCAGGTCGTACGTGCCCAGCGCCACCACGGGGCGGTGGGGGGCGTGGATGTAGGTCTGGCTGGCTTCGATGGCCAGGCCTTGGCCCTCGACACGGTTGCCATCTTTGTCGGGTGCGGTGAGCTCAGCCACGGCATTCCAGCTGCCCACATCGCTCCAGGCGCCGCTGAAGGGAACGACGGCCACGTTGGCGTGGTGCTCCATGACGGCAAAGTCGATGCTGTCGGCGCGGCAGGCATTGAAGGCTTGGACCTGAGGGCGGATGAAAGGTTGGTCGTGCGTGGCTCCGGCCATGGCTTGCTGGCAGCTGGCCAGAATGTCGGGCGCGTGCTGTTGCAGTGCTTTGAGCAAGGTTTCGGCCTGGCACAGAAAAATGCCGGCGTTCCACAGCACGTCGCCTTGCAGGATCAAGGCCTGGGCCTGGTCGGCGGCAGGTTTTTCGATGAAGCGGGCAACCTTGTGGCTGCCATCCGTCCGGCCTTGGCCCTGCTGGATGTAGCCGTAGGCGGTGCTGGGGAAACTGGGCAGCACGCCAAAGGTGACGATGGCGCCCTGCCCGGCTGCAGCCTGGCCTTGTTCGACCATGGCGGCAAAGGCCTTGGCATCGGGGATGTGGTGGTCTGCCGGGCAAAACAGCAGCAATTGGTGGGGCTGTGCCGCCAGCGCGGCCAGCGCCATGGCGGCAGCCGTGTTGCGCGCGATGGGCTCAAGAATGACGGGCCCATGCACCTTGGCGGCTTTCATGGCCTCCACCACCAGAAAGCGGTGATCTTCCGCCGCGACGCACATGATTTTGGCGGGCCCGGGGCCGCCCAACTGCGCTACGCGCTCCAGCGTGAGCTGCAGCAGGCTTTTGTTGCCCACCAGGGGCACAAACTGCTTGGGGAAAGATTTGCGGGACAGCGGCCACAGCCGCGTGCCACTACCGCCGCACAGGATGATGGTCTGCATCATGCGGTTTTCCTTTGGAGCGTCACAACGGGCGTCCACCAGCGAAACTGGGTGAGCCGGCGATACAGCGCGGCGTAGGTCACGATAGCCAGCACAAAGCCCAAAATCAGGGCCAGGGTGTTTTGGCAAAACACCACGGCCCAGCCGGCCGGCAAGGCGGCATAAACCCAGGCCAGGGGGCTGGTCATGCCGTTTTGCAGCACACGGCTGGCCTTGCCAAACGCGGGCCGGGCTACACGCCGGTGCAGCAGCATGTGCAAATGCACTTTGTCGGGTTGGCCAGGGTGGTGGCCTTCGCGCTTTGACTTGCGGCGGTAAGAGAAACCAACCTCCAGCACCGGGTAGGCGCACGCCAGCATGGTGGCCCAGGCGTTCACGCTCGGGTTGCGCATGGGCAGCAGCACAGCGACCCAGGCCAGCAAAAAGCCCACCAGATATGCACCGCCATCGCCCAGAAATATTTTGCCGAAGGGCCAGTTGACGGCACCAAACCCCAAGGCTGCTATGGCAAGTACAAAGGCTACGGTGGCCAGCGGTGCGTCGCCCACCTTCAGGGCGATCAGACCCATTGCGCCCAGCATGATGGCCACGGCGCCTGCGGCCAGGCCGTTGAAGCCGTCGATGATGTTCACGGCGTTGGCCACGCCGCCCACAGCAAAGGCGGTAAACAGCACTGCAAAGGGGGTGAACACCAGCAAATGGTCGAAGCCCGACACGCCGGTGTTGCGCATGGCCACGCCGGTGATGGCCCAGGCCAGCATGCCACTGAACATGGTCGCCAGCAAACGGGGCAGCACGCCCACTTTATTGGTGATGTCTTCCAGCAGGCCCGCGGCAAAGGCTGGGATGCCCGCCACCAGCATGGGGCCCAGAATGTCTTGCACGGCTTGCGGGGCCTGGCTGTATGCCGCCACCAGTCCCAGCACAATGCCCACCCCGCCAATGCGCGGCGTGGGCACGGTGTGAAACTTTTGCACGCCAAAAGTGCTGTCCATGCTGAAGCGGCCATGCCAGCGCTGCGTGAGCACCAGCGCCCAGCTGCTCAGCAGGGTGATGACAAATGCGATGACGAGGATGGACGTGGTGGCTAGCATGATGAGGCTCCAGTCTTGCTGCCGCAAAAGCGGCTTCGGGTCGGGCTACTAACGAACAATGAAACAGCAGCCTGGGTCAGGCCGAGGCGCGTATGCTTGAAGCACCAAACCGGCGGTCGCGCTGGGCGTACCAGGCCAGGGCCTC
>Ga0187893_10013305_pt1 | contig 11484 bp, 6 predicted proteins | sample MA1701074metaG_FD_139574 | JGI IMG/M metagenome (GOLD analysis project Ga0187893, IMG submission 139574) | White microbial mat communities from a basaltic lava cave in the Kipuka Kanohina Cave System on the Island of Hawaii, USA - MA170107-4 metaG ...
GGCCGATATGACTTACGCAGTTGATCAGTTGGTCGAAGCGGGAATCGACACGCTGTTCTACTCGGCAGGGCCTGAGGGCGGCGTCGTACAGTACGACAGCCGGGTGGCGCAAAAGTGGGGCGACAACGTGGAAGTTTGGACGCATGAGATCTTTTACCGTGCCGCGCGCATTCTGCACCAACTGATCGCAGACGGCCACGACCCGATGAAGTTGCTCTGCGACCGTTCCCATGCGAAAGGCATTCGGTTCATACCAACGATCTGTGTCTGCATCATCGGCGGTGACCGGACTGTAGACAATGGCCTTGGGCGGAAGTCCGATTTCGCTTACAACCATCCCGAGTACCAAGTCGGCCCTGACAATGATCCGCGAGGGAAAAAGCCGGCGCGCTTCTTTGGCCCAAGCCGGCTGAGCTTTCTGCACCCTGAGGTTCGTAAGGAACGATTTGCAATTTGTGAGGAGCTGCTCACCCGCTATGACACCGACGGCATTGAGCTGGACCTATCCATTGACAACGACTTTGGTCCTTTCTGCCGCTTTGCAGAGGTGGGGCGCCTGGCTCCTATTCTCACGCAGTGGATCAGTGATCTGCGGCTGGTTGCCAATAATGCCGCACAGGCTCAGGGGCGTCAGAAGCAAATCTATGCGCGCATTCCAGCGGGACCATCCTCTTCGTGGGAAGTGGTCGGCTTTCAAGTACCCGTCTGGGTTTCACAGAAACTCGTGGATGGTCTAATCTGTCTCAGCACTCACCGATCGATGCTGGACCAGGATTTGGACTTGAAAGCCGCTCTGGAAGCTACCAGCGGCACCCAGTGCCGTGTGCTTGCCGGCTTTGAAGGGAGCCTAGGCCGACAACTGGAAAGCAATGCCACAGGTCCCATGATTTGGGCCGCCGCGGCCAATGCCTATGAGCGAGGTGCTCACGGTTTCGGATTGTGCGAGGGTATGTGGGCGCCAAATGGCTGGCCTTGGGTTAGTGAGGATTACCAGACCCTGCGGTTGCTCGGCCATCCGGACCTGCTAGCGACGGCGGACAAGACGTATCGCGCCCGGTCTCTGACGAGGGGAAGTGCTCCTCAACCAAGCCTATTTCCGGTCCAGGACCCCATCCTCCCTCAATTGCTCGCTCAAGGCGAATCCCTGGAGGTGCCCTTGCAGGTTTCTGACGATCTGGTTCGATGGCAAGGCTTGGAAAGGGTTGCCGCGGTTCGCTTAAGAGTGCGCTTTAACAATATCGAGCCGTCACTGAATAGCGTGCGAGTCGAACTGAACGGTCGGGCCCTGCCGGAATCTATTCTGCGAAAAGTCGACCTTCATTTCAGGGTACTGAAGATGGGTGCGGTCAATCCTTATGGCTATGTCTATGAGTATCTACTGACGCCGGAGTACTATCCGAGACGGGGCCAAAATCGCATCAAGGTGACCTTAGTCCAGCGTGATCCGAAGCTCAAACTGCCCTTTGAGGTCTACGATCTCGACTGTTCGATCAAATACCGCCTCCACCGTCACTTTGAAGAAGAGCCTATCGAGTACTAAGCGGCACGATGATTAGACTGGGACGGGCAGGCGCGACTGCGAGAAAGGCACCCATCCCGCACGCCCGCCAGTTTTGCTGTCAGAGTCTTTTCGCCCCAACGGCGGGAGCGTCGCTGAAGGCATTCCTAACCCGCCAACGCTGTATTGACCGCCTTCATCGCTTGTCTCACCTCCTATTCTTATGAGCAAATACTCCATTGGTTTGGACTATGGCACCAACTCTGTGCGGGCGCTGATCGTTGAAGTAACCAGCGGACGTGAGGTAGGGACCGCCATTTGGAATTATGAACACGGTGAGCAGGGCGTGATTCTTTCTCGAGATCCGAACCTGGCGCGACAGCATCCGGCAGACTATGTGAAAGGGGCCGAAGTGAGTATCAAAATGGCCCTCGGACGTGCGCGACGGTCCGTTCGAAGTTTTCGCCCAGAAGACGTGATTGGGCTCGGCGTAGACACCACGGGCAGCACTCCGCTGCCCGTGGACCGGCACGGCCAGCCACTGGCGTTCCAAGACCCGTTTCTCAAAGATCCTGCCGCGCTAGCCTGGCTCTGGAAAGACCACACGGGAGTTGCAGAAGCAGCCGAAATCACGGAGCTGGCATGTCGCATCCGGCCGCGGTACCTGGCCCAATGCGGGGGAACCTATTCCAGTGAATGGTTCTTCAGCAAAATTCTGCGGTGTCGGCGCGTGAGTCCGAAGGTTTTTAACGCCGCCTATCTGTGGGTGGAGATTGCTGATTGGATTCCGGCCATGCTCACCGGTAACGAGGACCCCAAACAACTGGTTGTCGGCATCTGTCCGGCCGGTCACAAGGCAATGTACAACGAGCAATGGGGCGGATACCCCGATGCGGAGTTTCTCTCCTGTCTGGATCCACAGCTCGGTGATCTGCGTCCACGGTTGCGCCCCAAAGCGCAGACGATTGGGCAACGGGCCGGCACCCTCACCAAGGCTTGGGCGGCGCGCACCGGGCTTCCATCAGCCATACCTGTCGCAGTCGGCGCCTTTGATGCCCATCTGGGCGGTGTGGGTTCCGGGATCAGACCCGGCACACTCGTCAGAATCATTGGAACCAGCACCTGCGATATGATGGTGGCGTCGAACCAACAGAAGATCGCCGAGATTCCCGGGCTCTGCGGAATCGTCGACGGGAGCGTTTTGCCCGGTTACTTCGGCTTGGAAGCCGGTCAGTCGGCCGTCGGTGATATCTTCAATTGGTTTGTTGGGACCATTCAGCCAGGCGGTAAGAAAGGAACCCACGACGCTCTTGCGACCGCGGCAGCCCAACTTAAACCTGGAGAGTCGGGCCTGCTCGCTCTAGACTGGAACAACGGGAATCGCACGATCCTTGTCGACCAGCGACTCACCGGACTGCTTCTGGGCCAAACACTCTATACCACTCCTGCGGAGATCTACCGCGCGCTGGTGGAGGCCACCGCCTTTGGCGCACTCACCATCATCAACCGTTTCGAGGAATTCGGAATCAAGGTGCAACAGATCGTGAACTGCGGCGGTATTGCAGAAAAGAGTCCGTGGATAATGCAGATCTATGCCGATGTGACGGGACGACCAATGAAAATGAGCCGCTCCTCTCAAACCTGCGCCTTGGGGGCTGCCATTGCCGGCGCGGTTGTGGCAGGCAAACAAGCCGGCGGCTTTGACAGCTTCGAGGCGGCGCAAGAGGCGATGACTGGGTTGAAGTCGCGCAGTTATCGGCCCAACGATGCCGCGAGCGCAACTTACCAAAAGCTCTATGCGCTCTACCACCAGTTGCACAATGCTTTCGGAACGCGCCACTGGCAAGGAAACCTATACCACGTGATGAAGCAGCTCCTGGAGATTCGCAACCGGACGAGAGAATAATGTTTGAGGAACTAAAGCAGAAAGTCTGTGACGCCAATCTCCAACTCGTGCGGGAAGATCTTGTGATTCAAACCTGGGGCAATGCGAGTGCTTTCGACCGCGGCAGCGGAGTCGTCGTCATTAAACCCTCCGGGATTTCCTACGATACCATGAGGCCAGAACATATGGCCGTTCTTAAGATCGAGACTGGCCAACTTTTGGAAGGCGGTCTAAGACCCAGCTCTGACACCGATACTCATTTGGAACTCTACCGAGCTTTTCCTGGCATCGCCGGCGTCGTGCACACGCACAGTCTTTATGCCACAGCTTGGGCGCAAGCGCAGCGGGAGATTCCACCCCTCGGGACCACTCATGCTGACTACTTTTTAGGACCGGTGCCGTGCACCCGACCGATGACATACGCCGAGATCGAGACGCATTACGAACTGAATACCGGCAAGGTTATTGTGGAGCGGTTTGCGGCTCTTGATCCGTTGCAAGTACCGGCCGTGCTCGTTGCAAGCCATGCTCCCTTTGTGTGGGGTGATTCGGTAGAAAAAGCGGTAGAGAACGCCCTAGTCCTTGAGTACGTCGCTCGCCTGGCCAGTGAAAGCTTAACGCTCAATCCTGCCGCACCACCGATCGAGAGAGCACTGCTGCACAAACACTTTTTGAGAAAGCACGGACCCACTGCCTACTATGGGCAGAAGTGAGATTGTGTCTGCTCTGGCGTTTGGCGAAACAGCAGGGTCAGGGCGGAGTCTTATACGAAACGAAGATGGATCGAGTCTAAGGCATTAAGGTCTTTCCGATTCCCAGCGCTGCTGGCTCTTCGGAGAATGAGCAGTTGCAGAAGATCCGGCCATTGCGTTTTGTCTCTCCTGCGCGATGACATTCCGTGTGTCATCGCTCAAGATCACAATTTGCTTTTCGGCCAGATCTCCGTCGCCTTTCGCAATTGCATCGACGATCGATTCATGTTTTCGGGCATAAGTGGCAAGTTCAATTTGGGGCAGATGACTCGCCATGTTAAAGCCAAACATCGGGAGAATCAGGGCTGCCAAGGTTTTTTCGAGGAATGGGTTCCTCGCACAAGCCCACAGGGTTCGATGGAATTGGATGTCCACTTCACAAAGCTGTATCATGTTTTCAGCACTAGCAGCCTTATCCATCTGCGCGATAAGTTTGCGGAGATGCTGAATGTCTTCCGACGTGGCCCGGGCCGCCGCCAGGCGCACCGCTAATCCTTCCGACGCATCCCGAACCTCAAGGATTGCCTCCAATTCGTCAAGTGAGAATTCAACTACGAAAGTGCCCTGATTCGGCCTGCGGAGGATCAGGCCCATCGCCGCTAGCCTGTTGAGGGCCTCTCGAACTGGAATTTGACTGACCTGAAATTGAGCAGCCAGCTCGTTCAGGAAAAGCTTTTGACCGGGCTTCAAAATACCTTTGACAATCGCTTTTTCAATCTCGTTGGTGATTGAGTCCGAAATGAGGGGCTTCGGCACCGCTTGAAACAGTGACTTTTTCATAGCTCCACTCCTGAGTTCTTTGACTTGGATACCGGAGTACGAGCGCATCACAAATCTTTCAACGCAAACGATCACGTACCCTCGACGAGCCATGACCCTGTTCGGACATCTCGTATAACAATATATGCTATCTTATATCAAACACTGACGCCGACTTCGAGACTTTTTAAGGAACCGCCGGGCGGATGAACGCCATCAGGCGCTGTCACAGTTCGGCGGAAAAGTTGCGTGGACAAAACGGCAGGTGTGATGGGGCAGACTCAGCTGCGCGCGAAAGGTTGATCGAGCCAGACCACCCAGAACTAGAGGGTCCGGCTGGTAGACTCTCACGGTTGGGCGAGCGACGAGAACGGAGTTTAAAGCTAGACCAGTTCCTTCACAGCTTCGCCCGGTTTGTCTCCGATCGAATTTGCTATATAGATGGGTCGTCCTCCGGGTCCCATATAGGTTTTCTTCCAATCGATCCCCAACGCTTTGTAGATCGTAGCGAAGAGGTCTCCCTGCGTGACCATCCGGTCGGCGACCTGAGCGGCCCTGTTATCGCTGGCTCCGACGATGTGCCCTCCCCGGATACCTCCGCCACCGATCAGCAACGACCAGCAATTAGCCCAGTGGTCGCGGCCACCCTCCGGATTGATGTGCGGAGTTCGACCAAACTCCCCCATCACGACCACCACCGTGGATTCGAGTAAGCCCCTCTCGCTCAAGTCGACAAGCAAAGCCGACAGGGATTGATCCAGGCGCGGCGCCAGATCCTTGCGGAGTTTATCGTCGTTGCTGAAGTGAGTATCCCACTCACTATGCTCGTAACCCTCCGCCGTGACAAAGCGGCAACCCGCTTCCACGAGCCGGCGAGCCAGCAAAACAGATTGGCCAAACCGATTTCTCCCGTAGGCCTCGCGCGTCTTTTCCGATTCCCTGGAGAGATCAAATGCCTCCTTCACGTTAGGCGACAGGATCATCTTCAACGCCTGCTGTTGATAAGCATCCATGCTGGCGAACTCGGCAAACTCCTCCTTCTGGCGGCAGAGGCGATCGACAACCTTCAAAAATTGCTGCCGATTCTCAATCAATTCCGGAGAAAGCGACTTGGGCAGGGTCAGGTCTGGAACTTTGAAATCGGGCTCATTCGGGTCAGGCGTTACCAGCGGATCGTAAGCGGGACCGATGAACCCAGCATTATACGAATGAGCGTAAGACTGCGGAGGAGTGACAACGTAGGGCGGAATGTTGTTGCGCGAGCCCATTTCCTTCGTAATGATGGATCCGAAGCTGGGGAATCGCATCACCGGATTGGGCCGATGTCCCGTCATCCCGTAATAAGTTCCCTCCGGGTGATTATTCTCTTCGGTGTGCATGGAACGGATGACAGACATCTTGTCCATGTGTCCTGCCACGCGAGGGAATAACTCTGACACCTGAATCCCATCGGCCCGAGTTGCAATCGGTTTGAAATTGCTATTGGGCTTCGGGTCCCATGTGTCCATCTGGGGTGGACCACCTGAGAGCCAGATCAGGATGCACGCCTGCCCCTTGCCGGCCTTCCCAGCAAAAGTACTCGCATGAGCAGACAACTTGAGGTACTCGGTCAGTCCAATTCCCAGAAAACTTAAGCCTCCCACTCGAAGAAAATCACGGCGGGTTGAGTGTGGTTCAGAACAGACTTTGCATTCTAGCTCTTCCATGTGAGTTCTCCTTTACTCTAGGAGTCGAACATTGCCCGTCAAATCGAAGCGAGGGCTGACTCTCCACTTCACTTTTGTTAGTCTATCAGCCCTTCTGCTCTTTTGTTCCGTCTCAATGTTTATACGCAAATTCACGTGAACTAATCAGCGCCCAAGTCAGAGACTCCACGGCCTCCCTTCGGGAGGACTGTTGATGAATGAGAGTTTGCAACTCCACCATCTCTCCAGTGGTTGGAAAACGGGAGAGCGCAACCAGATAGAGTTCCTCGACGATCTGCTTATCCGTGGCGCCGCTCTTGAGCAACCGGTCTACCCGACCATTTTCCTTAGAAATCTTTTCGGTGTAGGTCGATCCCGTCATCATATGCAGCGCCTGCGCCAAACCTGGTTGGGGCTTGCCCTCCGGCAGAGTCGCACGGTCGTTGCGACCATAGGCGTCCATGAACGGAGAGGGGCACATATCAGGTAGCGTGTCTATTGCCTTCGCCCAGGGCGGCGGGGCCTGGTCTCCACTCGCAAAAGATTCCTTCACACCGGTCACTTTCGAGATCGCATCCAGTAGAACTGCGGCATCCAACGCTCGCGGAACCGCATGCGAGAAGTTCATTTGGTCCCCGCGGTTGGTAGCGTTCGGTTGACCTGATAATTGGTAGGTTCTCGACTGCACGATGAGCCGCATCAGGGATTTCAAGTCATGTCCCTTGTCTCTGAATTCGCGGGCCAACGCCTGAAGCAGTTCTGGATGAGTCGGAGGGTTGGTGGTGCGTACGTCATCAACCGGATCGACAATCCCTCTACCAAAAAACCAATCCCACACCCGATCCACAATAGTTTCAGAAAAGTAAGGGTGAGAAGTAATCCACTCGGCCAATTTCATCCGCAGATCGGTGCGATCGCCGTCTGGCACGAGTGTGCCATCCAAGAATCGGGGCTCGACGACTTGCTTCGTCCGAGGATGGATGACTTTGCTTGCCATGTCAGGATAGTCGACGAGCACCGAATCATCCATCACCGTCGTTCTCAGATCAATCATCCGACCGTAGAACGCAGCCATGCCCCAAAACTGATCCTGGCTCCACGCCTCGTAAGGATGGTTGTGGCAACGCGCACAATCCAATCGTCGACCCAGGAAGACACGCATCTGTTCCGCAATCGTATCCGCAGGGGGAGTCAAGAATCGCAACTGATAATAATAGCGCGAAGGACCATCATAACCCTGGGCCGCAATGCGCTCTCGAGCGATCTGGTCGAAGGGTTTGTTTTGTGCAATGCTGCTTCTCAGCCATTCTCCATACAGTTGGGTGTCCTTTAGAAGCTGCGTCGCCCTCGCGTGATACCGAAAGAGCTCGCCAAAGCGAAAGCTCCAGTAGTCTACGTATTCGGGAGAATTCAGGAGGATTTCGATGAGTTTGTCGCGCTTTTTCGAGTCCTTGGAAGCCAAGAATTCCCGAACCTTGTCGGCTGGCGGCAAAGTGCCGGTCAGGTCCAGGCACACGCGCCTCAGGAATTCCGCGTCACTGGAGAGATCCGAGGGAATGATGTTGAATTTTTGCAGCTTGGCGAAAACATGGTCGTCGATGAAGTTTCGTCGCGGCACCACGGGATAGTTTGGAATCGGCTCCGAGATCACCCCAAAGCGAGCGCTAATGGCTTCGCCGGCGGATCGAATCATCACGGAGGTCTCGCCGGTCTTGACCGCTTCAACCGCTCCTCCCACACTTACCTTGACGACCTCCGGGTTGTTTGACGAGTACAAGACCTGATGGGTGAGGTCTTCTTGACGACCGTTAGATAAGAAGGCGGTCACCAGCAATTGCTGCTTCCCTTTGGGGTCGAGAACGACCTCTTGAGGAAACACCGCAACCTTCTTCACCGTGACAATGGTTCGTTCTCCCTCGTCTCCATAGGGCGCTCCCTGCTGAACCCAATTCAAGATGGTCTTATAGTCGGAAGAGTCCGGCTTGAAGCGTTCTCCCCCTCCATGAGGAATCGCCGCCGTTGGCTTCAGCAGCAGAGCACTCTGCTCGGGTTCCTTCAAATTCACACGAGGACTTTTCGCGCCGGTCGTTTCGGCGCTCAGAACCTGGTAGACACCGCCCTCCACTATCCATTTGTAGTCTTCTTTCGGATGGCTTGCGTTGGCCGACAGTTTCAGTCCCCCCTGACCTTTGACGCCACCATGACAGTCGCTGTTGTTGCATCCCTTTCGCGTAAGGAGTCCTCCGATGTCTCTCGCGAAGCTGAAGGGACGAGTCTCAGTGGTCTCTTCCGCGCGAAGTCGCGTCTGGGCAGTTCGTCCTTCGTAATGGGCGGTCAGTATCGCGTCTCCATCAGCCAAGGCAATCACTCGTGAGTCATCGATTCGCGCAATCTTCTTATCGGAGATAAAAAACTGAACTTGCGAAGTCACGTCTCGCTCCAACCCGTCAGCGCCCTTCGCAAGCACCAGCAGGCGGTGTGAAGCGTTCGCACCCCAAAGCGTCAGATTCTGAGGAGCCAATCGCAGGCCGAGGACATGAATCTTCGTTTCTCTTCGAGGATCAGGAGAAGCGGGAGACTGCGTTTGAGGAGAAAGTTTCGGCTGGTTTTTCTGTTGACGCGATCCGAAACCCAACAGGATTTGGGAAAGCCCTAGGCTTAAGCCCACTGCAGCCACAATCACCCACTTGCTAAACCTCATTCGCACCGAAGCCTCCTTGGCCCGCTCCTGGCAGGAATTGGAAGAGCTATTTCTTCAAGCTGTTGTCAGCAGGCGCGTGAGCCACCACTCCTTCTGGCGGCTTCACCACCATGAGGGGAATATCCTTTATTGGGAGTCGCGGACCCACCTTGCCGTCAACGATCGGCTGCGCAAAGAAACGGATGTTCACAGGCATTCGGGTAATCGGAGCGTCGGCCCTCGCCTGGAGCACAATCGTTATATTCTGCTTCTTCGGCAGAAAGCTTTCTTCTTTGAAGACAGCTCCTTCCTTCACGCGCGATTCGATCGAATAGTTGCTCGCTGCCGCGAAAGCTTCAACACCTTCGGGCAGACCCTCGGGATGAATTGAAACCATGTTCGAGGGACTAAAGAAACCCTCCTCATGTTCTGTGATCAGAGTCACTTTCCTTGCCTCTCCCACAACCAGGTTAAGGCGGGAGGGATCTTGCTTACCATCCTCGAGGCCGCGCGTTCGGGTTTCCAAGTCGATCTCACCTACGTGCGCAATTTGTGGACGCACCAGAATCCGATAACAAAAACTGGGATCTCCCTTACGCGAGGTGATGTCCTGGATCCGCAAGTAGTATTCTCCTTCTTGCTCAAAAGTGCCGATGACTTTCGCATTCAAAGACTTGAGAAACGGCGTCGTAATGCTCTTGTACTCTGGCGCCCTCTGGAGATTCGATAGGACCTCCACTCCTTTCGGATCAAGGACACTGAAAAGCGGATTGAACTGAGGGGACGTAGTCTTAGGTGTTTCGATTTCGAATGCCAGCCGCTGACCACGACTGACTTTAAACTTGTAGGTATCGATATCGTTTGAGGGGTCGATCGATCCCTCAAGGAGGGCCGGAATCGCAATCTCCTGGGCCTCGACATACTCGGCATTGGGTTCTGTCTCCGTCAAGACGTCGAAATCAGTCTTCGTCGGAACATGCACCTTTGTCGCTGGCTCAGCGATCGGCTCTGACTCCCCTTCTGCCGGCTGAACTGCAGAGGCACGCTGGGTAGTGTCCGCCTCCGGCTTGGGTTCAACCGCTCTTGACCACAGAGTGCGCAACCAATCAGGTTCCAGTTTTCGTGTAAAGACTCTCTCTCTCCAGTCGGTCTCGTTGTCCGGTGCCCGCACAGCTCTTTCCGTGGAAACTACACGGAGTTGATAGATCTGATCCGCGGCGCCCCTTCCAAACAGAGACCCTACTTCCAGATAGTAGCGCCCCGCTCGGCTGGCTTGGTATCTCAGGTTGAGACGCGTCCCCGATTTCTCCCTCGGGTCCGTGTTGATGACGACTAAATCCCCCTGAATCTGGTCTGTGAACGCCAAGCGCACCGCACGGGAACCATCAAACCAGCTTCCCTGAATCTGGTAGAGGGCTAACTGAGGCCGAAACCTATTGGCAGCGGATTGATGACTGATGGTCAGCTCGAACGTCAGCTCTTTGGCCTGAGGTATGGCCAATTCATAAACATCGACCTCGCCGGCGGTACCGATCCTTCCGTTAACAACCAGCGGAAAAGTAATTTCCTGTGCCTCGTGGGGTACGGGATGCGGAGTTGGCAATTCTGTGATGGCAGGCTCATCGTAGACGTGAAATAGGACCGCATTGGAAACTCCCTGCGGCGAAACCAGCCTCAGCGGATGTGGGCCCAGCGCGGCGCTTGACGCCACCTTGATTTGAAGTGAAACCTCATATTCTACGGGAGCCTTCTTATCTACCTTCTTCCCTTCCGGTAGTTTTGCAATTGCTATGGCCTTTACTTCTGCAGCCAAATCCTGATCGGTGAACCAGGCACCGTAACAGCCCCCCACATCTTTTCCCCGAACCTCAACCTCGACGACAGAACCTCGCTGCCCTCCGATCGGGAAAAAGGAAAGGATCTCCGGATCGCCAAGTGTACTGGCCCGAATCGCTAGAATCCTCACCAACACAGCAGCAACCAACAATAAACTGGTCATGAAGCGTTGGGGACGCATAACGAATCCTTTTCTTCGAAAACGGGCGAGCCACTTCGCCTGTCAATATCATATATCATATATGTGTTAACTTTGTCACCCGAACCCCAGTCATTGGGTGTGCGACATGGATGTTAAGGAGTTTGCGAAAGGGGCATGGGTGCGGTATAATCTGGCTGCTTATAAAGCAGTCAGATTGTACTTCCAGGAGCGTGTCCCATGTCGCAGA
>Ga0187893_10013306_pt1 | contig 11484 bp, 12 predicted proteins | sample MA1701074metaG_FD_139574 | JGI IMG/M metagenome (GOLD analysis project Ga0187893, IMG submission 139574) | White microbial mat communities from a basaltic lava cave in the Kipuka Kanohina Cave System on the Island of Hawaii, USA - MA170107-4 metaG ...
CGCCACCGTCGGCCCGAGCCGGGCGGCGATGACGTCATGGGCGCTGTCGGACTTCGGCGATAGCAGCGGCCCCAGGGCCGTGTCGAGGGCGATGCGGGCCACCAACGCCTTGGGCATGGTGCGGGCCATGTCGCCCACCCGCAACGGGAAGCCCATCCATGCTCCGGCCAGCGCGATGCGACCTTTCCGGGTGCGGGTCTGCAGGTCATCACCCAACAGCGCGGTCAACTCGGCCATGAGCGCGGGCTCGACGACGGGGTGCAGGCGATGGCTGCCGTAGTCCACCCGCACCCCGGCGATGTCGAAGCTGCCCGCCATGCCGCCGACCCGCCCGCCCCGCTCCAGGACCACCACTTGGCGGCCGGACCGAGCCAGGCGCAGGGCCGCCATCAGGCCGGCCGGGCCGCCGCCGAGGACAGCGACGTCGACGTCGGTGGTCACACGCATGTCGTCGGCCCGGTGGTGCGCGGCGTCAGGGCGTAGAGGCTTTCCAGCCCCGCCAGCGCGACGGCGTCGCTGTGGCGATCGACGGCGGTGGCCCGTGGAGGTGTCAGAGCCAACCCACCCAGCGCGGTGGCCAGTGCGGCTGGGTCGTCCGGGGCCACGAGGCGACCGTCCTCACCGTCGACGACGACCTCGGGCAACCCGCCCACGGCGCTGGCCACGACGGGGCGTCCAAGCGCCAGGGCCTCCAACGCGAACAGGCCGAGACCCTCGCTACGGCTGGGGGCGACCACGGCGTGGTGCTCGGCGATCAGGCGGTGCAACTGGTCACGGGGGCAGGTGGGCAGGAAGCGAACTCGGTCGCCGAGGGCGAGACCGGCCACTTGGGCCTCGAGCGCCGATCGCTCCGGTCCTTCGGTCACCAGCGTCAACGACCAGGCCGTCGCCGCCGGCAGGGCCATCGCCTCGATGAGCACGTCGAAGCCCTTTTCCCGTGACGCCCGCCCGGCCGCCAGGGCGCGATGCGAGCCCTGCGGCCGCCGCGTGGTCGTGGGCATGGGGCCGAGGGGAAGCCGGGCCACTTTCACCGTTCCCGATGCCAGGCCGAGCACCTGTTCACCCCGGCGGGCCAACTCGTCGCTCACGGCGCCGACGGTGTCGGCCCGCCGGGCGATCACCCGAGCCATTGGCCGGGCCCGTCCCCCGGCCAGCGCCACGTCGTTGCCATGAAGGTGGACGACGACCCGGGGCCGGTGGCCTCGGGGCAGTGCCGCGGCCAGAAGGCCGGCGGGCAGCAGCCAGTGGGCGTGGACGACGTCGGGCCGGAACCGGCGGATCTCGGCGACGAGCGCCGCGCCGAGCGCTCCGACCATCGGCGCCAGAAGACCAGCGTGCCACGGTGAACGAAGTCGGGCGTGGCCGCCGCCGCGATAGGCGAGCACCTCCTGGGCGTCTGGGGCGTATCGGGCCCGGCGGACCGAGATGCCGTCCAGGAGTTGGCGGCCCGGCAGACCAGCGTCATGGGCGGCCACCGCCGCCACCTCCCAGCCGGCCGCCCGCTGCAAACGCAACAAGTCCAACAAGAACGGCGCCACCGAGTCATCCACCGAACGAGGAAACGACGCCGACAGATGCAGGACGCGGGGCACGAACGAAGTGTGTAGTCGAGTGCACCGGTTTCCGCTCTCCCGGCCAACCACTTCAGGCGATTTTAGAAATGAAACGGTTGCGTATCAGAGCGAGACGTGTTAGTTCTAGTCCGAGACGACTCCGTACCGGAAGGACGACCGCCCATGTCGGACGCCGCAGCATCTCCTGTCCCATCCGCCCACCTCCTGCATGAGGACCCTGTCGTCTACCGGCGGCGTTGGTTCCTCCTCGGGATCATGTGCCTGTCGTTGGTCATGGTGGTCATGTCGGTGGCCGGCTTGAACGTCGCCCTGCCGAGCATTCAGCGCGAACTCAACGCCAGCGCCAGTGGCCTGCAGTGGATCATCGACTCCTACGCCCTGGTCTTCGCGGCGCTGCTGCTGCCCGCCGGCGCCCTCGGCGACCGATTCGGGCGGAAGAAGGCGCTGCTGCTCGGCCTGGTCATCTTCGCCTCCGGCTCGCTGATCGGCGGACTCGGGACGAGCACCGCGCAGGTCATCGCCGGGCGCATCGTCACCGGTCTCGGTGCGGCCTTCGTCATGCCGGCCACACTCTCGTTGCTGACGACCATTTTCCCGCCCGAGGAGCGTCGCAAGGCCATCGCCATGTGGGCCGGATTCGCCGGCGCCGGTGGAGCGCTCGGGCCGATCGTCTCGGGCGCGTTGTTGGAGAAGTACTGGTGGGGCTCGGCCCTTCTCATCAACGTGCCCATCGTGATCGGCGTCATCGTGGCCGTCGGCGTCTTCTCGCCGGAGTCCCGCGATCCTGAGATCACCCCCCTCGACCCGGTGGGCGCGGGACTGTCACTGGTCGGGCTGGGCGCACTGGTCTTTGGCATCATCGAGGGCCCCGAGCGCGGCTGGACCTCGGTCATCGTGCTGGTCGCCTTTGGACTGGCCGTCGCCGGGCTCGGCGGCTTCATGGCGTGGGAACACAGGACGGCGCATCCCATGCTGCCGCTGGGCCTGTTCAAGGACCGGCGCATGAGCGTGGGCAGCGGTGTGGTGACCATCGCCTTCTTCGTGATGTTCGGCCTGTTCTTCCTCTTCACCCTGTACCTCCAGTTCGTCCGCGGCTACTCGCCCCTCAGTGCCGGCCTGTCCACGCTGCCGCTGGCCCTGGCGCTGGTAGCCATTGCGCCACGCAGCGCGGCGATGGCCGAGAAGCTCGGCTCGGGCCCGGTCATCGCCACCGGCTTCGTCTTCATCGCCGCCGGGTTCGGCGTGCTGGCAGCCATCAGTACCACCACGCCATACGTGATCCTGGCCTTGGCCATGGTGCTGCTAGGCGCCGGAATGAGCCTGACCGCGGCACCGGCGACGGGCAACATCATGAGCGCCGTGCCGCCCGCAAAGGCGGGTGTGGGCTCGGCCGTCAACGACACCACGAGAGAGGTCGGCGGTGCCCTCGGCATCGCCATCCTCGGCAGCATCAGCAGCGCCGTCTACCGATCGAGCGTCGATCTCGACGGCCTGGCCTTGCCCCCGCCCGTCGCCGAAGCCGCTCGGGAATCGATCGGGGCGGCCACCGTGCTCGCCGACAGCGTTCCCGGAGGAGCAGAGCTGGCGGCCCGCGCCGGAGCGGCCTTCACCGACGCCTTCAACCTGGCCAGCCTCGGCGCCGGCGTCATCGCGCTGGCGGCCGCGGGCGTCGTCGCCGTCGTCTTCAGCCGCAAGTCCGAGCAGGCGGCCGTCGACGCCATGGACTCAGGTGCTGACCAGAAGGCGACGGATGTGGAACCATCACTCGTCGGTGGAAGCTGACGACATGGCAGCTGGGGAGGGGGCCTCCCCGTGCGGACGCGACCCGGATCCGCGGATCGAGCGGTCGCGGCGGCTCATCCTCAGCGCGGCCCTGGAACTCCTCGGCGAGCTGGGCTACGGCGGGCTCACCGTCGAGGCGGTGGCGGCCCGGGCGGGCGTCGGCAAAAGCACCATCTACCGTCACTGGCCTGGGAAACTCGAGCTCATCGAGGATGCCGTGCGCAGCCTCAAGGCGGGCATCGTGCTGCCCGACGAAGGCACGGTCCGCGAGCGCATCGTCATCTTGTTGCAGAACGTGGCCACCGGCATGGCCGGCTCCACGTGGTCGACCTGCCTGCCCGCCATCATCGACGCCGCCGAGCGCGACCCCGAAGTCCTGGTCATCCACCGGCGGTTTTCCTGCGAGCGTCGTCAGGTGCTGATGGATCTGCTCACCGAGGGTGTGGCTACCGGGGACATCCCTGGCCATCTCGACATCGGGCTGCTGGCCGAGTGCCTAGTGGGCCCCATCATGGTCCGGCGCCTTCTGCTCCACGAGCCGTTCGACCCCGACGACGTCACCCGCCTGGTCGCTCAACTCCTCCCGGAGCCCATCGGCGGCGCCCCAGGGGGGTGAGCGGGCAGACTGGTGTGGTGCATCCTCTCCGAAACGGCATCATCGAGGGTGAGCCGGGCATCTTTCCGTCGCCGGTAGCCCGCGTTCTCGTGGCCATCAACCGCCGCGTCCGCAAACGTCTCGCGCCACCAGAACCACCCCCCGAGTGTCCCGTCGCCGAGACACCAGACGCCGCGTCGCCGCCGCCCGGCGAGGGTGACCCACGAGCCACGGCCTGAGTACAGGCGGCGACTGGTGATCGGTTCGCCATGAACCGATCACCAGCCGGGAAATGTCGATCAGGGACCGGAACAAAACTACTTGCGCGGCATCGACAACTCCACCGTTGCCGCAGAGGGCCCTTCGGCCTCCCGCCGCGCAAGTAGTTTCGTTCCAGGCCCTCAGACGAGGTCGAAGCGATCGAGGTTCATGACCTTGTCCCAGGCGGCCACGAAGTCACGCACGAACTTCTCCTTCGCGTCGTCGCACGCATAGACCTCCGAGATGGCCCGGAGCTGAGAGTTCGAGCCGAAGACGAGGTCGACGGCGGTGGCCGTCGCCTTGACCTCACCAGTGGCGCGATCACGACCCTCGAACACGTTCTCGTCGGAGGCGGATGCCTTCCACTCCATGCCCATCTCCAGCAGGCGCACGAAGAAGTCGTTGGTCAGGGTCTCGGGCCGATCGGTGAAAATGCCGCGCTGTGACCCGTCGAAGTTGGCGTTCAAAGCACGCATGCCGGCGATCAAAACCGTCATCTCGGGAGCCGTCAGCGTCAACAGGTTCGCCCTGTCCAGCAGTAGGGTCTCGGGTGGCAGCTTCTCCCCGGTTCGGAGGTAGTTGCGAAATCCATCGGCGGTCGGTTCCAGAACTGCCATGGCTTCCACATCGGTCTGCTCCTGCGATGCATCCGTGCGCCCCGGCGCGAAGGGGACTGTGACCTGCTGTCCGGCGTTCTTCGCCGCCTGCTCGACCGCCGCGCAACCGCCCAGAACGATCAGGTCCGCCAGGGAGACTCTCGTTCCGCTGGATTGTGAGCGGTTGAAGTCCTCCTGGATCCGCCCGAGGGCGGCCAGCACGCTGGCCAGTTCGGCCGGTGCGTTGACCTCCCAGTCCCGTTGCGGGGCAAGGCGAACACGGGCCCCGTTAGCCCCGCCCCGCTTGTCGGTGCCCCGGAAGCTGGCGGCTGACGCCCATGCGGCGGAGACCAGCTGCGAGATCGACGGTCCCGACTCGAGGATCTTGGCCTTGAGGGCGGTGATGTCCTCCTCCCCGATCAGGTCGTGATCGACGGTGGGGACGGGGTCCTGCCATATCTGAGGTTCGGCCACCCACGGCCCGAGGTAGCGCGAGATGGGTCCCATATCGCGGTGCAAGAGCTTGTACCAAGCCCTGGCGAATGCGTCCGCGAGCTGGTCGGGATTCTCGTGGAAGCGCTTGGCGATCGGCCCGTAGATCGGATCCAGCTTCAGCGCCAGGTCCGTCGTCAGCATCATCGGGGCGTGCCGCTTCGATGGATCATGCGCGTCGGGCACCGTGCCCTGGGCCGAGGCATCCGTGGGCGTCCACTGCTTGGCACCGGCGGGGCTTGTGGTGAGTTCCCAGTCGTACTTGAAAAGGTTGACCAGGAAGCCGTTGTCCCACTTCGCCGGCTCGTTGGTCCACGCACCTTCGAGCCCACTGGTCACTGAGTCGACGCCGTTACCGCTGCCGAAGGAGTTCTTCCAACCGAGACCTTGCGCCTCGACGGGACAGCCTTCCGGTTCAGGGCCGACGTAGTCCGCACCGACGGCACCGTGGCACTTGCCGAAGGTGTGGCCGCCGACGATGAGCGCCAGCGTCTCCTCGTCGTTCATCGCCATACGAGCGAAGGTCTCTCGAATGTCCTTGGCCGCAGCCAGCGGATCCGGATTGCCGTTGGGCCCCTCCGGGTTCACGTAGATCAGGCCCATCTGCGCGGCGCCGAACGGACCGGAGAGTTCCCTGGCGTCGCTGTAGCGCTCATCGCCGAGCCAGGTGTCCTCCGGCCCCCAGATGATCTCCTGGGGCTCCCAGATATCCTCCCGCCCGAATCCGAAGCCGAAGGTCGTGAACCCCATGGACTCGGTGGCGCAGTGGCCGGCGAAGACGAGGAGATCGGCCCAGGAGAGCTTCCGGCCGTACTTCTGCTTCACCGGCCAAAGCAGGCGACGCGCCTTGTCGAGATTCGCGTTGTCGGGCCAACTGTTGAGGGGGGCAAAGCGCTGATCACCGCTGCCGCCGCCGCCGCGACCGTCAGCCGTGCGGTAGGTGCCGGCCGCATGCCAACTCAGACGGATGAAGAGCGGCCCGTAGTGGCCGTAATCCGCCGGCCACCAGTCCTGCGACGTCGTCATGACCTCGAAGACGTCCTGCTTGAGGGCGTCGACATCGAGCGACTTGAACTCGTCGGCGTAGTTGAAACCCTCCCCCATCGGATTCGACTGGGGCGAGTGCTGATGCAGGACCTGCAGATCCAGCTGATTCGGCCACCAATCCTGGTTCGTCCTTGGCCGACTCGACTTGGCCGTCGGGGCGGGAATGACTGGGTTTTCGCTTTCGCTACCGCGGTCTGACACGTTGGTCTGTCTCCTGTCTCGCTGTTTTCTGCTGATGGCTGGTTGGCTTCTGCCTGGTTGGCTTCTGGCTCGTTGCCGCTACGCACCGCGGACATCGGCCCCAGTAGACGACCTCGGCCTCGTCGATCGCGTAGCCCGAGTCGTCGGCGGCGGTCAGACACGGGGTGTCGCCGACCGCACAATCGACGTCGACCATCCGTCCGCAGGTTCGGCAGATGAGGTGGTGGTGGTTGTCGCCGACCCGATTCTCGTAGCGGGCCGAGGACCCGGCCGGCTGGATGCGCCGGAGGATGCCTTTGTCGGTGAGGGCCGTGAGGGCGTCGTAGACCGCCTGCCGGGAGACGGTGCCGATCGCAGCCAGCACCAACCGATGGATGTCGTCCGCAGTCCCGTGCGGTCGGTCCGACACCGTTCGCAGCACCGCCAGGCGCGGCGCGGTCACGTGCATGCCGTGACGGCGCAGCAGCGCCGCATTGTCGACAACGGTGGTCCCTGGCACCCTATTTACTCTAGGCGCGAAACCTGGAACGAGTCCAGATTCAGTCCGACCCTGATTTTGCGCAATCAATGTTCCACTCAGAGACCGGAGCACCGAGCTCGGCCCGCAGGTTGGCGGCCGACACCGCCGCGTACAGCAGTGCGGTGGGCAGGACGGACGCCAGGACCCGACGGGCCGCTCCGGTCCACGCCGCCAGTGGTCCACCAGCACGGTGGAGAAGGCGCCGATCGTCACCAGGGTGGGCACCAGGACCGCCACGCGCAGCGAACGGCCGATCCCCTCCTGGGCCCCGACAGCCAGGAGGTTCCGGGGGCACTCGTCGCAGCCCGAGAGATCCAAGAACGCCACGCCCCGAGGAGTTCTCCCGACTGGCATCGAGGCACTCGGAGAGGTCGCTGTTGTCGGCCTCGACACTGCGCACCCGCACGCCACGCCAGAGCGTGACCGGCCCATCGCGGAGGCGATCTCTCAGCTTGTCGAGGCGGCCGCCAATGTCCGTCCCGAGCCCTCGTGACCCGGCCGTGGCCGCCATCCTTAGGTCACGCCAAGGTCACGGCACCCTTCTGGTCACGGATCCGGGCCTCCAGCAGACCCAGAAACAACCCCTGAACAGCCACTTCGTGGAGAGCGGGCGACGAGAATCGAACTCGCGTTCTCAGCGAAGCTGAACGGAGAGGATCCTGCGACGTGCGGAAACTCGCGAACGTGCTGTTCAGCGCCTGTTTCCGCAATCCGGGCTTGACCTCGAATTGACCGCCTTGGGCCACTCGTTGTGGCCCAACTGTGGCCCAAGAACGGTCGATCCAGCCCTCATCGAGCCCCGGGCCGTGGGACCATTAGGACGTGGCTCGCAACTTCCATCTCGAGCGCTACCCCGGCAAGTACGTCGCCATCGACATGGCCACCGACGAGGTCGTCCTGACTGCCGAGACACCATTTGAGCTTCACGAGGAGATCCAGGCCCGCGGACTCCGCAACGTGGCCGTCATGCGTGCCCCCCGGGAGGACGAACCCTTCTTCATGGGCTTGAACTGACGGTCACCGTCGACGCCTTCCCGTGGCTCTACCCGTATGTGACCGAGAGTCGGTTACGGCGAGGCCAAGAGGTAGTGCGGCCGGTGGTCACCGTAAGCGTTCCAGGCAAGTTCTCCACGATGGAGCCGGCCCTGGGCCTCGTCGACACCGGCTCGGAGAACGTGCTCGCCGCTTCCTGGCTCGCCGATCTCGCTGGCATCGATCTCGGCCGCAACGTCGACCGGGCCGTTCTTGGGATCGGTGGCCAGAACATCGAGGTCACCTTCGCCGAGATCGAACTCCGACTGCACCGCCCCGAGGACGCCTCCGAATGGATCTCCTGGCGATCAGACATCGGCTTCGTCACCGCATGGCAGGCACCGTTCGCCATCGTGCTCGGCCAGACCGGCTTCCTCGACCAGTTCACCGTCACCTTCCATCGCGGCGCGGCCATGTTGGCGGTAGAAGCCTGGGAAGCGTTCGATTCCCGCTTCAGAACAGGAGCTGCGACATAGCGAATGAGCTCTCGTGGTTCGGGCACCACGTGACCTCACGCTTTCAGGCGGTCGGCGCAGGCGGGCTTGCGCCCTCACAGATCGTGCGCCGACTCCTCGTCGCCGAGTAGCGCCCGAACGTCATTGTGTGCTGCTGATGAGTGCGCCGGCGCTCTGACGAGGTCCGTCTCTCCGGGTGCTTCCCTCGGGTCGGCACCGGAAGGTCGAGCCTCGGGGGTACCCGTACTCATGGTGTCGGCTCCGTCCTGGGAAGACATCGAGGTCGAGGCCAGGGCCGCAGGCACGACGGGCTCCGGCGCCTCAGTCGTTGCGCGCAGCTTGGGTGGGGCTGCTGCCCACGGCTTGATGCCCTGGATCACCGACTCGTAGAACCCGTCGAGCAATTCGAGCACCGAGGTGAGGAAGGAACCTCGGCCCTGGCCCCGCTTGGCGCCCATCGGGGCGCCGAGCACGAGTCGGAAGGTTCTGATCTCCCGCTTCGGGTCGTCGACGAGCATGGCCGGGTTCTCTCGGATTGCCTTGAGCAGCTCGGAGGTGGACGCACCCCGGGCGTGGAGTGCGAAGCAGTCGACACGCAGGCCGTCCGGTGCAGTCTTAAGCTGGCGCACGAGCCAATTCACCCGTGTCTGCTGCTTGCCCTCCCGTGGTGCGACGATGTCTACCGAGGCGGAGATCCGCCCGGCCCGGAGGTCGGCGGTGAGGGTGATGGGTCCCACGGCATTGGGGATTCGGAGGCTCCCGTCGAGTGCTCCTCGACTCGCCAGGGTCGATAACAAGGCCTGGGCGCGGACTGCGGGTTCGGCCAGCTCCTTCCTGGTCAGCACAGGCTGAACCTCCACGCCGAGCTGGCGGCCGAGACGGAGACAGGCGAAGCGCATGAGCTGGTCCCAACGGCTGGCCACCTCAGCCGCCCCCTTGTCGTTGCTCCGCAGCGTTCCCGCTACAACGGCGTCTCGGACGCCGGTCCAGGATCCGCCCATGTCCTCAAACTCCATCGCCCCGGACCGTGGATGCTCGAGCTCGAGCGCTCATCGACGCTGTTGACCCCAGCGAAAACCCGAGTGGGACGTCGTCGGGGAGTGGTCCCACCGCCTGGTTTTTGGGCGGCCGAGTCTGCCTACGAGGAGGGGGAGCTTGAAACTCGCACGGGCTCGGGTCGGCAACGATCGCCCCCGAGTGGGCCAAGGCCCGGGCCACGCTCGGGCTCGACGGCCTGCACTTCCACGACCTGCGCCACGTCGCCAACACCCTCACCGCCGCCTTAGGTGCCAGCACCCGTGAGCTCATGCACCGCATGGGCCACGTCTCGGCGGCGGCGGCCCTGCTCTACCAGCACGCCACGCGGGACTGGGACGCGGCCATCGCCGCCGCCCTCGGCCGGCTGATCGCCCGGCCGGAGCCGAGCGACCGGCCGACCGGCCTCCCGGCGGAGCAAGGCTGAGGCCGTGGCCCGGCGCCATCCCGTAGTGGCCCGGATATGGAAGCCGGGTTCATCATGGCTGTCACAGGCGATTCGTACGCTCCTACCATGACGGACGTGACGAGCGCGCTGATCGGCCGGGGGATCTACGACCCGACCGAGGCGGCGCGCTTGGTACGAGTCCATCCTGAGTCGCTCGCTCGCTGGACGACGGGGAGGAACCCACTCGTCACGCCCACCTTCGAGCGGTTCTTCGACTTCGAGGACCTTGTCAGCCTGCTCGTGATCGCCCAGCTGTCGCGACGCGGCGTCCACATGAACGAGATCCGCCGGGGCGTGGAAGTCCTCTCGGATGAGCTCGGCGTGGACCGACCGCTTGCGCACATCGATGCACCGAAGCGCCTCGCCACCGTTGGGAGCGCCTTCTTCGCCAACATCGGCGAGTGGGCTGACGCAGGCAAGGGTTTCCAGCTCGCGTTCCAATCGATGATCGAGCCTGTCCTGCGACCGCTGGAGTACGACACGCACGGCATGGCGCAACTGTGGCGCCCGCTCAAGCTCGTGACTGCGACACCGGTGGTTCAGGCGGGAACGCCGTGCATCGAGGCAACGCGTGTGCCGACGACGACCATCGACGGTCTCGTCAGGGTGGGCGAGGAGCTCGAGGACATCGCGTTCGACCTGGACCTGGAGATCGAGCAGGTCGAAGCAGCTCTGCGCTTCGAAGCCGCGCTGCGCGACCAGCTACTCGCACAGAAGGTCTTCGCCCAGTAGGAGGTCGCACCACGCCGGCGCGACCCGCGATCAGGCTGCTCTTCGACGAACCTCTCTCATGGCGGGTCGCCAGCGCGCTCCGGGAGCTCGGCATCCGAGCCAGCCACGTCGGACACGAGGACGACAAGGCACCATCGCGCGGCTCAGGTGACGCAGTCGTCCTCGATCACGCTCGGAAGACCAACCAGGTCGTCGTGACCTCGAATCACGACATGATCATCCTGTGCGCCGAGGAGAACGAGTCGGTCATCTGGATCGACCCACGCGGCCGCCAGCTCAGGCGCACGGAGTTCGTTCCGCTCGTGTTCGGGCGTGACGAAGAATGGCAGGAGCTGTTGGCCAGCGCAGACGGCGCGATCTGCCTGCACGTGCTGCGGACGAAGACCGAAGTGCTCTCGCTCGATCGAGCCCGTCACCTCGTCGTACAACGGATGCGGCGCCTCAGAGAGCGGAAGCGAACGCAGGCGAGAAGGCAGCCGCCAGGCCCGACGCTCGACGGAATGTGAGCGCAGGTCTTGGCCCGGGCTACTCGTCGTGGCCCGTCTGTGGCCCCCGGCCGAATCTGGGGCTCACCGCCGCCCCCTGACCAGCCACTTCGTGGAGAGCGGGCGACGGGAATCGAACCCGCGTTCTCAGCTTGGGAAGCTCACCGGAGGGGGCTGGTGACAGGCGTGGAACTTGCAAAAGCCCAGCTCAGAGGGGGTGAGCCTTGTC
>Ga0187893_10013307_pt1 | contig 11484 bp, 9 predicted proteins | sample MA1701074metaG_FD_139574 | JGI IMG/M metagenome (GOLD analysis project Ga0187893, IMG submission 139574) | White microbial mat communities from a basaltic lava cave in the Kipuka Kanohina Cave System on the Island of Hawaii, USA - MA170107-4 metaG ...
GAACTGGAGGAATACCGGAGCCAGCTCGAATCCGAGGGGAAGCTCCTCGAAGCGCAGCGGCTGCACCAGCGAACGATGTTCGACCTCGAGATGATCCGCGAGATCGGCTACTGCCATGGGATCGAGAACTATTCGCGGCATCTGACCGGGCGCGCTCCGGGCGAGCCGCCGCCGACGCTCCTCGACTACCTCTCGGACGATGCGCTCGTCATCGTCGACGAGAGCCATCAGACGGTGCCCCAGATTCGCGGGATGTATCACGGGGACCGGTCGCGTAAGGAGGTGCTCGTCGCCTACGGCTTTCGCCTGCCATCGGCGCTCGACAACAGGCCGCTCAACTTCGAGGAATGGGAAGCGCGCGTGAAACAGGTCGTCTTCGTCTCCGCCACGCCAGGACCGTACGAGCTGGCGAAGGCCGGCGGCGTCGTCGTCGAGCAGGTGATTCGGCCGACCGGTCTGATGGACCCGCCCATCGAAGTCCGCCCCGTGCGCGGGCAGGTGGACGACCTGCTCACCGAAATTCGTGAACGCGCAGCGAAGCACGAGCGCGTCCTCGTGACGACGCTCACCAAGCGCATGGCGGAGGACCTGACGACGTACTATCAGGAGCTCGGCGTCCGGGTGCGCTATCTGCACTCGGATATCGACACGCTCGAGCGGGTGGAGATTCTGCGCGATTTGCGCCGTGGCGTGTTCGACGTGCTCGTCGGGATCAACCTGCTGCGGGAGGGCCTCGACCTGCCTGAGGTATCGCTGGTGGCGATTCTGGATGCCGACAAGGAAGGGTTCCTGCGCTCCGGCGGGTCGCTCATCCAGACCTCGGGGCGCGCCGCGCGCAACGTCAACGGACGCGTGTTGATGTATGCGGATACGATGACGGCATCGATGAAGTCGGCGATTGCGGAAACTGAGCGACGCCGTGCGCTCCAGGCGGCCTACAACGCCGAGCACGGCATCACGCCGGAGTCGGTCGTCCGGGAGATCGACGATGTATTGTCGAGCGTGTACGAGCGCGACTACGTGAGCGCGACCGACGCGGAGCGCGACCGCCAGCGATTCCGCACGCAGGCCGAGCTCGATGCGGAGATCGCCCGTCTCGAGAAGGAGATGAGGGCCGCCGCCGCCGACCTCGATTTCGAGCGCGCCGCCTCGATACGCGACACGCTCAAGACGCTGCGCGGCCGCGAGCTGGGCCTGACAGGCCTCTCCGCCGGGCGGTAACCGCGTGCTGAGGCAGCTCGAACGCTGGGTGAAGGGGGCGCTCCTCGAAATTCAGGAATACGTCCGCTTGATCGGCGCGCTCGCGCGGGCCGTGGTCACCCCTCCATTCTACCGCCGCGACGCCGTGATGCAGTTCGACGCCATCGGGATCGGCTCGCTCACCGTGGTCTCGCTGACCGGCTTTTTCACCGGCGCGGCGTTGGCCCTGCAGACGGGGCAGACGCTCGATCGGTTCGGGGCGCGAACGCTCGTGGGCCAGCTCGTGAGTGCGTCGATGATCCGCGAGCTCGGGCCGGTGCTGACGGCCCTGATGCTGGCCGGGCGCGTCGGCTCCGGCATCGCCGCCGAGCTCGGGTCGATGGCCGTGACGGATCAGATCAATGCGCTGCGCGCCCTCGGCACCGACCCGGTGCGCAAGCTCGTGGTCCCGCGCGTGCTGGCGACGACGTTCATGGCGCCGGTCCTGACTGTCATCGCCGACGCGTTCGCCATCCTGGCGGGCTGGATCATCTCCGTCACGAGCCTGAACGTCGGGTCGAGCACCTACTGGACGCAGGTGCAGGAAGGGTTGTATCTAGGTGATGCATGGCAGGGCCTCATCAAGCCGTTCGTGCTCGGCTTCGTGATCGGCACGATTGGGTGTCACGTGGGCCTGCGGACGCGCGGAGGCACGCAGGGCGTCGGGCGATCGACGACCAACTCGGTGGTCGTCGCGTCGGTCATGGTGATTGCCGTCGACTTCTTCCTGACCCCCCTGCTCATGGATCTGCTGTACTGACCCGATGAGCTTCGCCACCCAGCGATCGGCGGCGCTCGAAGAGGCGCTCGGGCCGGGCTCGCCCATCGTGGTCTTCGACCGCGTCTCGCTCGCCTTTGACGACAACGTCGTTCTCCGCGAGATCAGCTTCACGCTCATCAAGGGGCATACGAAGATCTTCCTGGGCGCCAGCGGCTCCGGGAAGTCGACGATCCTGAAACTGATCCTGGGGCTCCTGAGGCCGGATGAGGGAGTGATCTGGGTCAACGGCGAGCGGGTCGATCGGCTGTCGGAAGCGGGTCTGATGAAGGTGCGGGCAGACCTTGGGATGTGCTTTCAGGAGGGCGCGCTGTTCGATTCGCTGACCGTCGCCGAAAACGTCGGCTATAAGCTGCTAGAAGAGGGATTCGCCGAGGATCGCGCGTGGGCGCGGGTCGACGAGGTGCTGGGGTTCATCGGGCTCGGGGAGTTCGCCGACCGGATGCCGTCGGAGTTGTCCGGCGGCCAGCGCCGCCGCGTGGCGATCGCCCGGGCGATGGCGTACAAGCCGCGCATCCTGCTGTACGACGAGGCCACGACGGGACTGGATCCAATCACCGCCGACACCGTCGACAATGAGATCATCAAGCTGCGGGACCTCGAGGAGATCAGCTCGATCGTGGTCACGCATCAGCTGCGGGATGCGTTCCGCATCGCCACCCACGAAGCCGTCCGCGACGCCGGGGGGATTCGTGTGGTCGAGGCGGACGCGGCGAAGGCCCGAGAGGCGGAATTCATCATGTTGAAGGACGGCGGCGTTCACTTCGAAGGGAACGCCGCCGAGCTGCGCGCCTCGAAGGACCAGTACATCCGTTCTTTCTTGTCGTAGAGGACAACGTCATGCCACGCACACGTTCACTCGCCTGGGCCGAACTCAAGATTGGCATCGTGTCGGTTGTCGCCCTGGCGCTCGCCGCGACGCTGATCTTCCTGTTGACCGGCGCGAGCGGTTTCATCTGGCAGCGCTACTCGCTCAAAGCGGTCTTCGACAACATCGCCGGCCTCAACGAAGGGTCGCCCGTGCGGGTCGCCGGGGTCGAGGCCGGGTCGGTCACCGCGATTGACTTCATCGGCGACCGCGTCGAAGTGACCTTCGAGCTCTCCGACCGGATGCAGCCGCGTGTGACGACCCGCTCGTCGGCGGCGCTTGGCTCGGTCTCGCTGCTCGGCGAGAGCGCGATCGACATCACGGCCTCGACCGCGGGCACGCCGATTCCGGAATGGGGGTACGTGCCGACGCGGCCGTCGACCGGGTCGCTCACCGATGTGACGACCCAGGCGACCCGCGGTATCCAGGAGCTGACGTATCTCATCCGGGAGATTCGCCTCGGAAAGGGGACCGTCGGCCAGCTGTTCACCGACGAAACGCTCTACAACGAGATGGCGGTGCTCGTAAAGTCGGCCGAAGACGTGGTGACCAGCGTGAACCGCGGTCGTGGCACGCTGCCCCGGCTGATCAACGATCCGACGGCGGCGAAAGCGCTCGAGGCCTCGCTCCAGAACTTCGAGGCGGTCACCGCCCGCCTCCGCGCCGGCGAAGGGACGCTCGGACGGTTCCTGACCGACGACGCCTTCGCGCGCTCGCTGGCATCGACGGGAACCAACCTCGATGCGATCACGGGACGCGTCAGTCGCGGCGAAGGAACGGCTGGGAAGCTGCTGACCGATCCAGGGCTCTACGACCGGCTCAACTCGATGTCGGATCGTCTGGACAAGGTGGTGGCGGGCCTGGAGGACGGGCAGGGCACGGCTGGGCAGCTGCTCCGGGACCGGCAGTTGTATGAGAACATGAATGGCGCGGTCGGAGAGCTCCGCCAGCTCGTTCGCGACATCCGCGCCGATCCACGCAGATTCCTGAACGTGCGAGTGAGCCTGTTTTGATGTCGGACGTGTTTCTCGGCGTGATTGCGGTGGCAGTGCTCGTCATGGCCGCCATTCAGGTGGCGGCAATCGTTGTCGCCCTGCGCCTCGCGCGGCGCATCGACCGGTTTGCCGATCGTGTCGAAAAGGACATCCGCCCGATCGTCGCGAGCCTGCAGGGGCTCACGGCCGATGCGGCGCGCGCGACGTCGCTCGTCAAGGCAATTCTCGCCGTTTTCCGCGGTCCTCAGAAGGAGTCGCGCGCCGCGGCCGACGAGGAAGGGCCCCTCTTCATCGGGTAACAGCCTGATTGACGGCCTCGGCCGCGGGTGATACAAGACGCCGTACTGGGGACTCCGGGGGGCATCATGATTCAACGTCGGCGCGGTGTGAGGTACGGCGTCGGTGCGTGCGTCCTGCTGCTCGTCCCCGTGCTCGCCGCCGCCCAGGACTCTCGGTCCGCGGCCGTGGCCGGAGAGCTGGTCAAGCTCCTCGATTCGATGAAACTCGATAGCGTGGCCGCGAAGCTGCAGGGCGATGAGTACGTCGGCGCGCTGTACTTCGCTGGCAGCCAGCTGCTTGTCGTCAAGGCGCGCTACAGCGTGCCCGAACGGATGGACGAGCAGCTCGCGAAGCGAAACTTCCGCGAGGTGTACATCGATCTGAACAGCGCGTCGGTGCCCGCCTCGAGAATACTCATCGCGGATCTCGGGGCCAACGGTCTGTACGCCCGGCGGCGCGAGAATCAGTTTGATACGGCTGACGTCGGCGACCGCAGCTATTCGTTCGACGGCGACTGGAACAAGGCGAAGCTGTCGGAACAGGAGTACATGAAGGCGTTTCAGATGACCGACGGCGAGTATGTGAAAATGTTGGAGGCGCTCGTCGCCGAGCTCAAGAAGACCTCGTAGGCGGCGCGATGGCGCCAATGCTGCGAGGCAAAAAGGGGCAGTCCTTCGGGGCTGCCCCTTTTGTGTAATGACCCGGTATCGCATCGTCGAAAGTCTTGGGCGGGGAGGAATGGGGGAGGTCTGCCTCGCCGACGATCTCGTCCTCCAGCGGCACGTCGCGCTCAAGTTTCTCGTGTCACCGGGCGACAGCGGCGAGGAGGACGTTCTCGATCGACTGCTCGTCGAAGCGCGGGCCGCCGCCGCGCTGGATCATCCATTCATCTGCTCGATCTACGAGGTCACGACGCTCGATGGCCGTCCCTGCATCGTCATGGAGTACGTACGGGGCGAGACGCTGGAGCGCCGCCTGCGCCGGGGACCGTTGCCGGTGGCTGAAGTGCTGCACGCGGCCGAGGAGATCGCGGAAGCGCTCGACGCGGCGCACAAGCGGCGCATCATTCACCGGGATCTGAAGCCGGCCAACGTCATGGTGACCGAGGATCAACACGTCAAGGTGATGGACTTCGGGTTGGCGATGCAGCTGCCGGTGGAGAGTCTGGTCGAGGTAGCGGGGTCCAGCCCCGGCGCGAACGAGAAGAGTCAGACCCCGCGCGCGGCGGACGCCGGCGTGTTGCGCGGCACGCCGGCCTATATGGCGCCAGAGCAGATTCGCGGCGGGCCGGCGGACCGGCGGTCGGACATCTTTGCGTTCGGCATCCTGCTGCACGAGCTTCTGTCGGGTAGCAATCCGTTTCATCGCGACAGCCTTGACGCCACTCTCGCGGCTATCCTCGGCGAGCAGCCGGGTGACGTGCGCGAACGCGCCGCCGTGCCCGAGCCGCTCGCCGCGCTCGTAGGAGGCCTGCTGGCCAAGGATCCGCAGACGCGACCGCAGTCGTTCGGTGAGATCCGCATGTCGCTCCGTCGCATGAGCGGGGACGTGAGCGCGCCGGCGGCATCCGCAGGAACGCCGGTCGTCGATCGTCCCCAATCGGACCGCAGCTCGAGACTCGTTGGGCGCGACGCCGAGCGGGCGCAGCTGGTCGACGCGGCGCAACAGGCGGTTGGCGGACGCGGGACGCTCGTCGTGCTGGAGGGCGAGGCCGGCATTGGCAAGACCCATCTGGCGGACGAGGCGCTGCGAGCGGCCCGACAGCTCCGATGCTTGACGCTCGTGGGCCGCGGCTACGAGCAGGAGCCCACGCCGCTGGGTCCGTTCATCGAGGTGCTCGAGCACGCGTCGCGCGTGCTGCCCGCCTCCACCTTTCGGCGGGTTGCCGCGCCGACCGCCTCGGAGCTGGCAATGCTGCTGCCCGAGCTGCACCGGCTCTTTCCGGACCTGAAGCCGCCGCTCGAGCTGCCCCCCCAGCTCCGGCAGCGGTTCCTGTTCCGGAACATCGAGGAGTTCCTGGGGCGGTGCAGCCACGTCGCCCCGGTCGTGGTCTTCGTCGACGATCTGCAGTGGGCCGACGAGGCGACGCTGCAGTTCATCCAGCATCTGGCGTCTCGCATCGCGACACTCCCCATCCTGGTGATCGCGGGCGTGCGCGATGCCGACGGGTCGCGGGCGAGTGCCGGGAAGGGTCGCTTTCACCAGTTGCTGGACCGCGTGCGCGGCGCGCGCGACGACGCCGCGCCGACCATCCGGTCCGTCGTTGCGACGCTCGTTCGACAGGGAACGGCACGGACGGTCGCGCTGCGGCCGTTCACCGAGGCCGAGGTCCGCGGCCTGCTCGCCGCCCTTGCCGGCGACGACCCGCCCGCGCGCCTCGTGCGGCGGTTCCTCGAACAGACCGGCGGAAACCCGTTGTTTGTCGCCGAGCTGTACCGTCACCTGAAAGACGAAGGGCGCCTCTTCGACGCACACGGCCGATGGACGCGCGACATCGAGCTCGGGGACGTCCATATTCCGGAGTCGGTTCGCGGCGTGCTCGAGCGTCGGCTCCAACGTGTGTCGCCGGATGCCCAGAAGGTGTTGCGAGCCGCGGCGGTTATCGGACGCCAGTTCGACCTCGACCTGCTCGAAGCCGTGGCCGACGTCGAGAGCGACGCGCTCGTGCGCGCGCTTGACGAAGCGGAGCAGGCGCGCCTGCTGAAAGGGCCCTCGGGACGCCAGGACGTGCTGTGGCGGTTTCCTCAGCAGCTCATCTGTCAGCTGCTGGCCGACGCCGTTCCGCTCCCGCGACGCCAGCGGCTTCATCTCCGCATCGCGGACGCGCTGGCGGGCGTCGATCCCGAAGGGCGGAGCTACGCGGCCGATATTGCCCATCACCTCTACAGTGCGGGTCGTGTAGCCGAGGCTGCCCGGACGGCGGCCGCGCTCGTAGGTGCCGGCGACGCCGCGTATGCGATGTACGCCACTGACGACGCCCTGTGGCACTATCGCCGCGCGCTGGAGGTGCTCGGCGGGGGTGCCGATGACGTGCTGCGGCGACGGGTGGAGGAGCGGCGTGCCGATCTGCTGGCGATCGTCGGGGACCGCGCCGCCGCACTCGAGGGATACGAGAGCCTTGCCAGCCGGCTCGATGGCGGAGATCGCGTCGAGCAGGCGCGCATCGCCCGCAAGGTGGGAATGCTGAACTGGCAGGGCGGCGATCGCGCCCGCGCGATGGCGGGCTACCAGCGCGCGCTCGGGTTGATCGACGAGTCATCGGCGCCTCTGGAGGCTGCGCAACTGTTTCAGGAGCTCGGTCGCGCGGCGTTTCGGAGCGGGGATAACGGGCAGGCCATCCACTGGGCGGAGCGGGCACTGCAGTCGGCCGAGGCGGCGCTCACCGGGGAGCAGACCGACGCTGAAATGCGGCGGGCGGCGGACGCCGCGATCGCCCACGCCACCAACACGGTTGGCGTGGCGCTGGCGCGCAACGGAGACCTCGACGCTGCTCGCCGGCGCATCGAGCGGAGCGTCGCCGTGGCCCGCGAAGCGGGCCTGCTCGACGTGGCCTGCCGCGGATATGCGAACCTTGGGGTGCTGTACAGCACGATCGAGCCTCAGCGCGCCATCGACGTCTCGCTGACCGGTCTCGAGCTGGCGTCGCGGATCGGCGCGGCCTCGCTCCAATCCTACATCTATGCCAACCTGGCAGCCGCGTACTGCGCCCTGACCGAGCGCTGTGAGACCGAGGGCCTCGAGGCGGCGCAGACGGCCGCGACGCTCGATCGGGAGCTCGGGCAGCTCGATCACCTGGCCGTACCGCTCATCGTCATCGGGCAGATTTATCAGTGCCGCGGCGAACTGCAGCGCGCCCAAGACGCCTATCGCGAAGCGCTGGCACTGGCGGAGCGAATCGGCGAGCCGCAGCTCATCGTGCCCTGCTATGACGGCCTCGCGACGGTGTACCTCGACCGCGGCGATCGTGAACGCGCGGCCGAATACCTGGACCGGGCTCGGCAGCTGTGTGAGCGCGCCCGGTTGGATCCTGATACCCTTCTGCTTCTGCCGTTTCTCTGTTGAGGGAGATCGAACGATCATGGACGGAATGCGAATGCCGATGGCGCCCGGCGAAACGGCCCCGGAATTCTCCGTGCCGGCGGTGCACGAAGATCGGACGATTGCGCTGGCGGATTATCGAGGCCGGACGCCGCTCCTGCTCGGCCTCTTTCCGGGTTTGTACTGCCCTTTCTGCCGCCGGGCGCTGACCCAGATGGCCGGCGCGGCGGAAGCCCTGAGGCCGCTCGGCGTGGATTGTCTGGCGATCGTCGGCACCGAGCTCGAGAACGCGCGCCTGTATTTCCGCTACCGGCCGACGCCGCTGCCGATCGCAGTCGATCCGAGGCTGGAGACGCACCGATCGTTTGGCGTGCCGCGCCCGGAGCCGACGCCAGACCTGATGCGGGCGGTCGAGGCTGTCCGGATCAATCCGTACGGTGACCTCCCGGAGCGGCTCCCGGTGTACGTCGCGTCCGGAGAGCTCAACCGGCTCGACGGCTACGCACCGACGGCAACCGACCAGCGCGAAGCCGAATCGATGTTCACGCAGCTGAAGGGGCAGTTCCTGATCGATCGCGACGGCGTCATCCGGTGGGCGAACATCGAATGCGGCAGGGAAGGGCTGGCAGGTCTCGGGAAGTTCCCGACACCGCAGGAGCTGCTCGCGGCCGCGCGGAGCGTGGCGGCGACGCTGAGTACGTGAATGGCGCGACTGGACTCGGCCCTCGAACGACAGCCACTGCGGCGTCGTGGCACTCGCGTCAGAACTCGATGTGCGTTTGGCCGAGCAGCCGGCGAGCGAGCAGTTGGGAATTGGCCGATTGATATTCCTGCTCGAGCGTGACCACGATACCGAGCCGCCCGCGGCCGACCCGACTCCAATGAGCGCCGCCAAACAGGTAGCGGCGCCTGGAGTCGCTACGGTTGGAGACGTCCGGGTGGAAGAAGTCCACACCGCCCACTCCGGCCCAGCCGGTCGGCCCCTGACGTCCTTCGCCGAAGAACGACAGGCCGCGGCGCTCGACGTCCCTGGCGATGAACGGGTTGTCGGTGGCGGACAGGTACTGCGCCGTCGCGACGACATGCGTCTGCTCGTAACTGCCCATCACGATGGCCACGTTCCGCGGCCGATCTTTCGCGTACCAGCCGTACTGGTAGAAGCCGGAGATACTCACGTTTCCGATCGCGCTGTCCTCGGAGAATGGACGTAGGGTCACGCGGCCGTCGAGGCTCTTGTACTTGTCTATTTCGGCCTGTCCATAACCCTCGCCGTTGTACACGCCCACTTGGACCTCCGTGCGGCCGCGGGTGGCCCTCACGCTCGCCCCAAGATCGGTCGCTCCCGGAATCAATCGCAGACGCTCGGCGAACATGGGTCCGAGCACACGGTAGCGGTTGATGGACTCCTCGAAGGTGAGCCAGGGGGTCTCGTGCAGGCCGAACATGAGCCACACGTTGTCGGCGATCTGTGCGTCCAGGGAAGCGTATTCCAGGCGCAGCGCAAGATTCCTGTTGAGGCTGGCGTCGGTAATCGGCCGCACGTCCGGTGTGAACCGGACGCGCACGCGATCCGAGAGTTGCGCTTCGACATTGAAGTAGCCGCGCGTGACGTCGAAGGCGTTGTACCCGTTCGACTCGTGCAGTTCGGCGGAGTATCCCAGGAAGGAGACCACGCCGAACGTCACGGCTGGGAATGTGGTGGTCGCGGGGGCCGCCGGGGCTTCGGGAGCCTGGGCCCATGCCGGACCAGCCAGGCTCAACACGACGACCGACGTCAGACACAGTCGATGCACGCTCATCACTCCTAGAAGATGGCCGGCGCGCCGGCACGAAAGTCACCGTTGAGAATGGGCACCGAGTTCACGCCGAGCCACTGATCGAGCAGTCGCGCGTACACGGATCGGAAGTCGATTCCGTGCCGTACGTCACCGGAGTTGTTCTCCAGCGTCGGGCTGCCCGGCGCGAGCGACGCTGCCGTGCCGTAGAGCCCGCCACGCACCATGCCGCCGAGCGCCATCATGACGCCCGCGGCGCCGTGATCGGTGCCTCCGCTGCCGTTTTCGGAGATGCGGCGGCCGAACTCGGAGAAGACGATCACGGTCGTGTCGTTGGCCAAGCCTTGGTTCCGCACATCGCTATAGAACGCCCAGAGGCCATCCCCGAGAGTGCCCATGAGATTGCCGTAGGCGCCGCCAGCGCCGGCGCCCTGCTGCGCGTGTGTGTCGTAGCCGCCAGTTTCCACCCAGAACACCCGCGAGCCGATGCCGCGGACCATGGCGCCCGCGACCGTGCGCAGCGCCAACGCGAATCCGTTGTTTGGATACGCGACGGTCGGCGTATACGCCCTGGCCTGCGCCACGCGGTCGAGCGTTTCGATCGCTCCCCGGCTGGTGCTGTTCACGAACGCCAGGTGCGGCCGCCCTGCCGCCAGGTTGGCGGCCATGACTTGCGCGGCCGCCCGCTCCTGCAATGCGGCCGCACCGCGGTTCGGGCTCGCATAGGTGTAGGTGGTTGCGTTCGGAATTGCCGGTACACCACTTCGCGCAGACAGAAGCGCACGCGGCGTCTCCCCTGTGGTATTCCAGGCAGTCAGCGCGTCCAGCGGTCGAGGAAGCGTGTCGAGATAGCGGCCGAGCCAGCCAGAGCCGGTCGACGACTGTGGGTTGGCGGTGCCCCAGATGTCGGTGGCTTCGAAGTGGGACCGGCTCGAGTTCGGGTACCCGGTACGCTGTACGAGAGCCAGGCGTCCTTCGTTGAATATGTTCAAAAGGCCGCCAAGACGCGGATGCAGCCCCAACACGCTGCCGCCAGCGTCGGTGCCCACCTGCAGCACTTGTCCCGCGGGCACGGCAACCGTCGGACGGCGGCTGTAGTAGGCCGCGTCCTGATACGAGATCAGCGTGTTGAGCGAATCGTTGCCGCCACCGAGGTAGACGACGACGAGGCGCCGCGACGGCAGGCCTTGTGCCTGCGCAATCGCGCTCAAGAAGGCGGGCGCGGCGAACCCGAGTGTCACCGTCGCTACGCCGTCGCGGATGAACAGTCGTCGCGATACGCGCATGGTCGCTTCCTAGATAAGCTGGTACTCGGAGGAGCCGGCGATGAGGCGCGCAAGACCGGCAGTTCTGGTGTCGAGCTGTTCCGTGCTGCCGGTCCAGGCTCCTCCGGCGAGCAGGTACGACATCAGCGCCTGATGTGGCGCCGTGTCCAGGGGTGCTGGCGTCACCCGATCGAGCATTGCCGCGAGCAAGGCCTGCGGCGTCCCGCCATCGGATTCCAGGGCGGCA
>Ga0187893_10013308_pt1 | contig 11483 bp, 5 predicted proteins | sample MA1701074metaG_FD_139574 | JGI IMG/M metagenome (GOLD analysis project Ga0187893, IMG submission 139574) | White microbial mat communities from a basaltic lava cave in the Kipuka Kanohina Cave System on the Island of Hawaii, USA - MA170107-4 metaG ...
ATCGTCAAAGACGTCCGCGCGCACGAAGCCGGCGCGCCGCCCAGCGACGATCTGACCTTGATTTGTCTGCAGCGGAAGTAGCGACAGCGCCTAGAGCCGCATCCGGACGCGCGAGACCAGATCTTCCTCCGCCAGTTCCTCGATCGGAAACGTCGACAGGGTATAGGTGAGGTGCGCCAACTCGCCGAGGTCGGTCAACCTTGGCGCTTCGGCCACCGCCACCGCCGCCAGATTCGCCACCGCTGCATTGACGAGCCGCGTCAGGACGGTGAAGGCCCCGTCCGATAACGGCGGTTTGCCGCGATACCCCTCGAGCCGCCCGCCTGGTCGAAAGGCCGGGAAGCCTTCGAGACCGAGGAATCGGCGGGCGAGATCGCCGCGATAGGTTCCGAACGCGCGGACCAGCCCCACAAAATCGGCGATCAGCTCGTCTGACGCGTGGCTCCGCAGCAGCCCGAACACGCGATAGGTGAAGTAATGCGTGAGCTCGTGCTCACGCCTGATGACGAGCGATCGATCCAACCATTCAGGTTCGGCGATCCTGGCGTCGGCCGCTGCCGTCTTGCTGTAGGGACCACGGCTCAGGATGATGAAGCGATCCTGATATTGCGCCTTCTGCGGCACCAGCTTCGCGAACTCCTCGCTCCACGCCGGTTCGCTGTCGCCGTCCGGTTGGCGGCGAGCCCATTGCTCGCGATGCGCGGCAATGCGATCCCAGTTGTTCAGTCCGGTGACGATGCACGCCCCCATGGCCGGAGGCACGGGCGCCGGCTCGTTGCGTTCGGTGAACGCCTGCACCAGCCGTTCGAAATCAGCCCGTGTCGATGGCGTGAGCACCGGGACCGACCCGGCGATCGTCGGGAGCAGCTCGAACTGCAACCCGGCCGGATCCTCGAGCGTCAAGCCGGGCGCGAACTTCTGATCCGCCTCTGCTGCTTTGCCTTTGCGCGTGGCGGCGCGATACGCATCGTCGGCGCTGACGCCGGCGCTAATTGGCACGCGCAGCTGCACGAAGCGGCGGCGCAGGGCGGCAAAGGCGCCTTCGCGCTCAGCCTCGTCGGCATACAGCCGCCAGCGCTCGATATGGGGTTCATCGGCGAGCGGAAACGCCGGCCGCTCGCCAGCCCCCGTGTAAGGGTGCGTGCAGTACGCGGCGAGCTCGTCGAGTACGGGACCGTCGGCGCCGTGACGCCGCAGCCGGTCGAACGCCGAGGTCATACCATCTGCCGTTTGGCCAGCTCAGCGAACTTGCCGTCCTTGGCCATCAGCTCCTGGTAGGTGCCTTTCTCGACAATCTGGCCGGCTTCCAGGAAGCAGATGGTCGTGGCGTTGATGATCGTGCTCAGCCGGTGCGCGATCACGATGCGCGTGGCGTCCATGCGATCCATGCTCTCGCTGACGATCGCCTGCGCGCGATTATCGAGCGCGCTGGTGGCCTCGTCGAGGAACAGGATCTTCGGCTTGTTGACGATCGCGCGCGCGATCATCAGGCGCTGGCGCTGGCCGCCGGACAACGTGCCGCCGCCTTCCGACACGTAGGTGTGCATGCCCATCGGCATGGCGCGAACGTCGTCGCCGAGGCCGGCGCGTTCGGCCGCATCCCACGCGTCCTGGAGCGTGCGCGAGGTGGTGCCGATGATGTTGCGATAAATCTCGGTGGGCATCACCCGGCTCACCTGCAGCACGACTCCCATCTGCTGGCGCAGCAGCCGGACATCGATCGTCGAGATGTCCTGGCCGTCGAACGACACCGATCCGCTCGATGGCTGCTCGAAGCCGAGCATCAGGCGCATCAGCGTCGACTTGCCGCACCCCGATGCGCCGACGAACGCCACGAACTCGCCGGCCTTGATCGATAGCGACAGGTCGTTCACGATCCATGGGCTGTCGGGGTCGTAACGGAACTTGACGTGCGAGAGTTCGATGCCGCCCGTGAGCTTGCCGGGAAACGCCTTGCCGCGATCGACTTCGGACTTGGCTTCGATGATCGGCCGGATGCGCTCGTAGATCGGGAGGATCTTCAGCATGTTCAGCGAGGCATCGCCGAGCGACTGCATCGCCGCCAGGAACAGCGAGTACGCCGTCGTGAACGCGATGAACTCGCCCGTCGTCATGGTCGGCGCGCCGGTCTCGGCCGCGTCGGCCTGCGCCGATACCATCACCAGGAAAATCGCGATGTTCGACAACACCGGGAAGGCGGTGGCGAACGTCGTGGCGCCGTTCTTGATGCTGCCGACCTTGAAGCCGATGCGCCGCTGCTCGGCAAACTGCTGCGCCCAAACGCGGAACGCGTGCGGCTCGGCGCCGCAGATGCGCAGCTTCGACACGCCAGAGATCAGATTCAGCACCAGACCGGCAATGCGGCCGCGCAGCTGCATCTCCACGCGCTGGTGGCGGAGCTGCATGTAGTTGGCCAGCATGTTCGTGGCCACGAAGACGAACGTCAGCAGAACCGCCGCGACGGCGAGGCTGGTGTCGTAGGTGAACATCTGGAACACGTAGAACAGCCCGCTGACCGAACCCAGGATGGCGGCGACGCCGGCGCCCGACACCAGCTGCTGGATGGCGTCCACACCGCCGGCGCGATCGGCCAGATCGCCCGCCGAGTACTTCCGGAAGAAGCTGACCGGCAAGTTGAGAATCCGATCCCACACCGCCGCTTGAATCGACGACTCGATGCGCGATTGGACGCGCACCACGGCGACGCCCTGGGTCAGCTTGAACAGCGCCGAGGCCACCGCGGAGAAGAACAACGCCACACCGAAGGTCCACAGCGTGGTCCGATCGGCTTGCGGAATCGCGACGTCGAAGAGCTGACCGGTGAGGTAGGGCGTCACCATGCCGAAAATGCCGACGATGACCGCCATCCCCATCACCCACCACAGGTCGCTCTTCAGACCGCGGGCGCCGAACTTGATCAGATCCTTGGCGCCCTTGGCATCGTCGGGCAGCGGGCGGTAACAGGTGTAGGCGAACGGTGCGATCGTGTCGGCCACCGCGGCGTCAACCGGCGTGCGCGTGTCGGCCTTCGGATCGATGCAGACGTAGGCGCGCGGTCCGGTCGGCACGATGGCCACCGGCTGGTTGCTGTCGGCGCGCTTGCCGATCAGCGGTCCGCAGTCTCTGACCCACCAGTCGTCGCGCAGCGCGACTACGCGGGTGCGGAACCCCGAGGCGTTCGCGACCGCGGCAACCTGTTCCTCGAACGTGGCGCTCTCGTCGGTGTTGGGATGCGGGCGCACGTCGATGCCGAGCAGGTGGCCAACCGCCATGCAGGCTTGCAGCACGGGCTCTCGCGAGGTGGCCTGGAGGAACTCCCGCGGTGTCGCGCCCTCCGACGACATCACCGACCCGATCGCGTCGTAGGCGGCGGCTTCGGCCGCCTCCGAGTGCCTTACCTTCTGCTGCAGGCGCACGTACTCGTCCGCGGCCGCCAGCTTCTTGCTGACGAACTCGCACTCGCAGAGCACCTGCTGGAAGACCTCGAGTCCGTACCAGAACCCCTGATCGCGAAGCGCCGACGCCGTCGCGATGGGGCGAATCATCAGCGCGCCGAACTCATCGCTGATCGGTTGAATCCAGCCGTCCGGCGTGACGGGGAAGAGCGCCCGTTTGTGATGAAACACCGGCGTCGCCATGTCGTCGAACAGGATCGATCCGCTCCAGATGTCGACCCAGATCAGACCCGACGCGGAGGTCGCCTTCTCGCTCTGCTGGAGTTCCAGCGACTGGCCGATCGCGAGCGTCTTTTCGCCGGTGCGCCCGCCCGGCATTCCGGTCGACAGCGACTTCGCGAGTCCACCGATCCAGGCATCGACGAGCCCGGCGATCAATGCACTGTTGGCGGGCTTGGCGGCGATCTCGCGGAAGCGCGCCCGCGAAATCTTCCGCAACGTCGTGCCCGGTTTCGGCACCGCCAGGAACGCCGACGACTGCGTGTCCCGCGGATCGAAGCCCATGAAGCACTGTCCGGCGACGATGCCGAGAAAGTGCTGGCGCGGACCCACCGGCGAGCCCTTTTCCGTGGCCACGGTGAAGATCAGCACGCCGCCCGTCACGACGTACCAGACGATCTCCGGATCGGCGAGCACGAACGGTTTGTGGGCAAACCCTTCGACGCCTTCGCCCTCTTCTTCGATCTTAACGGCCGCCCTGAGCGCAGCCGGGACCGGCATCACCACGCTGCGCTCGAAGGCCTCGTCCAGCGCCGGCGTTTGCGGCGCCGGCATGTACTGGGTCGCGTCGGCGCCTTCCTGGGCCAGAAGCTCGGACGCTGGCTGATAGCGTGTCGCGTCGTCGAGCTCGGGCGCCGGCTGAAAGCGCGTCGCATCGTCGAGTGTGGGCGCCGGAGCGGCTTCAGCTCCCGCCGGAATGCATTCGAGAACGATGCCACCGCCCAGGCGGAAGGGCTGACCCGCGCGCAGCGTGACCGATTTGATCTGCTTATCGTCGACCCACACGCCGGCCGTGCTGTCGAGATCGGTCAGCAGGAATCCAGCGTCGGCCGCAGCGATCGTGGCGTGCTTGCGTGAGATGTCGCGTTCTTCGAGCAGCACGGTGGCGTCCGACCCGCGGCCGATCAGGGCCTGGCCGTTCGAGACCACGAATTCCTGGCCAGCGCGCAAGTGCGAACCCGGGTCTACAACGCGGATCACGAACCCAGCGATAGTTGCTGCCGGCGCTGGCGGTGTCGGTGGTGGCGCCGCGGCGAGCGATGCTCTGTCGATGAACATCGTCTTGTCGTCGTCCGACGGCGCCGGCGGCGCTGGCGGTGCGGCTGGCGGTGGCGCATCGCACTCGAAGCGCATGGCACCGATGGTGAACGCTTCACCGTGCGTCAGCACTTCTTCCGTGATTTTTCGCTCGCCGATCCAGACGCCGTTGGCGCTGCCAAGGTCGGCGACCCGAATCGCGCCCTCGGCGGTGGCCTCAACGCGTGCGTGCCTGCGCGACGACATCTTGTCGGGCAGGACGATGTCGCAATCGGCGCCGCGGCCGATGGTCAGCGGGCGATCCACCGCGCGCACGTCGGTCGAGGTGCCGTCGGGACCGACAATGCGGAGCCGGACGGTGATCCCCGGAACTGACGGCGCTTGCAAGGGGTTGCTCATCGCTCGGCCTCAGTGCATCGCGATGAGGTGGCGATAGGGCCCCTCGGCGTCCTTCATCTCGTTGTGGGTGCCGCGCTGCACCACCTTGCCGCGTTCCATCACGATGATCTCGTCGGCGTCCTTGATCGTGCTCAACCGGTGCGCGATCACGACGGTCGTGCAGCCGCGCCGGCGAATCGCCTCGTCGATGAGCAGCTCGGTGGTGGGATCGAGCGCGCTGGTGGCTTCGTCCATGATGACGATGGTCGGCTCGCCGACCAGGGCACGCGAGATCTCGAAGCGCTGGCACTGGCCGCCGCTGAAATTGCCGCCGCCTTCCTGAACGCGAGCCTGGTAGCTGCCTTCGCGGGCCTCGATCACCGGCGCGATTTCGGCGTCGCGGCACGCGGTGCCGACGCGCGCCGGGAGAATCGTGGGATCCCACATGGTGATGTTTTCGGTCACCGTCCCGCCAAACAGAAAGACTTCCTGATCCACGACCGCGAGCGAATTGACGATCAGGTTGCGGGGCACTTTGTCGCGCGGAACCCCGTCGAAGAGAATCTCGCCGCTCCACTGTTTGTAGAGGCCCGACATGACCTTGGCCACGGTCGACTTGCCGCTGCCGCTGCCGCCGACGAGCGCGACGCGTTTGCCAGGCTCGACCACCAGGTTGAAGTCCTCAATCAACGGTTTCTCGAGGGGGCTGTAGCCGAAGGTAATGTTCTTCAGCTCGACGCGGCCCGACAACTTCACGACCGTTGGCGGGAACTTGGCGACGTGCTTCTGCGTGTACTGCGCATCCTCCGGGTAGCGAATCACGTCGTCGACGCGGTTCATGTCGGCTTGCAGCTCCTGCAGCGTGGTGCCGAAGCCGACGAAGCTCGCCAGCGGCCGCGTGAAGCTGGCCAGGAGCGTCTGATAGGCGACCAGCATGCCGACCGATAGCTCGCCGTTCATCACTTTCAGGCCGCCAACCACCAGCACCGCCGCAGTGGACAGCGTGGTCACAAGCGGAGGCACGGCCTGCAGCAACTGCGTCAGGACGTTGATCTGCTGCTCGGTATTGACGCTTTTCGCGTAGTAGCCGGACCAGCGCGCAAAGAACTCCGCCTCCGAGCCGGTGGCCTTCATCGTTTCGATCATCTGCAGGCCGTTCATCGACGTGCCGAGCAGCTTGCCCTTGTCCTGAGCGAGCTTCTGACTCGCGTCAACCCGGATGCGGCCGCCGATTTTGGTGGACGCCACGTTCAGTGCCGCGATGGCAATCACCAGCAGCGTCAGCGACCAGCTGTAGATGAACATCAGCACGGCATAGAACACCGCCATCACGAGATCGATCATCGTCGTGGCCAGCTTGCCGCCCACGATGCTGGCGATCTTGTCGTTCAACAGCACGCGCGAGCCGATCTCGCCCGCAAACCGCTGACCGAAGTATGCCGACGGCAGACGCAGGATGTGATTGAAGAACTTGCTCGAGGTGCTGAGGGCGAGCTTGGTTTCGAGGCGCAGCAGATAGTACTCCTGCAGCCAGGTGAGTCCGGCCTGGAGCAGCAGGGTCAAGCCCATCGCAATCAGCAGCGGCTGCAGCATCCAGTCCTGGCCGCCGACGAGATACTCGTCGATGAAGATGCGGCTGAAGGTGGGCACGACCAATCCCGGCAGCACCAGGAACAGGCCGCACAGCACGATGAACATCAGCGCGGTCTCGGACCCTTCCAGACGGCGCCGCAACGCCGGAATCATGTTCGGCGGCTGTCCGCCCTTGGTGAATTCCTTGGCCGGCGTGAACGTCATCACGACGCCGGAGTACGAGGCGTCGAGCTCCTCCATGCTGATCTCGCGCGGCCCCTGCGCCGGGTCGTTCAGGTAGACCTTGCCTTTCTTGAACCCGTCGAGAACCACGAAGTGATTGAAGTTCCAGAAGAGGATGCAGGGCAGCGGCAGATCGTAGAGCTTGTCGAGCGTGTCGTACTTGTAGCCCTTGGCGTCGATGTTGTACTGGCGCGCCGCTTTCAGAACGTTGCTCGCCTTGCTGCCGTCACGCGAAACGCCGCATTCATGGCGGAGCTCTTCGAGCGGCACCCAACGGTCGAAGTAGGCGAGGACCATGGCGAGCGCGGCGGCGCCGCATTCGACCGCTTCCATCTGCAGGATGGTCGGCGATTTGACGCGCCGGTTTTTCGGCGGCGTCGGGATGACCTTGGCCGGCTCGGCGGTCGATCCGGCTGCCGGTGTGGCTGCTTCGGGCGTGCTCACGGTCGTTCGCAGGTAATCGAGCTATCGCCTAGCCGCCGCCGAGTGTCGATCGAATGATTGGCAGCACGTAGGAAATCGGCGGCTTGCGATCGACGACGAACGACGACACCAGCCGAGTGCCGCTGTCGATCTTGAACGGCGGTCCGCTCGACGACGACCACTGATAGCCGCTCGCGGCTTGCGGGTTGAGTTCGAGCTGGACGCGCACTTCGATCTTGGTGGCCTGGCCGATCAATTCCTTGGCGAGCGCCTGGTTGGCGACGACGGCCATCACACCTTCTGGCGTCACCGGGTAATCGCCGACGTTGGTCACTTTGCCCTTCAGGAAGCCGTACTCCTCGCGTCGCACCGTGGACGGTGAGATCTGCGCTTCCATGCCGTTGCGGACGCGCTTGCCCGTCGACGAATCGACGTAGGTAATGACTTCGAGCGTCGACGAGGGCGGCTCGATGGTGGCGATGACTTCGCCGTACGAGACGCGGTCGCCGATCGCCTTCTTCAACTCGACGACCCGGCCGGCGACGGTCGCCTTGACTTGCGTCGACTCGTCGGCGGTCGTCGTCGCTCGCTGCCGTTCGAGTTCGGCCATCTCCACCGATGAGCTCCGCGCGCGAATCCGCTGCTGAACCGCATTGTTGCTGGCGCGGAGGCTGGCGATCTGGCCGCGAAGATTCGCGACGGTGCCGCGCAGCCCGAGCACCTGCTGTTCGAGGCCCTGCACGCGCGTCGCGGTGATTAGTCCCTTGGCCAACAGCTCCTTGCGCGAGGCGAGGTCCGCTTCGAGCGACGCGAGCTGGCCTTGCGTGCTCTCGATCTGCGCCTGGAATCCGGAGATGGTCGCGTTGTTCTGAGCGATGGTGGCGGTGTCTTCGGCCGATCCCGCCTGAGACTCACGCGTCGCTTCGTCAAGCTTGGCCTGTGCGGTGCGCACCTGGTCCTTCGCTCCGGCTTGTTGGAGCTCGCCGACGATCTGATCGGTGTTGACCGTATCGTTCAGGCGGAGGTCGAGCTTGGTGAGGATTCCGTCGCCGCCGGCGCGGATTTCGCGCAGGCTGCCGCCGCGAATCAACAATCCCTGGCCGTCGATCCGCTCGGGAATGGAATAAAAGATGGCCCAGGCGAGTGCGAGCAGCAACACGCCCCCAATCGTGCCAAGCGCCACCCACGCGCGCGGCGTGGTGACTTCCATCAGCACATCGAGGCGCTCCGGCGATGCCAGCTTGTCGAGCGCGGCTTTGCGGAACAGGGGATTCTCACTCATCGCTTCCCTCCACTCACGTAGCTGTCGGGCGTGAACACGGCGGCTTCCGACGCGAGGCCTTCGCCGTCGTAGCGCACCAGATCGCCGGTTTCGAACTGCAGCCGGGCCAGGGTACTAAAGTAGGTGAGCAGGTCCTGCACCAGTTGCTCCTGCTCGCGCGTCAGGTCGGCCTCGGTGGAGATGACGTCGATCACCGTCGACTCGCCCGCGCGCAACTGCTGCAGCGCGCCTTGCAGCACCGCGCGCTGGCGGTCGATGACGAAGCGGCGGCGCTCGATCCCGGCGACGTTGGCATCGAGCGTGCCGGTGAGCCGGATGATGCTGTCGCGGATGCGGCGATCGAGGTCCAGCACTTCGATGGTGCTGCGGCGCACGTTCGACTCGGCCTGCAGGCTGCGGCCGGCGTACTTGTTGTTGGCGAACGGCAGCTCGTAGGTGATCTTGACGTTGACGAACGGTTCGAATCGTCCGGTCAGCGAGCGGCCGAATCCTTGCGGCGTGGCAAAGCGCACCGGATCGAGACCGCGGGGCGGGAACACCTCAAAGTCGCTGTAGATCGGATGCAGCTCGTCGGGCATGAAGCGGAACAGCGGGTTGTCGTAGGTATTCGACAAGCCGCCGCTGAGCGTCACGTCGTAGCGTTGCCGCAGGTCGGCACGCGCGGCATTGGCCAGGATGCCCGAGGCGTCGCGCAACGCGGCGATGGCGCGGCGATCGTGGCGGGCGGCCACCGCCGCTTTGATCATCGCTTCCGCGTTCGGCGCCGGTTTGGGATCCGCGAACCGCTCGGGCGCCACCGGCAGGGACTCGGCGGTCGCGATATCAACCGCCATCGCGCGTGCGAGCGCAACCTGCGCTTCCACGCGCGCCACCCGCGCCTCAGCCAGGGTCGCCTCGGCACCAGCCGTGCGCGCCCGCGAGCGAGTGAGATCGATTTGCGCGAGCTCCTGCGCCTTCACCAGCTGCTCCGTCAGTGTCTGCAACTCGCGCTGGCGTGTCACCGATTCGGTCAGGAACTGCAGCCGCTCTTGCGCCGCGACCAGACCGAGGTAAGCCAGCACAGTTCCGAAGGCCCGCTCGGTCAACGTGTGCCGCAGCCGGGAACTCTCGGCGCGCAGGTTGAGCGCCGCCGCGCGTTCTGGCGCCGTCACCGTGGTCCGGCCGCCGCCGCGGGCGAACGGCACCGTCAGATTCATCGTCCAGGTTGACGGGAACAGAATCGGCTGCGGCGACCCGCCGAAGGAGGGATCGAGCACCTTGTCCACGAATGTCTGCTGCGTGCTCGAGATCCTGAAACTGCTGCTGACAAACCAGCCGTTGCGCAGCGGCTTGGCCCAACCGGTTTCGACCATGAAGTCGCGTTTGATCTCGTCGAGCGGCGTGTCGCCGAGCCGCAAACGCCCGAGCGCGGCCCGCGTCGCAATCGTGTAGGCGATCTCCTGCTGCGCTTCGAGCTGTTCGTGCGGCAGTTGCGGCAAGTTGGCGAGGAGGGGATTCAACCCCAGCGAGCCGCCCGAGAACGTATCGGCCCGGCGCCAGAAGCCGAGCGCGTTGTCGCGGGCCAGTCCGAGGTCGGTCGACGGCGTGCAGACATCCGACACGCCGACGCCACTGAGGCCCTCGCGGAATTGCGCCGCGACCGGATCACCGAGATCGCGAGACACGCCGAGCAGCGTCCGCTCGAGCGGATCCTGGCGGTCGATACGAACCGATCGATCGCGGATGGCGAGATCGACGCCGATCGGGCAGCGGGGCGGCCGCGGATCGAGGCTCGCGATCGCCGTGCGCAATTCGCGGTCGACGATGCCGTAGGCGGTGTTGAGCAGTTCCAGCTGCAGGCGCGTGCGGTTCTCGCGCGCGCGCATCGACGGCTGAATCGGCGTCTTCGACCAGCCGAACGTGGTCTTCGCGTTCAGCTTCGAGTCGAACATGCCGCGAGTTTCGCGCACGCGTCCGCGCGCGCGGGCGATATCCTCGCGCGCCAGCGCGGCTTCGACATCGTGCTGCAGTGTGAGGCGCACCGCGTCGCTGAGCGACACAATCGGCGCCTCGAGCTGCGGCGCGGCCACCGGGGCTTGGCCGGTTGGCGCGACGATCGTCGCCGCGGGCACGCGCAGCTCTTGCGCCACGGCGGCGAGGGGTATCAACGTGAGCCACGCCGCGGCAGTCAGCGCTGCCGCGCGCGGCGTTCGGGCGAGAGGCAGCATTGCTACTTCCCGCTTCCCGACCCTGGGACGGTCACCAGCGACGCCGCGTCGAGCGCCTGCGGATTCGCCGGCACCAGGAGACCCAGCTCATAGCGCAGCTCCGCCACCAGGGCGGCCACGTCGCGCCGCGCCGCGCTGAGCGCGACCTGCGCCGACACCTGCTGGTCTTCGGTGAGGATGGCGTCGATTAACGTCGTCTCGCCGGCGCGCAGCCGCTCGAATTCGGCGTCGGTGATCTGCTGATAGAACCCGGCGCTGGCCTCGGCCTGCTGCGCGCGGGCCACCGCTTCGCGCAACGCCTGCGACGCGCGGACCACGCCCAGGCGTGTCGTGCGCTGCAGATCCGAGTTCAGCACCTGCAGCCGGCGGCGATCGGCGTCGGCCTGTTCGTAGCGGCCGCCGTACTGGTTGTTCCCGAACGGCTTTTCGAAGTTGATCGAGAGGTTGGTGCTGGGTCCGACCATGCGATCGAGGGCGTGGCCGACAATGCCTTCCTCGAGGCCGGTAAACTTCACGCCGCCCGTGAAATCGAGCAGCGGCATGCGATCGCGGGCCGCGCCCCGTGCCCGGAGCTCGCCGGCTTCCGCCTGTTGTGCGGCCGCGCGCAAGTCGAGCCTGGCGGCAACCGCCTGCTGCAGCCGCTGCGGCAGCTGCGCGGGTTCAACC
>Ga0187893_10013310_pt1 | contig 11481 bp, 7 predicted proteins | sample MA1701074metaG_FD_139574 | JGI IMG/M metagenome (GOLD analysis project Ga0187893, IMG submission 139574) | White microbial mat communities from a basaltic lava cave in the Kipuka Kanohina Cave System on the Island of Hawaii, USA - MA170107-4 metaG ...
CCCTGTGGCCGGTCTGGACCTCCCGGCCCCTCCGACGGAGCGGGTCTCACACGGGCCGTCCAGCGGCCAGCGAGCTTGGCTCTCATCGAAGGGCCGGGCGACTCCTAGGGTGCACCAATGAGCAGGCTCAGCCGCTCCGCCCTGACGGCCTACGCGGAGCGCGTGCGCCCGACCTACGAGCGTTGGCTGCGGCGGTTGGTGGAGATCCCGACGGTGTCGTCCGACCCGTCCCGAAGCGCCGACGTGGCGCGGGGAGCGGCCGTCGCCGCGGAGCTGGTCAGGAGCCTGGGTGGCCAGGCGCGCCTGGTGAAGACGGGAGGCCATCCGCTGCTGGTGGGCGAGTTGCCGGGCCCTCGCGGCGCTCCCGTGCTCACGCTCTACAACCACCTCGACGTCCAGCCGGCCGACCTCGAGAGCGAGGGCTGGCGCACGGATCCGTTCCGGCTGGTGAAGCGCGGCGGACGTTACTTCGGACGCGGCGCCACGGACGACAAGGGCCCCGCGCTGGCCGCGCTCTTCGGCGCGGCCGCAGCGCATCGGGCGGGCGTGCCCGCGACGGTGAAGCTGCTCTGGGAGACGGAGGAGGAGATCGGGTCGCCCCACCTGCGACCCACGCTGCTGCGGCTCCGCCGCAACGTCGCGACCGGCGCGGTCGTGATCTCCGACGGCGCCTGGCTCACGCGCAAGACGCCCACCGTGACCGCCGGCCTCCGCGGATGGCAGGGCTTCCGCTTCACCCTGGAGACCGCCGACGCCGAAGCGCACTCCGGGATCGTGGGCGGCGCCGCTCGCAACCCGCTGGGCGAGCTGATGGACCTGGCCTGCGCGCTACACGATCCGCGCACCGGCCGGGTCCGGGTGCCCGGTTTCTACGCCGGCGTGTTGCGCCCGGCCCGGGCCGAGCGAGCGGAGTTTCGGCGGTCGGGCTTCACGCTGCGCGCCTTCCGCCGCGACAACCGCCTGCGCCGCTTGCGGAGCAGCGACGCCCTCGAGGTCATGGAACGCATCTGGACGCAACCCACCTTCGAGGTCCACGGCCTCGCGGGCGGACACCAGGGGCCCGGCCTCAAGGCCGTGGTGCCGGCACGTGCCGAGCTCAAGGCCTCCTGCCGGCTGGCGCCGGGCCAGGATCCGGCGCGCGTCGCGGCGCTCATCTCGAGCTTCGCGCGGCGGCACAATCCCGACGTCGTGGTCGAGACGATGCCGGAGGGATCACCAGCGGTTCGCGTCGACCCAGCCGGTCCCCTGGCGGCGGCGATCAAGAGCGGCGTCGCGTTCGCTTTCGGGCGCGAGCCGGCCCTGGTGCGCGACGGAGGCAGCATGAGCGCCGTGACCAGCCTGCAGGAGGTCCTGGGTTGTCCGGTGGGCTGCCTGGACCTGTCGCTCCCCGACCACGGCTACCACGCCCCCAACGAGAACTTCGAGTGGGAGCAGGCCGCGGGCGGCATGGCGGCCTTCGCCCGCCTCGTCGAGGAGTGGGCAGGGGCCGGGAAGCAAGTCCCAGCTCGGGCCTGAAGGCGATGCGGAGCGGGCGGAGCGGTCGCGTATCCTATCCAGGATGGGCCTCGAGGACTATCGGAAGAAGCGCGACTTCTCCCGGACGCCCGAGCCGGCGGGCGAGGCGCGCCCGGCCGCCGGGTCGGCGTACTGCATCCAGAAACACGCGGCGTCGCGGCTCCACTACGACTTCCGCCTGGAGCTGGACGGCGTCCTGCTGAGCTGGGCCGTGCCCAAGGGGCCGTCCTTCGACCCGCGGGAGAAGCGCCTCGCCATGCGCGTGGAGGACCACCCGGTCGAATACGGGTCCTTCGAAGGCGTGATCCCGGAGGGCGAGTACGGGGCGGGGGCCGTCGTGCTCTGGGACCGCGGGACCTGGGAGCCCGTCGTCGACCCGGGCCTCGCCCTCAAGAAGGGGGAGCTGAAGTTCCACCTCCATGGCGAGAAGCTCGCGGGCAAGTGGGCGCTGGTGCGGATCAAGGGGGACGACCCAAAGGCCTGGCTGCTGGTCAAGGACAGGGACGAGCATGCGCGGACGCCGGACCAGCTGGAGATCGTGAGCGCACGCCCCGAGAGCGTCGTCTCCGGGCGTGGCCTCGCCGAGGTGGCGGCCGAGCGGGACCGTCTCTGGCACTCCAAGCTGGTCCGCCCCGGGGGCGAGGTGGAGCCGGGAGGGCCCGGCGAGGGCGACGGGGGCGCGCGCCTTCGCCTCGCGGACGTCGTCGGCGCGGTGCGCGGGACGCTCCCCCGGACCCAGCCCCTGGCCCTGGCGATGGTGGTGGAGACTCCGCCCGACGGCGACGACTGGCTGCACGAGATCAAGCACGACGGGTATCGCATCGTGTCCCGGATCGAAGAGGGCGAGGTGCGGCTCGTCTCGCGCAACGGGAAGGACTGGACGAAGGAGTTTCCACAGGTGGCCCGCGCCCTGGGCCGGCTGCCCGCGGGAACTGCGCTCCTCGACGGCGAGGTCGCCGCGGTGCTGCCGAGCGGAGCCACGAGTTTCCAGGCACTCCAGCGCCGCGCCTCCGCGGGCGCCGCGCCGCTCGTCTACTTTGCATTCGACCTCCTGCACCTCGACGGCTGGGACCTGCGGGGGGCAGGGGTGGAGGAGCGCAAGGAGGTGCTGCGGCGCTTCCTCGAATCGGCGCCTCCGGTGGTGCGCTTCAGCGATCACGTGCGCGGCCAGGGCCCCGCGTTTTTCGAGAAGGCGCGGGAGGCCGGCCTCGAGGGTGTCGTGAGCAAACGGGTCGGCTCTCCCTATCGCGAGGGGCGGGGCGGGGACTGGCGGAAGGCGAAGTGCCGGCTGAGCCAGGAGCTGGTGATCGGCGGCTGGACGTTGCCCTCGGACGGCCGGGCATCGATCGGGGCGCTCCTGGTGGGCTTCTACGAGGACGGGCAGCTCGTGTACGCCGGAAAAGTGGGCTCCGGGTTCAGCGAGCGCTTGATCGGCGATCTGCAACGCCGCCTGGAGGCGCGACGGCGCGAGACATGCCCCTTCGCCCGGCCGCCCGCCGAGCTGCGACAGGCCGTCCACTGGGTGGAACCGGACCTGGTGGCCCAGGTCGAGCTCTCGGAGTGGACCGACGAGGGCCGGATGCGCCATCCCGTGTTCCTCGGGCTTCGCGACGACCGGGACGCGCGCCACGTGGTGCGCGAGCGGCCGGGCACCGTGGAGGGGGGTGGTGTCGACACCATCGCGGCCGGCCGGCCATGGGAGGCGCTGCGCCGGCACGCCACACGCACGCGCGCCGTGGATGGCGAGGAGGTCGTCGACATCCTCGGCGTACGGTTGACCCACCCGGACCGGGTCTACTACCCCGACCTCGGCTTCACCAAGGTGGACCTCGCGTTCTACTACGTGACGATCGCCGACGCGGTGCTGCCGCACCTCGCCGGCCGCCCGCTCACGCTGGTGCGGTGCCCGGACGGGATCGGCGGCGAGACCTTCTACCAGAAGCACCCCGGTTTCTGGACGCCGCCCCAGGTGCGCCGGCTCTCGGTGCCGGGAGAAACCGAGGAGTACCTCTACATCGACTCGGTGCCCGGCCTGGTGGCCCTGGCCCAGGTCGGGATCCTGGAGATCCATCCCTGGAACTCGCGGGCCAGCCACCTGGAGCAACCCGACCAGGTGATCTTCGACCTCGACCCCGACGAGTCGCTGCCCTTTTCGAGCGTCGCCGCGGCGGCCCGGCGCGTGCGGGCCCTGCTGACCGAGCGTGGCCTGGAGAGCTTCGTGAAGACCACGGGGGGCAAGGGGCTGCACGTGTGCGTGCCGCTCGAGCCGGTCCACGGGTGGGAAGAGCTGGAGGAGTTCACCCGGGCGGTGGCGCAGCGGCTGGCGCGCGACGAGCCCGGGACCTTCACCGCCAGCATGCCCAAGTCGCGCCGGAAGGGGAAGATCTACGTGGACTACCTGCGCAACGTGCGCGGCGCCAACGCGGTCGGTGCCTTCTCCACGCGTGCCAAGGAGGGGGCTCCGGTCTCCCTTCCCGTGGGCTGGGACGAGCTCGACCGACTCTCGGGTCCGACCGACTTCACGGTCGCGGAGGCGCCCCTGCGCGTGCTCGACTGGGGCTCCGGCCGCGCGACCGACCCGTGGGCCCAGTACCGGCAGGTCAAGCAACGGATCCCCGCCTCCCTGACGCGCGACCTCGCGGGGTGAGCGAGTCGAGGCGATGAACCCCGTCGAGTCGACGGCCCTCTCGCGATAGCCCGCGTCGCATGCTCGTCGCCCTTGCGGAGGACCAAGACCGGTGTGCGTGCGCGCTTTCGCTTGCCCACGCCGCGGAATGCCTCCGAGCCCGCGCTCCGCGGCGCTCACCAGCCCCAGCCTTGACCTGAACGAAGTAAGACGCTATCTTACGAGGGTGAAGACACGGGTTTCCTCGAAAGGGCAGATCGTCCTGCCGGCCGACTTGCGGCGCCAGGACGGCGTGGAGGCTGGCCAGGAGTTCAACGTGGAGCGGCTCGACCGCGGCGAGTACCGGTTGGTGCGGCGCGCCGTGGGGACGAACGAGGGATTGGTCGACTGGCTGCTCGCGTGTCCCCAGAAAGGCTTCTTCGTGCCCGTCGAGTCGGAGTCCACCGACGGGCTGTGAAGTATCTCGTCGACGCCAACGTCCTCAGCGAGCCGACACGGCCGGCTCCCAGCGCCAGAGTCGTCGACTGGCTGCGCCGCCACGAACGCGCCCTTGCCGTCGATCCGGTGATCCTGGGCGAGGTTCGCTTCGGGATCCTGTTGCTGCCCCGTGGCAGGCGACGCAACCGACTGGAGCAGTGGTTTGACGACGGAGTTCGCAGGCTCCAGTGCCTGTCCTGGGAGGCCACGACCGGCCTGCGCTGGGCCGAGTTGCTGGCCCGCCTGCGCCAGGCGGGACGCGCGATGCCGATCAAGGACAGCCTGATCGCAGCCACTGCGCTGAGCAACGGCCTCACCGTGGTCACGCGCAACGTCGCAGACTTCGAGAGAGCAGGTTGCGACGTGATCGATCCGTTCACGGCCTGACCACCCGAACGGTTGCACCGATAGATTGCCCCAGGGGTCCAGGCCGGGGTGGCGTCCTACGACATGAGGGCCGAGCTCAGGCCAGGTCTTCGCGTCGAATCGGCAAACGCCTCAGCCGCTTGCCGGTCAGCGCGAAGAGCGCGTTGGCCACCGCGGGCGCGATCGGCGGCGTGCCGGGCTCCCCCACCCCGCCGGGCTTCTCCCGGCTCGGGACGATGTGGGTCTCGACGGCCGGCATCTCGTCCATCCGCACGATCGGATAGTCGTGGAAGTTGCTCTGCTCGATCCGGCCCTCCTTGAGCGTGATCTCGCCGTAGAGGGCCGCCGAGAGGCCGAAGCCGACGGCGCCCTCCATCTGTGCCGCGATGGTGTCCGGGTTCACGATCTTCCCGCAGTCGATCGCACACACGACCCGGTGCACCCTCGGACGCCCCTTCACCAGCGACACCTCGGCCACCTGCGCCGCGAAGCTGCCGAAGGACTCGTGGACGGCGAGCCCGCGCGCCCGGCCTGCCGGCAGCGGCTTGCCCCAGCCGGCCTTCTCCGCCGCAAGCTCCAGCGCCCCCAGGTGCCGCGCATGGCCCTTCAGCAGCGCGCGCCGGAACTCCAGCGGATCGCGTCCCGCGGCGTGGGCCAACTCGTCGAGGAAACACTCGGTCACGAACGCGTTGTGGGAGTGACCGACCGAACGCCACCACAACACCGGCACGCCCTTCTTCGGGCTGTGCAGCTCCACGTGCAGGCTCGGAATCGCATACGGCAGGTCGGCGGCTCCCTCGACCGAGGACGAGTCGATGCCGTCCTTGACCATTCCCGGCTCGAAGGGTGTGCCGGCGATGATCGACTGGCCCACGATCGTGTGGCGCCACGCCACGGGGTTTCCGGCCACATCCAGCCCGCCGGCGATGCGGTCGTACCAGAACGGTCGGTAATAACCGCCCCGGGTGTCGTCCTCGCGGGTCCATACGACCTTGACCGGCGCCTTCGCGCGCTTCGCCACCTCCACCGCCTCGACGATCCAGTCCGATGCGGGGTTGGCGCGGCGACCGAAGCCGCCGCCCAGGAACATGGTGTGGATCTCCACCTGCTCGGGGCGGAGGCCCGCGGCCGTGGCGGCCGCGGCGCGATCGAAGGTCTGGAACTGGGTGCCGGTCCACAACGTGCAGCCGTCCGCACGCAGGTCCACCACGCAGTTGAGGGGCTCCATCGTCGCGTGGGCGAGGTAGGGCACCTCGTATTCCGCCTCGAGGCGCTTGGCGGCCCCACTCAGGGCCTCGTCGATCGGACCACCCTCGCGCTTGGCGACGAGCCCCGGGGTCTTCGCCAGGGCGGCGTACTCGGCGCGCAGAGAGTCCGTGGAGAAGCTGGCGTTGGGCCCGTCGTCCCACTCGATCTTCAACGCCTCGCGGCCCTGCTGAGCGGGCCAGAAGCCGTCGGCGATCACAGCGACGCCCGACGGCACCTCGGCCACGTCCTTGACCCCGCGGACCGCTCGTGCCGCGGCCGCGTCGACGCTCCTGACCTTGCCGCCGAACACCGGCGGCCGTGCCACGACTGCGGTCAACATCCCCGGCCGCTTCACGTCGAGTCCGAACTGGGCGCGCCCGTCCAGCTTCTCGGGCGTGTCGAGACGGCGCACCGGCTTGCCGATCAGCGTGAACGCCTTCTCGTCCTTGAGCACGACGCTGGCGGGCGCCGTCCTCTTGGCCGCGGCCTCGGCCAGCTCGCCGTAACGGAACGAGCGACCGCTGGGCGGGTGGCTCACGACGCCGTTCTGGGTGCGGCAGCTGTCAGGCGCGACGCTCCAGCGCGCGGCGGCCTCGGCCACGAGCATGGCCCGCGCCGTGGCGCCCACCGTGCGCATCTGGTCCCAGGACGACCAGGTGGTCGTGCTGCCTCCGGTGGCCTGGATGCCGAAGGCCGTGTTGTTGTAGACCGCTGCCACCGGCGCGGATTCGACCCGCACCTTGGACCAGTCCGCGTCAAGGTCCTCGCACAGCAGCATGGCGAGGGCCGTGTAGACCCCCTGCCCCATCTCGGACCTGCCGACGATGACCGTGGTGGTGCCGTCGGGCGCGATCCGCACGAACGCCTCCGGCGGGTACTTGGGTCCGCCCGGCGCGGCCGACTCCTGAGCCCCGAGCCCGCGCGGCAGGCTCAAGCCGACCAGCAGGCCTCCACCTGCGGCGGCCCCGGCCTTGAGGAACACACGGCGGTTGACGGCCAGGGCGGCGGTCATCGCGTCCCCCCCTTCGCCTTCAGCCCGGCCGCCAGGTGGATCGCCCGCCGTATCCGCGGGTAGGTCGCGCAGCGGCACAGGTTGCCGCTCATGGCGTCGTCGATGTCCTGGTCGCTGGGACGCGGCCGCTCGCGCAACAACGCGGCCGCGGCCATCAGCTGGCCGGACTGGCAGTACCCGCACTGGGGCACGTCCTCCTGGATCCAGGCCTCCTGCAGCGGTTGCGCCTCGGCTTCGGCGAGCCCCTCGATGGTGACGACGCGCTTGCCCGCCACGTCGGACACGGCCGTGACACAGGAGCGGATGGCCTCGCCGTCCACGTGGACGGTGCATGCGCCGCACTGGGCCACGCCGCAGCCGTATTTGGTCCCGGTGAGTCCGAGGCCGTCCCGCAGCGCCCACAGAAGCGGCGTGCCGGGATCGACGTCCAGCTCCCGGTCCTGGCGGTTCACGTTCAGCTTCAGCATGTCTCTCCGGAGCCCCCTTGGGCCCGAGCATGTCACTCCTGGCGCAGAACGCAAAGAGCAAACTCGGTGCGGTGTGACGAGGACGCGACGGGGTCAGGCCCGGCAGGCGCTTCGAGCGCTGAACCACATCGCCGGCCGACCCGCATGAGCGACAGCATCCCTGACCCCGGCCAGTTCGCCGCCCGACCCATGAACCACTCTCGGCTACCGCTTCGCCGAGTCGCGTGGCTGTCGCGCGGGCGGATTTTCCGGCGTCCGTATGACGACCGTCATAGGCGTGACGCCGCCCCGGCGCCAGGCTGTCCGCAACCGGGAGGCGTCATGGGAGGATCTGCGCTCCGCCTCTATGCGGCCGGGGCCACGTTGGGCCTGTTGGGCTCCTGTGTTCGGGTGGGCGACGCGGACGCGAATCGCCCGGGCCCGATCCCGGCGGCCCTGGCTCCTTCGACGTCCCCGCCCGCCTCGCCCGACCTCGTCTCCCTCGGCCGGAAGTCCTACGAGAAGGAGTGCGCCGCCTGCCACGGACGCAGCGGCGACGGCGAAGGCGAGGCCGCGTACCTGCTCTACCCGCGTCCCCGCGACTTCACGAGCGGCCAGTTCCGTCTGGTATCCACCTGGGACGGCGTACCCACCGACGAGGACCTGTTCCGCACCATCTCGCGCGGGATGCCCGGCTCGGCGATGCCGTCCTGGGCACACTTGCCGGAGCGGACCCGCTGGGGTCTCGTGCACTACGTGAAGTCCTTCTCGAAGCACCCGCTCACGATCCAGGCCAGCCACGAGCCCGACGCCGACGGGAACGACGCCGCGGGGATCATCGCGCTGCCCGAGGAGCCGGCCCACACGAACGCCGGCGCCGCGCGGGCGCGATCGACCTTCGCGAAGGGCTGTGCCCCCTGTCACGGTCCCACGGGCCAGGGCGACGGGCAGCAGCAACAGACGGACTCCACGGGGTTTGCCACCCGGCCCCGGGACCTCACGCTCGGAGTGTACAAGGGCAGCCCAGAGCCGGCGGACGTGTACCGCCGCATCGTTGCCGGCCTGCCCGGCTCGCCCATGCCACAAAGCGCCTACCTCCACGGGCAGGAGGCCTGGGAGCTCGTCCACTTCGTGAGGTCCCTCTCGAGCGACGAGCAGAGGGCCAAAGCGGAGATGAAGAGGGTCCGCATCGTCGCGGCCCGCCTGGACGCCCTGCCTGGCCACCCCGACTCGGGCCTCTGGCAGACTGCGCCGCCCGTGGACATCCACCTGATGCCCCTGTGGTGGCGCACGGACCGTCCCGAGGAGTTGACGGTGCGTGCGCTCCATGACGGGAAGGAGATGGCGATCCTGCTCTCATGGGCGGACGGCAGCCACGATGCAACGGCGATGCGCCCCCAGGACTTTCGCGACGCCGCGGCCATCGCCTTCGCTCTCGGCGCCGACCCTCCCTTCTTCGCGATGGGCCAGCCCGGGGGCGGTTGCAACATCTGGATGTGGAAGTCCGAACGCCAGGCGGACCTCGAGCCTGCGTTCCAAGACCTGGAGAAGGTGTATCCGAACATCGGCATCGACTCCTACCCCAACCTGCTGCGTTCGCCCCTGGAGCAGCCCACGCGCCATGCGCTCACGCTGGAGTCGGACCCCACTTTCGTGACGGCCTGGGGCGCGGGCAACATCGTGGCCGATCCCACCCGGCGCAGCGCCGTGGAGGATCTCACCGCCGAGGGATTCGGCACGCTGCGCGCACGGCCGCCCCACGACCAGAAGGTGTCGGCGCTGGGGGTCCACCAGACGGGGGCCTACCACGTGCAGATGCGCAGGGCCCTGAGCGGGGCCGGGGACGATGCGGTGTCCCTGGCACCGGGCACCCGGGTACCGGTGTCGTTCGCCGTTTGGAACGGGGCCGCGGGAGACCGCGACGGCAAGAAGTCCGTGACCATCTGGCAGGAGCTCTTGGTCGCCGAGTAGGGCAGGGAGGAGACCGTGAACGAAGGACGGAGCCGCGTAAAACGCAGGCAGTTCCTCCAGTTCCTGGGCGCGGGGGCCGCAGGGACGGTCTTCGCGCTCGAGCACGGCTGCACGTTCCTGCGACCGGTCGACGACGGCAACCCGCTGTCCCGCAAGGTGCCCCGGGACTGGGAGAGGATCTACCACGACCAGTACCGCTACGACTCCAGCTTCGACTGGGTCTGTTCGCCCAACGACACCCACGCCTGCCGCATCCGCGCCTACGTGCGTAACGGCATCGTGGTCCGCTCGGGTGCCACGTACGACTACCAGGACTACGGCGACCTCTACGGCAACAAGGCGACGAACAACTGGAACCCCCGGCAATGCGCGAAGGGCTACACGTTTCACCGGGTGCTCTACGGGCCCTACCGGCTGCGCCATCCCATCGTCCGCCGGGGCTGGCAGGCCTGGGCGGAGGCGGGCTTCCCGGAGCTGACGCCGGACAACAAGGCCAGGTTCAAGTTCGACCGCCGCGGCGAGGACGAGTTCGTGCAGTGCACGTGGGAGGACGCATTCACCCACATCGCGCGCGCCCTCGACGCCATCGCGCGGCGCTACAGCGACGACGCTGGGGCGCGGCGTTTGCTGGCCCAGGGTTACCAGCCCGAGATGGTGAACGCCATGGGTGGGGCCGGCACCCGCACCGTCAAGATGCGCGGGGGCATGGGCCTTCTGGGCGTCCTGGGCAAGTACGGCATGTACCGCCTCAACAACTCGCTGGCGCTGCTCGATGCGAAGCTCCGAGGCGTCTCCTCGGAGCACGCGAGGGCCGGCCGCAACTTCTCCAACTACACCTGGCACGGCGACCAGGCCCCCGGGCATCCCTGGGTGCACGGGCTCCAGGCCTCCGACTGCGACTTCAACGACCTGCGCTTCTCGAAGCTCATCATCATGGACGGCAAGAACCTGGTGGAGAACAAGCTCACCGACTCCCACTGGTTCATCGAGTGCATGGAGCGCGGGGGCAAGATCGTGGTGATCGCCCCGGAATACGGTCCACCCTCCACCAAGGCCGACTACTGGATCCCGATCCGGCCCCAGACGGACGCCGCCCTCTTCCTGGGCATCACGCGGCTGATGATGCAGAAGAAGCAGTTCGACGCCGCGTTCGTGAGGGGCTACACCGACTTCCCGCTGCTGGTCCGCAAGGACACCCTGCGCCGCCTGCGGGCCCACGAGGTGTTCCCCGGCTACAAGAGCCTCCTGTCGCCCGACGGTCCCTCGATGAAGGTGCAGGGGCTCACAAGGGAGCAACACGCGACGCTGGGCGACTACGTGGTCTGGGACGAGAAGGCCGGCGGGCCGCGCGCCATCACCCGCGACCAGGTCGGCAACCGGATGGCCGCGGGCGGACTGTCGCCCGCCCTGGAGGGCGCGTACAGGGTCGAGCTCGCAACGGGACAGAGCGTGGAGTGCGCCACGCTCTGGACCCTCTACCAGGTCCACCTCCAGGACTACGACCTCGCGGCCGTGGCCGAGATCACGCGCTCGCCGAAGGACCTGATCGAGCAGCTGGCCGAGGACATCGCAGCGCTGAAGCCGGTGGCCATCCACCAGGGGGAGGGCATCAACCACTGGTTCCACGCCACCGAGATGAACCGCGCGGCCTACCTACCGCTCATGCTCACGGGCAACATCGGCAAGCCAGGCGCCGGGTGCCATACTTGGGCCGGCAACTACAAGGCGGCCCTGTTTCAGGGCTCGCCCTGGACCGGCCCCGGCTTCAAGGGCTGGGTGGCCGAGGACCCGTTCGACCTGACCCTCGACCCGAGCGTACC
>Ga0187893_10013311_pt1 | contig 11480 bp, 8 predicted proteins | sample MA1701074metaG_FD_139574 | JGI IMG/M metagenome (GOLD analysis project Ga0187893, IMG submission 139574) | White microbial mat communities from a basaltic lava cave in the Kipuka Kanohina Cave System on the Island of Hawaii, USA - MA170107-4 metaG ...
GTTGGAATACTACGCAGCGAGATGGAAAACTCAGGTGTGTGGGAAAACACAACCGTTCTAATCAGTGCCGACCATTGGTGGCGCACGACTATGTGGCAACGCGGACCATTTTGGAATTCAGCCGATGCCGAAGTAAATCGTGACCCCAACGACCACCGAATTCCGTTCATTCTCAAACTTGCTAATCAAAAAAGCGGAATCGCTTATCAAAAACCATTCAACACGGTAATCACAAAAGAACTTTTGCTTGCGTTACTTTGCGGCGATGTGAGCGATGAAACATCCGTGAGCGATTGGCTCAACCGAAACAGCCCTTTGGCTGACAGCCCTTACAACAAAGAAGAACTACTACCCTGATTTTTTTCAACTGAAAGCGAGGAAGAAAAGTATGAAACCCAAGAAAGTGTTTATGAATATTGTAGCGGTTATTTTTATCGGGTTGACGTTTTTTGTTATTGGAATAAACGCCCAACAAGACGCGAAGAATCAAGTCGTAACTACAGTCAGCCAAGCCAATGGCGAGAAGTACAGAATCGGTTCGGGCGACGTTTTGAGCGTATCTGTTTTCGGGCGACCTCAGCTTTCACGCGATGCGTTGAGGGTTGATGGCAACGGAACGATACGCTTGCCTTTGATTGAAGACGAAGTAAAAGCGGTTTGCAAAACCGAATCGGAATTGGCGCAGGAAATCGCAGGGCGTTATTTGAAGTATTTGAAAAATCCCCGCGTCGAAGTCTATATCAAAGAGTTTAATTCAAAGCCCGTGGCAATCATGGGCGCGGTGACAAACCCCGGACAGTTTCAGCTTAAAAGCCCCATACGTCTTTTGGAACTTTTGGCTCTGGCGGGCGGACCAACGGAAAAAGCAGGTGAAGAAATTTTCGTTGCGCGCGCCGAACGCGCCGCCGTTTGCGGCAATACGGATAATTTACAAGCCCGCGAGATTTCGGCATATCATTTGAAGTCTGTCGTTGCAGGTGAAGTGAGCGCGAATCCTTATATCAATCCGGGTGAAGTGGTCACGTTGAAAGAAGCGGAACAAGTCTATGTCGTCGGGAATGTTTTAAGACCGATGGGAATACTTTTGAAAAAACCAATCACACTGACTCAGGCGTTGGCAATCGCGGGCGGACTTTTACCCGATACGAAAAAAGAGAACGTCCGCGTCGTTCGTCGTGCTTCTGAAAACGAGATGAAGCAAATCATCGTCGTTGATTTGAAAGCAATTGAAAAACAACAAGCAGCAGATATGGTCTTACAGCCCGATGACATCATTGATGTCCCCGTGAACGGAAGCAAACGCGCATTGAAATCCGTTCTCAATGCCGTTATCCCGGGAATTTCACAATTGCCTGTCAGAATAATTCCTTAAATTTATCAGCCTAAAGTTTGCATTGCAAAACAATAAGTCACGCCCCTGATGGTCGCGTTTCTACCTTTTCAGTGGAGAAAAAAACATGAGAGAAAATATTGAAACAGCTTTGGCGTTGCGCCCGAAAGAAATGCCTGCCGAACCGATAAAACCCGCTTACATAGAATCGGGCATTGTTTATGACAACCCGGAAGAAGGAATGCCGCTCAGAGATTATTGGCGTTCAATTCGCAAACGTCTCTGGCTTGTGATTGGTCTTGCGATTCTTATGACCACTCTTGTTTCCATTTTCCTGATTCGTCAGCCCAATGTTTATCAGGCAAAGGTCCGCGTTCAAGTTGACTTGGAGAACAACGACCCGTTACTCAGTAACATAAAGAACGGTTCTGTGGTAGTAAATAATCCCGTAAACGACCCTGCTTATTTCAACACACAACTTCAGATTCTGACCGGACCCGGATTGCTCAGAAAAACTGTCAAAGCTTTAGACCTCGAACACAATCAGAAATTTCTGGCAGCAGCGCAGAAGAAACCACTCTTTTACAACCTCGAACAAAAACTTGGGCTTACTAAAGAGTACCCCATCACTGCGCCCGAATCGCAAAACGAAATCAACCTAGTGAACAGCGACCCGCTTAATTCCACAAAAGAAAACATAGAAGAAGCCGAACGCCTCGCACCATATGTCGAAGCATTGCAACAGGGTTTGAAAATTGAACCTGTGAAAGAAACGCGGCTGCAAGTGAAAGACACGCGCCTGATTGAAGTCAGTTTCAATCACGAAGACCCGCAAACAGCAGCGCGTGTTGTCAACGCAATAGCTGATGCTTTCGTGCTTACAAATCTTGAAAAGAAAACCAAGACCAATACTTCTTCGGGCGATTTTTTACAAAAGCGCATCGCCGAACTACAAGCACATATCAGAAGCGGCGAAGAAAAACTAATCAGCTACGCAAAGAGCAATCAAATACTTTCGCTCGATGCGAGTCAGAATACAGTCGTTGACAGATTGACTGGTTTGAATAAACAACTGCTCGAAGCGGAAAACGAACGCAAACTCGCCGAAGCGGCTTACAAATCCGCAATGATGCCAAACGCCGCAAACGCACTCGCCGAAGAGAACGCAAAAGAAATCAAAGACGCAGAACAAAAGCTAACCGAACTCCAGCAACGCCGCGCAGAACTTTTAGTTGAGACAACCGAAGAGTGGCCCGAAGTAAAAGAGATAGACCAAAAAATAGCTGTTCTTCAAAAGCAGATTCAAACAATGCGCGAGCGTTCAATCAGCGTGCTTTTGACAAATTTGCAAACACGATACAATCAAACACTTCAACGCGAACAATCTCTGCGCGTGGCATTTGACCAGCAACGCGGACAGACGCTCACACAAAACGAAGCGGCAATTAACTACCGCATTATTCAACAGGAAATCGAAACAAACAAAAATTTGCTTGATGGTCTTCTGCAAAGGTCTAAAGAGAATGATGTTATTTTGGCAGGAACGCCGAATAACATCAGCGTTGCCGATTACGCAATCAAGCCGCGTCTTCCCGTTGCGCCAAAAAGATTGCTGGGTGTGTTGATAGCCTTCGGTCTTTCTTTGGTTTTGGGCGTTTGTCTGGCGATTTTCCTTGAATACCTGGACAACACTGTTCGCTCTGCCGAAGACGTGGAAAAAGCGATTGGGCTTCCTGCTTTGGCTGTGATTCCTACGGTCGGCGGTTTAGCACATCGTCGTTTCTTGCCTGTTATTAACCGCAAACATCATCAAGTCAAAGGCTTGGCTTCGCGTCCTGAATTACTGCTTCACGAGGAGGCGCGAAAATCCGTTGCGGAGCCTTACAAACAACTACGCACTTCGATTTTGTTGTCAACGGCAGGACGCGCTCCGAAAACTTTGCTCATAACATCGGGACAACAGAGCGAGGGCAAAACATCTGTTTCCATCAACACGGCAATCAGCCTAGCACAAACGGGCGCGCGGGTTTTGATTATTGACGCAGATATGCGCCGACCTATGATTCACAAAACGCTGGGCATGATTAATGTCTTGGGACTCAGCACAATCCTTTCGCGCAATCTGAACCAAGATGACATTCTAGCAATGATTGAGAAGCAGGAAGAAGCGGGTCTTTTTGTTTTGACTTCCGGTTCTGTTCCACCGAATCCCGCAGAACTTTTAGGTTCGGCTCAGATGAAGCGTTTGCTTTCCATTCTCGAACCGCATTTCGATTACATCGTTCTTGATTCGCCGCCGATAGCGACAATCACGGACGGCGTATTACTGGCTTCGATGGTTGATGGTGTCGTGCTTGTTGTTCATAGCGGGCGTTCGACACGCGACCTCGCGCGACGTTCAAAACAACTGTTACGCGGTGTCGGCGCGCGAATTGTCGGTGTCGTTTTGAACAACGTCAATCCGCAGGAACAAGGCAATTATTACGGCGGCTACAACTACTATCACAGCGAAAGTAAACAGATAGAAGCGCGTGCCAAAGCCGCTTAAAAGATAGAAAGAGATTGAGAGAAGCGATGACCGAAAAAATAAACAACTTGTTTCAAAGATTGAGTAGGGGAGCATGGACAATTGGCGACCAAGCTTTGTACGTTCTTTCGACCATCGCGCTCAATCTCTTTCTTGCACGCACACTCACACAAGAAGATTACGGAATGTTTGCCGTCATCTATTCGGGCTTGATGTTCCTGGGTGCGGTTTACATGGCTCTGCTGGTTGAACCGATGCAGGTTTTCGCGGACGGACGTTTTCGTGAAAGCCGAAGCGATTACATGAAATGGCTCTGGCGTAAGCACTGGATATTTACGGGCTGCGTTTGTGTGTTGCTGCTTTTGATAAGCGCACTGCTTTTTGTTTTTGATAAATTGTATTTGTGCAAATCTTTTGCGCTTCTCGGATTGATTGCGCCTTTCGCGCTTCTTTCCTGGCTCTCGCGCCGTGCGGCTTGCGTTTATTCAAAACCACAACAAGCGGCAATATCAAGTGCGTTTTATTTAATGTTCATCGTCGCAGGTTTGTTTTGTTTGAATCTCGCCGGAAGATTCTCCGTTTACTCCACGCTCGTTTTGCTGGGCGTGGCAAATGGCATAACTGCGAGTGTGTTGTTTGTTGTGTTGCAAAGAAACATCGTGCAACAGAATGAGAAGCTAAAGGACAATGATGCTTTGAAAAACCATTGGCGATACGGACGCTGGGCGGTTCTAACATCTTTGTTGATGTGGTTGCCGTTGAATTTCTTTGTAGTTTATTTCTCGCACAATGACCTTGCGGCGAGCGGTTCATGGCGGGCTATAACAAATCTTTACCTTCCGGCATTTCAGGCAAACGCGGCTCTTTCCGCATTGATTCTTCCCGCCTTGGTTCGTCGGTTAGAGAACACAAACGATTTTTTGCGAACTGTTTGGGAATCAGTCGGAGGAGTTGTTTTTATAGCTTTCACATATTCGATTTTCCTTTTCCTATTCGGCAATCAACTTGTTCATCTTCTTTACGGCGGGCGTTATGACGCTCAAAGTTTGTTGTTGAAATTATTGATTTTAATGCCCGTGCTGGATGCATGTTGTGTTGTTCTGTCTGCGGCTATGCGTGCGCGCGAAAAGCCGCAAGCAGTTCTGTTTGCGAATATGACGGGTGTTTTTGTTTTAATAACCATCGGAATTTTTTTGCCGAAGAGTTACGGGCTTCGCGGCGCGGCAATAGCGACTTTGGCAAGCAGCGCGATAACAGCTTGTTGTCTGTTCTTTGCGGTCAAACAACAAACCGCGCAACCGAAAACCAATGTTGGTTCTTACACGCCGCTGTCTTCTCATCTTTTGAGGAAGTGCAATGAATAATAGCTACACAATGAACATTATGAATCAAAATGCAATTGCGGATTGGGCTAACGCGCAAACCGCAATGCCGTCTAAAACCAAGACGGACAGAGGATTTCTGTTTTTGGTTTGGGTTGCGGTTGTGTTGAGTGTTGTTGCAATTATTGAGCCTTCGCCAAGCGACATCGCCATAATTCTTCTTACACTACAAGGATTCATCTGGAAAAAATTACACTGGACAAAAGATTTGACCATACCTTTCGTTCTCTTAGGTCTTTATATCCTCAGCAACTTTGTTTCGTTTCTTTATGCAATTGATCTTGAGCAAGGTGTGTTTTTCGGTCTTGTAACTCTTTTCATGGTTGGGTTGTGGCTCTTTGCCATAGGCTTTTTCACTCGCTTTGAAGAACGCGGCGTTCGTCTTTTCATGTCGGCTTATACAACGGGCGGAGTTATCACTGCGGGATTGTCCGCTCTTACTTATTTCGGTTTGCTCACAATATCTTGGAGTGAAGAATTTCTATTTTATGACCGCGTAAAAGGCTTGTTCAAAGACCCGAATGTTTTCGGTCCGTATCTCATAGTTGCAGCCGTTTATTCAATTCATCGCTGGCAGCAACGCGAAGGCAAATTTATAGAAAAACTTTTTTGGGCTGGTTCGTGCCTGACGGTTTCAGTTGGCATTCTGCTCTGTTTCTCGCGCGCGGCATGGGCTAATTACGTTATCACCGCAGTCATTTTCTTCTGGCTCAACGCATTTGCAAATCGTGCTAAGGGTGCTTTCAAACGAAATGTTATTTATTTTGTTCTCGCGGCGATGGTTGTGACAGTAGCCGTGAGCTATGCTTTGACTGTGCCTCAAGTTCAGGATGTCGTAGCTTACAGAACCGAAATGCAGGCTTACGACACAGACCGTTTTGCAACGCAGTCAGCCGCACTGTATTTGGGTTTGTCAAATCCTTTAGGCGTGGGACCCGGACAATCTTATTTGCATCTCGATTACGCAACACACAGTCTTTATCTTCGCGTGTTTTCAGAAAACGGATTGCTTGGTTTCATCTCTCTTTTTGCATTTATCGCCGTGACACTTATTCGTTCGCTTGTGCTGTCGCAACGTGCGTTGAACGATTGGCAACGCTCTGTGTTTGCGCTGATTGCCGCCACGCTTATCGGAACGCTTCTAAACAGTTTTACTATTGACTCGCTTCACTGGCGGCACTTATGGTTTTTGCTTGCGATTGGCTGGATGCCGCTTTGGTCCGGGAATATCGGCATGGCGAAGAATCAACTGAAACGTAAACTCCGCGTGGTTAAAACAACTAGCTCTTAAATTGTTATGAGGACAAAAAACGAAAAACAAAAACTCCTTCATATCGTTGGCGATTCAAAATTCGGCGGCGGTTCGATTGTTGTATTGCGCTTAGCTGAAAGGGCGCGTGAGAGCGGCTTTGATGTTGATGTATTGACCACCGACGAAATTTTTCATTCCGTCTTGAGAGAGAAGGGAATTGGTGTTGTTGATTTGAACGTAATCTGGCGCGACATAAAACCGCTCAGAGATTTGCGCGGGCTTTTTCAGCTTTGGAACTTCTTGCGAAAAAGCGATTACGATTTCGTTCACACCCACACATCAAAAGCAGGTTTTGTAGGAAGAATCGCAGCGAAGTTTGCAGGAATAAAAAACATTGTCCACACGGTTCACGGCTTTGCGTTTCACGAAGAATCAAGTCGGCTCGCGTTAAAAATTTACAGCTTTCTGGAACGAATCGCGGCTTATTTCTGTAACCGCATTGTCACCGTCAGCAAGTTTCACCGTGAATGGGCTTTGAAGTTGAACATCGGCTCGGAAAAGAAAGTTGTGGCAATTCCAAACGGATTGTCAGACGACAGAACAAACCCCATATATACACGAGACGAAATCCGTCATGAACTTGGTTTGGACGAAAATACTTTAATGCTGATAACGCCCGGAAGATTGGCTCATCAAAAGGGCTTGCCTTATCTGTTGAAAGCTTTGCCGATGGTAAAAGAAAAACTCAAACGTCCTTTCAAACTCTTCTTGGTCGGAACAGGACCGATGCAAGACGAACTTATTCAATTTGTTTCCGATTTGAATCTTCAATCTGAAGTAGAGTTTTTAGGATTCCGCGCAGACATCCGTGATTTGCTGTCGGTGAGCGACGTAGTTGTTCTTCCGAGTTTGTGGGAAGGATTGTCAATCGCAGTGCTTGAAGCAATGTCAGCCGCAAAACCGATTCTGACGACGACAATCGGCAGCAACCTTGAAGCAACAAACAATGGCGAGGCGGCTGTTTTAGTTCCGCCGAAAGATTCAAAAGCATTGGCTGACGCTCTTGTTGATTTGATTGAGAAACCTTGGTTACTGCGTGACAAAGCACAAAGCGCAAGACAGGTTTTCGAGGATTGTTACACAGAAGAAAAAATGCTCAATTCTTACATTGGTTTGTATGAAGAGATGATGTTTGAAAAAACGTCACGAATTTCAACCGGCAACGCCAATAAGTAATCGGCAATTCTTCAAAGGAGATGGCATGAAAAATTGGGAGGTAATAACAAAAAGATGTTTGGATTTGTTTGTAGCAACAACAGGCTTGATTTTAGCAAGCCCGTTGTTTCTTTTGATAACAATCGCAATTCGTATGACATCTTCGGGGCGAGCGATTTTCAAACAAGTGAGATTGGGCAAAAACGTCATTCCGTTCACGCTGTACAAATTTCGCACAATGGTAGAAAACGCTCCCGATGTAAGAAATGCAGACGGCAGTGCATTCAATGGCGAAGACGACGTGCGCGTCACGCGAATCGGGAAATTCCTCAGAACAACAAGTCTTGATGAACTCCCGCAACTCTTCAATGTCTTAAACGGAACGATGAGCCTCGTCGGACCACGACCCGACCAAGTTGACCAAATAAAGTATTACACAAAAGAAGAGTGGAAAAAGCTGTATGCAAAACCCGGCATCACGGGATTGGCGCAAATTAACGGGCGCAACAGTATTAGCTGGTCAGAACGCAAACAGCTTGATTTGGAATATGTCGAACAACAATCGTTACGACTCGACATTGAAATTTTACTTCGCACAATCCCGTTTGTTTTACAACGCAAGGGAATCTTTATCGCTGACAATAGTTTATCGGAGGAAAACAATGAGCGTGTATTCAATAAAACATTACACACCTTATAGCTGGACACAGATTGTCGCGCTGTTTGCTACGTGGCAGTTCAAACCTTTGTCCCATCATTTCAAACAGGACACTCCTGAAATGTTGGCTTTCACATTCGAGCGCGTGAAAGCTTCATTGGGAAATAAAAGCACGGCTTGGGTTGCCATGTGCGGAAATAAAGCGCGCGGATTTGCAAACTATTCGTTTCTTGATTGGGACAGCGAACAACTCGGAATGCCCGCCGCACGCATAGACCATTTGATTGCACACGGGACTTATCAGGAACAACAACACATCAAAACAAACTTGATAGAACAATTGATTGCCGACGCACAAGCACAAGGCGCATGGCATTTGAGTGTTCGCGTTGACTCTTCGGATTTGTCAAGCCTTCATGTCCTTGAAACAGCAGGCTTCATAACAGTTGATTCGATTCTAAGCTACGCGATGAAAATAAAATGTTATGAACCTCCGAAAATCGAAACGGATTTTGAAATTAGACTTGCCACACACGAAGATGCAGAGACAACCGCAGAACTTGCGCGACAAGCTTATAAACATGACCGTTTTCATTCAGACCCGTTTATTTCAAAAGAGAGAGCAAACGAACTGCACGCTAATTGGTTGCGAAATTCGTGCAGTGGTCGCGCTGCCGACGTGGTGATAATCGCGGAAGATGAAAGCGGATTGCTCGGTTTCGTTACTTGCAACCTTCAACGCGACACTGAAAAAGCCTTTGGGCAACTCCTTGGCACAATCGTATTGGTCGCTACTGCCCCAAACGCACGCGGGCGCGGAGTCGGTTACGCGACGACATTTGCTGCGCTTGAATGGTTTCGTTCTCAAGGGTGCGGAGTTGTAGAGGTTGGCACACAACTTCGCAACATCCCCGCATCCCGTCTTTATCAAAAATGCGGCTTTAGCCTCGTCGGTTCTTCCGTCACGCTTCGCCGTCTATTCTAGGAGAAAAAAATGAACGCATTACTTGAAACAGCCGCACCATCGCGTGCGGAACACTTGGCTTACGCTTTGCCGATGATTGGCGAGGAAGAGATTGCAGAAGTCGTTGACACACTGCGCTCAGGCTGGGTGACAACAGGACCGAAAGTGAAAAGATTCGAGAGAGATTTCGCCGAATACGTCGGCGCGCCGCACGCTATCGCGGTCAATTCATGCACGGTTGCTTTGCATCTGGCTCTTGCGGCTTTGGGTGTCGGACCCGGTGATGAAGTCATTGTTCCCACACTTACATTTTGTGCTACTGCAAATGTAGTTGTTCACTTGGGAGCGACACCCGTTTTCGCGGACATCGGACCTGACTATCTTGTGACACCGCAATCAATCGAAGACAGCATAACGCCACGAACAAAGGTCATTATGCCCGTCCATTACGCCGGACAAGCCTGCGACATGGAAGCGATTTATGAAATTGCAGACCGCCATAATTTAGCGGTTGTAGAAGATGCGGCTCATGCTGCCGGCACAATTTATCGCGGCAAGAAAATCGGCTCTGATGCGCTTTCGGCTGATTTTACTAATATAAAACGCATCACGGCTTTCTCTTTTTACGCGACGAAAAACTTAACAACAGGCGAAGGTGGGATGATTACAAGTGCCGATGAAGAGTTGGCACACAAGATGCAATATCTTTCGCAACATGGCATGAGTCGTGACGCTTGGAAGCGTTACACAAATGCGGGCAATTGGTATTACGAAGTTATCGCCGCCGGATACAAAGACAACATGACGGATATTGCCGCCGCATTGGGCATTCACCAACTGCGACGGCTGGACGGCTTTATCGAAACACGACAACGCTACGCAAAGATGTACGACGAAGCGTTTTCACAAATAAGCGAAATCTTAACACCAATCAAACATGATGACCGAAATCATGTTTATCATTTGTATCCCATACAGATTGAAGCGAACAGTTTGAAAATTGACAGGGCAGAATTCATCGAAGCATTACGCGAAATGAAAATCGGTGCGAGTGTTCATTTCATCCCCGTTCATCTGCATCCCTTTTATCAACGGACATTCGGACACAAACGCGGTGACCTGCCATATTCAGAGCGCGTTTACAACAACATTCTATCGTTGCCCCTTTATCCACGCATGACCGAACAAGACGTTCAGGATGTTATTCGCGCCGTTCGTCACATTATTACCACTCGAAGGAGATAGTCCCCCAATGCAACTTAAACAATACACTTTAACGGGCAAAAAGCCTTTCAACAAAACCTTTTTGCGTACATTCTTTCGTCAACCGGAGATGCCAAAAGTTTTAGTTACGGGCGGAGCGGGCTATATTGGTTCTGCTCTGTTACCAAAACTTTTGGAGCGCGGTTATCAGGTCAGGCTTCTCGACAAATTGTTTTTCGGCGGCACACCTATAAGCCGTGTTCTGAAACATCCCAACCTAGAACTTGTTCAAGGTGATTTCAGAAGCATGGACACGGTTGTTCAATGTATGCGTGGCGTAAGCAGCGTCGTTCACTTGGGCGCGATTGTGGGCGACCCTGCTTGCGCTCTCGATAAAGATTTGACTATCGAAACGAATTTGATAGCCACGCGCAACATCGCTCAAATTGCCAAAGGCAGCGGCGTGCAACGATTCGTTTTCGCAAGCACTTGTTCGGTTTACGGTGCGAACGAAGGCGATGAACTTTTACACGAAGGTTCGCGGCTCAATCCCGTTTCACTCTATGCGATAACAAAACTCGCTGCCGAAGAAGTTGTAAGACAAATTGCAGGACCACAGTTTTCACCTGTTTGTTTGCGCTTTTCGACAATCTACGGTTTGTCAGGTCGGACGCGGTTTGATCTGGTCGTGAATCTTCTTACGGCAAAGGCTTTGCTTGACGGTCAAATCACTATTCAAGGCGGCGACCAATGGCGACCTTTCCTGCACGTTGACGATGCGGCTCTTTCTGTTCTTACGGCTTTGGAAGCACCGCCTGACAAAGTTCACAACGAAATTTTCAACGTAGGTTCCGACGAACAAAACCGTACCATTCAACAAATCGGAGAAATGATTCAAGCGCGGATTCCAACAGCAAAACTTGTTGACATGGGTTCGGGCGGAGACCCA
>Ga0187893_10013313_pt1 | contig 11478 bp, 21 predicted proteins | sample MA1701074metaG_FD_139574 | JGI IMG/M metagenome (GOLD analysis project Ga0187893, IMG submission 139574) | White microbial mat communities from a basaltic lava cave in the Kipuka Kanohina Cave System on the Island of Hawaii, USA - MA170107-4 metaG ...
ATAATACTCCCGCCGAAAGAGATGAAACGCGAGGAGATCCTTGCAATCATTGACCAAGCGGCCGAAAAGCATGCAGTGGACAAAGACCTCATGCGTGAGATAATAAAGGGCGAGAGCAACTTCGATCCGAATGCAGTCGGCGACAATGGGGAAAGTTGCGGACTGGCGCAGATACGGATACCGAGCCACCCGCACATCACATGCGAGCAGGCGAAAGATGCCGTATTCGCCGCTGACTTCATGGCGAGACTCATTTCAGAAGGCCGTTGCCGGTTATGGACAGTCTGCCGAGAAATACTCGATAGGCCGGCAAACGGGGGAGAGGTTTCGGGCTAAGGGTGGGCGGATTAACTCATCCTCCGAATGAAAGGAATCGACCCGCCTCCTCCCCGCATGCTGAATACAATGGTAGAATTTTCAACACGAGATTATATCCTCTATCCGATCCGTACCGCCTGCCTATGGTGCGGGGGAAAGTATGAGAGAAAAGATATGGCAAGTGGTATCTGTTGCAGGCTTTGCTTTAAACTGAAGAAGATATCCCCAAGGTCGTTCAGATCAAAAATGTAACCATGAACAACCTTGCGACAATCATCATCAGTTCTCCTCTTCTCTTTCCTCTCATCCTTTTCATCATCTCCGGACTGCTTGTCGTCTTCAACATGGAGAATAGCTTTTGGGCGTTCCTTGGATTGGCCGGGTTGCTGTACTTCGGAGCGAGAGGATTGGCGTGCACAGACTAGCTCTCTGACAACAGGAGGGGAAGTCGGCTCCGGACATGCGGAGAAGTTCTTTCGTGTTCTACAGTTGCATACGCGGAGGAATCGTTTTTCACTTCATCAATTCTCGACCCCTCCCGTTGCCAGCGAGTTCGCTGGATGAGCTCCTTGTGAGGAGGAAGCGCCATGGGTATCTTGTTCCTTGTCATGCTGGGGTTTCTCTTCTTTCTCTGCTGTGAAGCGGCGGCAGAAGGGATAAAGTTTTTCCTCTATCGCATTACGCCGAAACAATGGAGGAGACCGAGAAGTGGGAAGAAGACGCACGCAGACCGTTTACAACGCTTTATTGAAGCGTAGGAGGGTTATTCGCATGGAAAAGATGAGTTTTACGCCCTGTCTCAATGAAAATTGCCGGAGGACAGCCTTCATTATCTTCTCAAGGGTTTCAGACGGGAACTTCTGTTCCCAAGAATGTTTGAACGCTTGGACGGCGAAACGATATGCGGAATGGAAGTCAAGGCAGACGAATACGCTCGTCAGCCGCGATACTCTTTTCGATTCATGGCTCCGTGACGATGAGGAGGTGGAAAATGAACCATCCTAGGGAAGACTTCCCCCCGAAAGAGTTTGCGATATTCCTTGTGGTGGCGTTTGCTCTGTTTCTCGCCCCATGGATATTTCGCCTATTCCACTAGAAGTTAGTAGGTTTCGATGAGAAACCTGCTAAAGAGGGACGAGATAGAGTATTCTCGTCCCTTTTCGTCTTCAAGAGTTATCCACTTGACAGAATATGGCAAGAGAGTATGATAGAAGCAGGTCGATATTATAGGCAATTAAAAACAAAAAATATGGAAAGATTTGAACGGGTAACTGAAAAGACTGTACGAGTGGCTCTCCCCGTAATCGCGATATATTTCGCAATGCACTTACTCGCTTACTTCATAGCACGATGATAACTCTCAAAATTGACAACGACGAAGATAACACCGCGGAGCAGATAGCCTTCTTGGAAGATATTATCAGAAACATGGAGAACGGGTTTTCGTCCGGAAAAAACTGGGAGATCACGGGAACGGAGGAGGGAGAAGAAGATGAAGAAGATTTTGAAGAATGAATATTTATCAGTCAGAAAATAAGAGAACACCATGAGCAAAATGAGCTGGACAAGATATCAGCGGAAGTACGATCAAGAGGCCGTCATAGGAAAGGACGGGAAAATCACCGGTGGCAAGATAAAGCGCCGGTCCGATCCTCTCCCGCCGAAGTTTGAGAAAGTGGTCGAAAAATGCCCGATCTGCAAGCAAGAAATGCGCTACGCGGTCGGGACAGTAATGTTCGTTCACAAGGCGTGCCGGAAAAAGAAAAAAATATGAAAAACCTACAAGAAAAATTAGACAAACTACCCAGTGAGATTGTTTGGAAAGATGTAAATTACCGTTTATTTATCCTAAAAAGGAGCTCAAATGACCAATGGGAAGTCGCCTATGCTCGCGGAAAATATTTTTGCGACAAGGCTAAATGTATAGATACACTGGATGCAATTGATGAAAATCTTATGATCGCCGACATATCCGATGTGTCTTTAGAAGGCGCAGTTGATAAAATTCTAGAAAGAATAGGAAGGATTGCGGAACTAGCAGAAGATATGGAGTTTTGCTATTAACAGAAGAAAAATAAAACCATGAACTGGTCATGCAACATTGAAAAAGTCGAGAATGGGTACATCTTGAAATCCCGCGGCGAAGATTCAGAGGCTGAAGTCTTTGAAGCAACTGCTACAGACGATGACTACGAGAGGTTCAAAACCACTGATGATGACAAGGTAGCTCTCGGCAAGCTGTTAGAGAGAGTGGCCGAACACTTCGGAGAGTTGTACGATAAGTGGAAAGACGACAACCTTGAAATCACCTTTAGCAAGAAAGGAAGTAAAGTAGATTAAAACCATGCTCTCATTCAAAGACCGAGCCTTCTGCGCCAGCAAAGTCCATAAAAAGAACTGCAAGAGAATAATGACCGACAAGGAGAAAGCGCAGGCAAAGAAGAGCGTATTCCCGATAGCATGGGGTAACTTCTGCGATTAACATGAAAACCTACTGGATACATCCAAAAATCTCTTGGAGAGCATTCAAGTCGCTCAACGAGAAACTTGCCCCCAGTGAAGGCGTTACGCCCGAAAATATTGACAAGATACTTTGGCAACTGCTCCGAGATCGCAAGTTAAACATCTACTTCACCGACCGCCCAGTGGAAGGAGAAACATGCTTCCTCACCGAAAAGCCTATCCCGAAAAATGCAACGATGATTAAAAGTAAATAAAAGAGTATGAAGAAAGAAACAACAGAAAAAGTAGAGATGGTAACTGTTTGGTGTCTTGAATGCGGGCAAGAAGCATTAGTATCTGCAAATGGAGTTGAGGTGAAGTATGGCTGTAATTATTTTTGCCATGATAAGGATTGCGAAGACAGATATTCCTATAAACTTTAATCTCATGAAATACAGAAAGAAAGCAATAGAAATAGCAATTATTCTTCTTATAGTTTCTTCGCCGTTCTTAACTATATTTGCAGGTTATTTCTTTGTAGGATTTTTAGATTGGATTTCTAAAGACCCGCTTGAATTGATAAGCGATACCGAGTCGATGATCTATGTTGAAGATAAAGATGTTATAGCTTGCCGTGAAGCCGGCGGACTGCCGAAAACTTCCGGATGGGATGGACGCTTAAAAGAGTGCATGTCAAAACCTACCAAATAAAAACTAACCCCATGAAATACAGAAAAAAACCAATAGAAGTTGAAGCCATGCAATGGCTCGGCAATTACGATGAGATGAAAGCATTTGTCGGAGATAAAATCTACGGCACTTGGGATAATAAGCTCACCTTGCGCCACCGAAACAGCGCTACTTTGGAAGTTTACTTAAACGCTTGGGTTATCAAAGAATCTAACGGCGAAATGTATTCGTGCTCCGACCACATCTTCCGAGAAACTTATGAGCTAGTATGATTAAAACCATGACAAATCTTGAAAACATAATTGAGAGGGAAGGAGAGCGATTTGAGGAAGAAGTATTTGAGAGACTCTTCCCCGGAAAGTCGGACATTCTTATCACTGATATGGACAGCCGAGGACTTCGCCAAAGGTGTTTGGATTTCCTTTCCGCCTCCAACTGGCATGTCGCCGCGCTCGCGAGGAAAGAAGCACTAAAGGAAGCGGTGGATAGGATTGAGCAAAGAGAAATTAAAATTCCGAGAAGAAAAAATATGACCAACCTTGAAAACATAATTGAATCTGAACACGAGAGGTTTGAGGAACAGTTTCCTCCATTGCCACCGTTCAACAACGATGTGAGTGAAATCGTTCTGGCCTTCAAAGATTTGCTACCACCGGAAAAATATACAGACACAGAAGCCATAACCTCTGAACAAGAATGGTGTAGGAGAAGTTCGTTACGATCGAAGGTGGTGTTTTTCGTCGCCGAGAGCAATAAAAGAATAGCTGAAGCCGCGAGGAAAGATGTAATAGATGAAATCGCAGGAAGGATTAAGGAGATAAAGAAAGAAAGGATCGGGCGCTTTGACCAAATGAACGCAAATTGGAACAAAGCCCTTGATACCATCCTTTCCTTCCTCAAAGAACTGCACCCCCACGCCTGCGAAAATGAAATTGAAAGCAATAAATAACCAATAAATATCATGGAAAACGCCATAGAACAAACTATCACTCTGGAAACTGCAAAGAGATTATTTGAAAGCGGGTTGCCTGTATTCCAAACTAAATATGTCTGGCTTTTTAGGCCGGACGATACTACTCTGGCTCAAAAACATCTAGGATTAGAACCCGCGCCTCGCTGGTATGTCGTAGAGCATGATCACGAGTTTTTCATGCAGACCATAAAGAAATATGGGAGGTGGTTTCCCGCTCCCACCGCAGAAGAACTTGCCGAATATCTTATCCTGCACATACATGACATTATTACTGCCCCACGCCTGCGAAAATGAAAATCAAAGAAGGCGCTCGAACTCGGTATTCGAGTGAAATATTTGGAGTCCGATGAATGAGCACCTATGATCCTTCAAGGCGACAGTCTCACGGTTCTTAAAACGCTCGCAAGCGATAGCGTAGACTGCATTATCACATCTCCCCCTTACTGGAACATGAGAGATTACCGCGTTGATGGGCAGATCGGGCTTGAAGAAACACCGGAAGCTTTTATAGGCAAATTGATTGAAGTATTCACTGAAGCGAAGAGAGTCTTAAAAAAGTCAGGCACTTGTTTCGTGAATCTCGGCGATACCTACGGCACCGGAAGCGGCAAAGACGAAAAGAGAGTCCATGAAAGCGTGAAAGGATATAAGAAATCGCTTCTTATGACACCAGAACGGTTTGCTTTGGCGATGATCGGGAATGGATGGAAATTACGGAACAAAATCATCTGGCGTAAAAAGAACGCTATGCCGTCTTCCGTAATAGATCGCTTCTCAAACAAGTATGAACTGGTGTATTTTTTCGTAAAAAGCAGTACATATTATTTTGATTTGGATGCTATTCGGATACCCTACGAAACAGATGAGAAGCGCCCGGACGGCATAGTGCGAGCAAGAGAGTACGGATACAATACCAAGCAAGGAACAAAGAGAAGAGACATGGAAGACGCATCAAGACAATCCGGTAAGAGGAGGCATCCGCAAGACGACTATGAGAGGAATTTGAAAGGAAAAAATCCAGGAGATGTGTGGACCCTCACGCTCCAACCTCACGCCATAAAACATATTGCCATGTTCCCGGAGAAACTCATTACACCGATGATCCTTGCCGGCTGTCCGAAAGGCGGCGTTGTTCTTGATCCATTCGGAGGCGCTATGACAACTTGTGTTGTGGCGAAAAAGTTGATGAGAGATTTTATAGCCATTGAGCTTAATCCTGCTTATGTAGAACTTGGCGAACAGAGAATCGCGAATACTCCATCCCCGTTGCCATTCTAGGGAGTTTGTGGACAAAAAAGAAAGGCGGTAGAATTATGACTATGAACCCCCTCTGCACATGCCCTACATGTAAAGAAAAAGTGCCATTTGACATTGCAATGGCGGGGAAGCATAAATGCGGGAATGAAATTGAGGACTTGTTCGGCCGCCTCTCTAGGCGGTAGAGGTATATCCACAGTTATCCACTTGACAGAATATGGCAAGGGTATATCATAGGAATATGAAATCAAACAAGGAATACTCCATCGCGGACTTGATACGGATGAACGCCTTCCCGTGGACTGACAAAATGAGCGAGCGGAAAAAATACCGCGAATACGGCAAGATTATCAGAAAGGACTTCTTGGGTGCCAACATTTTGCAAGCTGTTATCACCGGCGCGGGTCGAAGCGCCGGATACAGAATAGGGTCGAAAAACATTAAAAGCTTCGTCGGTAAGTACGGACCCGGGCTATCGCTCGCGGCCGAGAACCGGCGCAAACCAAAACCAATATGGACAAAGAAATCAACGGAGAATTAGTAGACCGCCTCTGGCTTGAAGAAAAAGACGCTCGGGCGATAGAGGATTAAAAATCAACAAAACATGACCACCACCAAAAAATATCTCTTGGAAACTCTCATGGGAGCGGACTTTGAAAAATTCTTTGATCGCCCCATCGTTATCCACCCAAATTGCGAATGCAATAAAAAATAAAATTATGGAAAAAAATGAAGTAAAAAAGTCTCTTTATGAAAAACTCATTGACGCTGTTGATACACTCCCAAAAGACGCTGTTGAGCGCACCAGTAAAGAAGTAACGCGCAAGGGCTACGATACTACCGGATACCAATACCAATATCTCGTAAATGTCTTTAACGAGGTGTGCGGAATAGGCGGGTGGAGCTTCTCGTACACGATCTTGAAAGAAACCGAGGGAGCATACAAATCAGGATCAAGATACTGGGAGATCACCGTAGAGGTAAAGATAAAAATACGCCACAACAGCGAAGAAACGGAGATGGCCTGCGTAGGAGGACACAGGGCAGACATGTACGCTGATGCTCTCAAGGGAGCTATTACTAACGGCTTCAAGAAAACTGCCGCCTTCTTCGGAGTTGGAAAGAAAGCATACGAAGGAACAATAGACGAGGACTATCGCCCTATACCTCAAGGAAAAACAGCGAAAACGACCGCAATACAAATAGCAGAGGGAATGGTATGCGACTTCTGCAACACTGACGCGAAAGTATCGCCAAGGTCGGGAATACCCTACTGCCCGAACTGGAAAGAACACCAGGCGAACGGCGACAAATACAACATCATTAAAAAGAAAGATAAAGAGTTCTACGACTCAATGCCGGAAAACTAATTAGCAAAGGTAAAAAATAAAATTATGAACATCAAAGAAATAAAACTCCTCGCGGAATCCCTTGCCGCCGTTCGCAGGGATATTAAGGTTAGGGAAGAAGAAGCGGACAAAGAGCTTCTGCCGTTGAAAGAAATGCGGGACAAAACCCAAGCGGAATTACTCAAAGCTCTTACCGGAGAGGGATTGTCCTCTATCAAAACCGAGTCTGGCGAGAATTACTCTCGATCGGTAAGGAAAGGCATCGCCGTAACGAATACAGTCCGCGCTCTACAGTGGGCGAGGGAGAATGGAGCATATGCGGTTGATCTCCGTCTCGTCGCCCAGAAATTGAAAGACGCGGAAGAAATGCCGGCCGGATTCTCTCGGGTAGAAACGGAGTTTATAAGCATAAGAGGGGTAAAACCCCTAGGGTAAGCGATAAAAACGCGCCTACGGGGCAAAATAGAGGCCACAGGGGGGTATCTAGAGGCCATAGAGGCCATGGAAAATCATGAACAAATACAGAGTAGCCATAATCAAGGAAATCTACGCCAATACGGAAGGCCACGCCGGAGTAGTCGCTGAGGCATTTCTTCGGGGGAAAGGGGTCGTAGCCCCGGAGCATTATCAGAGAATCGAAGTGGAGAAAATATGAACTCTAAACGCAAGGGAAATCGCGGAGAGCATGACTTCGCCCACTGGCTTATGGACAACGGAATTAAAGCGTACAGAAACTCCATGTCAGGCGGTTCTCTGTGGAAAGGAGATATCTCGAATAATCTCGATATAACGATCGAGGTAAAAACCGTCAAAAAGATGAATGTTATGGACGCATGGAAGCAAGTGTCAAAAGACGCTGGAATAGCCCATAATGCGCCGGTACTGGCGATACACTTCGACGGCCGGCCGAAAGGAGAATGGCTGATGATAATGCATAACGAAGATTGGCTCGATCTCATTAAGTACAAGTATGACCATATTCATAGCGAAAGTTAAAGACGGGCTTCTCTCATTCGGTTCTCCATTCAACCGCGCTCGATTCGTTCAATGGGCGAAAGAAAATAAAGGAAAGAGAGTGCGGATACAGCCGATAGCGGACGAGGTGTCTTCAAATCAGAGAGGGTACTACTACGGAGCCGTCATCCCCCACTTCCGGGGCCTTATAGCAGAATGGCAAGACCTTACAGACGATGAAATCCACGAAGTGCTCAAAACCAATTTCTCCCCGAGATTCACCGCCTACGATCCGATACATAACGAAAAACTGGAGTTCACCATCCCCACTATCTTCTCGGGACAAAGCAATCACAAATGCGCGGAGGAATTTCTCCTCAAACTCATGGACTACTCGCTCACCAACTACAACCTCCCCCTCCCGGACCCGGAGGAATACAAGAGAGTCCTCCACAGCGCGAAATTATTAGGGGATTTATCCACATAAGCTCGCTTCACAGAAAATCCATGCGTGGTAGAATGGAGGTATGAGCGAAACTGTTGGCTCAAACTTAATAAGTTGGCAGAAAGGAGTTACAGATAATGGGTTCCCAACAGTACCCAGCTCGTCTGTAGCTCCTTTTTGCCTGTTTATTAAGTAGTTCATACTTTTATGGATGAAATCCAATTCATTGATAAAAGCGGAGATAAAGAGTTTTTCACTATTGTCCCTGACATAGTTATCAACCATTCAACGGCAATAGAAAGAGCTTTATATCTTGAGATACGGCGTTTCGCTGGGTCGAATGGAAAGTGCTTTGCCACAAAGAAAACAATGATGACAAGATTGGGCGTGAGCGACAAAGCGTTTAATAAAGCACTTAAATACTTACTTAAAAACGAATGGATAAGTTTTTCCGGCTTTACAGAAGGAAAAACACGGCCAATAAAAACCTATATAGTGAATGATATCTGGTTGAAAAACTCTGATTACTACAGAAAAAAGATAGGCGTTAAAAGCACACTATCTATTAAAAAAGAAAAAGATAGGCGTCCAAAGCACACTAAGATAGGCGTCCAAAGCACAGTAGAAGAAGATACACCTAAAGTAGATAAGACTCCTGCTACGCAGGTTAAAACTATGAAAACATACTTAGAACCAGATTTGCCCGAGAGAGCGGTAGATTACGAAACAGGGAAAGATGTTTCCCTAACCCTTCCAAGGAAGGATATTATCTATCGTGATATTATTCTTTGGGCGGAAAACAGAAGGGGCGCAAAGTTCCCTAATTGGAAGAAACAGCTCTCGGCTATCAAAATGCTCCGTGTGGCGGGAATTCAACCGCCGCAGATACAGCGCAGGTGGATGGACATGGAGAAAGACGATTTCTGGAGAAACGCAGGTTTTGACTTCATGAGCGTTATGAACAGCTTTAATAAAAAGAAATGAACGAACTCCAACTCATCGAAAAGCGTGTAGAGAAAGAACTTCACCTGAAGAAATATACAGGTGCGGACAGGATCGTCCTCGCGGAGGATAAACGCAAGGGAATCGAAGAAGAAGCAAAAACCCGTCCCCCATTCGCCGCAATGACCGGCATATCTCTCCTCGACGAGTGCACGGATGGCTTCCGGAAAGGGCAACTCGTTATCCTCTCCGGTCCGCCAAAGAACGGAAAGACTGCCATGTGCCAGACATTCACGGATAACTTTGTGAAAAATGGCTTGCGATGCCTGTGGTTCTCATACGAAGTCGGATATGAAGAACTCTTTAAGAAGTTTCCAATGGAGCGACTGGACTTCTATGTTCCGAACCAAACAGCAACCGGAAACCTTGAATGGATTGAAGATAAAATACTGGAGACAAAAGTGAAGTATGGGGTTGATGTTGTTTTTATAGACCACCTTGACTTCTTGCGAGATACTGATGTTCTTAAAGGGGTGAGCGTAAACATGTCGTCATATATCGGAGGGATCGTCCAGCGAGTAAAACGAATGGCTGTTACCCACAATGTCGTTATCTTCCTCATGGCGCACATACGGAAAAATAAGTGGACAGCGAATGAACTCCCCGACTCGGAAGAATTGCGAGACTCCGGCCAAATAGCCCAGCTTGCCGACTTTGTCATCATGGTGATACGGGAAAGAGATGAAAAAAAAGCAGACTTGGTCTACACCAATAACGCAATCCTCGGTGTCATGGAAAACCGCCATAATGGGAAAACAAAGAAAATCAAAATGACTATGGCCAATAAGCGGTTTTCGTTAACGGCCGCGGAAGAACAATACGCCGCTATGGGAGAAGCCGCGTCAAAGCAGGAAGAAATTGAAATCCCTAGGGGTTGGTAAAATGTATAAAGAATTTCTTGAGCAAGAATACGAAAAGACTCTTCGGGAATTGTACGAAGATAGCCCGCCCGTTGATTGCGTCCATAAGCAAAACAAAGACATATCCACGCAAGCTCTCCGGGAGGACGGCACCTGCATAATCCACGACAAGGACACTGAGGGATTGAACGCTTACAAGCTCACTCTTAAAAAACTTTATGGAAGATATAGATGAGGAAATAAGAAAATACTGCCATGCACGGATCGAAGAAGCCGGAGTTGATACCGGCTACTATCGGAAATTTATCGGAATAGGAGAAAAGCGGGAGAAAAAAGAGAAATGGGAGACTGACTAAAAAATAGAAGTGTGGTAGAATGAAGTTGTTTTTGGGAGAAGACCAACAAAAATCACTCCGCAAAAATGATATAATGATTTCATTATCAGCTAACCTGTTCAATACCATGAGCGAAGAAACAACGACCCCCGAAGGAGAGGGAGAGGAAACTTCGGCGGAGGAAAAAGAAGAAGGCGCGGAGGGAGAGGACAAAGCGGGAGAGTAAACATCAACCCGATTTTCATCGCTGTCTTTTCGGGGAAGATATCGGGGCTATCCCGACCAAGAGCGCTCAATCACCGCCAGACACCCCCTGTAAGCCCCATATTGCCCCGTAGCGGAGTTTTCACGGCGGATTAGTATAAAACCATGATACCCCTCCCTTTATGCGAATGGTGCCGCGTAAAACTCAATGAGGATTACTACGAAGTACATGAGCCGCATTGTAAGAAAAAAATCACGCAAAAAACATGGGAAATTCCAGCCGCATTTCAAAAACATACCATTCAACTTCCGGCTACAAGCACAGAGAACACCGTAGCCGAAAAGGAAGACTGAGCGGATGGAAGATAGGACAAAAAAAAATTACCAGAAAAGCGAAAAACCGCTGGAAAGAAATAAAACAATGGCACGACCAGCCGCTGGAGATCCGTATGAAGATTAAGAACAAAGCATATGTGAAGAAAGATTGACAAACTATGAAAAAGCTGACGAAAGATAAAATTGAGGACGGGAAAAAAGTGCGTAATTTAGAGTACGCACAAGATATTCAAGCCGATGCGAGAGCATTTGCATTACAAGAGAGCATGCACAGGAAAGACGACTTTGAACTCTATGCGCTGTGGAGGTCAAT
>Ga0187893_10013314_pt1 | contig 11477 bp, 9 predicted proteins | sample MA1701074metaG_FD_139574 | JGI IMG/M metagenome (GOLD analysis project Ga0187893, IMG submission 139574) | White microbial mat communities from a basaltic lava cave in the Kipuka Kanohina Cave System on the Island of Hawaii, USA - MA170107-4 metaG ...
ATCGCCACGTTTGCCATGTTCCCGCGGCTGATTCAGTCGGTGGTGGGAGCGGTCCAGGCCTTCATGATGGACGAGAGCAAGCTGATCTCCACCCAGAGCATCAGTCTCGGGGTTGGGCGATTCCTGGATGTCCAAACCACGAGCCCGGTGGTCATGGGCCTGTTGGGGCGGGTTGATGTGTTCACCATCTGGGTGACGATCCTGATCGGGATCGGTCTCAAGCAGATGGGCCGGATCACCACGGGGCAGGCAGCCGTCGGAGCTGTCGTTGTCTGGGTGGTTGGTGCACTTCCACTGCTTCTGGGGGGCTTCCGGGCGGGATGAAACGCACGTCCGTAGTAGCCATTCTGGCAGTCCTGGGCTTTGTGGCATTCCTGCTGTGGACAACTCTGTCCTCGCAGAGGGTCGAGTGCGAGCTTTGTGTGGAGTTTGGGGGGGGCCGGAACTGCGCCAAGGCCACTGCCGCCGACGAGTCTGAGGCCGCCCAGACGGCCCAAACCACGGCCTGTGGGACGCTTGCACAGGGAATGACGGCGTCAATCGCCTGTGGCAGGGTCGCCCCGGCCTCCCGCCGCTGCCGGACTTTGTGATCGGCATGGCGTATGCGTCTGGGGGTGGCAGTACCCCGACTTTGCAGGATGAAAGGACCATGGTACAAGACGACCGGCAGCTCAAGATCCGCGAGATGGAGGAAGGCGAGGAATTCTCGGCCTGGCTTCGAGAAGTCTGCGAGGAGGCCGGGGAGGACGCGGGCATTGCCGAGATCGGCGAAGACCACCACCTCGTGCTGACCGACGAGCTGGGAGACTGGATCGGCGGTTTGCGATGGTCCTTGCGGGGTGGCGTGGCGCAGGTGATGGAGGTCGCCGTGGTCCCCCGCGAGCGCCACCAGGGTCATGCCCACCGGTTGCTGGATGCCTGTGAGCAACACGCCGGCGAGCAGGGGGCCAAGTTGCTCGAGATCTGGACCGATAACGAGGAGGAAGAGGGTTTCCTATCCGCGCTCGGCTGGCAGCGTCTCCTCCGTCGGGAAGGGTATATCGGCGGACGGACCTGGTACCTGTTGGAGAAGCACTTGAGCGATTCGTAGTCGCTCTCTGGTTCCCTGACCCTCCGGACCCTATCTTCGAAGCGTCCGGGACAACAGTTCGTGGCGATTTGCGCTGCTTGCGGCCACGTTAAACAACCGCTAAAACGCTGCCCGGGGCCGTTTTAGCCTCGGGATTCTCGTTTTGTGGGAGTGGTTGAGTGGGCGCTTCGACACCTGACATATCCGGCCCTCGAACGGCCCGCCTGGAACGGCTCCGGCCGCTCCTCGCGTCCCGGATTCTGGTGCTCGACGGCGCTATGGGCACCATGCTTCAGGCCCACCGGTTAGGGGAGGCCGATTATCGAGGGAGCCGGTTTGCCGATTGGGAGGTGGACCTCAAAGGGAACAATGACCTGCTCTGCCTAACCCGCCCAGACGTGGTGCGGGAGATTCATGAGGCCTATCTCCAGGCCGGCGCGGACATCCTCGAGACCAATTCCTTCAATTCGACGGCGGTTTCCCAGGCGGACTACCGGATGGAGGCGCTGGTTCCCGAGCTCAATCGCGCGGCGGCCCGGCTCGCTCGCGAAGCAGCGGACACCTTTGAGGGCCGGGACCTCTCGCGCCCCAGGTACGTGGCAGGCGTCCTCGGTCCGACCAGTCGCACCGCTTCCCTCTCGCCCGATGTCAACGACCCCGGCTTCCGCAACACCTCCTTCGACGAGCTGGCGGAGACCTACGCCGTGGCGGCCGCGGCACTGATCGAGGGTGGTGCCGATCTGTTGCTGGTCGAGACCATCTTCGACACCCTGAACGCCAAAGCCGCGCTCTTCGCGATCGAACGGGCGTTCGAGCAGTCCGGGGTTCGCCTGCCGGTGATGATCTCGGGCACGATCACCGACCTGAGTGGCCGGACCCTCTCGGGCCAGACCGCCGAAGCCTTCTGGCACTCGGTCATGCATGCGCAGCCGCTCTCGGTGGGGCTCAACTGCGCGCTCGGAACTGCGGCGCTGCGTCCCTACGTCCAGGAATTATCCCGGGTCGCGCCGGCCTTCCTCAGCGTGCACCCCAACGCGGGCTTGCCGAACGAGTTCGGCGGCTACGATGAAACACCGGAATCGATGGCTGAAGTGCTGGGCGAGTTCGCCGACCACGGTTTTCTGAACATCGTCGGCGGGTGCTGCGGTACCACTCCCGATCACATCCGCGCGATCGCGGAGGCGGTCGCACCGCTCCCCCCCCGCCGAATACCCACCCCGCCCGTCCGGCTCCGCCTGTCCGGCCTCGAGCCGCTCATCATCGGGCCGACGACGCTGTTCGTGAATATCGGCGAGCGAACCAACGTGACCGGGTCACGCCGTTTTGCGAGGCTCATCGCGGACGGCAAGTACGACGCCGGCCTCGAAGTCGCCCGCCAGCAGGTCGAAAGCGGGGCGCAAATGCTCGACGTGAACATGGACGAGGGGCTGCTCGACTCCGAGCGCGCGATGTCGACGTTCCTGCGTCTGATCGCGTCGGAGCCCGCCATCAGCAAGGTGCCGGTGGTCATCGACTCGTCCAAATGGTCGGTGATCGAGGCCGGGCTCAAGTGCGTCCAGGGCAAGTCCGTGGTCATCTCGATTTCCCTCAAGGAAGGCGAGGCGGAATTCCTGCGGCAGGCCGCCCTGGTGCGCCGCTACGGCGCGGCCGTGATCGTGATGGCATTCGATGAGCGGGGGCAGGCGGATACCGCGGACCGGAAGGTGGAGATCGGACGGCGGGCATTCCGGCTGCTGACCGAGCGGGCCGGCTTCCCTCCCGAAGACATCATCCTCGATCCCAACATCTTCGCGATCGCCACCGGCATCGAAGCGCACGACAGCTACGCGGTGGAATACATCGAGGCGACGCGGCGGCTCAAGGCGGTCCTCCCCGACGTCCGGGTGAGCGGGGGCGTGAGCAACCTCTCCTTTTCCTTCCGGGGCAACGAGCCGATTCGCGAGGCGATGCACGCCGTGTTCCTCTACCACGCCGTGAAGGCCGGGATGGACATGGGCATCGTGAACGCCGGGGCCCTCCCGATCTACGATGACATTCCGGCCGACCTGCTCGCGCGGGTCGAGGACGTCGTGCTGAATCGACGGCCCGACGCAACCGAGCGACTCCTCGGCTACGCCGAAGCGTTCAAGGGACTGACCGCGCGCAAGGCGGAGGACCTGAGCTGGCGTCAGGCCCCGGTCCGGGAGCGCCTGGTCCACGCCCTGGTCGAGGGGATCGACGGCTTCGTGGTCGAGGACACCGAAGCGGCCCGGGTGGAGCTCGGGCGGCCGCTCGCGGTGATCGAAGGCCCCCTGATGGACGGCATGAACGTGGTGGGCGACTTGTTCGGGAGCGGCCGGATGTTCCTGCCCCAGGTGGTGAAGAGCGCGCGGGTTATGAAGAAGGCCGTCGCCTACCTGGTCCCGTTCCTCGAGGCGGAGAAGGCCGGCGCGGGGCCGCGCGCCAAGGGAAAGGTGCTGCTCGCCACCGTGAAAGGGGACGTACACGACATCGGGAAGAACATCGTCGGCGTGGTGCTCCAGTGCAATAACTACGAAGTGGTGGACCTGGGCGTCATGGTGCCGTGCGCCAAAATCCTGGAGACCGCCGCGAACGAGCGGGTGGACCTGATTGGACTCTCGGGATTGATCACCCCGTCGCTCGAGGAAATGCGGTTTGTCGCCGAGGAGCTGGAGCGCTCCCACACCGGGCTCCCCCTGCTGATTGGCGGGGCCACGACGTCCAAGGTGCACACCGCGGTGAAGATCGCGCCGAGCTATTCCGGCCCGGTGGTCCATGTGCTCGATGCGTCGCGGGCGGTGGGGGTTGCCGGGAGCCTGCTGAGCGAGACGCTTCGGCCGGCGTTTCTCTCCGGGATCCGATCGGAATACGCGGAGATTCGCCGGGCCCGGGCCGATCGAACGGCCGAGGGCCGGATCGCATCGCTCGTGGAAGCGCGCGCCGCCCGCATGGTGCCCGAAGGGGGAGCAGAGCCGCCAAGGCCGACGTTTCTCGGAACCCGCGCGTTCGACCGGTATCCCCTCGATGAGCTGGTCGAGCGCATCGACTGGACTCCGTTCTTCCAGACCTGGGAGCTGCCGGGACACTATCCCGCCATCCTGAGCGATCCGGTGACGGGCGCGGCTGCCGGGTCGTTGTTTCGCGATGCCCGAGTGCTGTTGGATCGGATCGTCCGCGAGAATCTGTTGACCGCCCGAGCCGTCATCGGATTCTGGCCCGCGGACTCCGAGGGCGACGACATCGTGCTGTACGCCGACGAGCGCCGATCGCGCCGGCTGGCCACGATCCATACGCTCCGGCAGCAGCTGGTGCGCGCCGGAAGCGGCCGCGCCAACCTGGCGCTTGCCGATTTCGTGTCGCCGCGTCAGGCCGGACCCCCCGATTTCGTGGGAGCCTTCGCCGTGACCGCCGGCCACGGCCTCGAACGGCTGACTGCCGAGCTGGAAGCCGCCCACGACGACTACTCGGCCATTCTGGCCCGCGCCCTCGCCGACCGGCTCGCCGAAGCGTTCGCCGAGCGAATGCACGAGCGGGTCCGCCGCGAATTGTGGGGCTACGCCCCGGACGAGGCGCTCGACAATGCTTCGCTGATTCGGGAGGACTATCAGGGCATTCGGCCTGCCCCCGGATACCCGGCGTGTCCGGACCACACCGAGAAAAGGACCCTGTTCGACTTGCTCGACGCGACCGCGGCCGCCGGCATCAAGCTCACCGAGAGCTTCGCGATGCTTCCCGCCGCTTCGGTGAGTGGGTGGTACTTCTGGCGCCCCGAGGCGCGGTATTTCGGAGTCGGCAAGATCGGCCGGGACCAGGTCGAGGACTACGCCCGCCGGAAGGGGACGAGTCCCGAAGAAGTGGAACGGTGGCTGGCCGCGAGTCTGGGGTACGACCGATGAACCTGCGCGAGCTGATCGACGACCATCGCACCCATGTCTTCGACGGTGCCATGGGAACGATGCTCTACGGCAAGGGTGTGTACCTCAATGTCTGTTACGACGAGCTCAATCTTCGGCAGCCGGACCTGGTCCGGGACATCCATCGGGAGTACGTGCGAGCCGGGGCGGAGCTGCTGGAGACCAACACCTTCGGAGCCAATCCCCGAAAGTTGGCGCAGTATGGGCTGGCGCAGGAGACCGAGCGGATCAATCGCGCGGCAGCCGAGCTGGCCCGCGCGGCGGCCGGCGGCCGGGCCGCCATCGTGGGCGCGATCGGGCCGCTGGGAATCCGCATCGAACCCTTCGGCGAAACCTCTCGTGAGGAAGCCCGGGCCGATTTCGCGCGCCAGGCGGCCGGCTTGCTGGATGGCGGGGTAGACGGCTTCATCCTCGAAACGTTCAGCGACGTCGAGGAGCTGCGAGCCGCGCTCGAAGCCGTGCGCGGGCTCACCGACCTCCCCATCATCACCCAGATGACCGTCGGAACCGATGGGCGGACGCATTATGGCACCGCACCGGCAACCTTCGGTCCGATGCTCGAGGAGATGGGAGCGGATGTCATCGGAGTCAATTGCTCGGTCGGGCCCCACGGGGTCCTCGAAGCGGTCGAGCAGCTCGCCGGCTCCATAACCCGCCCGATCTCGGCCCAGCCGAACGCCGGGCTGCCGCGCGACATCGGCGACCGCAAGATCTACATGGCTTCACCCGAGTACGTCGGCGAGTACGCCAGGCGGATTGTCGAAGCGGGGGCGCGATTCGTGGGAGGCTGTTGCGGAACCACTCCCGAGCACATTCGCGCCATCACCGGCTTCGTGCACGCGGTCACCCCGCGCCATCCCGCGATCCGCACCACGCAAGAGCTCCCCGCGGACGGGGCTGGGGTCCCGCCGGTGCCGCTCGCGGAGCGGTCGCACTACGGCGCCAAACTGGCCCGGGGCGAGTTCATCACCACGGTGGAAATCGTGCCGCCCAAAGGAGTGGATCCGGCACCCATGTTCGACCAGTGCCGGGCGCTCAAGGCGGCGGGCGTGGACGCCGTCAACGTTCCGGACGGCCCCCGGGCGCAAAGCCGAATGGGCGCCCTGCTCTCCGGACTCCTGATCGAGCGCGAGGTCGGGCTCGAGACGGTCATCCATTACGCCTGCCGCGACCGCAACCTGCTGGGTATGCTCTCCGATCTGCTGGGAGCTGCTGCCGGAGGGCTGCGGAACCTCCTCCTGGTGACCGGCGATCCTCCCAAGATGGGCCCGTACCCCGAAGCCACCGCGGTCTTCGACATCGACGCGATCGGCCTCACCAATCTGGTGGCCCGGCTGAATCGGGGCCTCGACCCGGGCCATAACGCCATCGGCACTCCAACCCGCTTCGTGATCGGCGTCGGCGTCAATCCGGCTGCCCCCGACCTGGAGCGGGAGCTGTCTCGCTTCCATTGGAAGGTGGACGCCGGGGCCGAGTTCGCCATCACCCAGCCGGTGTTCGATCTCGATCAGCTCGACCGGTTCCTCAAGCAGGTGGAGGGGTTCCGAATTCCGATCATCGGCGGCATCTGGCCGCTGGTCTCGCTCCGGAACGCGGAATTCCTCGCCAACGAGGTACCGGGCGTGAGCGTACCGGAAGAGGTGCTGCGCCGGATGCGGCAGGCCAGCTCCCAGGGGCGCGATGCCGCCCTCGCCGAAGGCGTCATGATCGCGAGGGAAATGCTGACAGCGGTCCGCGACCGGCTCCGAGGTGCGCAGGTGTCCGCCCCGTTGGGACGGGTCCCGGTAGCCCTGGAGGTCCTCGCGGGAGGATCTGGAACGAATTCTGCTGCTTCCGTTCGGTAGCGCAATTCCACATATTGCAAGGACTTACCCGGAGCCTGCCGCATGCCAGAGACCCTCACGCCCTCCCCGGCGTTGACCGTCTTGAGCGAGGACGAGGAGCTGTTTCGCAAGACCGTCCGTGAGTTTGCGGAGCTGGAAGTGCGTCCCCACGTTCGGGAGATGGATGAGGCCGGCAAGTTCCGGCCCGACTTGATCCAGCGGTTCTTCGAGCTGGGGCTCATGGGGATCGAGGTGCCGGAACAGTGGGGCGGAGCGGGAGGACAGTTTTTCCTCAACGTCCTGGCCATCGAGGAGCTGGCCCGGGTCGACGCGTCGACCGCGATCTACGTCGACGTCCATAACACGCTGGTCAACAATTGCCTGCTCCGCTGGGGAAGCGACGACCAAAAGAACCGGTATTTCCCCAGGCTGACCTCCGGGCTGCTCGGCGCCTTCGCCCTGTCCGAGCCCGCCAGCGGCAGCGATGCGTTTGCTCTCCAGACCCGGGCAGTTCAGGGCGACGGCGGATGGGAGCTCACTGGCCGGAAGTTCTGGATCACCAACGGCGCCGAGGCCGGGCTGTTCATCGTCTTCGCGAACGTCGATCCGTCGAGGGGCTACAAGGGCATCACGGGGTTCATTGTCGAAAAGGATTTCCCCGGCTTCGCGATCGGCAAGAAGGAAGACAAGCTCGGCATCCGTGCATCGAGCACCTGCGAGCTGATCCTGGAAGGGTGCCGGGTGCCCGACGAAAACGTGCTCGGACCCGTCGGCGTCGGATACAAGATCTCGATCGAAACCCTCAACGAAGGCAGGATCGGGATCGGCGCCCAGATGATCGGCATCGGTCAGGGCGCCCTCGAATCGGCGCTGCACTACGTCAAGGAGCGGCGCCAGTTCGGCAAGCCGGTTGCCGAATTCCAGGGGGTGCAGTTCCAGCTCGCGCAGATGCGGACCGATCTCGAAGCGGCCCGCTTGATGGTGTACAACGCTGCCCGGATCAAGGATGCAGGGCGGCCCTTCACCCTCGAAGCGGCGATGGCGAAACTCTTCAGCTCGCAGGTGGCGGACCGTATCACTTCGACATCGCTGGAGCTGTTCGGGGGATACGGGTACTCCAAGGAATACCCCGCCGAGAAGTATTATCGAGACGCGAAGATTGGCACGATTTATGAGGGGACCAGCAACATGCAGCTCCTGACCATCGCCAAATCCCTGGTGAAGTGAAGCCCACTCGCGTCGCCGTGTGGTGCCTGCTCGCCACCCTCCTCCCGGGGGCGGCAGCGGCGGCATTCCCACGCCCCGAGCCCGCCTCCAAGGATGGGTTGCAACAGCAGCTCGAGACCTGGTTCCGCAAGGCATCCCGCGTCGCTCCGGGAACCTGGGGCATCGCGGTCGCTACACAGGAAGGCCAGCTCCTCTGGGCGGTCCAACCGACGCTCGCGATGATCCCTGCCTCGACGGTCAAAGTGTTCACGACCGGATTCGCCCGGAGCATCCTCGGCGCGGATGCGCGCCGCACGACCCGCGTGCTGGGGACCGGGCACCTCGACCCGTTCGACGGAACCTGGGTGGGGGCCTGGAGTCTCGAGCTCAACGGTGATCCGACGCTGGAACGACCCCTCCATGGGGGACCCACCTTCGTCGAACTGGCACAGCAACTCTCGAGCTACGGCATCCGGCGTTTGACCGGCCCCCTGGCGCTGGAAAGCGCCGCCGGCGACGTCAACGCGGTGTTTCCGCCGGTCTGGGAGAATCGCCAGCAAGGGCGGTACTTCGCCCCGCTGATCGGCAACATCATGCTCAATGAAGGTCTGGTGACCTTCGCGATCGCACCTGGACCCGCCGTGGGCAAGCGGCCGGTTCTGCGATCCGAAACGCCGCTGGGCGTGAGCGCTCTCGTCACCATCCAGGCAAGAACCGTTGCCGGCTCGCGATCCCGCCTCACGGTTCGGCGCGGGAAAGACGGAGAGTACGTCGTCAGCGGAACGATCGGTGCACGGGCGCGGACCAAGTGGTTCACCTTCACCGCGCACGACCCCAAGGCCGTCGCCGAAGCGGTCTGGGCGCGGGCGCTGGACCAAACCGGCATCCGGTGGGATCGGGAACAGATCGCCCGTCCGGCGTTTCCGCTTTCCACCGGCGCGGTGCTGGCCAAAGTGCACTCGGTCCCCTTCGATTCGATCGCGATGGAGGTCAATCGTCGGAGCGTCAACATCGCGGCTGAGTTGCTGCTGCGCTGGGCGGGAGGGCCGACGCGAGCGGCCGAGCGATTGACCGAGCATGTCCGCGAGGTCACCGGGGAGCTGTCCGGACTACGGCTGGTGGACGGCAGTGGCCTGTCACGGCTGGATCGCGTTTCGCCCCTGACCTTCATTTCCTATCTGGCCCGTTTCCCTGCTCTCCCCGCGGGCCGGGGATTCCCCATGCTGCTGCCGACCAACGGCATGGGGACGCTGCGCAAGCTCTCCGGTATGCCCGGTCCCGGCATCGTGCGCGCCAAGACCGGGACGCTGGCGGATGCTGCGACCGTCGTCGGCTATCTCGGCCGGCCCGAGGGCGTGTTGCTGATTTCGCTGATGTACAACGGTCCGCGCGTCTATGACGCCCGCCAGGAGCAATGGAAACTGTTCCGACTGCTGGGGGCGGAGGGCGTCCTTCTCCCTGACGACAGCTCCAGCGTGGGCGTCCAGCTGGGCGGATCGGCCCCAGCGATCCCGCCTCAACGGCCCTGAACCAACCGGGTCGTCAAATTCGTACCGCGCGCACGCTTCACGCTTTCATCGTTGCCAGTACGCTGATAGTGACGTTCGGGGCCTTCGTGGTCACCCGGACCACCGGACCATTAGTGAAGGGCTTCGGGCCGCTCGATGGCGTGGCCCTGATGATCGCGGTCTCATCCCTCGCGATCGTGTTCCTGATCCGGCAGCGATTTGCCTCCGACGGGGGGGGGAGGGGGGGGGACCGACCGTCGGACCAGTGGTGGGACGCCCAGCTCGGGCGGTGCGTGCTGCTCTGGTGTCTGCTGGAGTTCCCCGCGGTCATCGGGGCGATCACCCTGGTGGCGACGCGCCGGCTCCCGGCCTATGCCATCCTGACGGTGGTCTCGCTGGGCGGACTGATCCTGATGCGGCCCGCCAAGCTTGCCGGGAACGACTCCCGCGCATAGAATTGGCCCCTTCATTCACCCGTGGAAACCGCATGATTGAAGTCACGATTGGCGAAGGGGACCGGCTGGACGGGGCCCTGAAAGCGTTCAAGAAAAAGGTCATCAAGGCAGGGATCCTGAAGGACCTGCGGGCCAAGCGCCACTACCTCAAGCCCAGCGAAGCGCGCAAGCTCAAGTCGGCCGCAGCCCGCCGCCGGAAGCGGAAGGCAACGAGAATCTGAGCTAGTCGGTCTTCTCCTCCCACAACGCGTAGAGGTTGTCTTCGGGGTCGGCGATCATCGCCATGATGCCCCATGCCATCTGAGTCGGCTCGGTGACGAACCGGACTCCCCGTTCATGCAGGACTCCGCAATGGTGCAGTAGCCCCGGAACCCGGAAGGTGATGCCGGTGTGCCGCCCAACCAGCTGCTTGGCGTCGGGATGGACCGCCGGGTGGACCCCGAGGTGTGGGGGCAGCTCGAACAGCTCCAGGCCGAAACTTCCCTGCTTGTGCACCGGTAAACCGAGCACGTCGCGGTAAAACTCCACCGCGCGGTCGAGGTTGTTCACGAAGACGGCGATGGAATGCATCCCCTCGATCATGGCAGGCTCCGGAACGCCGCGGCCCAGTTCCGCTTCATGCCGGCAAGGCCGGGCCGCGACAACGGCGTATCGCCGAATCGGGCGGTGAACTCGGATTCTTCCATGCGATCGAAGTACCCGGGATCATCGGTGGCAGGAGTGCCCCGGTCGTGGTATTCAGCCCGCGGGCCCGGCTCGGCGAACCGGACATTCCAGGGGCAAACGTCGTTGCAGATATCACAGCCGAAGGCCCATCCCTGCATGCGGCTCGCGATCGCGTCCGGAATGGGCTGGCGCGATTCGATGGTGTGATAGGCGATGCAGCGCGTCGCATCGAGGACCCGAGGACCCACGAAGGCTTCGGTGGGGCAGGCCTCCAGACACCGGGTGCAGCTGCCGCAGCGATCCAGGTCCGCTGTCGCGGTGGAATCGATGTTGAGATCGGTGAGGACCACGCCGATGAAACAGAAGGACCCGGTTCCGGGACGAATCTGCATGGCGTTCTTGCCGATCCAGCCGAGGCCGGCGCGGGCGGCCAGCTCGCGCTCCGGGAGCGGACCCGCATCGGTCCAGGGATGGGCCAGGGTGGCGCCGCGGGCTCGCAGCCACTCCGCGAGGGTCTCGAGCCGCGCCATGAGGGACAGGTGATAATCGGTCCCCCGGGCGTATTTGGCGATCTTGACCTGCCGGTTCCCGGCCGACGCAGGCTGTCGCGCCTCGGACGTCAGGTAATTCTCGAGCACGACGACCGCCACGGTGGCCCGGGGCTCGGTCCGGGCCGGCTCCTTGCGGCGGCGTGCCTGCCGGTGCAGGTAGCGCATGGTGCCGGCATAACCCGCACTCAGCCAGCGGTCGAGCGCCTCCCCGTACCGGCTGGGCTCCAGCGATGCCACTCCGCAGGCGGCAAAGCCGAGGCGCTCTGCTTCGGCGAGGAGCGCACC
>Ga0187893_10013315_pt1 | contig 11475 bp, 7 predicted proteins | sample MA1701074metaG_FD_139574 | JGI IMG/M metagenome (GOLD analysis project Ga0187893, IMG submission 139574) | White microbial mat communities from a basaltic lava cave in the Kipuka Kanohina Cave System on the Island of Hawaii, USA - MA170107-4 metaG ...
GAAGCGCGGCAGGATTTGCTGCAACACACGGGGAATTCCACGGCGGTTGCGTTTTCGCCCGACGGCCGTGTCCTCGCGTCCGCGGGATTCGACGGCGGCGTCCGGCTCTGGGACTTCTCTCGCAAAGAACCGTTGCCGCCCCTCGGTCCGTCGGCCCCACTCCGGGCCCTCGTGTTTTCTCCAGACGGACGCACCCTCGGCGCCGCCGGAGACGACGGGCTGATTCATCGTTGGGACACGGCGGCGTGGCGGGCGCGCTCGCCATTGCGCGGCCACGCGCGGCGGATCAACGCTCTCGCGTTCTCGTCCGACGGCCAATGGCTCGCTTCCGCGGGAGACGACGCGAGAGTCTGCTTGTGGGAAGCGGAGCCGCGCGCGGAATCGATGTCACTTCTCAGGCATCCGATGATGGTGAACAGCGTCGCCTGGTCGCCCGATGGCGAACAACTCGCGACGGCTGACGGCCAGACCAGTGCGCTGCGAATCTGGCTGGCAGCGACAGGTCTCGAGTCTCGCAGCGTCGTGCGCGAGACAAAGGCTTTCTGGTGCGTCGCCTGGTCGCCCGATGGACAGCGAATCGTTACCGGTGGCAGTGATGGCGCTCTGCGACTGTGGGAGAGCGAGTCGCTCCGGGAACTCGCCCGGATCCAGACCGTGCGGGAAGCGATTGATTTCGTTGCATGGTCGCCGGACGGGCGCAAGATCGCCGCCGCCGAACGCATTGGCACCGTATCCGTGTGGGATGGCCGGACGCTCGAAGCGCGCGCGACGATGCCGGGCCAGCACGGCCCCATTCGGGCGCTGGCCTTTTCCCCTGATGGGAACCGGCTCGCGGCGGCTGGTCGGGACACCCGCCTCAAGCTCTGGACGCCTGCTGCGACGAATCCACCGACCGAGCTCCGCGGCCATGCGGGCGAGGTGTGGGCGGTGGCGTTTTCACCCGACGGCCGCCAGTTCGCGTCCGCCGACGACCAGCGCACGATCATTCTTTGGAACGCGGATCGCGGGACGGAAGCGTTTCGTCTCACCGGCCACGGCGCGATCATTCATGCGGTCACATTCTCCCACGACGGACGAGTGCTCGCCTCGGCCAGTCGCGATGGCACGATCAAGCTGTGGCACCTCGATCTACGCCAGGAAGTGGTGACGTTGCGCGCGCACTCGGGCGAAGCGAAGTGCCTGGCCTTCTCTCCCGATGGCAACACCCTCGCCAGCGGCGGCGCCGACGGGAACGTGCGTCTCTGGCGCGCGAGTCGGACCGCGGCTGTGTCGTCCGCGACCAGCCGCAGCACTTGGTAGTGAGCCGAGCGCTGCGGGTGGTCTTCGACACAGCCGCGCTCCAGTCACTCCGACTTCCGCAACCGATAGAAGCGGTTGCCGGTCGCCATTGGGGTGAGCCGAAACGTGATGCAGTTTTGGTCCACCATCGGGGCTTGCGTGACTGGCCTCCAGATTTCGCTGGGATCAGGCGTGCCGCCGCCTATCGCTGCGGTCTCCTCGACTCTGTAATCCTCCGCCCATAACGGCCACGAGAACTTCAACTCGCGGCTTCCACTGTCGAGTTGGATGGCCAGCGTCACGGGACGCGGCAGCGCGAACGCCATTCCTGCGATGCCGTTCAATCGGCCACCAGCCGTGTAGTCGCCGCCTCGCATCACCTCTTCTAGTTCGGGCGGGTCTTCCTGTGGGCCGACGGCGACGATTTCAAATCCACCGCCACTCAGGCGAACCGGCTCCAGGCCGGTCAATCGCGGGCGCAGGTTCAGTGTCAGGTCTCCCGCGGTCAGCGGACGGAATTGGTCCGGGCCGCGGTCGAAGTGACTCACGCCGCCGTGGTCCGACGGGCGCGGATCCTTCTCGATGTCGTCCGTGAAAGCGATGTCGAGCGGATCCACTTCGTCTTCCTCGAAGGCGAAGCCCCGCACGCTGCCGCCCTGGTGTAACGGGCCGTCGTCGCGCAGCCGAAACAAATTCCAATTGGGATTGGCGGGCGGCACCGTGCTCCAGCGCGTCTGGTGAAACGCGAGCGCCGCCGTTGGCCGGTCGCGTTGGAAGAAGTCTGGCTGGTCGGCGTTGGCGATATCCTGATCCCAGTCCCGCTGCTCAATCTTCGCCAGCACCGGCGAGGCGAAGGCCACGTTGTGGCTGGAGATTACTCTCGTGAACGGGTCCACCATGCTGCGATACGCCGTTGGCTCCGGCGTGATGCCGGTGGGATGATTGACCACGACGTTGTTGCGGAGGACAAGAGTCGAATCCCCCGACGCCGTGATGTCGATGCCATAACGCCGGTGGTCCGCGACCAGATTGTTATAGAGCCAAAGGCCGGCCTGGCTGGCCGTCTCCTCGTTGACCACGATCCCACGGTCGAACGTTCCCGGCGAATAAGCGAAACAGATGGTGTTTCGCACGACCACCCGCACGGGGCGATAGATGCCGACGTTAGCGGTTCCCGCCTGACCGCCAGATGAGGAGACTGAGCCGATGCGGCAACGCTCCACCACTACATTTGTCGCATCGGTCATATGCAGAATGTTGGAGCGGTTGTAGGTCGTGCGCAGTAAATCCAGGTCTTGCAAGTTCACATGTCCGACGCGGCTGAGGCTCACAACGGGCACCGCACCGTTGATCGAACGAATCTGGGCGCGTGAAGCGAGGCCCGGACGCGGGCGAATGGTGAGTCTTCGGTCAGGCCCGAAGCCGGCGTCGATGATGATGGCGTCGCTCACACCGATGCTGATGCGGTCGAGGTTAATGAAGTTCTCGAGGTCAGCGCTGCCCGCCGCATCGTCAATGGCTTTTTCAAGCGACTCCTGGTCGTCCGCGTAGAAGTGCGCGGCGGGACAGGACGCGGCAAGAAATAGAATAATGAGAAAGAACAGACCAGCCGCTGTCGGCAAGTAGTATGGTCGGCCCTCACCCCTGGGAGAGGGTGCGCGACCACCGCAACTGTCAGAATGGAACCTCTTGCCGCGTTCGTTCACGCATGAGACGCGGCGAAAATCGCGGATACGCCGAGCGCATCCTTCGCGCTCCCTCTCCTGGGGGAGAGGGCCGGGGTGAGGGCGGACGTATGACGGAAGCGTAGGCAAAGTGTTCATAATATAGAACTCCGGTTGGGCAACGGCCCGCAGACAGTTCAATAAATCACCTCTGCTGTGCGCACCGTGGCGACCCAGCGGATGCTCTGGCCACTTTGCCCAAACACCCGGACCACCAGTGCGTCGGTGGCGTCATCGGCCTCGACCGTGGCATTCCAGGCGGGAACCTGCTCGCGCTCGAACGCGACCTCGGGAGCGCCGACGAGGACACACGGGCCGGCGCCGCTGTTGTTCTCGATCATGCCGCAAATCTTGTAGCCGGCAGAATCGCCGCTGGACGAACGTCCCACCACCAGAACCTCAAACGTCCAGGCCCCACCCTTGGGCACGGTGATGCGACGGCTGGTGCCATCGAGAAACAATTCGCGCGGACTGGGGTCGCTGGTGGTGCCGCGCACGACGAACGTCGAAGTCTGTGCGTCGCCGTTCTGGACGAAGCGCCCGCCGGCGTAGGCCTGCTGTGCCCACAACCGCGCGAGCGCCTGGCGTCCCCCCGGCACCGTCGCGGCAATGTCCGACGCGATGTTTTCCTCGCCACCGGAGATAGTAGCCGCGGCAGAACCCGGCATGACGCGGTTGCGGGCGCCGCCGCCGATGAAGGCATCTTGCGAATTGGTCACGTAATTGTTTTGGCCGCCGCCCACCGTGCTCCAGGGCGAATTGGGTCCGACCCAATTCTGATAACCGCCGGAAATCGTCGCGGTGGGCGAGGAGGCGCTGACGCGGTTGAAGTAACCCCCGGCGACGACCGCCTGGGCCGAGTGGTTGTGAATGAGATTTCGCAGGCCGCCGCCAATAGTCGATTCGGTTGATTGCAGTCCAATGGAATTCGCTGTCCCACCGCCAATGGAAGAACCGAACGCCCCGAACGTGATGACGTTTTGCTGTCCGCCGCCGATGAAGCTGAATGACGCATTCGTTTCGACCACGTTAGCCCGGCCACCGCCGATCACGGAGTACTGCGTGCCCGGCCCGGCCAGGTTGGCGCCACCGCCGCCGATGGTCGCGAAGTCGTCCTGCGTCTCGTTGTGATCCCCGCCGCCGATGACGCCGAACCGGGCGTCCGCAGCGACGCGGTTGAAACTGCCGCCGCTGATGACCGAGTGCAGGGCCGCGGAGCCGATGTTGTTGAACTCACCGCCCGCCACGGTCGAATGATTGTTGGCCCTCGCGATCACGTTGCCATTTCCACCACCGATCACTGCCGCCAGGGACTGGCTGAGGATTCGGTTGTTCCTTCCGCCGGAGATGGTCGAGGAATCCGAATTAGTTTCGACCAGATTGGCGTCGCCGCCACCCACTACCGCATAGTCGGATTCCAGATCGATGCGGTTGTTGCGACCGCCGCCGAGCATCGCGCTGGAACCGTTGTTGACATTGAATAGCCCGCCAAGGATCGCGGCGAATGGCGCGTTGGAGCCGACGCTGTTGCGCTGTCCCCCGCCAACGGTGGTGTAGTGGGCCGCGAGTCTATTCTCCTCCCCGCCGCCGATGGTGGCACGGTTGATATTCGATTCGATCAGGTTCAGCACGCCACCGCTGATGGTGGAGCCGTTGGAATCGTCGCGAATCTCGTTGGCCGCGCCGCCGCTGATCGTGCAGTGATCGGCGGCGGATGCGACCACGCCGGTGGAACTGATGAGATTGCCGCCGCCCCCGGCGATCACGCAGTAGTTCGCCGATTGCTCAATCCGGTTGCGATAGCCGCCGCCGACCGTGGATGTCGCGCCGCGCACCTCGTTCCCCAATCCGCCGCCGATGGTCCCCATGTCGTCCGCAATGAGATTCGGCCACGGCCCGCCAAAATCCGGGTGAAAGAGCGTGCCGCCGCCGCTGATGACCGCGCCCTGGACGCCTGGTGTCACCGCATTGCCGCTGAAGCCGCCAATGACATTCGGGCTGTTGGCGTTCGGCTCCAGTCGGAACGCGCGCAGGTTGTTGACCTTCACCTCCAGCGGCTCGTCGTCAATGGTGCCGAGAAAGTTCAGGCCGGCGGTCGTGCCGAGATTGCCGGTGACGTGCCAATCATCTCCACCGCCACCGCCGCCGAAAGCCGCGAGAACAAGGGCATTGTTGCTCGTCGTCAGGGAGATGTTCGCTCCGGCGACCAGTTGCACGTCATCGCGCAGCGAGTTGAGGCTCTTGACCACTTGATTGCTCGCCAGTTTCGCCGCCGTGAGCGTCGCGTTCTGAATGGCCGCGGCGGTTACGCCGTTGCTCGATACGCTGGAGGCGTTGCCCGCGTGAATCGCGTAGGGCAACGGCAGGATTCTCTGCCGTGGCGTCAGCACGGCGTGAGCCTCCGCGACGCGGTTGCTGCGCACCGCCAGTTCCAACCAGCGCGGGCCACCGTCAAAAACGCCCGCGCCGAAATCGAGCGTCACCGTGAACCGGCCATCTGCGACTTGCACTGGCGCAAGCGTCACGTCGGGGCCGATCTGGTTGCCTGCCTGCGCGGCGTCGTAAAGCCGGAAGCGGATGTCGTAATCGCCCTGGGCTGGCCCGCCCGCGTCCGTGAGCGCGCCCTCGTAGAGAAAGCCGTTGCCTTGGGCGATGACCGGATCGCTGCCGGCCAGAAAGCTGATCGCGCTCAAAACGCAGATTGAAGATAAGTAACGCATAGTCGTGGTCCTTCGATTCTGTGTGTGTTTTTAGTCGGGGCGGAGGCTGAGTTGTAACTCGCCGCTGTTCCGTCGAAAGAGTTAAATGGCGGCGTACGGGAAATCTTTCAGAACAAATGAGAATTTTTTCGCGGATTGAAAGATTCGCCCGCAGTTGCCATTAAAATAGAACAAGCATGGAATCCGGCGAACAGCCCGCGTTGTCGGCCTCAGCGCCTGCGCCGGTGGAGGCCGAATCACTGGCCACCCGCGCCAGCCTGCTGGGACGGCTCAAGGACTTCGACAACCAGCCCAGTTGGCAGGAGTTCTTCAACACCTACTGGCGGCTCATCCATTCGACCGCACGCAAAGCCGGGCTGACCCCGGAGGAGGCTGAGGATGCCGTGCAAGACACGTTCGTGGCCGTGGCCAAAAACATCGGCGAATTTCGCTACGACCCGGCCCGGTGTTCCTTCAAGAGTTGGCTGCTGCTGATCACTCGGCAGCGAATTATCTGGCAGTTGCGCAAGCGTCCGCCCGGCGCGATGTCGAACGCCCCCAAAACCGACGATGCGACCCGCACCGCCACCATTGAGCGCGTGCCCGATGAAGCGAGCTGTGACATCGACGCGCACTGGGAAGCGGAGTGGGAAAACAATCTCATGGCCGCCGCACTTGAAGCTGTAAAGCGCCGGGTGAGGCCGAAGCAATTTCAAATCTTCGATCTCTACACGCTCCAGAACTGGCCGGTGCAGGACATCGTGCGCATGTTGAAAGTCACCGCGGCGCAGGTGTACCTCACCAGGCACCGGGTGGGCTTGCTGCTCAAGAAGGAACTCCGCCAGCTGGCCAGGGAAGGATAGCCGCCGGTTGCCGCTCAGAAGCTCCGGCGGCTCTACGCGCGGCCCGCCTCAACCAAAAACCCGTTTCAGCCGCGCGGCATCATACGCCCGACGCTGGGTGGAAGTCATCCGGGCGAAATCGGGTTTGCCGTCGGGGAACTTCGGCCAGCCGTCTTCATTTCCGATTTCCGATTTCCGATTTCCGATTTCAGACCGCGCCGCAGCGGTCGGGTTGTTCTGGACGGTGACGGTGGAACGCTTCTTCGCGCTGCCGTCGTAGCTCATCGACTGATCGGTGAGTTCGAGGTCTTTCTCCAACGGGCGGTGGGGTTTGATGCCCTTGCCCTGAAGCACGCCGTGATAGGCGAGCACGGCTTCCTCGGGCGACACTTTGCCGTCCGTGATCAGGCGCAGCATCTCGATGAACGCGAGCTGGTGCTCAGCGTGGTTGATCTTGCGGCCAAAGAGCGCGACGCGCGCGCCATACTTCTGCGCGTCATGGATGAGCTTGAAGGCGTCGTAGGTCGTGCCCGCGCCGCCGCCGAGGATGCCGACGACGAGATTCGGATCGTATTGCGCCAATTCCTCCATCGCCTTCGGGCCGTGATAGACGATCTTCAGAAAATCCGGGCGACCCGATTCCGGCACGCCGGCGAGCGTGCGGAGGATGTTGTCGTTGATGAATTCGCCCAGCTTATCCGGCGGGATGCCTGAATCCACATTGGGATCGAAGACTTCGAGGAAGTGCCGAAACTTCTTCCGTTCGGCCTCCTCGCGAAATTCCTTGTACCAAAGCAGAGCCTCGCGGTCCTGCTCCAGGTCATTGACAAACGTGATCGAGTAAAGGCCAAGGTTGGCACCGGGAAACTCGCCGCCCTCGTCGCGGTCGCACTCGATCTCGCCGCATTGGATGTGATCGATGCCGGCGCTGCGGAAGGGCTGGCTCGGCTCGCGGGTGTAGGCGCCGTGCCGCGCCGCCCAGACGTCGGTTGTGTCGTTCGCCCGGGCGGCGGGCGTGACGTGCGAATTCCTGAACAGCCCTTCCTTGATCGTGAGCTGCTCGTTCACGTAGGCGGACATCAGCATGATGTCCACGATCCCCTGATGCACCACCTCGCGGATGATGTCGAGAAACTCGGGCAGGTTGCGGTAGCCGAACTCGTCGCGGTTCCAAAGCTCCGGCGAAAACTGCGCCGGACGCGCGCCGCGTGTCGCCAGATAACCGCGCGGCCCGGGCGCGCGCACACCGAACGCCATGTCCGCGTCCTTCGCGTCCGCAAGGATAAACGCGCGCGACGATCGGTCGGCTTTGACCGCGGCGAGCTTTGCGTCCAGCGACTTTGTTGTCATCAATGATCCGCCCAGAAAGAACCTCTCTGCACGGACGGGCCGACCTTACGATTCTCGCGCCGCGTCGGCAATCCTTCCGTGAACTGGCAATGTCCGATCAGGGAAGAGCAAACGTGCCGACTTACAACGCAGACGGATGTGCGCAGATCAGGCAGAGATCGCGTGGGGGTCAGCAAGATCGCGTGGGGGTCAGTTCTTGTTATTGACAACTTCCCTCGCGCAGACCAGCGTCGCGCATGGCCCGCAAAGTGAGAGTAGAATATCCCGGAGCGGTTTATCATGTCATGAATCGCGGAGATCGGCGGGAACCTATCTTCCAGGATGACCCGGATCGAAAGCGTTTCCTGGAAACGCTGGCCGAGTGTTGTGCGAAAACCGGTTGGCAGGTCCACGCCTATTGTCTCATGCCCAATCATTTTCATCTGGTGGTCGAAACGCCGCAGGCCAATCTCGTGGCCGGGATGAAATGGTTTCTCGGCACCTATACGGCGCGCTTCAACCGCCGACACAAACTCTTCGGCCACCTCTTCAGCGGACGTTACAAGTCGCTGGTGGTGGACGGATCGGGCAATGGTTACTTGAAGGCCGTGTGTGATTATGTGCATCTGAATCCCGCGCGAGCCGGACTGGTGAAACCGGAGGAACCGTTGCGGCGTTTTGCGTGGAGCAGTTGGCCGAGGTATCTGGTGGCCCCGTCGCAACGGCCGGTCTGGTTGCGGGCGGAGAGATTGCTTGGGGAATATCGCATCCCCAAGGACAGTGCGGCGGGGCGGCAGCATCTGGAACAGTCGCTGGAAGGGCGGCGCGGGGCCGAACTGGGTGGAGAGTTCCAAAGGATCCGCCGTGGCTGGTGCCTGGGAGAGGAGACGTTTCGCCAGGAGTTGCTGGCGCAAATGAGCGAGCGCATCGGGGCGGAACACTATGGTTCGGAACGGGCGGAGACGGACGAGGCGAAGGCGGAGAGCATCATCGCGGCGGAACTCAAACGGCGGGATTGGACGGAGGCGACGTTGGGCAAGCGTCCGAAGGGAGACGCGGTGAAGGTGAAACTGGCAGTGCGGTTGCGGGCAGAAACCATGCGGACGGTGGAGTGGCTGGCGCGACGGCTCCAACTGGGGAGCCGGGCCTACGCCCATCACCTGCTGTGGCGCGCGCGAAGAAATGCCAACCGAAACGACAATAACAAGAACTGACCCCGTCACGCCACCCTCGAAAACGCGACCGGCGCCATCGACCATCTTCATCCGAGTGAGCCTGGGCGAACGTATCACTTCTACCGCGCCCTGCTGGCCCCGGAGTAATGCAACGGCGCTCTGATTCAAGGCCAGTTGCGGCACTCGCCGAAAGTGTTCGCGCTTTGAACCTCTGAACCAGCCAATGGCTCCCATTCTTGCTCTTGCTCTTAACTGTAATCGTTAATCCTGTGTCTTTGGTTCGGTATACGTGCTCGATGAAGTCATCGAGGGACGCTGAGGGCTACAAACGGGAAGGTCGCGTTCCCGTTTTTTCAAGCGAATCATTTCACCACAGCCGCGCCCAAGCGGCGGAAAGCTTGCGCGGTTTATTGCGAGCGGTTACGCTCCGGCCATGAGCAGCAAAGAAATCGTCCAGGAACTGCTGAAGAAAATCCCCGATGAAGCTTCGTTGACCGATATTGCCCAGGAAATCGAATTCGTGGCCGGGATACGCGAAGGACTCGCCGAGTTGGACCAGGGCCAAAGCCTGACTGCCGATCAACTCCGGGAACGCTTGCGCTCATGGACCAGTTCCAAGTGACGTTCGCACCGCGAGCGGAGCGGGATCTTAAATCGATCGCATCGTTCATCGCCCGCCGCAGCAGTGCTGCCATCGCGGAGAGGTTTGGCAATCGCTTGATCGACCGCGCGCTCACGCTGGCGACGATGCCCGAACGCGGACGAGTTGTTCCAGAGTTGGGGTAATCCGGAAATTCGCGAAATTATCTTCAAGCTACCGCATTGTGTATCGAATCCGTCAGGGGAGCGTGGAAGTCATCCGTTTCTGGCACGCCGCTCGTGGAACGCCGGAGATCGACTCGGACGAATTTCGCGCGTAGCCATTCGTGACTGAATAGTTTTCCATGGAGGCTGCGGGCGAAGCCTCGGCGAGAGAGACATCCATCTGGGCCCGGGGCAGGGCGCCGGCTGGTCTCCTGACCCTGGCGATCATCGCCGTCGATGCTTTTGGAAATGCGACGTTGCGCATCACCAGTGATCCAGGCCAACGGGATCAAGTTGCAGGCGTCCACGAACCTGATCGACTGGATTGACATCGCCACCATCGAGAACGCGACCGGCACCATCGACCATCTTCATCCGAGCGAGCCTGGGCGGACGTATCACTTCTACCGCGCCCTGCTGGCCCCGGAGTAACTGCGAGGTCTATCACGTTCCGGACTTGCGCCTGCGACTGGACCGGTAGATCCGCCGGTGGATTTTTGGGTTGCTGGAAGCCGAGTTTTGCCGGAACGTCCGCTTTATGGCAGTGGAAGATCAACAGGACATGATCGGGAGGACAGACGCGTAGACGTGAACCTCGGGACTATGGGCAATGCACCTCCCATGAACATTAAAGGCATCCGATTCGAGTCGGTCTTGTTACGTCAGTTAATCCTAGGGACAATCGCTAGTGTTCACGTCGTCGGCTGCGGCCGGTCTTCAGCACCTCCGGTTATGGTACAGCCCGGCGCTTATGATCTGTCCCCGGGCAATGTCGGAATGGATGCGCCCGGTAAACTGCAATATTCCATCTTTAATCTGGGATCATCGCCGGTACCAGCCAAGGCGTACACAGTGGAATTGTACGTGGATGGAAAACTTGCAAGTTTTGACCGTGCTACTTCCATGATACTGCCTGGGCATAAGACAGATTATACGTCTCCACATCAGCTATCGCCAGGACAGCATTCTTATGAGTGCAAAATCCTCTGGGCGTCGAACGTCCGCGACTCTAATGAGTCGAATGACGTTATGACCGGATCATTTGAGGTGAAGTGAGACTTCCGAGTGCGCGTCAAGGCGTGTTGCGCAAGCGAATCTTGGTAGGGCGCGTCGCTCCGCGCGCGCCGGGGTCGGCTGAAAACGTGAGGAATTGGGCCTGCGATTTGGTGCCGACAACGGGCAGTTGCTTTCACTTATTAATTCCTTCCAATCGCAGCGCTTCCTTCACCAGTTCGTCACCGAGATGGATGCCCTTGCCTTTCATCCGTGCGATGGCCTGTTGCAATGGCGGCACGAGACCACGGCGCCGCAGCGCGAGCAGGAGGCCGAGCGAGCCCGTAACTCGGAGGCCATGCAAAGCGGCCAGGCGCCGGCCTTTCCGTTCGTCAATGGCGACCGTCGAGATTTGTTCGCTCAAGGCCGTGTGAATTACCGCGGCCTCGCCGCCACCGAGCGCGTTTTGGAGCGCGGGCGGCAGGGCGGCGACCGAAGGCCGGACGGAGCACCACGGAGCGGAGCGGATCTTCTTCGCCGTCTCATCCCGCCCTGCGCCCGCTTCGAGTTCGGCCATGACTTCACCGGGCACCACGAACGTCGCCGCCTGGCCGAGAACTTGAAAATCGTC
>Ga0187893_10013316_pt1 | contig 11475 bp, 7 predicted proteins | sample MA1701074metaG_FD_139574 | JGI IMG/M metagenome (GOLD analysis project Ga0187893, IMG submission 139574) | White microbial mat communities from a basaltic lava cave in the Kipuka Kanohina Cave System on the Island of Hawaii, USA - MA170107-4 metaG ...
CCGCGACCTGCCGTCCACCGAAAAACCAGCGTCGAATCTCGACCGGGAGACGGGAGGCGGGAGGCGGGTCACGGCGGCGACCCGCTTGCCGGCGCGACCACGACGGCACTGTCGGCGGCGAGGGCCGGACCCCGCGGCGCTACGGCCATCCCTTCCGCCATCCGCTCGAGTCCGCCGACGACCACCTGCTCGCCCGCCGCTACGCCGCTCAGGACCTCGACGACGCCCTGCGAGCGCGTGCCGAGCTGCACCACCCGGCGGCTCGCCTTGCCGTCCACGACGGCCCAGATCACGTTCGCCGTCCGCAGCGGCTGCACCGCGTCTTCACGCACGACGATCGCGTCGCCGCGCGTGGCGGTGGCGAGCCGCGCCTCGATGAACATGCCCGCCTTCAGCAGACGGCCGGGGTTGGGCGCCCGCGCCTTCACCATGATCGTGCGGCTCTGCGGCTGCACCACCGGATCGATGAAGTCGACGCGCGCCTGGAACACCCGCCCGGGATGCGCGGCGACCGTGAATGCGACGGCCTGCCCCCGCCGCAGGGCCGCCGCGTGCCGCTCGGGCACCTCGATCACGGCGCGCTGCGGGTCGGTGGTCTGGAGCGTGAGGAGGCGCGTCGCGGGCGTGACGTAGTCGCCCGCGCTCACGAAGCGCTGGCCCACGACGCCGGCGAAGGGCGCCCGCACGGTGCTGCGCTCGATCTGGAGCTGGAGCACGGCCAGGGCCGCCTCGGCGCTGCGCGCTGCCGCCTCGACCCGCTCCAGGTCCGCCGGCGACGCCGCGTTCTCCGAACGCAGTCGCCGCACCCGCTCGCGCTGCTGGTGCGCCAGGTCGCGGTCGGCCGTCGCGCGCTCGGCCTGCGCCCGCAGCAACGCGTCATCGATCCGCACCAGGGGCGTTCCGGCCGCCACGGCCTGGCCCTCCTCGAACAGCAGTGCGAGCACGCGCCCGCCCTCGTCGGGCCGCAGATCGACAGCCTGGATCGCCTCGATCCGTCCCGTGGCGCGCACGGCGTCCACCACGGCGCTGCGCCGCGCGGTGTCCACGTCCACCGGCATCGGGGGCATCTCCCCCGGCCCGCCGCCCGGCGCGACGGCTGCCGCGCTGCCGCCGAACACGCCGGCGCGGCGGCCGACCAGGCCCGCGGCCAGCACGATGACCGTTATCGCCGCCACCACCACGATGCGGCGCCGCGGCACCCGCGGCGCGTCGTCCAGCTCGATCTCTGTGTGCGTCATGGTCTCCGCCTTAGTTGCCTGTCTCGAACAAGCGCCGGCCCAACAGCGCCTCGATCTGCGCGAGCGCCAACCGTGCCTGGTGACGCGCCTGCACCAGCGCCGCCTCGGCCCCGCTCAGGTCGACCTGCGCTTCCAGCAGGTCGAGAATCGTGCTCGCGCCCTCGCGGTAGCGCGCCCCCTGCACCCGGTAGTTCTCGGTCGAGGCCGCCACGCCGACCAGGGTCAGCTCGATGCCTGCACGGGCGGTCCCGTACCCGTTGTACGCCTGCGCCATCTCCTCCGCGGTCGCGCGCTCGCGGTCTTCCCGCTCGGCACGGGCGTTGTCCCGCTCGACCCGCGCGCGCGCGATGCTGAGCTCGCGCCGGCCGGCGTCGTAGAAGGGCCACGAGACCGTCACCGCGAGCTGATTGCGTTGCAGGGCCGAGGGGAAGAACTCGGCGTCGAAGGCGCCGAGCGTCCCGCTCAGGGTGATCTCGGGCAGGTACTGCTGGCGCTCGGAGGCGAGCGCCGCGCCCGCCAGCCGCTCCGCCGCGCGGGCGGCCTCCAGCTCGGGCCCCCGCGTGCGCAGCTCGGCGACCGCGGCCGCGAGCGTAATCGGCAGCGGCGGCGGGGCCGTCGTATCGAGCGGCGCGGCGTCGGCCGGGCCCTTCAGGCCGATCTGCCGGCCGAGACGGAGGCGCGCGACGACCAGCGCCGAGTCGCGCTGCAGGACGGCGAACCGCGCGCGCAGCACCTCCAGCATCAACTGGAGGGAATCCGTGGCGATGGTCTCGCCGGCCTGCACACGCACGCGCGAGACGCCGAGCTGCTCGTTCGCGCGGCGCAGCCGGTCACGCGCCACGCGGGAAAGCTCGGTCTCGGCCAACACCGCGTAATAGGCGGCGTCCGTCGCGAGCGCGGTGCGGAAGCGGGCCACAGCTTCTCCGGCCTCGGCGGTCGCCAGAGAGGCGCGCGCGCGGCGGTGCTCCGCCAGCTTGGCGGCGCCGAGCACCGTGTAGCGCGCCTCCAGGGTGGCGCTGGCGGCGGTGGGGCTGACCTCACCGGTCCCGAAGTTGAAGAACGGGTCCGACAACCGCACGTAGCTGGTCGCGGCCGTCAGGGTGGGTGTCAGCAGGTCGGCCAGCGCCGAGCGACGCTCCCACGCCGCCGTCGTGACGCCGCCGCGCGCGGCGACCGCGTCGGGATCCACCGCCGCGGCCCGGCGCCGGGCTGCGGGCAGGGTCACCAGCGGGATCGTGTCGACCCCCTGGGCCGGAAGCATCAACGGAATCGCCCAGCCCGCCGCCTGCGCGAGCAGGACGGCGAGCATGATCGGACGCGCGCGCATCACGACACCTCCAGGGATCGGGCCGCGTGGCTCGTCACCACCGGCACGCGGCGGCCCCGCAGCCGCTCGAACACGACGAACACGGCCGGCACCAGGTACAGCGTGATCAGCGTGGACACGATCATGCCTCCGATGATCGCGTAGCCGAGCGGACGCCGGCTGCCGGCGCCCGCGCCCAGGCCCAGGGCGATGGGCAGCGCTCCGAACACGGTCGCCACCGACGTCATGAGGATGGGCCGCAGCCGGATGCGTCCCGCCTCGAGCATCGCGTCTAGGGCGTCGCGCCCTCGCGCACGCAGGTCGTTGGCGTAGGTGACGAGCAGGATCGAGTTTTTCGACACCAGCCCGATCAGCAGGATCATGCCGACCTGGCTGTAGACGTTGAGGGTCGAGCCCGCCACCCACAGGGCGCCGAGCGCGCCCGTCACGGCCAGCGGCACGGCCAGCATCACCGTGAACGGATGCAGCAGTGACTCGTACTGGGCGGCCAGCACCATGAACACGAAGACCAGCGCGAGGCCGAAGGCGAAGTACAGCGCGCTCCCGCTCTCCTGCAATTCGCGTGATTCACCGGCCAGGTCCACGGTGCTCCCCGGGGGCAGCACTTCGGCGGCGGCCGCGTTGAGCGAGTCCAGCGCCTGGCCCAGGGTGAAGCCCGGCGCCATGCTGGCCGACAGGGTGAACGAGCGCACCCGGTTGTAGTGGTTGAGCTGGCGCGGGCCGACCCGCTCCTCCACGCGCGTCACGGCGTCGAGCGGCACCAGGCTGCCGCCCCGGCCCCGCACATCGAGACCGCTGATGTCCGACGGGGTGGAGCGTTCCGCGGGATCGAGCCGCAGGATCACGTCGTACAGCTTGTTGTCCGACGTGAAGCGCGAGACGTCGCGCCCACCCAGCAGGGTCTGCAAGGTCAGCGCGATGTCCCGCGCCGGGGCGCCCAGGTCTTCGGCGCGGTCGCGGTCCAGCGTCACGACCAGCTCCGGCTTGGTCACGCGCAGGTCCGTGTCCACGTTGAGCAGGCCGGGGATGCGGTTGGCCCGCGCCACCAGCGCGTCCATGCCACCCACCAACGCGTCGAAGTCCCGATGCTTGACCACGAACTGCACCGGGGGGTTGAAGCCGCCGAACGCCGGCGGGTTGATGGCGAACGCGAACACGCCGGGCACGCCGAAGAAGAACTGCGGCTGCACCTCGTTGATGACGTCCTGGGCCGAGCGATCGCGCTCGTCCCAGTCCTCGAGGATCGGGCCCACGATCCCGCTCGAGGGCGGGCCGCCGAACCCGACGACGGCGAACGAGGACCGCACGTCCGCGGTACGATGAATGATCTCTTCGAGCTGGCGCACGTAGCCGTCGGTGTATTCCACCGTGGCGCCTTCCGGCGCGACCACGAAGGTGAAGAAGAAGCCGCGATCGTCGGGAGGGACGAATTCGCGCTCCAGGGCGCGGAACAACCCCACCGCCGTCAGCATGAGGATGGCGCCGCCCCCGATGACGAGCACCGGATACCTTACGGCGCGCCCCAGCGTCCTCCCGTAGATCGCCGCAACGGCGTCGAGCGCGCGTCCCACGACGTGCTCGAAGCGGGACTCCCGGTGCGTGACGCGCAGGATCTTCGCCGACAGCATCGGCGTCAGCGTCAGCGCCACGATCCCTGAAATCAGCACCGCGCCCCCGACGGCGACGCCGAACTCGGTGAACAGTCGGCCCGTAGCCCCCGTCAGGAAGAGCAGGGGCGAGAAGACGGCGAGCAGCGCGATCGTCGTCGCGATCACCGCCGTGGTGATCTCGCGAGTGCCGTCGACCGCCGCCGTCTCGGGATTCTTGCGCAGCTCTTCCTGGTGGCGGTAGGCGTTCTCCATCACGATGATCGCGTCGTCCACGACGATGCCGATGGCCAGAATGAGGCCCAGCAGCGTGAGCGAGTTTACCGAAAAGCCCATGCCCGCCAGCACGGCGAACGTCGCCACGATGGAGACGGGGATCGCGAGCGCGGGGATGACCGTGGCGCGCAGGGTGCGGAGAAACAGGAAGATGATCGCGATCACGATGACGGCCGTGATCACCAGCGTTTCCCGCGCTTCCTGGATCGAGCGCCGCACGAACATCGACCCGTCGTAGGCCATGGACAGCTGCACACCCGCCGGCAGGGCGCGCTGCACCGCGGGCAGCTCGGCCAGCGCCGCCTCGGCTACCTCGACGACGTTCGCTTTCGACTGGCGCACCACGCCGACGAACACCCCGGGCTGCCGGGAATAACGCACCACCGAGCGCTCGTCTTCGGGGCCCGGCTCGACCCGCGCCACGTCGCCCAGCTTGACGAGCTGACCACCGGAGTTCGCGACCGTCAGGCCTGCGAACTCCGCCGCCGTCCGCATCTCGCCCAGGTAGCGCACCGAGAACTCACGCCGATCCGACTCGATCCGCCCCGCCGGGATCTCGACGCTGCGCGTCTGGATCGCCTGCTCGATGTCCTGGACCGTGAGACCACGCGCCGCCAGCTCCCGCGGGGAGAGCCACACCCGCATCGCGAACCGCCGCTCGCCGTAGATCGGCGCGCCGGCGACCCCCGGGATGGTCTGCAGCCGCGGCTTGACTTCGCGGTCGGCGATATCCGACAGCTCCATCAGGCTGTACGCGCTCGACGTCAGGGCCAGGAACATGATCGGGAACGCGTCCGCGTCCTCCTTCGCCACCACCGGCTCCTCGATGTCGGCCGGCAACAGGCCCCGCACGCGGCTCACCTTGTCGCGCACGTCCTGTGCGGCCGCCTCGATCTCGCGGTCCAGCGTGAACTCCAGCGTGATCAGGCTGATCTGCTCCTGGCTCGTGCTGGTCATCGTGCGCAGGCCCTCGACGCTCGACAGCTCTTCCTCGAGCACGTCGGTCACCGAGGACTCGATGACCTGCGGGCTGGCGCCCGGCAGGAGCACCGTGACGGAGACGACGGGGGCATCCGCGTCGGGAAACTCGCGCACCGGCAGTCGGGTGTAGCCGATGGCGCCGACCAGGACGAGCGCCAGGCTCACCATGCTCGCCAGCACGGGCCGGCGGATGAATGTGTCAACGAAACGCATCAGCTCCTCCTCGACTCGTCGGTCTCAGGCGGTGCGTGGTGAACTCGCGCGGCGCCTATTCGTCGAACGGCGGCGGACGGTTTCGACAGGGCGGGCTCGCGCGCGGTGGCGCGACGGCGACCGCGCTCGGCGCGCTCGCTGGCGAGCTCGGGCAGTGCCGTGACGTAGACCGTCGGTTTCAGCTGCGGAACGTTCGGGTTCAACGGTCGTTCGCGTCGCATCGGGAGCCCGGGTGCTGAATCGGTGGCCAGGAGGCCCGAAGATATCCCGAAGATCGCCAGGGCGCAAGGAGCGTTCATGCGTGACCCCAACCTGTTTGTGCGGACGTGTATTGCGCGCGTGAAATTCATGAAGGGGCGCGCCGGATAGGGGAATAACGGGCTCGAGCAGGTCGCGGTTCCCGCGATCCGGTCACCAGCGGTCACGCGTCGCCGGATGGCGTAGCCCGGGGTCCAGCGAGCGCCTCGAGCCGGTGGAACGCCTCGTTCCAGCCCGCCCTTGCGGGCGGGGACGGGTGCGCGTGGCCATGGCCTCTTCCTCTCGCCCTGGGGGCGTCGCGTGATGACCGCTACATACCGGTCAGTATGTAAGTACTGGTCGCACGGGATGTCAAGATGCGGTTTGACATTCGCGACGAAATCGTTACATACCGGGCGGTACCAAGGGAGCCGGATCGGAGGGCCAACGCATGCCGAGTCGCAGAAGGAAACGCCGCATCCGCGCCCCCGCCGTCACGCGCGGCAAACTGCTGGCGGCGGCCTTCGAGGAGATCCACCGGCACGGATTCCAGGCGGCGAGCCTGGACGAGATTCTGGCCAGAGCCGGCGTCACCAAGGGCGCCCTGTACCACCATTTCCCGGACAAGGCGGCGCTCGGCTACGCCGTGGTGAGCGAGGTGATCCGGGGCTATCTGCTGGAGCGCTGGCTCAGCGCGCTCGAGCAATCGCCGCTCGATCCGCTGACGGCGCTCCAACGGATCCTGCGACAGCGGGCGACGAGCCTCACGGCCGAGGAGATCGAGCTGGGCTGCCCCCTGAACAACCTGGCGCAGGAGATGTCGCCCCTCGACGAGCGGTTCCGGCGTTGCATCGACGCGACGTTCAAGGCGTGGCGCGATGGCTTCGCGCGGGCCCTCGCCCGCGGGCAGGAGCACGGCACCGTGCGGCGCGACGTGGACCCGCGGAAGATCGCGGCCTTCATGGTCGCCGCCGCCGAGGGCTCGTTCGGACTCGCCAAGAGCGCGGGCAGCGCCGCCATCCTGCGCTCCAACATGGAAACGTTGGCGACGTTTCTGGACGGCCTGCGGCCCCAGCCCTCGCCCATAGCTCGTGTTGAGGCGCCGGCGCCACATGCTTGACTGCGCGCGTCACGCCGCGCATCTGTAGCGGAGGCCGCGCCGCGCAGGCCGCGCCGGGCCGTTGGAGACTCAGGGCCTCCCCGGCGGCATTGTCGCCGGCTCGAACACGTCCCAAATGATGCGGCCGTAGGGCGTGGAGCCTCCGACAAATGGGTTCGCCCCTTCCTGCCACCACCATCCGAAGAACCGCTCTGGCGGGAGCGGTTGCCAGGGGTCGTATCCGTCCCAATAACATTCGATGCCGGGCCGGAACACCTGCATCTCGGGCTTCGCGGGCGTACAGTCGAGCATCTGATAGATGGGCGAGCCGATGTTGCGTCCCCAGATGAACTCCATCCGCGTTTCCACGCTGTTGCCTTCGCAGCTATCGGCGTTGAACCTCGCGCCGCTGTTGCACAGATCGCCAGTCGGGTAGTTAGCATGTTTTCCAAGCGCGACCCAGATGCGGGGGTACCCCTGGGGCTTCTCCGGAAACTCGAGACGGGTGTCGTCCACGTTCATCGAGTAGTCGTGGTCCTCCCCGTAGTGCGCCGACGTGAAGGCCCGCTGGACGAGATAGTGATCGGTGACGGCGTCGTAGGTCAGGTCGAGCACGATGAACTCCGAGTCACCGTCATGGCCTGTGCACCTGTGAGACGCGGGTTGGCTGATCCTGCACCCGGGGACATGGTGGTTCCCGCAGTCGTTGTAGTAGCTGAGGAAGTACCCGACGCGGATGATGCCGCTGGCAAAGAAGTACTTGACGCCCCAAGCCGGCTCGCTCCGCAGGTCGCAGTCTTCTGGGTTTGTTCGCAGGGCCGGCCGGAAGCTGTTGGCGATCCACTGCTCGCACCACTCGTCGAGCCCGTCGCTGTCCACGTCGTTGATCCCCCGACCGGTCGGGCTGTAGCAGCGTGCCAACCCCATGTTCATGCCGAGCCACAGTCCGGGCGCGTCCGGCCTCGGGTCGGTTCGCGGGAAACTCCCTTCACCTCCCCCGCCCCCTCCACAAGGGCTGCGCTCGGGCATGCACTGCATCGCGCTGATCGTGTGGGTCGGGTCCTGGACGTCGCCGTCGCAGCTCAGCAGCAGGGTGAGCGACAACAGCGCCGAGAGAGCAAGGCGGCGTGGCATGGGGCGCTCTCCGTGGATGGCCGCGAGCGGCAACCTAGACCCTGGCGGCTTGCGCAGCAAGCAGAGCACCGCAGGGATTGAGGCGCCGGCGCCACATATTGACGCCCCTCGTCAATCGGCGCATCTGTACATTGATGCGCGCCACGCCGGCCGGTTCTCATCGTCCCCCGCGGGAGGGCCTATGCGCCCCGTCGTCGCCTCGCTCGTCGCGCTGTCGCTCGTGGCTCCTGACGCCCCGGCGCAGACGCCCAACTTCACGGGCACCTACGTGGCGTCGAGCGGCGCCACGGGACCCGTGACGCTCGTGCTCGTCCAGGATCAGGGCCGGGTCACCGGCACCTGGACGGCGGGCGGCACCACCTATCAGGTGAACGCCGTGCTCCAGGAAGGCTCGGCGCTCGGCACTGTGGTCGGGCCGCAAGGCGGGGCGTACTTCGCCGCCGAGTTCAACGGCGGACAGCTGGCCGTGACGCTGTTCGAGGCGAACGCGAATAACCAGCCCGACTACTCGAAATCGCAGAGCCTCACGTTCACCCGGCAGGGGGGTGGCGCCGTCGGTGCCGCGCCGGCGGCCCCCGCGCCCGTGATGGGCGGATTGATGGGGGGGGGCCAGGGTGCCGCGCCCGCGCCCGGGGCGACGCCTGTAGGGGGCGGCTCGTCGTTCTCAGGATGGAACGTCCGCTACGCAGTCCCCGCGGGCTGGCAGCTGGGGCAGAGCCTGGGCCGGCTCCACGTGCTCGCCTCCACCACGCAGGCGGGGGCCATCTTCGTCGCCACGGGGTTGTACGCGAGCTTCGAGGAAATGGTGGCCGATCTGTCGAAGTTCTATCAGTCCATGAACCTCCAGGCCATGCCCGTCGAGCAACCGTCGCAGCAGACGATCGCGGGGATGCGGGCGTTGACCGCCGTGTACGCGAGCATGGATCAGATGGGGCGACCGGTCCACGGTCGCTACGTCGCCTTGCTCACGCCGCACGGCACCGGCTTGGGCGTGCTCGGGATGACCACGCCGGACCAGATGACCCAGTTGCGCGTGACGGTCGATCGCCTCGCCGCGAGCGTGCAGGCGCACGCGCCTCAGGTGAACCAGCAGGCGGTCGTCGCGCTGGCGGGGAAGTGGATGTACTACGCGGGCAAGGCCGATGGTGGCGGCGCGGTGACGGGCGGCGCCTCGCGCAGCCACGAGGAGTTCGTCACGTTCGACGGGCGGGGCAGCTTCGCGTGGGAGTCGTCCACGTCGGTCATGGTCAGGACGCCGGAGTACAGCGGGGGCGCCGGCGGGGCGGGGGCGGCGAACGCGAACAGCGACCAGGGGACCTACACGGTCATCGGCAGCACGCTGGTGCTCAAGGGCCGGCAGGGACAGATGGCGTTCGAGCTGCAGCTCGGCGGCGATCGGTTCAGTGCGGACGGGCGGGTGTACTTAAAGACGCACTGAACTGAGCTGTCAGCCGTCAGCCATCAGCTTTCAGCGATCAGCTCTCGGCCGTCAGCCCCTTCCGGTCGGGTCGCCTGGCTGACAGCTATCGCTCAGGCTTCCACGCGGTTTCTCCCGCTCTCTTTCGCCCGATACAGCGCCCGGTCCGCCGCGTGCACGACGTCGGCGGGCCGGGGGCGGCGCTCGTCGCGCTGCGCGACACCGATGCTCACCGTCACGGCGGCCCCGGTGGTCCGCTGTTTCGCGCGCTTCGCGTTGCTCCGCCTCCGCCGGATCGGGCCGCGCACCGTGAACGTCGTGCCGGCCACGCCGCGCCGTAATGCCTCGAGCGCCGGCAGCGAGTCCTCGAGCGCGGTGTCGGGGAACAGCACCGCGAACTCCTCGCCGCCGTAGCGATACGCGGTCCCGCCCGCCGGGACCTCACGCAGCCGCGCCGCCACCATGCGCAGCACCTGGTCGCCCGTGTCGTGCCCGTAGGTGTCGTTGAGCTTCTTGAAATAGTCCACGTCCACCATGGCGACGGTGTAGCGGCCGTCGAGGCGCTGGAGTGCCTCGTTGAGGGCGCGGCGTGCCGGCAGCCCCGTGAGCCCGTCGTGGTAGGCGAGGAGATGCGATGCTTCCACGAGGCCCACGACCAGGATGAGACCCGCGGTCGCGAAATAGAGCGTGCGGCCCGGGTCCGCGGTGGTGCAGGCGAGCAAGGCGGCGACCACGGCCCAGACGTACTCCCGTCCAGTGGCGCCGGCGTCGAAGAGCCACCGGGCCGCGAATGCGGCGCCCGCGAGTCCGAACGCCGCGAGCGCGGGCTGGCCGAGCGGCGTCCAGCGCAACCAGCGGTCGGGGAGGGGGCCGTCACCGAGCAACGCGGCGGCGCTCGCGCTGCCGCGCTCGTAGGCGATGCCCACGAGCACGACCTGGGCGACGAGCACGCCCCAGCGGCGCCAGCCGGACGGCGTGAACACGCCCCGCTCGGGGAGCAGCGCGACTGCCGCGAGATTGAGCGGCACCAGGATCGCGATGAGCTGGAAGGCGAGGCGGGAGCCGGGTGCGGCGGCGCCAGGGTCCCTGCCGAGCGCCAGCGCGGCGAGTCCGAGGATCGCGAGAGCGAAGACGAGCCGGCTGCGGCCGAGGCGCCAGGCGAGCGCGACGCCAGTGATGAGCACGGCGGGTGCGTAGAAGCGCGCGAACGCGACGAGCCAGGGTTCGAGGCCGTCCCAGCTCACGAGCAGGGCCGTCGCGGCGACGAGCAGGGCCTCGGGGCCAGCGATGGGACGCAGCACACGCAGGAGCGGTGTCATCGCGGGCGAAGGTAGGGAGTCGCGGCGATCCGGGGAAGCGGGTTGCGGTGCCGCCCGGCGCCTGACGATATTGTGCCGCCCGGCGGTATCGTCTAGGGGACCAGGACGGAGCCCTCTCAAGGCTCAAACACGGGTTCGAATCCCGTTACCGCTACTCACGTGTCCGCCCCCATCGTCTAACGGCTAGGACACCACTCTTTCAAGGTGGGAACAAGGGTTCGATTCCCTTTGGGGGCACGTTCGTGGTTCGCGCCGATAGCTCAATTGGCAGAGCAAGTGACTCTTAATCACTAGGTTCCAGGTTCGATTCCTGGTCGGCGCATGGACGCCAGCGGCCCCGGGGCACAGCTCCGGGGTCGTTTGACTTTCGGCGGCTCGGGCCGGAGTATCTCTGCGGGTCCGGCCATGGGCTCCCTCCTCGAGCGCCTGCGGGAAGCGCTCGCCCCGCGCTACGAAGTGGAGCGCGAGCTGGCGAGCGGCGGCATGGGCACGGTGTTCCTCGCGCAGGACACCCAGCTCCGCCGCTCGGTCGCCGTCAAGATCCTGCGACCCGAGCTGGCGAGCGCGTACGCGGTGGAGCGGTTCCTGCGAGAAGCCCGGACGCTCGCCGACCTGCGCCACCCGAAC
>Ga0187893_10013317_pt1 | contig 11475 bp, 12 predicted proteins | sample MA1701074metaG_FD_139574 | JGI IMG/M metagenome (GOLD analysis project Ga0187893, IMG submission 139574) | White microbial mat communities from a basaltic lava cave in the Kipuka Kanohina Cave System on the Island of Hawaii, USA - MA170107-4 metaG ...
CAGAAGTTTCACGATGTCATCTTCTCCAATGCGACTTTCAAGATAACCGTAATGCGCAACAACTCTGTTAAAGAACTGTATCGAGTGTGAAATAGGAACGCTGCCTCCGTAACCATCATTTATTCCTGCGAATATCTCCAGCCTGCCTTTGGGTTTGACTGGCAGATCCCAAAACATCGGTGACCGTTGCCGCGCTTCACTTTCATTAAGGATAGTTCCATCAGAGGTACACTGTAGTATGTCCTGGACGAATTTGGCATTGCGGCTTCTTGATTGATGAAACCACGCCGACAAGTCACTGATTGGTGCCCATGACAGGAAGGCCTTGATGTTGTGAGAAGTCTTCAAATACGAACCCAACGTGGCGTAACCACCGCCGGACACACCAACTACGAAGATTTTTTCAATGTCAACAGAACCACTGTTGATCGCATACTGAATCGCATCGTCGATATCCGAAACTGCTTTGTTGCTCAAACAGGCATCTTTGGTCCAGTTGGGACCTCGAAAATCAGGATGGATGTAGTTCCAGCCCTCGCCCTTTGTCATCCCCGCCAGGGGATCGTTTTGTGAATAGTCGCCAGACCACGTGTGGAGGCTCACCACCAGAGGCTTCAAAATTCTGGCTCGTGAAGCAACGAAGTAGGCAGGTTGCAGACTGCCATCGGCATTGGATCGAATTTGAACCCTCGAGAATCCATCCCATTTGTTGATGTTGGACATCAGGCGGGACTTCATCCACGGAAAGTAGTTGACTACCAACCCGCCGATGAAACACGCGGCAATGGCAATAGATAGAAAGAGCAGACGAGACTGTTTTCGTGTCATCGATTTCTGTTCTTTATGTTCCCGAACGATCAGCCTAAGCTGCCCGGGTCCTGCGGCTATGAGGCAGAGAGGCTTTGGAGGATTCTACTGCTGCTTCCGAAAAGGACCCGTGGGCTGGGCTGGCTGGAACCGGTCGGTTCCGTGAAAAGGCATCTCAAGAACAAACTTCACATGGCGATCTGCTGGCGTGCCCTTTCATACTGAGTTAGGCCGCACCCTGATCCAGCTTTGAAAGCTGGCGAGCGAGACGCGCCGATTCTCATTGATTCGCAGAAGCAGCTCTCCGCCCAGTTCGTAGAGCTGATCGATCAGGCGAGCGACGCCTTTCTTGAGCTCAGGATCGGTGGCTTCAAGGGCCTCCCCCACACTCCGGTCATACTGTTGGCGCAGGGCCTTCAGCTCGCGGAACTCTCCCCTGCACGCCAAACAATGCTTCGGAAGCGAGTCAATCCAGAATCCGTATTCTTCGTACCAGATGCGCTGTTCGGCCGCGCTGAACGTAAATTTGCTAGCGCAGCGGTCGCACGGGAAGACCGTGTCTCCGTACCAATAGCGCGGGCAGATAGAGCAATTCTGCCTTTCCACATTTGCGCGGACGGCGCTGCCGTAGTCGACGCGTAGGGATCGATAGAAGAAGTGGGCGGGCATCTCGCGGGAATCGTCACGCCCAAAATTGCCACTCATGCTTGCTCCTGTGACTTCCCGGTGCGGCTGAACGCAATAGGCATCATCCGCCCTGTGCGGCCGTTGGGTGCAGACGGCTGGATCGGCGGGATTACTCAATCCCCCGAACAGCCGATGAACGCGTACTCGTGAGGCTCTCCGTCACGATACACCACCAGGTAACACGCCTGCCATCGGCCCAATCGCTCGGCGACGTCCGGCCAGTGTCGCTCCACCTCGTCGTGGGTAGGCACGTCCGTCCCGAACGCCTGTCGCAGCGAATCCGCAGTCAGCGGCGCGGCGACGCCGAAGCCGGGTTGTTCGCTCACGCGCTCGATGTCCAGAATCGAGTGCGTGCCACTCTCACCAGCCCGTTCCAGCAGTTCCGTGATGGACCCGCGCCGCTTCGGCCGATGGCGGCCCCCCTTCGCCCCGCGCTTCGCGGTCGCTTGTCGCAGACCGCGAATTTGCGTCGCGAAGGTTCGAATCGCGGGGCTCAGGCCGCTCATGTCACCCGTCTCGACCGCCCGGTAGACCTGGAGTTCCTTCTCGACTTGACGCCGCTGCTTGGGCGAATCCGGGTTCTGGCCGAGCCGCCGCACGGTTGGGAGAAGAAGGTCGTCGATCGACTCGGCAGGCTGGACGTACTCGCCCCGCGCAAACACGTCGGCCCGAAGGGCCTGGAAGGCGGCTTCCGGAATGTGTTGATGCGGGGTATAGTACCGCCAGCTTGTAGCACCCACTCTGTTTCCTCCTCCCGAACGCACAGCATCAGTTGCCCGCTGCTTTTGGCGGCAGGGCGCATCCTTGTTAGACCGTGGCCGAAGCGTCGACGCCCGCCCAGAGGTTCGTCGTACTCAGCTCTTCGCGCCCGCTCGCTTTGAGGTATAGGAAGAGCTGGGTACGGTAAGCCGCGCAGCCACAGAGCACGAGGTTTACCAGAAAGGCCCCGCGTGTGGCCGTGTCGCCAAACATCTCGATCTCCGCACGCAAGTCGGTATCGGACACGTCGGCCAAGAGCATCGCGTACCTGTCTGTGTGCGCGGCAATCGCCGCGAGCGACTGATCCAAATCTCTCAATTCGCCGGTTCGTTCGGCTGCCGTCCAAACATCGGCGTCGAAGTGTCCAGCCTTGATGGCTTGTACGAGAGCTGGCCCCATCATTGTAAGGTATTTCACCAGCTCGATTGTGCTGCGTTGTTTCGGCGTTGGGCGGTACTCAAGCTTCGCGCGATCGATCTTGCTCGCGAGGTGCAGCAGAATGCGGACTTCGTTCTGCAGCGAAGCAAGGAGTTCGGACTTGTTAAGCACCATAGTCTAGTCGTCCTCCGTCGGGAATTGAGAGCAGACAGCATACCTCCTGCCGGTGACAGGTACGTGCGCAACATCGGACTACCACCTTGGCCCCGGGTGAGGCTGCCGGAAGTCCCGAACAACTCAATAAAGTGTTAACCCAGCCAGGCAATCAAGAACAACGGAGAAACGACACACCGCCGCGATTTTCAGCGGTCAGCGGTGGCGATTTCTTGAAAGCGGGTTTGGGCACGGCGGAAAAGGGCTTCAACGCGCTGGCGGTCTTCGGGCTTGGCATAGCGATTGCGGCGGCCCATCGAGTCGATGAGCCGGTCGATCCATTCGACGAAGAAGGCGGTGTCTTTCTTGCTGGCGATGGGTTTGCCAGCTACGGTGACGAAGACGGGACTGGAGTGCGCCCAGGCCGCGCCGTCGAAGACGTGCCGGCTCTCGGGACCGCGAGCCCGCAAGGCCACCCAGCCGGACCGCTCCATTGCAATGTCTGCGACCAATTGCTTGACCACGATGCCGCCGCCGTGTTTTGCGGGGCAAGGTTCACTGCGCACGGTGTTGCCGTCAACGATCAGCTCCAGAGTGCTGAGCGGGAAAGCGCTTTGCACCTCGGCCTCGACGCGCACTTTACCGGGTGAATTCAGCCGAACGGTGTCACCGATTCCCTGGCCGTTGACTCGCAATGCGAGCATGGGACCGTTGGTCACGAAACTGCGGCCCGCCTTCAGACCATCCAGCCAACTCTCCATCGTGAACTTCCCGTTCACCTTCACGTAAACCCGCTCGCCGCCCAAGGGAAGGGTCTCACGATCCAGCAGGGCGTCCGTCCCAACCGAAGCCGCCAGCCGCAGACCAGAATTCAACAAGCGATACCAAAGCTGAGCGGACAGGTCCTCGTCGCTGCCGTAGCACATGAGATCAATGGCGTGCACCTTGCCCAGGATCGCATCGATCGGCAACTCGCGGGCCGCGGCATTGTGCACCAGAGGGTCAACCGCAAAGGGATCGGGCTGGTGTGTGAAGATGGGATGTCCATAGGTGACGACGCCGCCCTGACGGATTGCCTCCTCGGCCTGTTCGAAGTTGGGTGGATAGTCGTTGGAAAGCGGCGTTTTGTCGAAGCCGGTGTATTGCGGTTCCACCAGCTTCTTGATGCCGAAGAACTGCATGTGGCCGTAGATCGAGCTGCGCATCTCTTCGCCGAAGACGAGCAGGTGCTGTTCGTCAGAAAGGGCATGTGGCTTGCCTGTGATGAGTTCAGCGTCGCGGATGTCGTCACCCAAATTGTTGGAGACGCAGAGGTTTGAGTAATTCAGGTCTTCGGCGCGTGCAGCCAGAAGGGCGTCGGCGATCTCGACTTTGATGGGGCCGCCGGTGTGCAGATGGATGTGCGAATCACCAGAATACCAGCCTTGCTCAGCCAGGTGGACCCAGCGGACGAGTCGGACTGCGATTTCAGCGTTCCTTTGCAGGTCGACGTCGATGCGCCCAGGAAGGTATTCGATACCCCGCCAGAACTCCAGGCGGGCTGGGCCCGGCGGCAGCGTTACGACGAACTTACCGTCTGTGTAGAAATACGGAGTCGCTCCTTCGGGCTGACGCAGGATGCTCCCCGCCGGCGCATACGGCTTGCCGTCGCTGCCGACGACGCTTACCCGCGCCGCGATCGGTTGCCCGTCCAGCACGCGCACCGTCAACTTCTTCGACTCCGCAGCGTGAGCGAACGCGGCCCAAGCCACAGCCCAAGCGATGGAACAGACGGCCAAAGCTCTTTTCAACGCGCACCTCCTCAGTTGCGGATCGGCTCAGATGCCCGCGTACCACGACCACCCATTCTGTATGCTCCCCTTGTCACCGCCGTCGTCGAACTTGTCCCCGACGACGATCCGCTGGAGATACTTCATACTCTTGTAGCCCAATTGAGTTTCCACCCTCAACCGCACCGGCGCCCCATGAGGAACCGGCAGGTCCCGTCCGTTCATGCCATAGGCAAGAAGGGTCTGCGGGTGCAGCGCGTCGAACAGGTCGATGCTGTCGACCCAGTCATCATAGGAGTAGTAGCTAATGAAACGGGCTGTAGGGAGCATGCCCGCTGCATCCAGGACCCGGCTCAGCGGTACACCCGTCCATTCGCCGATGGCGGACCAGCCTTCTTCGCACGTATGCCGGGTGATCTGCGTGCGCGAGGGAAACCGCTTGAGCTCGGCGAGTGAGTAAGATCCGGGGCGGGTGACCAGGCCTTCGATCGACAGACGCCAATCGGCAAATGCGCCACTCTGCAAGCGACGGTAGGTTTCGTTGGGTTTGGGCTTCTTGTTGGGGTCACCCGGATTGGTCGTGCCGATGGCGGGAAACGAAGTGATGTCCTTGTGGCTGTATTCCCTCGCCAGCGACTGTCCCGGTAACAGAGCACGATGGGCGGCATACGTCAGGGTATCGCCCATACGCAGAATGTTGCCGTAAGTGGGCGGCAGCTTTTTCGAACAACCGGGCAGAAGCAGTCCGCCCATGGAGGCCAGTCCGGTGATCATCGCTTTGCGGCGAGTAAGCAGTTGGTTGTTTTTCATGTTATTTTCCCGAAGGTCATGGCGCGCATCTGGCGTCTGAAGCCTGACTTAATGATCATTACGACATGCACGAGCAGAAAGAGCACGAGGACGAGGGAGGCAAAGAAGTGGATGGTGCGGGCGGACTGAAATCCGCCGAAGATGCGTGACAGGAACGGATACGCGGCGGTAATCGTGGGTGACATCGCCAGGCCGGTCGCCACAGCCAGCGGTAGCGCGAGGAAGACAACCCCGCTATAGGCGCATTTTTGCAGGAGGCCGTAGTGAGGCCCGCCGGTCGCGGACCGGATTCGCAGGCGGAGATGACTTTTCAGATCCTGCCCGATCAGACGCGGAGTAAGTTCACCGGGCCGGGGCACGAGGTGACGGCGGAAATGGCCGGTGAAGAGCCCGGCCAGCAGGTAGACGGCGCCGGGCACAACGAGGAACCACGCCGCCAGAAAGTGCAGGCTCCGCCCCCAGCCGTTCTGATTAAAAATCTGGTAGGTGCGATTTGCGCTGATGGGAGACGCGGGATCCTGGAAGAAGGGAACGGCCTTTTCCCATCCGCTGTGCTGGTGGTTTCGACTGATGGGTAGTTCAAATAGCGCCGGTGTCAGATTGTTGCCGGCCTCGCCCCAGTAGAGTCGTGGGTGGGCCATCAAAATCACGAAGCCGCTGAAAGCCAGCGTCAAGAAGCTCACGCTCACGATCCAGTGAGAGATCCTGACCCAGCGCGTATGCCCGGTGGTGTTCGTCTGCACAGGTGTTTGTGGTAGTTCGGTCATGGGTTTCGAGCCGCCTAACACCTCTCGGCTTCAGCCCGTGGTTGGGCGACGTTCTCTAACTTAAGGCCAGATCAGCCCAAGCCTCCAAACGTCTCCGGTGTCATGGACAACACACGGAGCTTTTCTCTCTCTTTGGTCGTTGAATCTCGCGCTACATAGGGGAAAGTGGTGACCAATAGTCGTTTCGTCTTCTCGAACGCTTCTTTGCTGAAGACTACTTTCTGTGTCACCTGATTGAGCGTCGCCATCACGACGTGAAGATAGAAAAGTGGAATCAGAAGGTCCTCAATGCTTTGCCACCTGTCAGTGACTTCATCACCATGCTTGTCTTTGTATCTCTGCCGCAGTACTTCGTCACAGTGTCCCTTGCAACACCAATAAAGATCGACGGTCTCGATCTGATTATCCGCAATCCGGTCCCATATCGAAATTATGCCGTTCTTTGCAACCACCAAGTCTGCTCCGCAGCATTCGCAATACAGACTGTCCTTATCCGGAAACACATCTGCTGAGGATGGACTCTCGCGTTTCCAATCGCGAAAAGAAATAGGGAAATAGCGTTCTGCTATGTTCAATCCTCTGAGTGAATGAAGAAGGTGCTTCTCGATCTTCTCTCGGTCGAAATACTGTACCTCCAGAGAGGATGAACGTAGCCCTTCAATCTTCGAGCTCAATGCCGAAGACGGCAACGTTGAGTAAAAACCCAAGAAGCCTTGACAATCGTTTGCCTTCACCCGATCGGTGATGTCCTTCTCGTCATCGACATGCACAGCGGCTCCAGAATGCGCCTTGTGTTTGCAGCTCACGAGCCACCTCACAGATGTTTCGCCGCCGACGCCCTTTCTGATTTCGAGCGCCACCAAATCTCTTCCTTGATCCGGACCTCTGTCAGGACCGCTCACAATTTGATATCCCATGCAATCCAGGAAATCTCGTGCGAACAGCTCAAACGTATCTTGCTTGCCGCCCGGCTTATGTGCTGCAGCGATTTCTGTAAACTCCAATACTGGCATACTGTTCTCGCTAGGTTAGCGAGAGCCGAACGACTCCCGGCTAAGCTGCCCGGCCTCCCACTGCTGTTGAGCCGGAGACGACGTTGGAACGTCTTACTGTTTCTTCCAAAAAGAACGCAAAGGCCGGGGCAGCTTGAGCCGAGGGTTAGCAGTGCTGAATCATCGTTGCGGCCGAGCCTCATCCTGCTCCACGCTAATCTGGAATCTCGGCCTCGACAAGTTTCGCCAGAAGAGTGAGCGATTCCTGCCAGCCGAGATAGCATGCCTCGGGAGGAATGACATCGGGCACTCCTTCTTGCACGATGCTCAACTCAGTCCCGACAGATACCTTCTTCAAGGTTACTGTCACATGAAGTTCCCCTGGCAGGTTCGGATCATCGAATTTGTCCGTGTGGCGAATGCGTTCGTGCGGAACCAGTTCAAGATACGTTCCGCCGAAGGAGTGGCTACTTCCTGTGGAGAAATTCGTGAACGACATCTTGTAAGTGCCGCCCACCTTGGCATCCAAGTGGTGAACCTTGCCAGTGAATCCGTTTGGCGGAAGCCATTTGGCCATTGCATCGGCGTCTAGGAACGCCCGATAGATTCTCTCAGGCGTCGCTCGGAGCACGCGGTGAAGCCGGATGGTGTTTGTTGACATGATCTCTTTTCCTCTCTATGAGTGGTGTTGTAATGCAATGCAACGCTCTGCAATGTCCGATGGCGGTCCAATGATTCCGGCTAAGCAGCCCTTCATCCACTGCCGGGTAGAGGCGAAGGTGGCTTTGGAAGAGGGTCAACTTGAGTCGAATGTTAGACCTTCAGTCGCCCCAACGCTGAGCTCATGCGGACTGCCTGGCTGAAATGATATTCGGACGCTGCCCGCTTCGATCTCGCCGGCGAGACCGTAACACGGTTCTAGCCTAATGCGGTATCCGGAAGCCGTTTTCTCCACATCGAGTCCGGCAATGACGTTCTGGGGATTGAAGCCTGTCAATGCAAGACCGGTAATCTCCTCGAACCAGAACGTAACCACGACGTGGTGATCGGTCACGTAGTAACCATCCGGATCCACTTCGTTCGTTATCTGCCAAGCGTGAATCCGAATTCGCGATCTGCCTGCCCACTGGAGATGCAGGTCAATAATCTCAGCATCGTGAAAACTTGGCCATCCACCGAACCATTCGGCCAGGTCTTCGGCTCCAGGAATAGCGGAGGGAAAAGCCTCAAGCATAGCTGAAAGTTGCCTTGTAACGATAGCATCAGCCGCCCACGCAGCGCGTCGGCTGCATGCACTTCGAGCTGCGACTAATCCGTGATCCGAACCTCCGAGAATTTCGTCACCGCGTCATCATGCCCTCGAAGCCGCACAGTATCTACAAGCAAACCATCGACGTCCGCCAGGCCAAGTCGCTGGCTGACCATGCGCTGGATGTTGTCAACCAGCGTGAACGTGCCAGGGCCCGAAACAATCAACGGGATCGTAATCTCCGTGGGCTCATCGCGACCCAGAAGCGTACCGGATGAGTAGCCAACCCAGACGGCGAACTCACGACCGCCCCTTCGGACACCCATGTGCAGGTACGCGGTAGCTGCCGAATGTGCACTCTCTAGGTTGAACCCAAGGACAAAAAGAGAAGTGGGCGACACGTGCCGGACAATATGCAACTCCGCATATTTGAAAGAAGGCAGAACGATGCTATCTTCACCCTTGTTCCCAAGGTTTTCCCTCTCAAATCTCCAGCCTTGATTCACGATGAGATTGTCTCTCGTGGACGGAACGAGAAGATGACCGCCGAGGTTCGCCACAAACTGCTCGTCGCACCGTGCAAGCTCCGCTCGAAGCAATTTGCGAAAGTCGTCTCCTTCTTTCTCATGATCGAAGTTTTTGATGACAACGCCTTTCAAATCCGAGGCCAGCAAATCGAGCTCATGGAACGGAGGCCCCCATCTACGATGGCGAAGCACTACAAAGGGCCGATTGAAGCCATACAGAAGGCCCAGTTCAAAGAGAACGTTGAGGCGCAAGCCATCGAGAATCACAATGGTTAATGCGGCATTCGCAATCTGCCGCGCAATTTCATCGAGCAAGAAGGAGCCGCCAGCTATGTCCTGCTCGGTATCGATCAAGTAGTAGCGCTTATCACCCCAGCGTGGGCTCGAGAAGGACGCCACCTCTTCCTTGATGATCTCGAGGACAGCCGCCAAGTGGCTCTCGCGAAATGAGCGGACGACGAAAACCCCAAGAAAGGCGGGACCTTCGGGTTCAGAGGATTGAGGGTCGACGCTCGGCTCAACACCTGCAGGTTGAGGTGGCTGCTTGTCCATAGTCATCTTGCGCCCTCCTTCATGAGCGCTAACGCTCCCACTTCAGCCGCCGCGCTTGGGCAAGGTCGATCAGGTCCTGTTCCAATGTGAGGCCTTCGGGCCAGCTGCCACCGGGCCAGATAGTCTTCAGGTGGTCGATGCTTGTCATCACGGCATCATAGTCCTTTACGACGTCATTGACGGTAAGCATCCGCAAACGAAACTCTTTGGTTTCTAGTTTTGCGGAGACCTCGAAGTTAGTGGGAGCGAAGGGGCTTGTTGACTCGGCCATGGCGTCAGTGGTCATGAAAAACACGTCAGCCATGCAAGTGTTCGTATGAAGGTGGATCGAATAAATGGATGCACTGGGACTCCTGTGAGTTCTCTGAGATCTAACGCCTCACGGCTAAGCTGCCCGGCCTCCCGCTGTGGGGCCGGAGAGAACTTTGGAGAATCTCGCTGCCGTTTCCAAAAAGAACGCGTAAGCCGGGTCAGCTTCAGCCGCTGGGTTGGGCCGTCCTACCGGTGCTTCAGGAATTCTTCGACTGTGAGGCCAATATCTTTGGCGATTTGCCGTAACAGAATCGGGGAGATGTCACTGCCTGGATGGAATGGAGCAGTTGTGAATCTACCATCAGGATGTTTGTACTGCTTGTGAGACCCGCGTTGCCGTACTTCGACGAAGCCGAGAGCTGTCAGAACAGCAGCAACTTCACGTGGTTTAAGGATGGGATATTTCCCCATCGTCAGCCCACGATGACGGTCTGCGTGCCTACAAATTCCGCTTCCAAACCAGGTTCCCCTTCTTCGAGCAACATCCCAATCACTTCTCGAAGGTTGGTATTCAATTCGTCCAAGCTCTCCGCTTGAGTGTGGGCTCCGGGAAAACCCGGCACATACCCCACGTACATTCCTGTGTCAGGACAACGCTCGACCACAGCCGTGTACGTCTTCATAATCTCACTCCTAAAGGTTATCTCTATACCAGTCATAAATGCTGTAGGGACCGTTGTAGATTCCACCGGCACGAGTACCTTGGCAAGTAATAGTTTCTTTCCAACAGTCTGGATGTATTGTAACTCGTCCACTTCTGGGGAACCCCAGGATAATTCCCATTCCTGGCTTCGATTCGGTACTTGGTCCCTCGCGTGGATACGGTCCGACCTGGTCCCTTGCTCTCAAGCAACTTATAGACTTGGCTGAAGGTCGGCACTTTTCTCTGCTGGTTCAGACCAACGACGTTTCGTGCTGTAGGCTCGATTGCCTGCAGCCTAAACGCCTAAACGTTCACCCACCGAGTCCATAGAAAATATTGCAATGCAAACACTTGCGATCAACCTCGGTGGGCGGGATTAGGCTGCGCCCTTAGCAACATGGGTGTGCAAGCGACTACAGCTTCTCCGCTGAGCTGAGGACTCCTCGGCATACCGAGTGCAAGAAGTGAGTATATATCATCGTTGTTCGAACATCTCGGTGGCCGAAGTTTCTTGCACCGTCCGGATATCGTGGCCATGGCTCAAGTAGATGCGCCGCAAAAGAGTGCCGCAGCTCTCACGGCCTTCTGGATGACTGATTCGTCCAAGTGGTGACGCCGCCGTTCCCCGGATCGCGGGTCCACGTCGATCTCAGCAGCTGGAACGATACAGCAACGCGACCAGTTTCGGGGTGCCAGACATCCGTTCGAGCATCACTTGACCATCGATCAACTGCGACTCAGGTCGAGCCGCTGGTTCAGCCTCGATGGTTGTCCTTGGTTGTGAACGGGAAAAGCTGCTAGAATCCCCGTTCTTTTCGCGCCCGCTTGGGGAGTTTTGTGCAGCGCCCAAGCCAGGTCTTACGTAACGCCAAATCAGCCCCATGAAAAGCATTGAGCAGCATCGCAGCGACATTGTCGAGATTGGCCGGCGTGTGTACCGGCTGGGTTATGTCGCGGCCTACGACGGCAACATCAGCATTCGGTTGGAAGACGGCAATATTCTGTGCACTCCGACCGCGATCAGCAAAGGTTACATGACTGAAGGCGACCTGGTGATTGTGGATGCCGAC
>Ga0187893_10013318_pt1 | contig 11474 bp, 9 predicted proteins | sample MA1701074metaG_FD_139574 | JGI IMG/M metagenome (GOLD analysis project Ga0187893, IMG submission 139574) | White microbial mat communities from a basaltic lava cave in the Kipuka Kanohina Cave System on the Island of Hawaii, USA - MA170107-4 metaG ...
AAGCATGGCACCGCCCGGCAGCATGTGGACGGCAGCTCCGGTCACACCCAATGCCATTGACCCTGCCCCTGAACCGGCTGCTCCTCCAACCAGTGCATTGACCACCTTGTTGGTCGAGAACACAACGCCTACCGACATGATGGGACCAATCACTTGGGCCAGAACCTGCGGTCCAGAAGGCAGGCCAAACAGGTTGGTGGAAGCGGTGGCCCCTGCGATGGCGCCTGCCACGGACAAAGCAGCGCCGTACAGCGGAATCAGCAACGTGTAGGAGAGGACTGCCGCCAGCCACTTCTGCGCATGGCCGCGGAAGTCCCGATCAAAGGCAAGCGCAAAGAAGACCGGGCCAAGCACCAGATTCATAGCCAGAATTGTCAGCGAGCCGGCAATGTTCACCAGCACCAATGCCCAGCAGAGGAACACTACCAGCATTCCGAAGATGGAAAGTAAACTCCCCAAAGTGAAGTTGTAGAGGGCTCCGAGAATGGCGCTGGTAAGTCCTTGAGCGTTCTGGGCTGCGTCATCCGATGCTGACAGAGTTCCCAAGGACCCGGCCATGGCATCGAGCAGACTGTCGAGGTCAGGATAGAAATTGACGGCCAACAATCGGATTCCGGCAAAGAGATTGCCGGATAGCTGAGGCCAAATCGAAAACATGCCGGCGACGAAAAGGTACTTCACCAGAATTTTGGGTAGCTCTGACCTACTCCCCATAGCTACCTGGAGCCCCTCCTGAAGAAAAACCTTGAAGAGCAGCAGACTCCATAGGAGCGCGCCGATCGCTGTGTAGACAACCACGAAATCCGTGTTCGTTCCGTTACCTCGAAGAGCGAGCCAGACAAGGTCTAGCAGTTTGGAGAGGCCGATCATTGGGCGGCTCCTCCAGTGACTTTCCGAACGAAGAACGAAACGGGCTTTTCATCCAGCGGCAACCGACCCGTGATCTTGATTTCCTCTCCCGGATTCAGGGGTGCAAAAACGAAGTAGGAACTGCCGAAGCCCCACTGCTCATTGACTTGCTTCTTGAGATGGGGATAGCGCTCAACCATCTGACTCCCGGCAAGCATCTGCATGGAGAATGGCCTGCCTGTCTGGGAAGGGTCGCCAATGCGGTAAAGCTCAGCCTTCGGTTCTGAAAAATACGATGGGCCGACAACGATGATCTGATTACTCTCGCGGTGGACATGGCGCGCCAGCGTGCGAAATCCATTGGGCATTTCTGTCAAGACTTCGTAGCCATTCCAGCGTCCGTCCAAGAGAAAGTTCATGCGGGGACAGCCATTCCCAGAATTTCTTCTGCTGAAGGTGACGAGCTTGCCGCCAGCGCGAAGGCTGAGGGTCTTGCCAGCAGGAATATGGAGAAAGCACACACCACCCCACGGCCGGCTGGGGAGGAAATTGCCCGGATTAAGTCTGGGCGTCATTTCTGCCCTTCCAGTCTTCGAATCCACCAAACGGATGTCGTCCACAATCGGGTTTTCTGTCCAGGCAGGATCGGCAAAGACCAGAAACCGGCCGTTGACATACTGGTAAGCACTGCGGTCGTGTCCATCGACGATGACTTGGTAGCAAGGTTCATCAATGGCTACGACTGGACTCGTGAACAAGAAGACTACGAGGAGCAATCGGATCATGGCGTCTCCTTCTCTTTACTGGGACCGGGTGAGCTCCGAGAGCTGGTTGATGCTTTGGATGCTGCCCTTCTGGGCATCGATCTCCAGCTGTTTCATCTTCATGATGAGATTGCGGGCTTCCTTCTGGTCGGTGAGCAATCGCTGTTGGACGACTTTCTGCTCGGCCTGGATCGTGGCAATCTCGATCAGAATCGAATTCATCAGGGCAATCTGCTGGCTGAGGGCTATCTCGTTACCAGGCGTGTCTTCGCCCAGGACCAGCCCGGCATTGCGGCCCTTGAATCGCTCCAGTGCGTGCGCATGGTTGGCATCCTGGGTCTGCAACTCCATCAAATGAGCCTCTTCGAGCTTGAGTTGCGTGATCAAGCCCTCAGAGAGGGCAATCAGTTGATCGGCGTAGGCTTTGAACTCGGGGGATCGTTCATAAAGGGGATTGATCTTGAGTGACAGGACCTGGGCGTCATAGGCCGCCTGGTCAAAAGTCTTCCAAATGGTGATGACGTGATCCTTCAGTCGCGCCCACTCAGACGGCATGAAATCCTGCCAATCGTTTGAGGACAGCCGGCGATAAATGCGCTGGAAGTTGACGAAGTACTTGTTGAACTGGACATGGTACTCGTCGAACTCTTTCCTGTAGTCGTCGATCTTCTGAATCTGCTCAGCCACCTGCGTCATCATGGCCAGGCGCTGCACCTTGGCCACGAGGTCCGTAAAGACGAAGGCCTGAGCCTGGCCAGCGAGGCAAAAAACGAACAGTGCCGTTGTCAGACTTCCTATCGCTGTCAATCGCTTCATGGATTGTCTCCTTTCACGGGTCAGTTTCAGATGTTTCTCCACCGCCCGGTCTCCGCAGTGGTTCCGCGCACCGCTTGCTCTCATGGTGGGGCCACTCGCGCGCGCGCCACAGCCTGACGTGTGGAACGTCGCCCCGGTTGGTGTTTCCGCATCGCGCTCCAGCTTGGCAACTTCTTCCAGGTAAGGCTCAAGAATAGCCAGTCGCTCCTCGGTGCTGTGGCAATGGCCGGTCAGTCGGACCAGATCCTCGACAGCATTCCTCACATTCCCGTGGTGAAGCCGCTTAATGAGCCGCTTCACGGTCCGCTCCCGGGCGGCCGTCGTCGCCAGCCAGTAAGTGTAGGGATCCGCAAGCGGCCGGAGGATGCGCCGCAGACCTCCAGCGGACCAATAGAGCACCTCGAAGCGAGAAGGATCGAGCCGTTTGTACTGCTGGATGTGGTAATCGGTGAGCTGCAGCTTGCGGAAGGAGGTCTCGACATCCTTCTGGCCGGCAAAGAAGAACGCCTGCTTGAGATTGGTGATGATCGCCTTCGACCAGGGCTGGGACGGATCGTCCAGATCTGCTAGCGACTGCGTGATCAGGTCGAGCATGATGTTCCAATGCCGGCCCGTTCTGACCATCAGGGAAATCCAGTGCGAGAAGGCCGGATCGGTAATGTAACGGTGGGCTTCGTCCAGAACGAATCGTTTCTCGACGTTGCGCAGGCTCTCGTCCGCAATGTCGCCATACACCTTGGAGAAGATCACATAGACGATGGCCGTCATCAGCTCGGGCTCACCTTCGAGATCCCGCAAGTCGAAATAGCAGAACCGCGCACTCCGGAGCGTGTCCCGGCCGGTGTTGAACATCAGGCCGCGTCGCCCTGTGGTCCAAAGTTGAAATGCACTGGACAGTTCTCGCTGCTTGAGCTCCATCTCGAGAATGTTGGAAAGAAGCGTAATCGGTGGAATTGCTGCGCCATGGGTGCCGTTGCGAAGCAGGATTTTGTAAGCATTGAAGAACTCCGCCAGCCCGTGCCGCAAAGAGACTTCATTGGCTGGAGTCATCAGCTGCCGTCCCGCCATTAGCTTCATTAGTCCGATACAGAATTCGAACTGTTCGTCAGAAACTGGCGCGAGTGGATCGTCCAACTGGAAGGGATTAAACTGGAAACTCGTCTCCAGACGGGATACCCGCATGATGGACGTTTGGTCCGGCATCTCCTCGCGGAGGAGCTCGAAAAGATCTCCATAAGAATTCGACAGGTCTACCACCCAAACCATCGGGTTGACGATCAGGTGCGAGAGCAAGTCTTTGATGACAAAGAAGCTCTTCCCTCCAACAGTTGGCCCGCAGATAGCCCGGTGATGAGCCTTCTCACGACTCGTGAACGGGTTGTAGGCAAAAACGCCATGCAACCGGTCCTGCAGGTAGTCCACGGGATCGGTGTCACCCTGGGACAAAACGTAAGCGCTTAGTAGATCCCCGGCGTTGGCAGTCGCAAGCAACGCTCGCCGCAGATACAGCCGGTCGTGGCCGGGAAACAGGGAAAAGACGGCACACTTCAGGTTGCGTTTTTCGCCGATGCCGAAGGAACCAATCTCCTTCAGGAGGGCAATCACGTGGGCTCGACGGACTCGCAACGTCTCCCGGTCTCTGGCTCGAACCAGGACCGAGAAATGCCACCAGACCGGCAATTCCTTTTCGTTTTCGATCCGATTCCGAAACTCTCGAACCTCCTCGACATACTTCAGGTTCTTCGGATCGACGGTCGAAAGGGCGAGGGCGATCGGGGTATGGAAGTCCTGGTCCTTGTAAAGTTGTTGCTTGTTCGCAAAACCAATCGACTGCCGCAGGACCAGCGGGAAATCGAGTTCGTAAAAGCGCCGGAGATACATGGCGAGGGACGTGGGAGGTGGGTACTTCATGCCGACGAGGGAACAGTATTCGGTACCATTCACCACAACGTACTCTTCGCTGGGACGGAACAGATACTGGCTATGGGCTAATTGGGCATTGAGGGAGAGATCCTGACGGTAGGCTGACGCCTTTGCGAAGTTGATCAGCTCATACAAGGATTGGAAGGACTTGACGTGGTCCAGCGCGGCAAAGCCAAACCGGCCGAGCGCGCTCTGCATTGCCAGAAAGCCCTGTTCGAGCTTGCGGATACCGGCCCGGAGTTGATCCTGGTAGAACTGGAACAACTTGCCTTCCTGGACCAACAGGTTCCAGCCGGCCTCCTTCCTTCTGGGGTTGAAGTATCGCAGTCCACAGAGAATTCGGTTGCCAAAGCTGTGGCTGATCATCCCGTCCCAGAAAGCCTGCTTCTCGCTCTGAACAAACTGGACTAGGGGATGTGCCCCAGGAATTCTTTTAAGCCGAATGGGGTCAGGTGTGTCGCGAATGAGGAGATTTGAGAGCATGAAACCGGCGCCCTCGTCCGGCAATTGCTCTAGGGCTGTGCGCGCATAGTGGCTAAACTGCTCCTTCTCGTCTTCCGACAGCCCCTCGTAGTCGAGTCCTGCCAACTCGAACAAGATCAGGACGGAGCCGTCTTTCAAGAGAATGATGGGCAGTTCATGCTGGAGGAAGTCGACGTAGAGCAGCACGTTTTCCAGCTTCTGCTCGAATCGATTCAGGTCGCGTGCCAGATCTCGAAACCGCATCGGAGGCCTCGTGGTGCAGGAAACGGACACGCTGGAGTGAGAGTGACTGCGAATTCAAGTCAGTCTTGAGGAAGGAAGCCGAGTCCCTTTCCAGCGGGTCCGTGTTGTCGATCCAAAAGCAAATCAGGTAGAGCAGCAGGGTGGCGATGATGCCAATCACAATCATGGCCACCTTCACGACCGCCGTTGCTCCAGAGGTCAGAAAGAACGCCAGGGTGGTGATGAGCAATCCGCCTCCCAAGGTCGCGAAGAGCTTCAGGTAAGTCACTCCCCAGATCCGGGGGATGTGCTGGATGTTTCGAAAGATCAGGGTCTCTTTCATGTAATGAAAGTATTGGCCAGGAACCCCAGCACAATGCCGACGATGGCGAAGATCAACGCCGTCATCGAATCGGAGTCTCCCTGGCTCAGTTTGTAGGCGGTTCGCCCCAGGCCAACCAATCCGACCACACCTGAGACCAGAGTTCCGGAGGCGATCGCGATGGTACGAATGTCGGTGATGGCCCCTTGAAACGTGGGCGCCACCGTTATCTGGGCTTGGAGGACTAGTGGATTGGCGGCTGCAATGCCAGCAGCCAATACCGTAGCTGTCTTTTCCGCGAGCTTGATGCGTGGCATTGGTTGGCTCTCCTTTTGCGCGTCGTTGGCGGGTGTTACCTGGGCTTTATTCCTGGCTTTCCTTGCGCTTCCTGTAGAACCACACGCCAAGGGCGATGGCTGCCAAGGTAAGCAGCGCATAGAACCCGTACATAATTTGTTGGAAGGTCTCCATGGGTCTCTCCTTCACAGGCAGATTCAGGAAGGACTCCCGGGGCAGGCTCGGGAGGTTTGTGGCCACTGCGGTGGCACAGCTCCGTCATCCAGCCCCGGAAGTACGGCACAACCAGGACTCTTTCGATTGACCACAGTAGGGCCTGTCCATCTTTATGCCGTCATCTATAGGAGTATTGAAGGCCGGAAATTGTGAACACATGACGCGAAAAAGAAGAAGAATTCACAGCATGTCCAACCGGGAATTCCTCTTTATGCTGGGGGTAAGGTGCTGTATCTTTTCAGCTCGTCGGGTCACCAATATGGAACACAGCGAGCTATTGGCGGGTTGGATTTCCTACTTGGATTCCACGGGTCCGAAGATTGATCCGTTGGTTGTCGAGGCGGCGTACGCGCTGTTACCTGCGGCAGTCTCGTACTCGCAAGGCAACCCCACGGAGGCTGTGGAGACTTTGGCGAGAAGCGCGTTTGAGGTTTCAAAATTTGTTTTTAGGAATGGGCTGCCTGCGGTGGATAAGAACGGACAGCAGATCCGAGACATGAAGGACTACTTGTACCGCGGGTATATGAAGAAAGCGAACCATCGCGTCAAAAAAAGAAGCAAGAGCGATGCAGCTTTGGTGAGTCTTGAGGTTACCAGAGAAGTATCCGATGGTGGTTCTTCGAAACGAGTGATGGAGAATGACGTCCTGTTTGAGAGGCTCTATGGCCAGATGGACCCGAAGCTGCAAGTGATCTTCTACTGGCGGGAGATCGAGGGGTGGCACTGGAAGCAGGTAGGCAAGGCAATCGGCATGAAACCTCATGCCGCCAAGGTTTACTACCTTCGGGGCCTGCAGAGGTTGGCGAGATTGGTCTACGAAGGAAGCAATGTCGTCCCGATCGACCAGACCAGGAACCAGGGCAAGGCAGGCAGCGAGATGTAGCGTATGTTCGCAAAGGCCAATCGAGAAGCTCCATATCTATCAAAGAAGGATCGCAAGGTGCTCGCGGAGACGGCGAAGCGCGTCTTCCTTTCGCAGAATCCCAACCCAGAGCGGAAGGGTTGCCCGGATCCCAGCGTTTTGAGAAATCTCGCGTTCCGTAAGCCTCCGAAAAACGCAATCGAAGTCACTCTCCACTTGAGCCACTGCTCTGACTGCTTTAGAGACGCCATGGGCTACAGCCAGGAGTTCAAGGAGTTGAGGCGACGATTCTGGGTTGGAATCGGAACAGCCGCGGCCCTAGCGTTGGTTGTGGGCGCACTGTATTTCGGGATCAAGGGGTTCAACCTTACTCGTCCACCGGAGAGAATTGCCAAGACTCCGTCAGTCGCGCCGAATCCCGTTCAGCCAGCTCCGGTGGCACCTTCCACAACAGAGGTAGCGAAAGCCGAAACACCTCTGCCAATCGTGGACTTCCGTTTACCTTTGGTGACACGCGGCCCTGAGACCGGCGCCCCTGCTCCGAAGACACTCACGCTAAGCCGCGAACGGCTACTTCTCAGAATTCATCTGTCGTTTGGAAGCGAGGCAGGAAAATACGAAGTGCGATTCCATCGCGTGCCCGACAACAAGCAGATGCTACGGTACGAACGAACGGCCGATAAAAGCAGTGCCTACACTCTCAAAATCGACGATGACTTCAGCAAACTCCCCGCAGGTTCATACATCCTCGCGGTCTTCGCCCCCCACACTAGAGGGGAGCCCGAGGGTTTTCCTGTAAGAGTTATCGAACGCAAATAGAACGATTGACTGGATCAAATCTTGGGGTGAACTGGAGTCAATCAGCCGGTGGTTTTAGGTGCCCGCGAGAGAAATGCGATCGTTGTCCGAACAACGCCAGGATGATCCAAGATTGAGTCGTGACCGTTATCTGAAGTGCTGATCAGCTCCGCGCACTGCCACGCCTTCACCAAGTCCTCGGCTCGGGAATGGAAAAGTACCTGGTCCTCCTTGTCGTGAAGGATCAACAAAGGTGGCGTCTGAATCTGACGCGCAATTCGCATGGCGTCAATCTTGTCGATCGAATCGAAAATTGCTTCGAAGCGGCCGGATCATTCCCTGGGCAACTTTGTCAGGATATGGAGAGCTGCAGAAAATGCACGAAGGCGCCGCCAATGTCCGTGAGTGGAGAGACGAAAACGAGGGTTTCGGGTTTCGATCCGGATTCAAGGGCCAGCAGGCTGCCATTCTGCGTTTCGCTACAAACTTCCAAGAGAAACGGAACTTACTTCTTGCTTTTCGGAGTCTCCACGTCTCTGAAAATCTGCCGTTCGGGTTGTTCGTTTCGCCCAGTGGAGAAATGCACAGCCGAATTGGCTTCTCCAAAGCTCAGGAATCCTGCCCAGTGGAAGACGGGCGCTGTCCTCCCGAATTGCTTTAAGACATCCAGTTTTGCCAGCCTGAGGGCTTCTGGCTTTTCTCTGCCCGCCACCAAATGCTCGTAGAAGGCCGTCATCAACACCTTCGTGGCCAGGTCACCTGTCTCCCAGAGACTGGCAACGACAGTAAGCGCTCCCGCATAGAAGAACGCCCGTACCAGGTTGACCATGCCTTCCTGTCCTTGCAATCGACCTATGCCAGTGTCGCAGGCGGAAAGGACCACCAGATCGGCGTTGAGCTTCAGATAGCGGATGTCACGTTCTTGCAATAGGCCATCCACGTCAGAATTCGAATCGCGCCATAGAACCAGTGAGGACCGGTCGGGAAAGGTGGTGTCTGAAAGGGCGTGAACGGCAAAATGCAGAATTTTGAAACGGGAGACGTCCTGGGACAGAAATGCAGCCTTACTTGCTTGGGCTCCAGTCAGTTTGGCGGTCTGGTTCCCGGCGATCCTGGCCACCGCTTCAATCTCTTCTGCAGAACCAGGCAGAAATGGTAGCCGGTTGAGATCCGTTTCGGACAACCCACGTGTCGGAAGCAAGCTTGAAGTCTGCTTCGGCAGGATGCCTGAGCCCTGACCGTAAGGAACTCCCCCAATGCCGAGCAAGGGCAAATCCGCCTGTCCCGTTTTCTGACCGGTGTTCAGCAGGTGATAAACCGTGGCCGACGGCGCCACCGAGACTGTATGGGTTTCGAGTAGGTACCTGCCCTTCGCATCGATCAGCGAGTCAAAGGGCAACAGGTGAAGTTTGCCGTCTGGTACAACCGAGAGCCGTTTTGTTTGAGTCCGACCGCCCAGAGCGGGACGGAGGAGAAGGGAGTCAAGTTGCCTTGCTTTGTCGGCACATGGCTTCAAGACTCGGACGTCTGACAGGTAGCCATCCACCAAAGCCTCGATCTTTCTGCGACCGGCCATGGGCAGGATGTCGAAGCTCGTCTTGCTAATAACAATGCAATACGAAACCGGCTCGCTGAGGACGTATTCGAGCAGGACTTCGTCGGAACGGAGCACTTCGCGCAATTCTTCCAGCGTGACCGGCCGGTTGTGAATCGTCAGCTCTTGGAAACGGGTGCGTGGCTCTGGAATGGAGTTCAGTTCCTCTTTACGTCGCCAGAGCTGGTCGAGCAGTACGTTACGCTCGCTCTTGTTGTTCAGATTCGTGAACTGCAGACTCGTCTGAATCTGGCTGATCTGTTTCTCAAGTGCCCGGGTCCTATCATCCGGATTCGGTGGTTTGAGCGAGTGACTGCGAATGATGTCAGCGGCGGCTCTTCCCCTGGCTCGCTCCAGGATCTCGAAGGCTCTCGGCTTGTCTTTCAGGTACTCGACAGCCAAAATGAAGTGGCCGACGTAAATGGCGCTCATTGTGCCAATGAGCGAGGTCTTGGAGAACGTGCTGGGGACATTGGTCAGCATCGCTTCTGTCGCGTCCGCGGCTTGTTCGAGCAGCTCATCGGCCTCTCGGAATCGGCTTCGTTTCGCCACCAGTTCAGCCTGCAGTGCCAGATGCTGTGGCAGGTGGTATTTGTCCTGAACTTGCCGCATAGCGGTCATCGCCAAATTGGCTCGCTCTTCAGCTTTCTGAAGATTGCCGCTGTCTCGGTAGACTTTGGCCAGTTCGAACATGCTCCAAGCCAGCGTGTGGTGAAAGCCGCCTTCGATGCAGAGGTTTCGTGTGGTTTCCAGGTAGGCAATCGCTAGTGGCAGGTTGTTTTCCGCCGCTGATAGTCTGGCCAGCACGATCAAAAACCAGCTTTCATCCAGAGGCTTTTTCGCGGAGCGTAGTTCCTTCAGCCCTTGCTCCAACAGATTCCGAGCTTGGGCTCGATTCTTTAGCTCGGCCAGCGCGCGAGCTTTCCCTGTAAGGGCACGATACGGAAAGCCCGCATCCGGATTGATTTCGGCGATCTTGAAAGCCTCATCCAAGAACCTCAGCGCCTGGTCGTGCAGCCCAAGTTCTCCGAGTCCGTTTCCAATCGTAGTTGCGTACCAGATCTGGGCTCCGACGTCCCCGAGGGATTGCGACGTTAACAGAGCTTCCCGCATGAGTTCCTGAGTCTGGTAGATGTCACCTTGGAAAAAGGCAATGTAGCCGAGCTTCCCCTGGGCTCTGGATTCCCAGGCCTTCTCCTTCAATTGGCCGGCAATGGCCCTGACCACTTCCCATCCACTCTGAGCAGCTGGCGGGTCGATCTCGATATCCACTTCGGCTTTCGCTACCAGCCAACGCAATTTCAAACCGGGGTCACTCTGAATGATCGGATTCTCCATATCTCTCGCCAGCTCGCGAGAGAGGTCAGGAAAGAATCGCGTTTGCATGCTTCCTTGAATGCGTCCGATCTTGGCGAACAGCATCTTTCGGGTGTTGCCGTTCTGGCTGAAGAGTGTTTCAGCGCGTTCATACAGAGGACCTGCCTTGTCCCAGTTGTTCAGCCAGGCGAAGCGATCGGCTTCATCGAGCAAGCGGTCGGGGTCTTGCCCTTGAGCGGACAAGGGAACCGAGATAGCGAGAAGCGTGAAATGAAGCAGGGTCAAAAGAGCAGAAATCAATCTGCGCGCGTGCTTCGAACTGTTTCCCACCGAACGAAGAGTCATTAGCAGATTCCCAAATCAATGGCAGGCATCATCACAACAAGTCTCCCCACGCAGGGCTTCGACGCCCTCTTTAGCGATGATCGGCGTCATGACTACAGCCGCGACCGGGTCGGCCCACCACCAGCCGAACACAGCATTGAGCACGAGGCCGCCGAGCAGGATGGCGGATAGGAGAGCGCAAAGGTCGCTTTGCCGTGAGTCAGCCTCTAAAGCGCGACTGTTAACCTTGGCTGCAACTTTTCTCTTAGCCCTAGCCAGCCATGGCATGACGAAGAGCGATAGCGCCGCTAGTGCGATGCCGACGCGACTCTCCTGCGGCGGCTCACGGTAAATTAGGGACTTCACTGCGTCGAAGCCGACATAGGCAGCCAGGACCAGAAAACTGATGCCAACGAGCCTCAATGTGGTAGCTTCCGCCTGCTCGCGCCGATGCAAGTCGTCCAGGTGTAGTCACCACAGGAGCGCCGCACCTGAAAGGGATTCGATGAAGGAGTCGATACCGAAACCTACAAGCGCAACGCTACCCGCGATCAAGCCGGATCCAACGGCGACAGCCCCTTCGAGCAAGTTCCACCCGATCGTGAGATATTCGAGCAGGCGACCTCGCCGTATGCTCTCAGTCCGTCCATCTTCTTGACTGGTTACCTCAGTGTTCATAACGGATTG
>Ga0187893_10013319_pt1 | contig 11474 bp, 10 predicted proteins | sample MA1701074metaG_FD_139574 | JGI IMG/M metagenome (GOLD analysis project Ga0187893, IMG submission 139574) | White microbial mat communities from a basaltic lava cave in the Kipuka Kanohina Cave System on the Island of Hawaii, USA - MA170107-4 metaG ...
GCGACTGCGCCTTCATTTCGACAAAGCTACGGAAGCCGTGCAACGCTGGTGCCGCGACGCTAAACTTGCCGCGTAAAAACTTGACTCGTTCGCATAATGTTTTTTGCTCCAAGGTTTCTAGTGGGTCTCTGTCCCTTCCATGATGACCACGAACCTGAGAGCGACGCCGCGGCTGCGAATTGAACCCCACCAACTCATTCGCCCGCTTCACCCGCTCGATCTCTGCCTTATCGATTAGCATCCGGTTTAAAAAGCTTTCAAGACCCTTGAGCAAAAAAGTCTGGCGTAAAAAACCGGCGCATAGGATTAGCATTTTACCGCTAATGTGCAAGCAGCTTCTTGTCTTATGTCAGGAAAAGCCGGGTTATAGTGACCGCATGGCGGGCCGACCGGCGAAAAGGAAGGCCACCGAACACGGGCGGAGATTGGCGGCTTTGCGCCAACAGGCGGGACTTTCACAAGTGAGACTGGCGCGCCTGCTCGATATCCCGCAGCGCACCCTCTCTTTCTATGAACGTGAGGCCGAGGCGATCCCTTCGAGTTTGGTCCCGGCCATGGCCAAAGCTCTCGGAGTCACCATTGAAGAGATTTTAGGATTGGAACCCTCGGGCCAGAAGAAACGCGGTCCACAGTCGCAACTGGAAAGACAACTGGCCGCCATCGCCAGCTTACCCCGCAAGGAACAACAGCAGCTCCTCGCCGTCGTTCAAGCCTTCGTCCAACAACACGCCGAGCGGTAGCCTAAACTAAAACTAAAAGAGAAGTTCAACTCACGGTAGCCAACATTTCGGTAATGCTCTGATCTTCAGGGTCAAGAGCACGCGCCCGCTCCAGATATGTTCTAGCTTTTGCTGGTTCTCCGATGTCCTTTAGGTAGATGCCAAACAGCTTGTTTGCCTGCGGATTGTCGGGATCTAGATCGAGTCCTTGCTGATAAAGCCTTTCAGCTTCCGCCTTTCTTCCAAGATGCTCATAGAACAGTGCGAGACACCAGTATGGAACAGCGATCTCTGACCAGACTTCAACGGCCTTCTTGAAAGATTGCTCAGCAGCGCTCAGATCTTCTCTTTGCCAGAGAATGTTTCCCAAGTAAATGTAAGCCCACCCGTCCTCATCATTCAACTCGATCGCTTTTCGAAGGTGGTATTCCGCCTCCGCATCCTGTTCCTTGAGGCGACTTAAGGCCCAGCCCAACTCTCGATGCGCCTGTGCGTATTCGGGGTCGAGCTTGACGGCTTTCTCGAATAAATCAATCGCCCGCGACGGTTCGGTCTCCCTGTAACTCAACCCCAGGTTGTAATAAGACTCTTCGTAATCTGGATCGATTCTTACTGCTTGCTCTAGACTTGCTCTCGCATCTTCAGTCAAACCGAGCTCAAGCTGAGCTACACCTAATGATGTGAGGACACCGACGCTTGGTTCCAGCGCCATGCTCTTTTGGAAACAGCTAACTGCTTTTTCTAACATGCCTCGTTCAAAGTATAAGAATCCCAGAAGAGTATGTGGGTTGGGCAGCTCTGGCGCGAGATTAGCTGCTGTCACCAGAGCCTCCTCTGCATCAGACCACTTCTCCAGTTTCATTGCTAAACTCGCAAATTCGCAAAGCATGACCGGATCTGCCTCACGCTTAGTGGCGACACGCCAGACTTCTAGTGCTTCGTTAAGCATGCCTGACTCCTCTAGCTGCTCAGCCTTCTCGGTCAACGCTTCCGTTGTCAGCTTGTCGTACATCATCACTGGTCCTCAGCGTCTTTCAGGGTCTTTATCTTCTTCAGCGCAGTTCTTTCGTTTTGCTTGCTCTTTTCTATGGATCCAATCCTATCAGGACGCCCTGCCTGTCGATGTGTTTTCTGTGACTTCTCAATGTTCTCTCGTTGTACCCGCGTTCCTTCAACCGATTGGTCCTTCTTTGGTCCACCAGGGGTTGCTTTTGCCGCATCACCAGCATTGTCAGCCTTCTTAACCACCTTGGTGGCATCGACAAGGTCATCTGCCTTGCTCGCGGCCTTAGCTATTTTCCGTATCCTATTTCCGGTAGCGGCTACGCTTCCCACTGGCCCCAGTGCGCCGGCTAAGTCAAGGGCAGCCTCGCCCTTGTTGCCTCGTGCGGCTGAGATGCCAGCATTTGCGACGTCTGCCATCTCGCCTGCACCGGGGACAATGCCGACAACACTCACAACGGCTTGCACGACATCAAGCGTTACTTCAGGATTGTTTACAGCGGCTCTCTCCACCCTTCTACCCACGTAGTCGACGAGGACCCCACAGACTGGGCAGTGCCCATCGTCGTCAGTGAGGTTCAAAGGGTTGTTGTAGGTGTACTGATACTTATTCAGCGACTGTGGATTGGTGAGATCAGCGTAGAAGGTCGGATTTTCCGAAGCAGCTTCCGCGAAGTCGTACAACTCATCCGGTCCACCACTGAATTCATCGGGAGAAGTGAATCTTCCTTGCGTTGATGAGTAGTATCTGGCCAGGAAGTAGTCGAGGCCCGTCTCGTTGTCTCGCTCCTTGAGGGTTAAGAACGGGTAGTTACAGCTCGCCCACCCTCCCGCTCGAAAGCAATTGTCAAGGAACAGCAGCCGCTAAAGCAGGCGCTCTAATGTCAGATGAGCTAACAACCCTATGCTTATTTCTTGGAAGTCGGCTCATCTTCCTGTCGGAGGGCATTTTCGAGCTCTTCGTGGAGAATATCAGCGCTTTTGATTTCGTCTGCCCAGACAGGATGTGCTGTGACGAGAGCTTTGGCCTCGCCTAACGGTAACTTGTAGACCTCTTTCAGAACCTTCATTGATTCAACAATCGTAGCTCCTTGACGATGCAGATAAAGGACAATATCTGCGCCACTCGCGCCTTGACCTACTTTTTCCTGGCATTCCTTCATGATGTCTTCAAAATCACTTCTCATTGTTGCTGTCGCTTTGACTCCAGGCTTATTGCAGTCTCATCGTAACGTTTACTTCATGACCGGGATTCGCTGAAGTGCTGGTTGCAACGCGCTTCCCGGTAATCTGAAGCTCTTTGAAACCGAGAGCCCTTGCTTCGGCAGCAAGTTGGGAACGAGCACTCAAAATCTCTCGGGCCAGACCAGTCAAAGGTTCGGTCCCTCGGCCATAGATTGCGATATCCTTCAGAACCAGCTTGTCCCCTTCAACCACGATTTCAGCTATGACATCGACCGGACCTTTTGATGTCTGTATGGTGCGTTGAAAAATTTGCCCGGTAGCTGGGCGTGCTGCATTCGCTACAGTTCCTGACCCACCACGTTTGAATGCCCAGTTAAAAAACCTGCCCACTAGGCTTCCGCCGGCTCGCGCAGCGCTACCAACAACCCGTAGGCCACCTCCCATTGGGGGTCCGAATTCATACCTATCGGGATTAAGATGATCACCCACCCATTGCTCTGCTGCCCAACGGCGGTATCCAGACGTATCAAAAACCTGCCCCATAGTGATGCCACCGTTTTGAAAAAAATTAGCCAACATCTTAGCGTCACCACCAATTAGCTTTGCAAGACTGGCGTAGCTGTCATCTGATCTATCCGATTCCCAGCACTTTCCTGCCTTACCACCCGTTGTGCAGTCTACTTGTTTCCACCGACCGAACCGATCGGTATAGACAAGGGGACTGTTCCCTGCATAGGTATACAGATTCCAGCTCTGTGGATCTGCCTCGGATTGGTCAGCGAAGAGTTCGTCTGGTGAGGTGAACCGTCCCATCATCGATGCATGATACCTAGCGATAAAGTAATCGAGTCCCGTCTCATTGTCCCGTTCTTTTGCGGTTAAGAACGTGTAGTTGAACCACGTGTGCCCATCCGCGCGAGAGCAAGTTGTCAAAGAACCGGCAGCAGCTAAAGAGAAAAGCTGCGGCGCGTAGCAATCCCGAGGCATCGGGACGCTGGCTGAGAGCTGCGGAGAAGCCACGAGCGCATTATAACGCCGCACCAGGGATAAACGGCATCAAGGGCCAAAGCGGCAAGATTTCTCAGTCACATTCGACCTGTAACGAGTTTTTCGGTTGGGCCGAATGGCATTGGATGGCTTGTTTGAGGTCTGAGAGTTCAACGTGCGTGTAGATCTCGGTGGTGCTGAGGTTGCTGTGGCCGAGCAGTTGTTGCACGTGCCGGACGCTGGCGCCACCGCGCAAGAGATGCGTAGCGCAGCAATGACGGAACGTGTGCACGTTGGCCTTGAGTTCAACCTGTAAAGCATAGTCGCGGATGCGGTCGGCGATCATTTGATACGACAAGCGACGGCCGGTCACCGCCAGCCAGAGCGCCGGCGTTGACGCGATCCACGTCGGGCCAGGTGATGCTGGCGTCGATGATGATTGACTGCGCTTGCGCTTCAACCGTCGTTTGCCTTTGCCCCAAAGCTTGCCTGAGGCCAACTCCGGACGGGCGACGGTGACGTAACGTGTAAGCCAGTGCGCGGCGGTTTCTGTGAGCGGCACGATGCGATCGCGCTGGCCTTTGCCCAGACGCACCGTGAGGCGATGCGCGGCGGTGTCCACGTCGTAGAGATCGAGCTTGTGAGCTTCCGCGTGACGAATGCCGGTGGCGTAGAGTGTTTCCATCAGCGCGCGATCGCGCAGACCGATCGCTGTTTGCAGGTCCGGAGTTTCGATCAGCCGGACGATCTCTGATTCGTTGAGCACGTGCGGCAGTGGTTGTTCTTTGCGCGGCAGGACCAGCCGCGCGGCGGGACTGTGCAACAAGTGGCCATGTGTGCACTGCCAGGCAAAGAAGCAACGAATGTTTGAGAGCCATTGGCGCAGTGTCCCGGCTGTGATGCGTTTCCCCTGGGGTGAACGATGACGAGTCGCAGCGTAGACGGCGAAGTCCCGCAGATGAGTTTCATTGACAGCCCGCCAGTCGGTGATCGCATGAGCTTCGCGCAAGTAGAGGATTAGTCGTTCAAGTGTCCGCGCGGCGTGATGCCGTTTTGAATGTGAGAAGTGGCGCGCTTCGAGTTCAGCCAGGTAAGCATCGACGGCGCGATTCATTTGCGCTTTTCACGGGGATGGCAACGGGCGATGACTTCGGCCAGGTCGGTGAGCTCGACGCGCGTGTAGACTTCCGTCGATGACAACCGCCGATGGCCCAGGAGCTTCTGGATCTGCCGAATGTCGGCGCGGCCCTTCAACAAGTGAGTCGCGCAAGTGTGGCGCAAAGTGTGCGGCGTGACGTGCTTCTTGATGCCCGCGCGCGTGGCGGCTTTGGCGACGATGCGCACGATATCGGCATCGTCGAGTGAACCACCTGATCGCGTCGAGACGAACAAACGCACCTGGCCGGTTTCACGAGCAAACACTGCGCGGGCTTCTTCGAGGTAAAGCTTGAGCGCGGCGATCGCTGATTGGGTGAGCGGCACTACACGTGTCGTGTTGCCCTTGCCGTGTTCGATCCTGAGAGTCGCCGCTTGCAGGTCGGCGTCATAGATGCTGAGCGCGATCAGTTCGGCGCGACGAATGCCGGTCGCGTAGAGCGTTTCCAGCATGGCGCGGTCGCGCACATCACGCGCCTTCGTTGTGGGCGTGGCTTCGATCAGCCGCCGCGCTTCAGATTTCGTCAACACACCGCGCGGCAAGCGCTGCGGTTGCTTCGGCAGCTGCAAAGTAGTCGCTGGGTTGTAAGCGATCTGTTGCTCACTCAACAGCCACGAGAAGAACTTGCGCACCGCCGCCAACCGATTCGCTTGCGTGCCGACGCTCAAGCGCTTCGGTTCGGCTTCTGTTTTTTCTTTAGTCGCTGGTTCCTCGTCGTGGCGCTCGAAGTTGTAGAGCGCGATCTGATATTGCTGCAGGTGCGCCGGGGTCACGTCCACGAGAGAGTTGACGAGAGTGTTGTCCGCCAGCCACTCAAGAAAGACTCTCACGTCGCGCGTGTAGTTGACTCTGGTTTTCGGTGAGTAGTTGATGGCCTGCAGCCACTCCGCGAAGCGCGCCGCGCTTATCTTTAGTCGCTGTCGTTGCGATTGAATCATTGAAGCCAACACCGAGAGCTCGAGATAGAGATCTCGAGTAAGAAGAAGATCAGACTGGTTTGAAAAAGGCCTCGACCTGCTTTTTGCCGCAACCCCACAAGGTTGGGGTTAAAGCATTGACTCGGTTTCAGTAAGACCTTGTGGTCACCTCACCACAACCCCACCACAACCCCCTCGTTTTCACCACAAGGTCCACAAGGTTCGAGTCGTTTCGAGTAGCGTGAGTGGCAGCGCTCCGCGTAGCCCAGCGACGGGCAGCGGCCACGAACGGGCGGGGTCATCCGATAACGCGGCATTATGTCCTGGTCAGACATGCGTCGCGCCATCTGAGAAAGCGATGTCACGCCGCATGCACCGGCACATAATGGGACGTTATCCGACGCCCCCGCCCGCCCGTGACCGCCGCCCTCCGTGGTTCATTTCAACCGGCCTGGTTATCAAGCTTGAGCGTGTAGCCCACGGTGGGTGGTCACGTCGCACGGCGCTGATGCGCGTCACGCGCTGTGCAAAAGCAAAGCGCACATCGCGCGCCGCGCTTCGCTTCATTCAACCATCGACGTGACCGAGGAGCGCCGCCCCGCGCCCCGGGGCGCAGCGTACGATAACGCCGATTATGTGCCGGTGCATGACCCGTGACGGCGCGACGTTTTATCAGCGCCGGCGCGGGGCATGTCTGACCAGGACATAATCTTCCGTTATCGGATGATGTGCCGTGGGGTGCGGGGTGGCGCGGCCTCAGCAACTCACGACTCAACTTCAAAGATCGATTCAACTGACAACCGACTACTGACCACTGACTGCCATGGCTTTCTCTTTTAGCCGCTGCTTGAGCTCGGCGACGTCGGTCAACCCGCGCAGGGTTTGCCGTTCGCTTTCATCAGCGCGCGCCAGGCTGTAGACGCACGGACGGCCGTTGCCGTTCACCGTCGTGTAGAGATATTCCATCTCCACCAGCTTCCAGCAGTAGTTGCGCACTTGCCAGTCACTCCAGCCCGTCGCTTCTCTGATCTCACGGCGTGAGAGCTGCACGTCAGCGACATTGCACTTCAACTCATCAGCCCGCTTCACACAGAGAGACCGCAGCTCGTCATAAAGCCCGCGCACCGGTGGCGCCAACTCATCCAGTCCACGTGACAAGACTTCGCCGGCCAGTTCGTTGGCCAGCGCAATGTCGTCGATCGTGACTTCTACATACTCGATCTCCACGTCGCCCTGAGTAGCCCGCTTCACTTCGCGCTGATGCTGATGCAGCAGGGCAATCGAGTTGATCAAAGCCAGATACTTCTTTTGTTCGCGCCGGTGCAGCAGGCGATCGCTCGGATAGGTCAACTGCTCGACATAAGGATTGACCACCGCCAACGGCCGCAAGAGCCTTTGCGCGTTGTGATGCTGCCGTTGCACTATCTCCGCCGTCGCGTTTTCCAGCACCCCGGCCAGTGTGTGCGCCCGCCGCTGGCGTTCAAGTATGGCGCGTGTCTGCTCCACTGATTCATCCATCGTCAGTTGCACAAAGCGGGTGCGCGTTTCTTCGTCGAACACTTCCGGCGACGTGGTTGTCAGCACGATTACCACCGGCCCATAGACTTCGTAATGCTCCGTGTGCAGCTTCCCACTCTGCGGATCTGTCCGCGTCGCGGCAATTGACAACCTCTGATCGCTCGCCAATGTCCGCAGTGAATAGACGGCCGCTTGCGCGCCTTCATCTTCGGCAATGACGAGAACTTTTCTTTGCAGCGAGTACGGGTCTTTGTAGAACAATGCCTGCCCTGTCAATCGGGTCACTCGCACCGCTTCCTCGGGCGGCACGAAAGCACAGAGCGCATCCTGGAGCGCAGATTTGCCCGCGCCGCTCCGCGCCACAATCAGCACCGCCAAAGGCTCGGAAAGTTTTCTCGAGACCGCCGCCAGGTAAGCCGTCAGCACCGTTGCTCGTTCACCGACGAGTCCACACTGGCGAAAGTCTTCGACAATGCGCTCCGTTAGTTTGGGATCTTTCAAGTAACGCAGCGCCACGTCGCGCTCAACTGGCGTCATCGGCGCATCATGCTTATTCGGAGCGTCATTGCCGTTGCGCCGCATCTCCAAACGCGCCGCTTCCAACTTTTCGATCATTCGCAGCAGGTCCGCTGAGACTTGTTGCTCTGAGACGCCGCACAGCTTCGCCGCGCCCTGGGCAAACAATGTCCGCGCTCTTGCCTGATAGAGATCAATCGTATCGAGATGAAAGTTACCGTTGATCGAGAGCCGCACGTTGACCCGCAACCGTTCGAGGCCAACAGGTGAGAGGCCCCGCACTCGATATTCACGATTGTCGATCGCAAACAGCAGCGAACCATCGCTCGTCTCAAGCTGCATCGATGTCGCTCCTAAAGGAGCTTGGGTGGGAGAGGCGGCTGCGGTGCTATAAAGATTGCGCTCCTGACGGAGCTCGCTGCGCGTGGCGCTTCCGATGATCGCGCGGATCTGTTCAGCCGTGCCGCCTTGCGCGATGAACTCCGCTGCATCTTTCGCCGGCAACTCAACCGACCGAGCATCGATGTTCACCGCTGCCAGCCGCTTAGCCATCTCGATCGCCGCCGCGCGGCCGGCTTCGTCAGCATCGAGCATCAGCACTACGCGCTTGACCCGGCACTCAACCAGGTGAGAGATGATTTCCTCAGTCAGGCCGTTCACACCATAAGCCGGAATGACATTGCGCAAGCCTGCGCTCCACAACGCCGCCGCGTCGATCACGCTCTCAGTGATGATCGCTTCGTCAGTGTTCTTGGCTCCTTCGGGATTGAACACGCCGCGCCGTTCCCCAGGGAGATAGAGATGCCGCCGCCCCTCAACACTGCGGCCATAGAGATCGACTACCTGACCGTTGGCAACTAAAGGAAAGATCACGCAGCCGCGCATAAGCTCACGACCCGAGCCGGTTAGCACCCCAACACGGCGCAATGCCCTGCGTCCTTCCGGCGGTAGAATGTCCGACAAACTTAAGTTTGTCGGACCGTAACCAAGTCGAAAGCTGGTGGCGATCTCCGCCGCCGTCACTCCGCGCGATCTCAAGTAGTCCTGCGCTGCCGGCGTCTGCAACAGCCGCGCGTGATAGTGCACCACCGCGCGCTCCAACCATTGCTGATCTTCGATTCGAAGTGATGAGTGATGAGTACTGAGTGATGAGTTCGCCGCGTCTCCGCGTCCCCGTGTCTCCGCGTCTCCCGCTCCGAACGCCGCAGCTTCCCGCCCGCCCAGCCGCCGGTGCGCTTCGCGAAAGTCCACCCCGTCAGTTTTCATCACAAAGCGGTACACGTCGCCGCCTTCGCGACACGCACCCAGACAGTTCCACAGTTGTTTCTTTGCATCGACCACCAGACTAGGTTCGTGGTCATCATGGAAGGGACAAAGCCCGACGAGCTGCTTCCCGCGCTGAGTAAGAGTGACGCCGCGGCTGCGAATGAACGAGACCAACTCGTTCCCCCGCTTCACACGCTCGATCTCTGCCTTGTCGATCAGCATCCGGTTTCGGCTGTCGTCAGAAAAGCTGTCAAGAGGAAAATGCGATTGCCAACTAAACCGGCCAATGCTAACTTTAGTGGGCTTTTGGGTCAAGAGGAAAATGAACGAGCCATATAATGCCGGTCTTATGGCAGGACGCCCGGCAACCAAGGAAGCGCCGATGTTCGGGCAACGCCTGGCCGCGCTGCGACGCGGCAAGGGCCTTTCCCAAACAGAGCTTGCCGAGCTGCTCGGGACCACGCGCAAGATGATCGACTACTACGAACGCAGGGCCGGCAACCCTTCGCTCGACTTCATCCAGCGCGCCGCCGAAGCCCTGGACGTGTCCGTCGCGGAACTGCTGGGCAGCCAGCCAAAGAACCCGCGCGGCAAACCGGGCCCGCCCCCGCAACTACAACTCCGCTTCGAACAACTCAGACGCCTCCCCCGCAAAGAACAGGAGTTCGTCATCAGATTCATCGATACTGTGCTAGAAAAAGCTCAGAAGGCGTGAGAGACAAATGTCAATGCCGTAGACTTGATTGCTGCGCGGGTATAGGGCCAACTTGCTTTTCCATCTTGAAGCCATATTGTTTGAGTTGCTCCTCAGTTCCCACAAAGAATCTCAAGTTTGTATTCCCCTTGTGATCACTTCCGGTGGACTCCGCCCAAATCATTCCTCCTTTGTCCCAACCGGTCGATTCGAGCCTGCGACGACGATCTTGCTTGTCGACATAGTAATAGTCGTCTTTGGCTATACCACCTTCAAGCCGCGAGGATGTACTCAGTTCTCCAGAAGGCGAGATTCTGAAAAGGTAGCGCCCTTCTTCAACGGGAAGCTTAGGTGCGTCCCTTACCTCGAAATAGACATTCACCCATCCGACATACCCATCGGGAATCAGATATCTACTTGGCTGACGCGCTGGTTCGCACTGTTGAGAAAAGAAGGCCAAAGGCAGTAATGCGAACCAGACTCCCATCAAGGCGCGGTGTTTCATCTTCGTCTCTCACTGCGGTTTTCGATCTCTTTCTAGTTCTTTCGTTTGTCGCCTGAGCTTCTTGTCAGGAGCTCCAATGAGCTCGCGCCCTCCCGCGTTGGCGTCTCGCGGGTCATACGAATTGACTAGCTGTTCTTGGTTAGAACCTTCTCGCACACCGTAAACTTCAAGCCCCGGAAAACCGTCGTGCATCCCCTCGACACTCATTGTGATTCTTCCCTTAATGTCAGTAACTTGGATATTAAGGTTGTAGTCAATGTCAGGCGTGCCGGGTATTCCGGGATAAGGTACAGCATGCGTTGCGGCAACCTCGACAGTGTCCTTTAGAGGCCGGTTTGCCACGACCTGCATTTTGCTTTCCAAATCTGTGGCCTGAGATTTTCCGTAACCTGGTATGGGCACAGTGCCTACTCCAGGTACATACGTGGGTGTGACGGTCGGGCCCTCAGACATCCCCGCCCGTCTCTGGGTGTCAGAAATAATCTTGCCACCGTCTCTATTGATGTTCGTTTCGACCGTTATTCTGAATTCCGTTCGGTTGGTCCCCTTGTCGCCAACGTTGCGTCCATCTCCTTTGACTGGTCCTGCCGGTGTCATCACCTGTTTCTGCGGAATGAACGTCCGAATGATAATCGTAACTTTCTCTTCTCCGTCCGGGTCGATGAAAGCCAGCGGGTTGTTGGCTACGTAAGAATATCGATTCAGATCCTGTGGATTGATTAAGTGCCTCCGTTTGATGGGAGCCGGATCCACGCCGGTGAACCTGCCCTGACTCGAACTGAAGTACCTGGCCCCGAAGTAATCGAGGCCGGTTTCGATGTCCCGTTCTTTTGACGTGAACTTCTGCCGCACATTGTCGATTGCACTGTAACCCATAGCCTGCGTGCGTCCACTGATAAGCCCAAGTTCTTCCCCAAATGGCAGGTAATCATGCCGCTTCACACCGGCCAGCGTGCCCGACTTACTTACAACCATTCGAGGCGTGCCCAGATGATCCGCGACCAGCCAA
>Ga0187893_10013320_pt1 | contig 11473 bp, 12 predicted proteins | sample MA1701074metaG_FD_139574 | JGI IMG/M metagenome (GOLD analysis project Ga0187893, IMG submission 139574) | White microbial mat communities from a basaltic lava cave in the Kipuka Kanohina Cave System on the Island of Hawaii, USA - MA170107-4 metaG ...
CCCCTTGCTTTGCGGGCCCCTGCCACAACCGTTGCCAGGTGTTCGGTATCGCGGATCGGTCGCGCGCGAACGATGTTCCTGGCGATTCTGCGTGAATTCCTCTCCTCGCCGTAGCGATAGATGAGGTCGGCCAGTTCCTTCTCCGGCCAGTAGTTCACAATCTCTGCCGCGGTGCGCAGCTCGTCGGGATCCATGCGCATGTCCAGCGGCCCTGCCCAGCGGAACGAGAAGCCCCGCTCCGGGCTGTCGAGCTGCATGCTGGAAACTCCCAGGTCGGCCAGCACTCCATCGGCCGGCGGCAGCTTCAGCCCCTTCGAAATCTCGTCGATGCGTGCGAAGTTCGAATGCACCAGAATCACCTGTCGCTCGTACTGCCTCAGCCGTTCCCGCGCGATGTCCAGCGCGCGCGGGTCGCGGTCAATCCCGATCAGCCGCCCCGTGGTCAGGTGCCGCGCGATTTCCAGCGCGTGCCCTCCGAGTCCGACCGTCGCATCAATGTAGGTGCCCTCGGGGCGAATCTTCAGCCACCGCACCACCTGCTCCACCAGCACCGGCGTATGCAGCGCGTTCGAGTTCAACTAGATGCCCAGGTCGTCCAGTGCCTTCGCGTCGTCGGCCGTAATCTGGCTGTTCGTCAGGTGGTCCTGGAAGCGCGCGTGGTTCCACACTTCCAAGTGCTTCTGATAGCCGAGCACGTCCACCTCGCCCTGCATCTGCGCCGACTCGCGCAGCACCGCGGGAATCAACAGCCTGCCCTGCTTATCCAAGGTCACCACTTGCCCGTAATAATTCGTGCGCGTCAGGAACTTGCGCTTGGCTTCGTTGTGCGACGGCACCTGCGCCAGCCGCTCTTCGATGCGGTTCCATTCCTTCATCGGGTAAATCACCGCGCGGTCGCCGTTCTCGCTGGTCACGTAGAATTCGCTCCCCATCTCGCCCAGCTCAGCCAGAAACGCCGCAGGAATCTTCAGCCGACCCTTGCCGTCCACCGTCGCCGGATAGTTGCCCCGCAGCATGTTTTTCGCGTCTCGTTTCGCCGCTTGCTGGCTTCTGGTTATCCACTCTTTGGCCGCCCAGCCACAGCTCCATGCCCGTCGGTTCAGCTTGCAACTGCTGAAAAGGCCCTAAATCAATGCTGTTTGCGTCCCCTACCGACTACTTCCCTCTACTTCTTGCCACTTTCACCCACTTTGGCCCACATCATAGACGCACTTCTCCACTTGTCAAGCGAAATCTCGTTGCTCCTCAATCTTTTTTGGGGATCGCCGGCGCCGCTTTGCCCGGCACTAGATGTGGTAGGGGGAATACCACTACAGGTTGTGGTTCACGAATCCGCCGTGCCGACCTCTAGGCTCCGCTTTGCAGCCCGCATTGTGCCCAATGCGCCACGCGAATGAACAGCGAAGCCACCCAGGCGAACTGGTTCTTCAGCTTCTTGAGAGGATGGGCTTGGGCCGGGATAGCTCGACCTTCCCTCGCTTGCCAATCTCGGCGATAAGTTGTTCGCAACCCGCATGGGATGCCGGAAAACTGAAGAACTGCTTTCGGCTGTACACAAAGAAATTGCCATCTTCACGTTGCTCGAAGGCGCAGACCTCCTCCCACCTCATGAAGTCAGACTTCCATACAACCCGCTTTTCGATGCCTTGGTCACTCACGCGAATTTCGCCCAAACTGAACCACAAACCAACACCTGCCAGGAAAGCAAAGAAAAGTATGGCCAGGAGTTCGAAGCTGCCCCGGAAGTCTCGGGCGAGAATGAGAATCATGAAAATGTAGGCCAAAGCGGACCCTCCCCAAAATGCGCGATGGACTTGGCTTATGGGAAAGATAAGCACCCCGGCGCGAACATGTGGTTTTTGCCTTCTTGCCGTTTTCGCCAGCCAGAGGATCAAGAGCGGCGTGAAGGTTACGACGAGCAGGTTCCGTAGGAGTTTGTCCATCTTGCCAACGCAAGGCTTGCTGCGCCCTTGGAGGAGGAATGTTAGCACTTTGATGAGTCAGCCCCGGCTCTAAGATGGGGCCAATAGTACGCACTAAGGCATGGGTCGCTGGTCGTCGGGCGGGGGTGGTTCCTGGTCGCGATCGGGCGGTGGGAGGCGCAGCTCGGCGAGCTCGCGCAGCATGGCGCGCTCGGAGTCGTCGAGGCCTTCGAGGAAGCGCTCGTCGGCCAGGCGCGCCTTGCGCTCTTCTTCGCCGAGCGGTGCGAGCGCGCGCAGCCGCCGCTGAATGGCCTGCCGGCGCTCCTGCGGCATCTGTTGCCACTGCGGCCACAGCCGACGGACGCGCTGCCGCTGGTCCGGAGTCATGTCGGTGAGGATCCGCTCGCGCTGCAGCATTTCGCGGCGCTGCTCATCGGACAGGCTGTTCCAGTGCTGCAGCCGGCGCATCACTTCCTGACGCTGCCGCGGCGGCAGACTGCGCAGAAACTCGCGCCGCTCTTCCGGCGACATCTGGCTCAACCGCTGCATCTGGTGCACGGGCCCCGAACGCTCCGCGCCGGGCCGTCCCGGGCGAAACTGCTGGCCCCGCCGCGGTGCCTGCCCTTGACCCTGTCCCTGGGCCGGACGCTCCTGTGCCCTGCCCTGCTGCGCGCGGCCCTGTTGCGCCGTTCGATCCGCATTCGGACGCTGCTGCGCCGGACGCTGCCCCGCCCGCTGCGCTTCGAGCGACGGTGCGAGCAGCGCGACCAGCGCCGCCAAAGCCACGGATTGGAGCAGCCGCTTCATCTACATCTGGTCCTTTGCCGGCGCAGGCTTGTCCGCGCCGTTGGGCGTGCCGAGCGTGGAGAGCGCGTCGAAATCGGCCAGCATGTCGTAGTCTTGCAAATCGCGCTCGCTGGGCTCGACGATACCGGCTACTTCCTCTCCGCTGGTCGGCGCATCCACCTCGCCAATCCCAATCCACACCGTGAGCAGCGCCAGCGCGGCCGCCGCCAGCGCCAGCCGCGGCGACGGAACCAGCCAGCCAAACCATGCGCGCCGCGGCTCGGCCGCGATGCGCTCGCGCAAGCGCGCGTCAAACGACGGTGAAGGCTCCAGCGCCGGCGCTTCGTCCAGCGCCGCCCACACGCCGTGAAACTGCGTAACGCGCGCGCGGCACGCCGCGCACGCTTCAATGTGCTGCTCCACCGCGGTGCGCTCGGCTTCCGTCGCGCGCCCGTCGATGTAGCTGATCAATTTCGCTTCCATCTCATTGCAATTCATGTTGCCCTGCCCTTCTCTGCCTTCTCCGTGTCCTCTGCGTCTCTGCGGCCTCTGCGTTAAGGTTTGGCCCTTTCTCCAGCCAGCGGGGCCAACTCCATGCGCAACGCCTCGTAGGCGCGGAACAGCAACGACTTCAGCGCCGACTCCGAGCAGTCCAACGCTTCGGCGATCTGGTCGTAATCCATCTCGTGGTACTTGTGCATCAGCACCGCCGCGCGCTGCTTTTCCGGCAGCCGCAGGATCGCGCGCTGGATAAACACGGCACGGTCCCGCTCCACCAGCGCCTCGACAATGCCCGGCCTCGCGTCGGCCACTTCCAGCGGCTGGTCATCTTCCGCAGCGCGCCCATCGCCCGGCTGCTCGATCGAAACGTCGCGCTGCCGGTGCCGCTCGTCGCGCACCGCGTTCAGCGCCAGGTTGGTCGCGATGCGGAACAGCCAGGTGGTGAACTTCGCGCTCGGCTTATATCCGACGCGCGCGCGGTACACCCGCAGGAACACTTCCTGCGCCAGGTCTTCGGCCATGGCCGGGTCTTTCACCATTCGGCCCAGGAAATGGATCAGCGGCGTCCGGTATCGCGCGAGCAGCAGCTCGAACGAAGCGTCATCCCCGGCTTTCACGCCGAGCATAAGCTGGACGTCGGTCCGGGCCATGGCCTCCACATCGTATCAAACACGTTGGTAGGCAAAAAGTTGCGGCCAACAATGTGGCTAGCGACTGCTAGCGCTTCAGATAGGCTTCGCCGCGGAAGCACACGACGGAATATCCTGTCGCACGGTCGTACCAAGTCTGGCCATGACGATCCCTACCCACAAAAAGCATGACGGGCCAGGAGCACAATCCGAGGAACTCAAGCACCGTGCGGGCAAGGGCTTCGCGAATCGGCAGTCGAACCAATTGATCATCCCTGACGAGAATTGTCCCGACCAAGTAGCAGCCAATCGTTGGCCTCGCGCGTGTGAGCGGATACGCAAAGTACAAAACGAGCACCAACATGTTGATTGCGACGACCGAGAGCCCAATTGCGGTGTCTGTCCAAACAGTCTCTTCGCGAAAGAACTGCCAGTGGAATACTCCTATTCTCACGAATTCCACAACAAGCATGAATAGTCCACCTAATGGGGCCGTGCAAAACAAGCTAAAAACAAAATCCAACCCGAATGCCGCAAGGCGACGCTTTAGAGTCGGCGTCTTGTGAAAGGTTGGACTAAAGTCAGAGCGCATGAAGGCCCAATAGAAGACCAGACCCAGCACGGACGCGCCGAGAAAAACAGGATGAGCACCTGCAGTTACCTCTGCTTCTCCATTGCTGATTTGGATCGAGAATCCGACTTGCTGAACGTCCAGGACGAACATCGCCAACACCACGGCGCCAAGGGACATGCCGATCCACGAGCGAGAAATTGTCATTTAGCCACCGCCTCGCGACAACCGCTCCCTAGAAACCTTGCAAGCCCTCTATACGTGCAGCAGGTAGTGGAGGGCGACAATCGCGCCGAGACCCAAGAACACGACCAGCGCCATGCGGACGCCGGGCTCCTTGTTCACTTCGGGCATCAGGTCCGACGCGGCCACGTAAATCGTCACGCCGGCCGAGAGCGACAGCGCGTAGCCGGTCTGCCCCGGGATGAAGCGCATCAGCAGCACGCCGGCCAGCGTGGCCGCGGCCAGCATCACCGACGCCAGTTGCGCCATCCGCCGCCCCTGCCCGCTGGCCAGCATCAGCGACGCCACGGTGAACCCTTCCGGCAGCTTGTGCAGGAACACCGCCATGAACACGATGCCGCCGAGGTATTCGCTGACCATGAAGCCCGACGCGATGGCCACGCCGTCAAAAAACGTGTGAATCATCAGCCCGACCAGCGCGGTGTACGGCACGTGCGCATGCGCGATTTCTTCGACGTGCGTCTCTTCGCCAAAATGAAAGTGCGGCGCAAGCGTGTGCTCGAAAAAATGCACCAGGAAATAACCGACCAGCACCAGCACCAGCGCCGGCTCGCCGGTCAGGCGCATCGCCTCGGGGACCATCTCCAAAAACGCCGCGCCCAGCATGAAGCCCGCGCCCAGCGCGACGAAATACTTCAGCCAGGTGCGCGACCAGTCGCGCTGCGCGATCAGCATTCCACCGGCGACGTTCGCCGCCGCCGCGGTGAGCCCGAGGGCAAGGGCTAAATAGGTGTGCGGGTTTGATTCGCCGGGCATTGAAACCAGTTGTTCGAGGGTTGGAAGGTTACAAGGTTCAGGGCAAACCTTCAAACCGTCCTTGCTTCGGGGCAATGGGGTTGGGACGGGTCCGTGCGGCAGTATTCGGAGTGCGTGCATTTGTGCTAGAGTCCGCGCCCATCAGCTTCCCAAGCCTTGGAAGGAGGAAGCATGCGCTTCTTGCGACTTTCGTCTGTGATTCTCTTGCTGCTCGCGGCCAGTGCGGCCGGGGCGCAGACCATTCGCCAGCGCGCCTCCGGGATGAGCGAATCCGCGCGGCATGACATGTGCCAAACCACGGCCGAGCGTGGAAGTCCCGATGCGATCGAGTGGTGCACCATCGCTTTGGAGGTCCCGGCATTGGCAGGCCGGAAGGGCGTACGTCACGCGTACCGTGCCCAGGCGTACGAAAAAGCCGGAAACAACGCGGCGGCCCTGGCTGACCTGAACGAGGCTTTCCGGCTCGTGGATACCGACAGGTTGGCCTTGATCGTTCTGGACATGCGCGCCAAGTTGCTCTACAAGGTCGGCAATTACGCCGCCGCGGTTCAGGACTTCACTGATCTTCTGCGCTACGAGGCCACCAAGGCCGGGCATTGGCACAATCGGGGCATGGCCCACTACCGAATGGGCAATTGGGACCTGGCCATTCAGGACTACAGCCAGAGACTCCGGCTGGAACCGGCAAGTACGGAGTCGCTGTACTGGCGCGGGCAAGCCTACGCGAAACATAAGAGGTGGGACGAGGCAGTCGCGGACTACACGCAAGCTATTCGTCTGAACGCCAGCTACGCGCCGGCATTCAGCGCACGCGGCGTCGCCCATGGAATTGGGAAAGCGGATTATCCGCGGGGCATCAGCGACCTGTTGGAGTTTTCCCGCTTGCGCCCCAGGGATCCCGCCGGGCCATACGGGCGCGGCCTGATTCATGAACTGGCGGGCGATTTCGAACGGGCACGACAGGAATACGACGCGGCGCTTCAGCTCGATCCAAATCATTCCGATGCACGCCAAGGCCGCCAGCGCGCCGAGGGGATGGCCAAAACTCTCGCGGCCCGCGGCCCGGAAGCACCCACGCTGCCGAGCAACGCGGGCTCCGGGACGGCCACGGTCCCGCCTCCCACCGCCCCTGTGGGTCGGTGGGTCATCTACAGCAAAGATGAAAAGACCTACGGATTCATGGACCCTGCGGGGAAGGTGGTCATCCCAGCCTTGTTCAAAGACCTGCAGGAATTCAGCGAGGGACTGGCTTTTGCCCGGGACGGAAGATCTTCCGGCTTCATCAACCGCGACGGGGCATTCGTATTTCGAGAAACCTCCACCCGGCAGGGCATCATAAGCGCAAAGCCTTACTCCGATGGGCTGGCCGCAGCGTGCCTGCATGAACCGAGGCAGACTGCCATCCTTTGCCGTTGGCACTACATTGACTCCGCAGGAAAAGTGGTGATTCGAACAGCGTTGGCCGATAGCACAAACGGTATGTTCCATCCGCCAGCATTTCATCAGGGGCTCGCCGCCACCGACGACGGATCGGGAAAGCTCGCCTACATGGACAAGACAGGAGCGCTGGTGATTCGCACCAGCTTTTCCGCGGCATATCTCGCATCGGAATTTGCGAGCAAGGATTTCAAGTTTACGGGCAACCTGGGAGCGGTGTGCGCGGCAGCCCTTTCGGTGGATGCGGATGGCCGGCCCGACGGGTGCGGCAAATGGGGCTACATCGACCGCACCGGAAAGCTGGTGATTGCTGCGGAACTGTTGTCCCCCCTGGAATTCTCCGAAGGGCTGGCAGCGTTTTCCGTCGGCGGCAAGAAGGGATACATCGACACCAGCAACAAGCTGGTGATCGCGGCGCAGTTCGACGAGGCTTTCCGGTTTTTCGACGGCATTGCGGAAGTCGCGGTCAACAAGAAGCCGGTTCTTATCGACAAGACGGGGAAAGTGCTTTGCGCGCTTCCGACCACGAATTCCGGATCGATCCATTTCTCGGCAGGGTTATCGCCGTTTCCCACCTCCGTCAAAGGCGGCTTCAAGTACGGTTTTGTCGATTCGGCCTGTCGCGTAGTGATTCCCGCCAAGTTCGACGGGGCGGGGGAATTCTCTGAAGGCCTGGCGGCGTTCCAGCAAGGCGAAAAGTGGGGTTTTATCGACAAGACGGGCAAGATCGTAATCCCCGCGCAGTTCAGCTGGCCCGAACCGTTCCAGGGGGGGCTTGCCCAAGTGACGGGCGACAACGGACTCTACGCCTACGTCAACCACAGCGGAAAGCTCCTTCAGCCCCGGGGTGGTGGGGCGCCAGATGCGGAATCCGTGCAGCCCGTCAGCGCCTCCACCGCGGCAAGCGCCACCGCGGAAGCACCGAAGGCCGCAGAAAAGCCCGTAGAGAATCCTGCCCAGTTGGCCAGGCAGTATGTTGGGCAGGGCCACGAATTGATACGCAAAGGCGATATGGCAGGCGCCGTCACAGCGCACCGTGAGGCAGTTCGCCTGCAGCCGGACGACACGGGCCATCGATTGAGTTTGGCGAGAACCATGCTGGATGCCGGGCAATTCGCTGAGGCAATTCCGGAAATCGAGATGGTCCTGGCAAAGTTCCCGGCCGTGTTCTGGCACCGGTTTACGTTTGCCGAGGCCCTAGCCGGCGCCGGGCGCAAGAGCGATGCGCTCGCGCAATTGGACCTGGCCGCCAAAGCGGGAGCCTCGCCGGCCCACGTGCGCGCGGAGCGCGAGAAGATGCTTGGCCGCGAGGCAGCGGCCAAAGGGGATTACGCGGCGGCAATTTTACATTTCTTGAAAGCAAATGAACTCGCTGCAGACGGATTATGGGGTGCCGGCCCATTAGATGATCGGATTCAGATTCAACTAGCAGTGGCATTGGCGCGTATCGGCCAGGCAGAAACGGCTCTGACGAGTCTGGACAAGGCGGCTGCATCCGAGCGATTCAAGTACAGCATGGTGATCCGCCCTGCGCGAGGAAAACTGGTTGCGGAAATCGAGTCGCGAAAGGCCGCCGGTACCCCACCGGTGGATTCTCCCGCGGCCGCGGCGGCAATCGCTGCGTATGCCAGCGCGGAACTGGCTGCCCAGAATAACAAGAAGGGCCGTGACGCAGCGGTGTGGGATCACGCTGCGGCCCTTGTCCCGCTCAAGGAAGCGGTTCGCCTCGCGCCAGATAACCACTCCTATCGTTTCGATCTGGGGTCCTCGTTGGCCAAAACGGGTGCCTTTGCAGAAGCGATCCCCCACTATCAAAAGGCCATCGAACTCAGGCCCGAGGAAGCCTGGTATCACATGCATCTGGCGCAAGCGCTGGCCGGAACGGGCCAGAAGGATGCGGCTTTGCGGGCGGCAGACAAAGCAGTCGCCGCGGCGCCCCACGCGCAACCAATTCGCCAGGCCCGCGATGAACTGATTGCCAAACTGAGGTAGGCAGGTGCTCCGAAAGTAGCAGCGCGGCAGGCGTTGCTCAGCCGCTGTGGCGAAAAAGAATCGTATCGCCGTCTTCCACCACGTAGTCTTTTCCTTCCAGTTTGAAGTGACCGGCCTCGCGCGCGCCGGCCGTACCGCCGCCGGCCAGCATGTGGTCCCAGCGGACAACTTCGGCCTTGATGAAGCCGCGCTGAATGTCGGTGTGAATCGCGCCGGCGGCCTCGTGCGCCGAAGAGCCGCGCTCGATGGTCCACGCGCGCACATCGGTTTCGCCGCAAGTGAAAAACGAAATCAGCCCCAGCAGCTCGTACGTCGCGCGGATCACGCGCGCCAGGCCCGACTCCTTCAGCCCGTAAGCTTCCATCAACTCGGCCGCCTCGGCATCCGCCAGGGCCGCAAGTTCCGCTTCGATGCGCCCGCAAATCGCCGCCACGTGTGTCAACGGGCGGCCTTCGAGTTTTTGCAAGCCGTGCTTCTGCACCACGCGGTCCACGTCGACGGCTTCCTCGTCGCCCAAGTTGACCACGATCAGCATCGGCTTTTGCGAGAGAAACTTGAAACTGCCGAGGATGCGCGCCTCGTCGGCATGAAACTCCAGCTCGCGCAACGGCTGCTCCGCTTCGAGCGCCTGCTTGCAGCGCAGCAGCAGCCCCAGCTCGCGCTCGAGCAGCGGGTCGGGCTTTTTCTTCAGGTCCTTTTCCAGCCGCTCCATGCGGCGGCTGATTTGCTCCAGGTCGTTGAGCATCAGGTCCAGCTCGACGCTCTCCACATCGCGCGCCGCGTTGTTGCTGCCCGCCGGGTGCGGCACCGCAGGGTCGTCGAACAGCCGCACCACGTGCGCCAGCGCGTCCACTTGGCGGATTTGCGTGAGGAACGCGGAGTCCTTGGCCTTGTCGTGCACCAGCCCTCCGACGTCGACGTATTCCACCATGGCGTGCGTGACCTTCTTGGGCTTGTAAAGCGCGGCGAGCTTATCGAGGCGTTCGTCGGGCACCTTGGCCACGCCGACGTGCACGCCGTGCGCCGAGCGCGCATCCAGGTGCGCGCGCGTCAGAATCTGAAACAAGCTGGTCTTGCCCACCTGCGGCAGGCCGATAATTCCTGTCTTCATCGCGTCGGCATCCTAGCACGAATGAATTTTCGCCACAGAGGCGCGGAGTCACGGAGATAAGATGAGTACGAACGAACCCAGGGGACCACAGGCGCTTGCCGATTACGTGGAGATGAGCTTAGGCCCACGGATTGAACAGCGGCACGCCGGTTCCCGCGACGTCCTTAACGTTGCGTGTGACGAGAGTGAGGTTGTGATGGACCGCGGTGGCCGCGAGAAGCCCGTCAATGACTGGGAGTGGCAGTTTGGCAGCCATTGCATTCGCCGCGAGGCGACCCCAACGATCGGCGACGGCATCGTCAATGGAGAGGATGCGGCCGGCGAAGCGCACTGCCAACTCGCTGTCGAGCCACGACTCCAGCGCTACGCGTTGCGCTTGGCTCGCGACCATGCCGATCCCCTTGCGAATCTCGCCCAGCGTGAGCACGCTGAGATAAAGCAAGTTCTCGTCCGTGCCCCCAACCCAGGCCGTTACCTTGCGCTCAGGCTTCGGACGGATCAGTTCAGAAACCACATTCGTGTCCAGCAGGAAGCCGCTCACAGTTCGACTATCCGCCCATAGTCTGGCGTCCGATCCAGATTGACCGCCGCCTTGGCGAGCGGGGATCGCGCAAAGAACTCAACCAGGCTGCGAGGTTGTCCGGCGCGTGCCAGCAACCGCTCAAAGTCTTCGGCCGGCAGAACGACCACCGCCTCTTTGCCTTGTCGTGTGACCCATTGGGGCCCTTCAGAATGGGCACGTCGGAATAGCTCACTGAATTGAGCTTTGGCGGTCTGCAATTGCCAGCGCTTGGAGCGCAAACCACGCTTGGACTTGCTGCCCGAAGGTTTCTTGGCGCGAGCTCTGGTCATGCTTTCACCTCACCCTAGTCAGACTAGTCAGAGTTTATCATGCGCCTTGTCTGGAGACAAGTCAGGAATTCCGAATCGTCAAGTACAGGCCGGACACTCCAAGCACGAGCACCACGAGCTCAACCGCGGAGGAGACGCCGTGCAGGCGCCCAAATGAGCGCGCAAAGGATGGCCCGTGGGTGCGGCGTCCACCGAGCCAAACTCCGCGCGCATCTGCTCGCGCAGGTCGCTCACCCTGGCGTTCACGCCGAATTGCGTCACCGCCGTCAGCAGCAGCATGGCGACCACGCAAATCGCCGCAGGCCGCGCCAGCGCACTCGCGCTCCGCGCCGCTATCACCGACGACACCAGATACACTGCGCCGCACGCGTAGCCCAGCAAGTGCAGCCGCGCGAGCGCCATGCCCACCACGTTGCCGGCCAGCTCCCGCGTCGGCAGCGTGGCAAACGCTCCCGGCGCCAGCAGCAGGCCCACAAACAGTCCCGCGCCTGCCCACACGCCGAGGGAAAGAAATTGGAGGAATCGCAGGATGGTTGCCATCGGGGAAATTCGCTAGAATGCCATCGGACCTTGGCGGCGCAGCTTCGGGCTCAAAATGGTGGGCGACTAAGGACTTGAACCTTAGACCTCTCCCGTGTGAGGGGAGCGCTCTAACCAACTGAGCTAGTCGCCC
>Ga0187893_10013322_pt1 | contig 11470 bp, 8 predicted proteins | sample MA1701074metaG_FD_139574 | JGI IMG/M metagenome (GOLD analysis project Ga0187893, IMG submission 139574) | White microbial mat communities from a basaltic lava cave in the Kipuka Kanohina Cave System on the Island of Hawaii, USA - MA170107-4 metaG ...
CACCGTCCATCCAGCTCCTGCGCGTCAACCGCTACGAAAACTCCGCTCGTCGCGCCTTCCACAAGTCGCTCGACCAGCTTCGAAAGCTCCAAACCCAGCGCCATAAGGAGAACGCGCAAATCAGCGACGCCCTCGACGAAATGCTCTTAAATGAGCTTGACAAAGCGAAGCCGAAACGAACAACCCAAACAATATCAACAGAAGAACTGATCGACGACGTCACCCATCTCAAGTCCGCCATGGAAGGTGTCCTCAACGCCCTCCCCAAGGAAGTCCGTGACGTTGTCCGCGGCTCAGAAGGCCGTGCGGTTACCCCAGAAGGCCGCCCGGCTGACGCCTCCCAGGAGGTTTCCAAGAGCTGATGGTGTGTCCTTCTGTATAACCTCACTGCACAAACGCGCGCCGCGCCTCACGAATCCGGTACACTCCGAAAAGCATAACGATGAAATCTATCCAACGCGTCGCGGTCCTCGGGGCCGGCACGATGGGTGCGCGTATCGCCGCGCATTGCGCCAACGCGGGCCTGCGCGTGCTGCTGCTCGACATTGTTCTGCCCAATGAGAAGAACCGTAATGCGGCCGCGATGAAAGGCATCGAATCGGCGGCCAAGCAGAGGCCTGGTGCATTTTTCACCGATGCCGCAATGCCGCATGTGCATCCCGGCAACTTCGAAGATCACCTCGAGGAAATCAAGAACTGCGATTGGGTGATTGAGGCAGTCACAGAGAATCTCGAGATCAAGCGGAATCTATGGGCGAGGGTAGAGCAGACCGCATCCCACCACGCCATTCTCTCGACCAACACGAGCGGCATCCCGCTGGCCAGTATTTCCGATGGTTTTCCGGATTACTTCCGGCGCCGCTTCCTCGGAACCCATTTCTTCAACCCGCCCCGATACCTCCATCTCGTGGAAGTGATCCCTACCGCCGGCTCCGATCCTGCCTTGGTCAGTTTTGTTTCTGACTTCTGTGACCGGCGGCTTGGCAAAGGAGTCGTGCTCTGCAAGGATACGCCGAACTTCATCGCCAATCGCATCGGCTCCTTCTTCGGCGGCACCACGGGCAAGATCGCGCTCGAAGGCGGATACGGTGTCGAAGAAGTCGATGCCCTCACCGGAACGCTCATTGGACTGCCGAATTCGGCGTCTTTCCGTCTGCTTGACATTGTAGGCATCGACGTATGGGCTTACGTCGGGAGCAACCTCCATGCGCTTACCCCCGATGATCGCTGGCGCGACCGGTTCCTGCCTATGCCTGTCGTAAAGGAACTGATCCAGCGCGGTTGGCTGGGCGAAAAGACCGGACAAGGATTTTACCGCCGCATAGGCAAAGGGCCTGAAAAGGCGATCGAGGCACTCGATCTGAAGACCTTCGAGTACCGGCCCGCGAAAAAGGTTTCTTTCGCATCCGTCGAACAGGCTCGCACCATGGAATCACTGCCGGATCGGCTCAAGACCGTCGTTGCAGCGAACGACCGTGCCGGTAATTTCCTCTGGCAGCTCTTCTCCGATACGCTCATCTATTCCGCCGAACGCGTGCCCGAAATCTCGGACCGGATCGTCGAAATCGATCGCGCCATGCGCTGGGGCTACGCTCATACTTATGGTCCGTTCGAGTTATGGGACGCGCTCGGCTTCGAAGCCACCTGCAAAAGGATCGAAGACGAAGGCCGCTCTCTTCCCGCTTCTATTGTGGAAATGAGGCGCCATGGCGCCACATCCTTCTACAAACACCAGAATCACGCTGCACGGCCCCACACGGTTTATTTCGATCTTTGCTCCCAGTCGTATCGGGAGATTGAATCGCGCCCAGGCATCACAGTTCTCTCCGACCTCAAACGCGCCCGAGGCGTAGTGAAGAAGAATGCCGGGGCTTCGCTGATCGACCTGGGCGACGGCGTGCTTTGTCTCGAATTCCACACCAAGATGAACTCGCTCGGAGAAGATATTTTCTCGATGATGTTCTCCGCCGTCGAGGAGACTGCCGCGAACTGGCAGGCGCTTGTCATCGGCAATCAGGCCGGAGACTTCAGCGTCGGCGCGAATCTGATGATGGTCCTGCTCGCGGCGCAGGAGGCGGAATGGGACGATCTCAACCGCGGCATTCATCGATTCCAGCAAGCCAACATGGCGATCAAATGCTCGCCTAAGCCGGTGATTGTGTCGCCTTTCGGGCGCACCCTCGGCGGTGGCTGCGAGATCGCTCTGCACGCCGCGCGCGTGCAGGCCTCGGCCGAGCTCTACATGGGTCTCGTGGAAGTGGGTGTCGGCGTGATTCCCGGAGGCGGCGGTTGCAAGGAGTTGGTCTTGCGGTGGAGGGACCCAAGGCGCATCTTTGAAACGGTAGGCTTCGGCAAGGTCTCGACTTCTGCCGAGGATGCCCGGCGAATGGGATTTCTTACGAGGGGGGATGGCATCTCGATGAATCAGGAGCGGCTCATCGAGGATGCCAAAGCCGTTGCTCTCTCGCTCGCGCCGAGCTACGTTCCTGCTACTCCACGCAATGACATTCCTGTCTCCGGCGAAAGTGGATATGCCGCGATGAAGATGGGCGCCTGGATGGCACGCCAAGGCGACTACATCTCTGACTACGACATGATCGTGGCTGAAAAACTCGCCTATGTGATCGCCGGTGGCCGGCTCACCGGTTCGCAAACAGTCAGCGAGCAGTACTTGCTCGATCTCGAGCGCGAGGCGTTTCTCAGCTTGTGCGGAAATTACAAGACGCAGGAACGGATGCAACACATGCTCAAGACGGGCAAACCACTGAGGAACTGAATCATGCAAGAAGCTGTTGTGGTCGACTGTCTCCGCACCGCCGTGGGAAAGGCTCCTCGCGGCGCTTTGCGCAACACACGGCCGGACGATTTGGCCGCCGCCGTGTTCCGTGCTCTCCTTGAAAAGTACCCCCAGGTGCCCGCGGATGAAATCGACGATGTGATTCTTGGCTGCGCCATGCCCGAGGCTGAGCAGGGAATGAACGTTGCGCGGGTTGCGGCAATTCGCGCGGGACTCTCGGACATGGTGCCCGCCGTTACGATCAATCGATTCTGCTCCTCCGGCTTGCAGGCGATCTCAATGGCTGCCGAAAAGATCCGAGCCGGCCTGGCGCAAATCGTTCTCGCCGGCGGCGTCGAGTCCATGTCGATGATCCCGATGGCCGGAAACAAGCCGGCGCCGAATCCGTGGTTGGTCGACCACCGGCCCGAGATCTACATTAATATGGGACTCACGGCCGAGAACGTTCAGCGAAAATATGGAATCACGCGCGAGCAGGCGGATCAGTTTTCCTACCGTAGCCACGTGAATGCTCTCACGGCGCAGGCGGCGGGCAAGTTTGACGAGGAAATTGTGCCCGTGACTGTAGAATCCACTGCCGTCGCAAACGGCAAGCCCCATACGCAAACCAACATATTCAATAGAGATGAAGGACCGCGCTCCGATACCTCGGTAGAAGCGCTGGCCAAGCTAAAGCCCGTCTTTCATTCGAGTGGGACGGTGACGGCCGGCAACTCCTCGCAGACATCTGACGGAGCCGCCGTTGCTCTGGTCCTTTCCGACAGAAAGGCGCACGAGTTGGGATTGAAGCCCATGGCCCGCTTCGCAAGCTTCGCCGTGGGTGGCGTGCCTCCGGAGATTATGGGAATCGGACCGGTGGTTGCGATTCCCAAGGCTCTCGCCTTGGCGGATGTCAAGCTGGATGACATCGGTGTGGTGGAATTAAACGAGGCGTTCGCGGTTCAAGCCCTCGGAGTCATCCACCAAGCCGGGCTCGACCAGGAAAAGGTCAACCTGAACGGCGGCGCCATTGCTCTCGGTCACCCCCTTGGATGCACTGGCGCTAAACTCACGGCTACCATCCTGCGAGAAATGAAGCGGCGCAATGCCCGCTACGGCATGGTGACGATGTGCATCGGCGGCGGCCAAGGAGCCGCTGGAATTTTCGAGTCGGTATAAGGGCCCGTTATGAGGAGACGTTAAATGGCTACCACAGCTCCCGTTCTACCCAAATCCATCGGAGGTGGATTCCTCCTGAGTGAATCCACGCCTGAGGATATCTTCACGCCGGAAGATTTTTCAGACGAACACCTGGCCATCGCGCGCACCACCGATGAATTCTTCACCAAAGAGGTTGCGCCAAATGTCGAGGCGATCCAGCATCACGAACCCGGCGTAGCGGTGGGAATTTTGAAGAAGTCGGCCGGGCTTGGGCTCACAGCCGTCATGATCCCCGAAGCGTACGGTGGAATGGAGATGGATCTTGTGTCGGCAATGATCGTCGCCGAGCGCATGGCAAGAGACGCGTCCTACTCCGGCTGGCACGGCGCTCACTCAGGCATCGGTACACTGCCCCTGCTGCTGTTCGGCAACGAAGACCAGAAAAAAAAGTATCTGCCGAAACTGGCAAAGGCCGAATTGGTCTCCGCGTACTGCCTTTCCGAACCGCAGGCGGGATCGGATGCGCTCGCTGCTAGGACTCGCGCCGACCTTTCAGCCGATGGTACCCACTATGTCCTCAACGGTCAAAAGATGTGGATTACCAACGGGGGCGGAGCCGATCTCTACACGGTTTTCGCTAAGGTCGGTGGAGAGAAGTTCACCGCTTTCCTCGTCGAACGCGCCTGGCCCGGTGTTTCCACAGGCGCCGAAGAGAAAAAGATGGGCATCAAGGGATCGTCCACCACGGCCGTTTACTTCGATAACGTCAAGGTGCCCGTCGAAAATGTGCTCGGCCAGATCGGACGCGGCCACATCATCGCGTTCAACATTCTGAATCTGGGCCGTCTGAAACTTGGCCCCGGCACGGTAGGTGGCTGCAAGAACGTGCTCGCTGTGTCGCTCAAGTATGCCAAGGAGCGAAAGGCATTCGGCAAGTCCATTGCCGATTTCGGCATGATCCGGCACAAGCTCGCCGAGATGGCGATTCGTACGTTCGCCTCGGAAACGATCAGCTACCGCGTCACCGGCATGGTAAATGACCATCTGGAAGGTTTTTCCTGGGACGACCCCAGCGCGGCGGAAACTCTGATGAAAGCCGCCGAAGAGTTCGCGGCCGAGTGCTCCTACGTAAAGGTATTCGCCAGCGAAGCGCTCGACTACGTTGCCGACGAAGGCGTCCAGATCCATGGCGGCTACGGCTTCCACCAGGACTATCTGGTCGAGCGCGCCTATCGCGATTCCCGTATCAACCGCATCTTCGAGGGCACCAATGAGATCAACCGCATGCTCGCGACCGGCATGCTGCTCAAGCGGGCCCAGCGCGGCCGTCTCGGGTTGGTCGAGGCTGTGAAGAAGTTGCAGGGAGAGATCATGGCGGGGCCGTCGCTCTCGGAAAGCGGCGGCGCGCTTGTCGCCAACGCCAAGAAAACGGCGCTCTTCTGCCTCGGCGTGGCCTATCAACGGTTCATGGCCGAGCTGGAACGGCAGCAGGAGGTCCTCGCTTCGATCACCGACATCGCGATGAACGCGTTCGTCATGGAATCGGTAACACTGCGGGCTGCCAAGCTCGCCGCATCCGGCAGAGGCGAGCTAGCCGGGGACATGGTGGCCGTATTCACTCGCGAAGCCATGGAAATGATCGAATCCGCCGCGCGCAATGTGCTCGCCGCCTGCTCCGATGGCGACTCTCTTCGCATGAATCTCGCGATCCTGAGACGATTCACGAAGTTCGAGCCAGTCAATGCGATCGAGCTACGCCGTAAGATCGCCCAACGTTTGCTCGCAGCCGAGCGATACCTCGTAGCTTGAGGATTTTGGAAGTGGCGCAGGCACTCGTGCCTGCCGCGTCCCGACTCCTCGGGACGTTCGGTTTCCGTCTACGCGAAATTTTCAGCGGATCAGCGACCGGTCAATCGACGCAATCGATGGTCGCCCGGCCAGGGCCATCGCCATTGCCAGTTCGTTACGTAAGATTTCCATGACGCGTTGAACACCTTCGGCTCCCATCGCGCCAAGACCCCATAAGGGCGGGCGTCCCACGAGAACCGCCTTGGCTCCGATCGCCAGCGCCTTGAGCACATCGGTGCCACGGCGGAAGCCGCCGTCGATGAGAACCGTGGCTCTGCTTCCAATCGCATCGACGATTTCAGGAAGCACGTCAATGGTCGCCGGATCTCCATCGAGATACCGGCCTCCGTGGTTGCTGACCACAACCCCCGCGGCGCCGTGTTGAATCGACAATTGAGCGTCTTCGGGAGTAAGCACACCCTTGACGAGAACCGGCACTTTCGCGTATCCGCAAAGCTGATCGAGGAAGCTCCAGTCCAGCTTTGCCTGAAATCGCATCGGCAATCCGAAGGGAGTCTTGGCCGGGGAGTCAGACTCCCCCTCGCGTTGCCTCCGCCGCGCGAGAGAGTGCTCGGGCAGGCTCCGCACAAGCCGGTTGCGTTGGTCGCGCTCGCGCGGGGCGCTGTAAGGTGCATCGACGGTGACGCAGACCGCCTTGCATCCGGCGGCGACAGCGTTGGCGACCCGTTCGCGCGTCGTTTCGAGATCTGGGCCGGTGTACAACTGGAACCACAGAGGCGCCTTGGCCACTTCGCTGATCTTTTGGATGGGGAAACTCGAGCTGGTGCTGACGACCATGTGCGCTCCGGCGGCTCCAGCGCCGCGCGCAGTGGCGAGCTCACCTTCCGGATGGAGCAGGTTGTGCGTTCCCGTCGGCGCGATAAGAATCGGAAGATTCAGCTTCTGGCCGAGGACGCTTGTGGTAAGGTCCAGCTCGTCGACTCGGCGGAAAAAGCGTGGCCGGAAGATGATCTTTTCAAAAGCCGAGCGGTTGCGCCGCATGGTCCACTCGTCCCAGGCGCCACCGGAAACATAGTCATAGGCGGCCTTCGTCACTTTGGCCTTGCAGGCGGGTTCGAAGTCGAAGACGTTGAGCAAGTCGGTTTGCTGGGATCGTAGAAAGGACGATGTCGCCAGGAAGGAAGTGAAGTGACGGCAGGCATCGCGTCGAGTCATGGGATGGATAATAACAAAACTTTTGGGACACCGGTGAGAATTTGGTTCGAGTACAACCACTAACCCCAAGAGGGAGAACTCCATCATGACCTCTGCTACTGCCGCGGCAAGCCGTCGTGCGTTCGGCCGCGGCTATCGCCGGTTGATGGCGACGGCGGAGTTGGCGTGTCCTCATTGCAATTCCCGGCGAGTGCGCGAAATTCAGACGTTTCATTTCATAAGGATTCTTTTTCGCATATTCGGCTTTCGCTCGGTGAAGTGCAAGGAGTGCGCGCGCCGCTCCTTCTGGTTCTAACAGTAAAGCGAATCCTCCGTGTTAGCTTGAGAGGATGCGTGTTCTTGTAACTGGCTCATCCGGGTGTATCGGAGCCTGGGTCGTGAGAGGTTTGCTCGATCGCGGCATCGAGGTGCTTTGCTATGACGTCGAGGCGGATCTTTCGCGTCTCGGACTCATCTCGAAGTATGAGTCTTCGCCCCGACTGAAATTAGAGACTGGCAGGATCGAGGATACCGGGCGAGTCAAGCAACTGGTCGCCGACGGTGCAATCACACACGTGATTCATCTGGCAGCGGTCCTGATGCCATATTGCCAGGCTAATCCCGTTTCCGGCGCACTCATTAACGTCATCGGAACTCTAAACGTGTTCGAAGCTGCTCGCGACGCGGGAAGGCCGGTTCGCGTAGTCTACGCGTCTTCGTCGGCTGTATGGGGTCCGGAAGAGGCGTACGGAGACCGGTTGCTTTCCGAAAGCGAGGCCCTTCTGCCCGGCACACACTACGGCGTATTCAAGCAGTCCAATGAGGGCAACGCACGAGTGTTCTCTGCCGCCAATGGAATTTCGAGCATCGGGCTGAGGCCCTGGACGGTTTACGGAGTAGGCCGTGATCGGGGATTGACGGCCGATCCCACGATCGCGATGAAGGCGATCGCGCTCGGCGTCCCGTTTCAGATTCGCGTATCTGGCTATATGGATCTGCAGTATGTCGAAGACGTCGCGGAGACGTTCATCCGCTGCGCGCTCTCGGATGTGTCCGGCGCCCACGTGTTCAACCTGGCGGGGTCGATCGTGAAAATGGACGAGATGGTGGAGTTGTTCGAGCGGCTCCGGCCGGGTGCGAAGCGCCTGGTTACAGTCGCGGGGCCACAGGTGCCTGTGTCGTATCGTATGGATGCCTCCGCCCTGCACAACACAGTTCCGGGAATTCCGCGGACCAGTCTCGAAGACGGGGTTCGGAAGACGATCGAGATGTTCGAAGGTTTGCGGGCGGAAGCTCGCCTCACGCCGGTTCTCGGCGTGTGAGCACTACTGGGCTGGCGCCATCGAGAACTCGATGGAGGAAATGGCGCCCTCATGCGCCTCAATCTCACGGGTCTGGTCCCGGAAGCCGGCCTTTCGCACGGTAATCTTGTGCTTCCCCGGCGGAAGCTTCAACATACCCGGAGTGAGCGTGGCGTGGAGCTGACCATCGATCAGAATCTGTGCGCCCGCCGGATTCGATTCGACCATTATCGTGCCGGCGATCAGTTCCAGCCGGCCCGAAGCCCGGGCTTCCGTTGGCACCATTACAACTCCAAGTGCGGGGCGATGACCGGCCAACGTGTACTTCAAGGTATGGCGGCCGGATCGCAGCTCGAGCGCGCAAGGAGTGGTACAGCCCTCCGTGGTGTCGTCGACTGTCACTTTGGCGCCGGGCGGCGCCGATTCGAACTCGACCAGGGCCGATTCGGGCAACTGCGCGCCTCTGTTGGGTTTCAGCGCCGCGGACGCCGTGCCCGTCACCGCGGGATTCGGTTGCACAACAATGTCGGGCGGCTTGACCGTGCTCATAGGCGGCTTCGTGCTCACTGGAGTTGGTTTAGCCGGTTGAGTCACCGCCGGTTCCGGTGACGGTTCTGTCGCGCCCTTGTCTCCTCGGAACAAGACGAAAGCACCGCCGAACAACACGACGCCGGCGGCAAAGCCTGCCATCATCTTTGCGAATCCGCCTCCGGAGGTTTCCTCTTTCGTCCGCGACCGGAACTCGATGGGTGCTGGGGACTCTGGCTCCGCCGTGGCTGGCACGATACGCGGTGAAGAGGTCACACGCGGTGTAGGGGACGTAGTAGTTGGAGTAACAGTTGGAGTTGGAGGAGAGGTTACCTTCGTAATCGTCGTCGGTCTCGTGGGCCGCGGCGCTTCCGGAACCGCTGGAGCGCGAGTCGACATAGTCGGAAGATTCTCCGCCGTTCCCTTGGGAATTGCGAGCCAGTTTGGACTGTCGATCAAACTCTCCGCCAGCGCATTGACGAACTCCGAGCACGTGGCATAGCGATCCTTGTTCGATTTCGCCATTGCCTTGTTGAGCACGGCGCCCACTTTTTCCGTCAAGGTCGGATTGAGCATGTGTGCGGCGACGGCGTCTTCCCGGACAATCCGGAACAACAGCGCCGGCAGCGACTCCGCGGTGAATGGTTTTTCACCGGTAAGAATCTCGTAGGTGATCACCGCCAGTGCGAACTGGTCGGAGCGGCCGTCGAGCGTTTTCGACTCGATCTGCTCGGGCGACATGTAGCTGGGCGTGCCGAGCACCATCTCAGTCTGCGTCATTTGCTGCGAGAGAATCTTAGCGACCCCGAAATCGGTGACCTTCACGGCGCCAGCATCACTCACCATAATGTTGCCTGGCTTTACGTCACGATGGATGATGCCTTTGGTGTGCGCGTAGTCGAGCGCTGAAGCAGTTTCGGCGAGGATGGTGAGGACACCTTGCCGGTCAATAGCATCGTTGCGGCGCAGGAGATGGTCGAGCGTCGTGCCGCTCACAAACTCCATGGCGATATAGGCGATCTCTTCCTGCTGGCCAATGTCGTAGATGGTGACGATGTGGGGGTGAGATAGCATGCCCGCCGAGCGTGCTTCACGGAAGAGCCGCTCCCGCAGACGAGTCTGCTCCTCGGCATCGGTGAACTCGAGGAGACGGATGGTCTTGATCGCGACAGTTCGCCCGATGACGGGATCCTGCGCGCGGTACACGATACCCATCGCGCCGCGGCCAAGCTCTCCATGGATCTCGTAACGACCCACTTGCCGCATATCTTATATATCTTATCGCAACCTGGAGGACGGGTTTTAGCCCGCATCTCGCTGTGTCAAAGAACCGCCCCAGGAAATGCCGCAGTAGCTCGACCCCCGATCCCGTGGGTTTCCTCGAGCCAGTCTCTAAGCCGTTTTCTCATTTCGATCCTCGCTGCCTCAGTGAATCAGGCCACGCCGCACCGCATTGAGAACCACTTCCGCCGCACTGCGCAGCCCCAGCTTTTCGAGGATGTGGCCGCGATGCGTCTCGACAGTGTAGACGCTCAAATGCAGAATGTTGGCGATCTCCTTGTTAGAATGTCCTTCCGCGATCAACTGCACAACTTCCCTCTCCCGGGCCGACAAGGTTGCGAACGTGTCTTGCCGCGCCGACAGGCGGAGCTTCTGGACATGCTCCTGCTGGAGCATCCGGCGCACTTTCGGGCTGAAGAAGGAGTGTCCGGACCGCATGGAACGAATGGCGCCGAGCAAGTCCGCTTCAGCGGAATCCTTCAGCAGATACGCTTTGGCGCCGGAGTTCAGGGCACGGACCAGATACTCCTCCTCGGCATGCATGCTGAGGATCGCAACCGCGGTCCGGGGGTTGGAGGCGAGAATCTGGCGCGTGGCTTCGATGCCATTCAACAGCGGCATCGCGATGTCAACAATGGCAACATCGGGTTTCGTATCGACAACGAGGCGCACGGCCTCCCTGCCGTCGGCCGCTTCACCCACAACCTCGAGGTCGTGCTCGCGCTCGAGCACCAAGCGCAGCCCCGCGCGAAGAATCGTGTGGTCATCGGCCAGCAGGACGCGAGTTTTCACGCTGCGCTCCTGGCAAGGGGAATCTCGGCCGTAACCGTGGTGCCTTTGCCGCGCTCAGAATGAATCCGCCAGAGTCCGCCTAGGCGGCCGGCGCGCTCCTGCATCCCCAGCAATCCCAGCCCTCGAGTCCGCGAGGCCTCGAATCCACAGCCATCGTCCGATACCGATAATTGCATGCAGCCTCCATCCTGCAGGAACGAAACTCGAATCTGGGCCGCGCCGGCGTGTTGGGCCGCATTGAGCACCGCTTCCTGTGCAAGTCGAAAGATGCCGGTTTTTTGCTCGTCGGACAGGTGGAACCGCTCCTCGGCGGCGTGGACATCGACGCTCAATCCGAACCGCCGGCTGGTTTCCCGGCCCAACCATTCGAGCGCCGCGGCGAGGCCGAGATCGTCCAGGAGGCTGGGGCGCAGACGTGTGGCCATCTCCCGAACGCTTGTCAGACACTGTTCGGCCAGCTTACGAACATTCGCCAGACGCGATGGATCCCGCTGCGCGCCGGCAGCCTCGACCAGAAGCGCCGAAAGGTTCTGGCCGACATCATCATGGAGATCCCGCGCGATGGCCTTTCGTTCCTCCTCCTGCAACGCTGACATCCGCGCGCCGAGGCTGCGTGTTTCGCGATCGA
>Ga0187893_10013323_pt1 | contig 11468 bp, 10 predicted proteins | sample MA1701074metaG_FD_139574 | JGI IMG/M metagenome (GOLD analysis project Ga0187893, IMG submission 139574) | White microbial mat communities from a basaltic lava cave in the Kipuka Kanohina Cave System on the Island of Hawaii, USA - MA170107-4 metaG ...
ATCTGGACTACCTTCCGCCGTATCAACCGGGCCTGAACCCGCAGGAGCGGATCTGGCGGCGCCTTCGCTACGAAAGCACGACCAATCGGTGGTTCGAAACCCTGGAAGACACTTGGGCCACCGTTGACAAAACCATGCGTTCCTGGACGCGTGAAAAGATTCGTCGATTATGTAACATTACTTAGCGCGTTGGTATTAGTAGCAAGATCTTTAGATTCTAAGGACTCAGATGCCCTACCGGACAGCGTGCACAAGTGCTGCTTCAAGCTCAGGAAAACGGAAATTGAACCCGCTCTCCAAAAGGCGCTTCGGTTCAACACGAGTGCTTGCGAGCAACAGGCCATCAGCCATCTCGCCAAAGGCCAAGCGGGCAGCGAACTCAGGCAGGGGAAAAAAGGTGGGCCGTCGCAACACCTGCCCTAGTGTTTTGGTAAATTCGTGGTTGGTCACGGCGTTCGGTGCAACGGCGTTGACGGGTCCGGACAATGCATCGTTTGAGAGGGCGTGCCCGATCACGGCTACCAGATCGTCGAGAGAAATCCAGCTCATATACTGTCGCCCATTGCCAATGATGCCTGCAATGCCCAGACGAAAGGGAGGAAGCATTTTAGCTAGCGCGCCGCCTTGAGATGCCAGTACAAGGCCGGTCCGAAGATGAACCACTCGAATTCCACGATCATGTGCCGGTTTTGCAGCTGCCTCCCAAGCGCGGCAAGTGTCGGCCAGAAAGCCGGTACCCGGCGGGCTGTCCTCGGTCAACCGTTCATCAGACCGATCGCCATAGAAGCCAATGGCAGAGGAGCAAACCAGGGTGTTCGGCGGTGACTTCAGCTTGGCCAGGGTCTCCGCGAGCAATCGAGTACCTAGCACTCGGCTGTCTCGAATCTTTGCCTTTTGCTCCGCTGTCCAACGTTTTGCTGCTATGTTCTCGCCTGCCAGGTGAATCGCAGCGTCTACGCCTTCGAGATCCTCTCTGCGCAGTTCTCCAGACATGGGATCCCAGATCACTGCTCCAGCCCGTTGTTGAGCTGCTGAACTGGAGGACCGGGTGAGAGAGACAACTTCGTGTCCCTTCGACTTGAGCACGGGCGCCAAGGCTGAACCGACAAGGCCGGTGGAACCGGAAACCACGATCTTCATTGCTCTTCCTCCTCAGTGGAGATACCTTCGAAGGCCCAGTGTGTGGTAGGAATTGTAGCGCATAGGCGGGGATTCGCGATAGAAATGCCGCACTTATTGAGGTTTACATAATATAGTGACACTAGAACAGTTCTGCCTGTTTCCAGAAGGCGGTCACGAGTCGAGGGCGGCGGCGCATCCGACGCAGGGATTTGCGGGCATACTCGCTGAGTTGCCAGAAGTCTTTCGGACAGAGATTGGGCAGCTCATGATGCTTCCAGTGACCCCACAAGTATTCCACCGGGTTCAGTTCGGGCGCATAACCCGGCAGACGCTCCAGCGTCAACCGCCCGTTCTGGTCCGCCACGAAGTCGCGCACCATCTTGCTCCGATGCGTCGTCGAGCCATCCCAGATCACGAGGACTCTGCCGGGGAGGTGCCGCAGCAGATGGGTCAAGAAGTCCACGACTTGCGGACTGCGGATGGTCCCCTGAAACAGTCGGAAATAGAAGTTCCACCACGTCACCCCTGCCATGGCCGACAACAGGTTCCAGTTGAAGTGGTACTGCAACACCGGGGTCTCACCTTTGGGCGCCCAGGTTCGGCAACGATGCGGTCGCTCACTCAGTCCGCTTTCGTCGACGAAGACAATCGTTTGATTCCGCCGGGCAGCGTTTTTTTTAACTCCGGCCAACGACGTTTCTTCCAGCGCCGAATCGCCTGTTCATCCCGTTCCAAGGCCCGCCCCACCGGCCGCTGGCAGCTCCAACCCAGCTGCTTCAACAGCCGCCAGACGTGGGTCGAGCTGTATCGCACCCCGCGCTCTTGCTCGATCAAATGCGCCACACGCTGGCTGGTCCACAGGCTGGTGCTATATCCCAGAGCCTCCGGTCCCTGCTTGAGCCCTTGCTCAATGCGGTTTCGGTCTGTGGTCGACAGTTTCGGCTTTCGCCCGGCGCGTCCAGCTCTCTTCAACCCGGCACGTCCGGCCTCCTCCAGTTGCCGAGCCCAACGACTGACCGATTGGCGATGGACGCCAACGCGGCGGGCGACTTCCGACTGGTGGAGTCCTTGTTCGAGCAACCGTGCTGCCTTCAAGCGTCGTTGCTCTAGGGTCTTAAAACACTCTGTGTCTCGTTTAAATCCGCGTGTATTTCCCATGACCCAAACAGTAGCATGAATCATGAGAAATGTCACTATATTATGTAAAACTCAATAGGAGCCGTTTTGATTCTTGAAGCGATTGACTTAAGCAAGATCTACGATGGGGGCGAGACGAGGGTGCAAGCATTGCGAACTGCCAGCCTGAGTCTTGAACGGGGTGACTTCGTAGCGCTTATGGGGCCGTCTGGTTGCGGCAAATCCTCCTTGTTACATCTCTGTGGTGCAATGGATCGACCCACTTCAGGACGCATCGTCATCGAAGGAACGCCGCTCCAGGGTTTGGATGACCTTGGCCTGACACGCCTCAGACGAACTCGAATCGGGTTTGTGTTCCAGTTTTTCAACCTCCTGCCAACTCTGACGGTTGGCGAAAATGTTGCATTACCGTTACTGCTGGCGGGAGTATCTAAAACCAAAGCTGAAGGAGAAGCAAGCCGTTGGATTGACCGAGTCGGACTTGCCAGCCGACAGGAGCACTATCCGCAGCAGCTCTCCGGCGGCGAAATGCAGCGTACTGCGCTTGCTCGTGCTGTGGCTCACCACCCCGCTCTTTTGCTCGCAGATGAGCCTACGGGTAATCTGGATTCGGGCAACAGCCGTCGCGTTCTCGAATTGTTACGGGAGTTGAACGATGAGACAGGAGTTGCCGTTTTGCTCGCGACACATTCGGGCGAGATCGCTGCCGGTGCCAAGCGAGTGCTGCGTATGCGGGATGGAGTTCTGGAGAACCAATGATGTGTGATGGGCAATGAGCGAAGGGACACCGAGTGGTCCGCCCGGTATGTCACTTGCTAGTGGGTGATTTTTTCCAGGTGGTCCAGATGTAAAGCAGCGAGCCGGCGGCACCGATGGCTGCGGCCCCAATAAAGTTTGTGTTGGGGCTGATGCTCCACAGCGCTGCACCCAGGAACGCGGCTGCAGTTGCCAGGCAGTCGCGAATCAAATAATACGTCCCGATGGTTTGGCCACGTCGAGGCTCCGGGCAGAGTTGAATGATCAGCGATTTCCTTGCTGTCTCACCGAATTCCTTGAGCCCGCGGATGAAAAAAGCAGCGCACAGGCTGTTGAAACTGCGAGCCAGCATCAATGAGATTGGAAAGAGTGTGAAGAAAATGAAGGTCGTGATGATGAACGGCTCGCGCCCGTAGCGGTCTGATAGATAGGCGACAGGGATCAGGCAAGCAATGGCCGAGACCATCTCTATTCCAGTGAGAATGCCAAACTGCGTGGCTGTCAGGCCCAGATCATCCAAGACATAAAGAATCACCCAGGCATAAGGAATGCGCTCGCAGAATCGAACCAGAACGTCTGAAAGTAACAGGCGTCTGAGTGCCGGACTGAATGACCGGGCAGAGCGCCAGAACGAGACTCGCTCGGCGGCCAAGCCTTTGCCTGGCGTGTCTTCGATCTGCCATTGAATGACGACTGTTGCGCAGGCCAGCGCAATCGCAGCCATCACTCCGAACCGCGTGCCGTTAATGATCCCGAATTGATCGATCAGCATACCTCCCGCGACGGGTCCGAGAATAATTGGAATTCGCTTAAGCGTTGCCTGAACTCCGATCCCCATGGCGTGCTGGTTTGCTGCCAAACTGCTTCCAACCAATGAGAACGTTGCTGGCAGAGAAAAACTGGTCCAGGAGAGAAAGAGGAACGCAGAGCCAAGCACCGCCCACCACTGTATGCTGATCAGCAGGCAGATATATCCCCCCAGGCTCAGCAGCGTAAAGAAAGACAGCGCATTCCGGAGCCCCCAGCGATCGGCGAGCAATCCACCTGGATAGGCATAGACGGCGCCAATCCAGGTCTTGATGGCGTCGAACAATCCGATGGCCCAGACAGCGGCGCCGAGGCGTTCCAGATACTTCGGCAGGAAACGCATCCATAGTTCTTCAGCAAATCCCATGGACACGAGGGCCGCAAGTAAAACGGATGTGTTCCGGTTGAGGGCAAAGAAGGCGGCCAGGCTTCGGACGAAGGAGGGAGAGTCCATGGGGACCCGCGTCGAGAGTTTCTAGGGGCGTGACCGCGTGGGCTTGCCGTCGCTAGAGTCGTCCGACGGGCGCTTTTGGTCGCAGGCTCTAGATGATTGTTCCGTTCGGGACGACTGCGTTCTTGGGGATCACGACGATTCTGTCGCGTACGAAGAAGTTATCTCCGTCGTGGTTTTCAAGGCCCCCGGAATTGATGATCATGACGTTATCACCGATACGCGCATTCTTGTCGATGATGGCATTGACGATGGTGGCGTGGTTGCCGATTCCTATATTAGGGACCCCAAGCTGGGCGTTCTCCTTGATCTCGTCAATCGTTTCATAATAGTCCGCACCCATGATGTAGGAATTCGTGATGGTTGTTCCATCGCCAATGCGGCTGCGGATGCCGATGATGGAGTGTTTGATGTCGGCGCCATTCAGGAAACAGCCGTCCGAAATTACGCACTGGTGCAGATTGCAATTGTTCATTTTTGACCCGGGTAAGAGACGTGCCCGAGTGTAGATTTGGCTGCGAGAGTTATAGAAGTTGAACTTCGGGAGTGTGGCAGTCAGATCGAGGTTCGCTTCATAAAAGGAACGAATCGTTCCGATGTCGGTCCAGTAGCCAAAGAAGGGAGAGCTCATCACCCTGTACTGGCTGATGGCCGCAGGAATAATGTGTTTTCCAAAATCATGCTCGGCGGTCTCGCTGAGAATCTTCGTCAAGAACTCTTTGCTGAAAACGTAGATTCCCATGGAAGCCAGGTACGCTTTCCCGTCTGGGAACTGTTCCGTATCGTAATCTCCCGTCAATTCGCTGTCCAACCCCTCCAGATTGTTTCGAGGTGGCTTCTCGCGAAACAAGGTGATCTGGTTGTGCTCATTCGTCTTCAAGATGCCGAAGGCTGGAGCCTGGTCCGCGGTGACCGGGATCGTGGGCACCGTAATGTCCGCGCGGCTGCCGGCGTGAAATTGCAGTAGCTTACGGTAGTCCATCTGGTAAAGCTGATCGCCGGAGAGAATCAGAACATGCGTGACATCGATGTCTGCGAAATGCCTGATACTTTGCCGGACGGCGTCTGCTGTGCCCTGAAACCAATGCGGGTTCTCCAGTGTCTGCTCAGCCGCAAGAATATTGACAAAGCCTTCACTGAAGTTGTCGAAGCGATAGGTCCTGGCGATGTGACGGTTCAGCGAGGCGGAATTAAACTGGGTCAGAACGAATACACGGCGAATCTCAGAATTAATGCAGTTGCTCAAGGGTATATCAACGATACGATACTTTCCAGCTAGCGGCACGGCGGGTTTGGATCGATGACGGGTAAGTGGGAAGAGCCGTTCGCCTTTGCCGCCTCCGAGAACCAGAGCTAACACGTCTCTTGGAACAATACTCATGAAGCAGCCGCCTCTCGCCGGGGTGAACTTGGAAGAGCAACCGCAGGATTATAGAAGCCTGACTTGAAAAAAGGAAGATGGAAATACTGGAGTAGGCTGCGTAGCGCGCTGCTCAGCTGTCCCCTGCTTGTTTTTTGGATGGGATGACGATAACCTTCCCGGCTTGGCTGGGTAGGACTTCTCGTCGAATATTCGACTCCAAAGGAAGGGATCTCATGAACAACGGCTCCAAGTTGCGCAGTGCCGACTGGTTTGGCAGAACAGACAAGCTCGGGTTCGTCCACCGTTCCTGGATGCGCACGGAAGGCTTCAGCAGCAGCGTATTTCAGGGCAAGCCAGTTATTGGCATCTGCAACTCCTGGAGCGAACTGACGAACTGCAATGCGCACCTACGGCAAGTGGCTGACGCGGTGAAGCGCGGAGTCTGGGCGGCAGGCGGTTTCCCACTGGAGTTTCCAACCATTTCCCTGGGCGAGCCCTTCATGCGGCCGACGACCATGATGTTCCGAAACCTGATGGCGATGGATGTTGAAGAATCGATCCGAGCCAACCCGATCGATGGCGTTGTGCTGCTGTGCGGCTGCGACAAGACGACGCCAGCCCAGCTGATGGGAGCCATCAGTGCCGATGTTCCCTCCATCATGGTGACCGGCGGCCCTATGTTGAAGGGAATGTGGAGAAATCGTGAGATTGGCTCCGGCTCAGATGTGTGGCACTTTTGGGACGAGTTGCGAGCTGGCCGTATCACCGACGAGGAGTTTTGCGAAATCGAAAGCTGCCTGTCGCGCAGCGCCGGACATTGCATGACGATGGGTACAGCTTCCACGATGACGAGCGTGGTTGAGGCGCTGGGAATGACCCTCACCGGTTGTGCCAGCGTGCCGGCAGCGGATTCACGCCGGTATGTCGTTGCCGAGCAAAGTGGCGCACGCATTGTCGAGATGGTGCGCGAAGACCTCAGGCCGACCCAGCTGCTTACTCGCAAGGCAATGGAGAACGCGATCACCGTCGACATGGCAATCGGCGGGTCGACGAATGCCATTATCCACTTCCTTGCTTTCGCCGGACGGTTGGGAATGGATCTCCCCATGGGTCTGTTCGACGAGATTTCCCGGCGTACGCCGTTTCTTGCCAACGTCCGGCCTTCCGGAAAGTATCTCATGGAGGATTTTTTCTACGCGGGAGGATTGCCGGCACTCATGAAGGAAATCGAATCGTTGTTGCATTTGGATGCGATGACCGTGACCGGCAAAACTATCGGAGAGAATATCGGCTCGGCAAAGTGCTACAACCCGGAGGTCATCCGGTCGTTCAGCAGTCCGCTCAAGCCTCAGGGAGGCACGGTCATCCTCTATGGCAACCTATGTCCGAATGGCGCGGTTCTGAAAACCAGCGCAGCGTCTGAAAAGTTGATGCAGCACACCGGCCGGGCTGTAGTTTTCGAAGACCATGACGACCTCAAGACCAGGCTGGATGATCCGAATCTCGATGTGGACGAGGACTGTGTTCTCGTCCTGAAGAATGGCGGGCCAGTCGGTGCGCCTGGAATGCCGGAGTGGGGAAATGTCCCCATTCCAGCCAAAATCTACAAGAAGGGAATCGAAGACATGGTGCGGATCAGCGACGCCCGCATGAGCGGAACCAGCTACGGGACCGTGGTTCTGCATATCGCTCCAGAATCGGCTCTGGGCGGGCCGCTGGCGATTGTGCAGAATGGTGACATGATTCAGTTGGATACGGCCAATCGAAAACTGAATCTGCTGGTTTCCGACGAGGAGATTCAGCGCCGGCTCGCTGCGTGGGAAAAGCCGGTGCGACACTATGATCGAGGCTATGGGAAGCTTTTTCTCGACCACATCCTGCAAGCGGACCAGGGTTGCGACTTTGACTTTCTAAAATGGGTTCCGGAGCCGCAGAACCTGCAGGGTTCGGAGCGCTCCAAGACCCGTCGCGCCACTCACAAACTTCCGGTGCCGTTCTAGCTGCCTGGTCTGATACCAGGGCTTAGTCGAAGGAATGCTGCCGGGATAACCACGTCGAAGCCGAATGACTAGAGATGACGAAGCCAATGACAGCGGCTGATTCTTGTCCGCTTAGGCTTCGGACGTGTTTCTTCATTCGGATTCAAGCACTCGTCATTCTTTGCACGAGCGAGTTTAACCTCCGAAGGAGAAAGAAACACCATGGCGAAACAACTCAATATCGGCATGATCGGTTACGGTTTTATGGGCCGTGCTCATTCCAACGCCTACAGCAAGGTGAACCATTTCTTTGACCTGCCATTTCGGCCGGTGCTCAAAGCGATTTGTGCCCGGGATGGGGCCAAGGCCAAAGCGTTCGCGGGAACGTGGGGATATGAATCGGTTGAAACAGACTGGCGCACCCTGATTGCGCGCCAGGATATCGACGCGATCGATATCTGCACGCCAAACAACATGCACCGCGAAATCGCCCTCGCCGCTGCCGGAGCCGGCAAGATGATTCTTTGCGAAAAGCCATTGGCGATGAATAGCCAGGAAGGCGCCGAGATGGTTGCCGCCGTCGAGAAGGCAGGCGTCGCGAACATGGTCTGGTACAACTATCGCAGGATCCCAGCGGTGACGCTGGCCAAGAAACTGATCGACGAAGGGCGCCTCGGGCGGATCTTCCATTACCGGGCGGTGTTCCTCCAGGACTGGACAATCTCAACGGACCTGCCCCAAGGTGGCACTGGCCTCTGGCGGCTGGATGCGGCGGCCGCAGGCAGCGGAGTGACTGGCGACCTGCTGGCGCATTGCATCGACACGGCCCTTTGGCTGAATGGCGGCATCGACCGGGTGACGGCGATGACAGAAACGTTTGTGAAAGAACGCAAACACACGCTTACGGGCAAGGTGGAACCCGTGGGCATTGACGATGCTTGTGCTTTTCTAGCCCGTTTCAAGAACGGAGCGCTCGCGACGTTTGAATCGACGCGTTATGCGCGCGGGCACAAAGCACTCTACACGTTCGAGATCAACGGCGAAAAAGCGTCCATCCAGTGGGACCTGCACGATCTGCACCGCTTGTCCTATTTCGACCATCGCGACGAAGGCATGCTCCGTGGATGGCGCTCCATTCACGTCACAGATGGAGACCATCCCTATATGAGCAAGTGGTGGGTGCCGGGCCTGCAGATTGGCTATGAGCATAGCTTCGTGCACCAGGTAGCCGACTTCCTGGAGGGGCTTGCAACCAATCAGCCAGCTGGCCCAACCTTCCGCGATGCTTTGGACACACAAAAGGTTTGTGACGCAGTGCTGCAGAGTGGCCGGACGTCGCAGTGGGTCGCGGTTGGGTGAGCGAGGGAGGGATCTTCTAAAATGAAGGCGCTGCCACAACTTCATATTCGAAGCATTCAAGCCCGGCCTGTAATCGTGCCCATGAAGCGCCCACTGCGGACCAGTTCGGGCGCCGTGGCGCAAGCTCCTTTGCTCTTGATCGATCTTCACACCGAAGAGGGTGTCACCGGAAGATCGTACCTGTTTGCTTATCAGCCATTCACACTGAAGCCTCTACATGACATGGTTATGGCTTTAGCCGTACAAATTACGGGCCACCGTGTGGCCCCGTTGGATGTGGACCGCAAGCTGCGATCTACGACCATGCTGCTTGGCTCCCAAGGCTTGCTTGGCATGGCAATGGCTGGCGTGGACATCGCTTGTTGGGACGCGCTCGCAGTCGGCCAGGGTCTACCACTGGCTGAACTTCTGGGCGGCTCAACGGCCAGTGTACCGGCTTACAACAGCAACGGGCTCGGCATCATGCCCTCGGACGAGGCCGGCAACGAAGCTATGCAACTCGTGGCTGAGGGCTTTGCCGCAATCAAGATTCGGCTGGGCCGGGTGGCCGCGGCGGAAGACCTGGACGCAGTGCGAACTGTGCGCAGTCTAATTCCGCGTGATGTTTTGCTGATGGCTGATTTCAACCAAGCCCTGTCGGTCAATGAAGCAATCCGCCGCGGGCGAATCCTCGACGACGAGGGATTGGTTTGGATTGAAGAACCGGTTCGAGCTGACGATTTGGCCGGGTGCGCGCGTGTGACCGCCGAGCTGAAAACTCCGGTGCAGATCGGCGAGAATTTCACCGGCGTTTACCAGATGCTGGAATCGCTCAACCTGAGAGCGTCCGATTTCGTCATGCCCGATCTGCAGCGCATTGGCGGCGTCTCGGGCTGGATGCGAGCTGCGGCGCTGGCGCAAGCTGCCGGGTGCGAAATGTCCAGCCACCTTTTCCCAGAAGTGAGTGCCCACCTGCTGGCCGTGACGCCCACCTGCCACTGGCTGGAGTACGTCGATTGGGCAGGCCCGGTCTTGGAGCAGCCACTCGAAGTGCGCGATGGCAAGGCTCTCGTCCCCAGCCGTCCGGGCTCAGGGATCGTTTGGAACGAGCAGGCAGTCAAACGGTTCCGAATTACATGAGATTCCGATTCCCGCTTCGCCATTTCTTGTCTCACCAGACCCGTCTCACCCTTGGGATCCTCTGCCTTTCCGGTCTGACGTTCGGCCAGGTTCTTCCCGGCACACAACCCCTCGACTGGCAAGGCGATCTCTCGGAACGCATGATGGAAGGGGCACACAGCTTTGTGGAGCGCAAGATCGGGGAATCGCTCGAGCGACGCCAGCGTCACTGGGACCGTGATTTCTCGTCGCGTCAAGCCTACGCGGCATCCGTAGAACCCAACCGCCTGCGCTTCAAAAAGATCATTGGAGTCGTCGATTCCCGTTTGCCTGCTCGGATGGAGCGCTTTGGGGATGACCTGAACCCCGCGCTGGTCGCAGAGACCGTCCGTTACCGGATTTTTCAGGTTCGCTGGCCGGTGGTGGACGGCGTGACTGGAGAGGGCTTGTTGCTCGAGCCGAAGACTGTCCCGGCGGCTTATGTCGTTGCGCTTCCAGATGCCGACCAAACTCCCGAACAGCAGGCTGGCCTCGCGCCGGGTGTTGCCCGTCCAGGCCAGTTGGCTCGGCGACTGGCCGAGCAGGGTGTCGAAGTGCTTGTACCTGTGCTCATCGATCGCGGCAGCCGGTGGTCGGGCCATCCCGATTTCGGCCAGACTGATCAGACCCACCGGGAATGGATCTATCGGCAGGCTTTTCACATGGGTCGGCACATCATTGGGTACGAAGTACAAAAGGTTCTGGCTGCCGTGGACTGGTTCAAGACAAAGTCGTCGCAGGCCAAGGTGGGCGTCGCTGGTTATGGCGAGGGCGGGTTGTTGGCGCTCTATGCCGCGGCCGTGGATTCGCGCATCGACAGTGTGCTCACTAGCGGATACTTCGGCTCGCGCCAGGAGGTGTGGTCGGAACCCATCTACCGGAATGTGTGGGGGCTGCTCGAAGAATTTGGCGATGCGGAGCTAGCCACGTTGATTGCGCCGCGCGATCTCGTTGTCGAGCATGGCGACGAGCCGATGGTGACAGGACAAAAGGGGGAATTGAGAACCCGATCTTTTGGGAATGTCTCGCACGAGTTTCACCGTATCGACGCTTTGCTGCGGCCCGGGTTCCAGCGCAAGGAGCTATTGTCAGGAATGGGCGGTCGACCTGTGTCTGCCGGATCGACACCGGCTCTTGACCAGTTCATGCGGTGGCTGGGAATCGAACCAGCGAAAGTCGCGGTTGGGTCTCAGCCGCGCGACAGCCGGCGCAGTTTTGCCCCCGATGATCGTCAGCGACGACAGGTGAAAGAGCTGGAGAATCATGTTCAGCAACTGGTACGTAACTCTGAGCATGTGCGTGATCGCTGGTTTGCGTTCAAGGTTGCGCCGGAGCTGGCAGATCGCACCTGGTCGCG
>Ga0187893_10013324_pt1 | contig 11468 bp, 15 predicted proteins | sample MA1701074metaG_FD_139574 | JGI IMG/M metagenome (GOLD analysis project Ga0187893, IMG submission 139574) | White microbial mat communities from a basaltic lava cave in the Kipuka Kanohina Cave System on the Island of Hawaii, USA - MA170107-4 metaG ...
ATAGCAGGTGAGAGAGTAGTCCAGGCTGTAGCGGTTGGCGTTGTTCTGGGTCTAGTACTGTCGTTCGCTGCGTGGATAGCTTGCCTATAGTTGTGCTTGAGCGGGTGCTTGACTATGTGCTTGAGCGGGGATAGGGGTTTCCGCAATTCCTGAAAATATTCCCGTACGCGCACTTTTCGTACAAGCTCCTGGTCGATCCCCTCGAATGTTCCCGAGCGGGGTCGAATGTCTCTAGAGTGAACTACTCTAAAGACAGCGATTCGTTGATAACAAAGGCGGATCGCCAGCTTGGTCACTCCGTTGAGGCGACCCGCCGGGTCGAGCTTGGTCACCGGCGAGTGACTAAGTCGAGGGGCTTTCGGGAGCGAAGCCTTGGTCCAGGTCGGGCCAATCGAATCAGTGGTTTGCATAACGTGGCCGGACGGACGACGGCCTTTGTTTTCGTAGGTTTGGGCGATAGGGGACCCTATTTTTAGACGACCCCTCCCCCCGGCCAGACCCCGAGGCTCGCACGCCTTACCCCAATTCACCGTGAATTCAACCCGTGTCGTTCTCTTAACAGGAACCCCATGAAACCCTTGGTCTTACTCGCACTTGTTCTCTCCACCTTCGCCGCCCTCGCGGTTCCCCCGTACCTCTCCCAGGTACAGAGTGACGCCGCTCTCGTGGAGATCCAACGCAAGGTCAAGGCCTCAACCCATGTCCTATATTTCGCTACGCTTACTACGGAGTCCAACTGCAGCGGGACCAGCATCGCCCGACATGCTTTGTTGACCGCCAGCCACTGCGAGGCTCCCACAGACTTTATCAGCATCGACGGCGTTCCGGGGTACCGCGTAGACTCCGTGATCCGCGACAACAATGATCACTCCATCTTGTTGATAAAGGCGGTTGATTTCAAGGATTTTATAGTGCTCGGCTCCAGAGCGCTGCGGGAGTCCGAGCTAGTATTCATCTGGGGCAACCCTTCGTTGCACGGCGTCGTCTATATCAAGCAGCTACATCAAGGCCATTACCGCGCAGCCCATGCCTTCAAGGGACGTATCGTCGATGTCCTGGGCTTCCAGAGTTTTCAAGGCGACTCGGGGTCCGGCGTGTTCTCAGCAAAGGGCGAACTCCTCGGCGTGGTTTCGTATGTCGGAAATATGCCGATGCCGCCCGAGGGCCACATAAGCCACGCAACCGGTGCCGTCAGACTCGCGTTTACCGACGCCGACAGGCGCAGGGCCGCAGAGTTCAAGTAGGTCCAGACGCCGCCGATGACGAGTCATTTCTGGGGCATTTCTGAGGCGGCTGAGGTCGCCGACCTAGGCGTATAGTTTTCCCCACAGATGTTCTCAAGTGTAGGTAGTCTTATCCACCACGAGTGGAAAAAGCATTCGGAGGCGCTACCGGCGTCTCCAGCCGAAGTTCAGAAGAACGTCGGGTAACGTGACGTTGCAGCACCTGCAAGTTTTATATCAAATCGAAAGAGGTCTATCATGTCAAATGTTAACACCACTGCGGGGCTGTACAACATACCCCGAAAAGCTATTGCTGCTACCACGGCCTTCCAGGTCTTCACGGTTCCGGCTGCCGGGCTCTACGCCGGTTTCCCGTCTCCCACGCTTCCCGTGGGGTCCGCCCTGAGCGTCGGGCTCAGCGACATCGACGGCAGTCAGAGTTTCGACGGACGCCCGTTTAAGATCCGGGTCTCCGGTGAGGCCCTGGGTATCGCTACCTCGACCTTCACCTTGACGCTCGGCCAGACCACGTTGGCAAACGTCGGGCAGATCGGGGCCGCTGCTCCGGTTACCGCCGCAGGTGTCGCGGGTACCGGCTTCAATTCTCTGGCGACCTTGTTCAGTACCCTGACCTTGGGAGCCCTGAGCGTGAAGTTCCACAGCGAAGTCCTGTGCCTGTGGTCTTCGGTCAGCGACAGACTGGCAACCGCGCACTTCTCGGTTTCCGCTTTGTCGAACGCCTCGATCCTGCCTTCGCCTCCGGTGTGGGCTGCCTCCAGCGCCGTCGCGGTCAGCAACATCTTCGACCTCAACTTCGTGCTGAGCACCTCGATCAACACCGCCGTTGATGCCACGACCTACGTGCAGATCAACGAGTTCAGCGTCGAACGGGTCTAACCTAAGACACCAACGAAAGGGGGTCGGCCTCCCACCGGTTTAGATCGGACTACAGCTGACCCCCGCTGCTTCGTTGCGCTTTTTCAAGGGGGTTGGCGGGGTAAAACGTTCGGACCCCCAACGGCGCTACACTGGGCCGGTGAAGACCTCAACCCGGTGTTGCTTCGCGGATCACGCCTTTCGATCCAAGGCGGCGGTAGTGGCGAGTATCACGGGCTTACAGGTCCAGCTCGCCGCGCCGTCGAATTTCTTATTTTCGTTTCAACCCGAAATCGCTAACAAGACTTCAGTAAGTCTGTGAGCAGTTTCGATCTAATTATTTCATCGCAAACCTGATGCGGGGTGGCGCAGTCTGGCAGCGCGTCGGCCTCATAAGCCGAAGGTCGTGGGTTCGAATCCCATCTCCGCTACCATTTTCCTGTTTTGGAAACCAGCCTTTTCTGAGAAAACGAGGGCTTATGTCCGTCAAAGACATCCTGGGATCAGGATACAATCATCACGAGAAGTTGGCTAAGCCCGCTGTGCTGTATTTTCCCGCCAAAGACATCGGCGAGAAAGGCGGCGCTCATTGTGGCGCGTGCATGATGTTTTTCAAGTCTAAGGACGAAGGCCGCTGTACGGTAGTCGAGGGAAAGATTGACGGCCCTACCGGCGTCTGTGGACTCTATGTCCACGGCGAGCACGTTGGTCCCACGATGGAAGGCACCATCGACAAGTCGGTTGTGGGGTACACCGAAGACGGCCCACCTACGCAATGCGGAAACTGCGAGTACTACGTCGGTGGTCCCAAGCTCGGCATCTGTAAGAAAGTCGCGGGACGCATCGAGTTCCACGGCTGCTGCAATGCCTGGGAAGCCAAAGAGAGTATAGAGCTGGACGACGACGACCTCGATGATCTTCCCGATGAGGAGTGCTAGGCATGCGAGGCCGAGAACCGTGGATCGTCAAGCTCGTGTCCTTCATTAAAGGCGGCAAGTGTCCGTTGTCGTTTGACCCCGAGCCTTTGTTCGAGCACCTCGATAGAATTGAAATGGCGTACTGCGTGGGACACCGTCTGGTGCTCCCGACTCTAATGCGGTCCCAGTTTGAAATCAAAGAAGTGAGATTCGGAATGTTCCCAGTGATGATGTCACTGAATTGAGGGTTACCCCAATGGCCGACGAAGCAAAACCCAGTAGGTCTAAAGAAGTCCTCGGTGGTCAGAAGAAAGACGAGCCCACGCTCCGCGAGCTAAGGCGTATGAGCCTGGAGCACACCACCAATGGTCACATCAAGGCTACGCATCAATACAGCGAGGGTCCCGAAGAGATCCACGCTCTGCCGAAGACCGGGTTCTTCGATCATCTGCGTCAGGCCTTCAATCTGAGCAACGAGAAAAAAGCGCTCGACGCCAAGCAGGCCAACGTGCAAGCCTACGAGAAAGAGCACGGCGCTCTGACGAAGCCAGCGGCGGCAGCTCAACCTGCGGCAGCCCCCAACACCTACGACAAGATCCGCGCTGAGGTCCGAGCGAAGGCTAATAGGCCCGCAGCGTCAACCTCGGAGTTACTGAGCCGCGCCGACGCGCTCATCAACAAACAAGGACGGTAAAGCCCCATGCCAGAAAAACACAGTCACAGCCGGACTAAATCTGCACTTGGCGGCGGAGAGAAGAGCAAAGCGAAATCGAAGTCCCAACCCAAGTCGAAAAAGGACTCTTCTCCGAAAGTCCCCGAGGCCACTAAGAAGTACATCGATCAGGCCGTCAAGAAAGCGATCCAGCGGATGCACATCAGTAAGACCGCGAACGGCCGATTTCTCGTTGATCACGAGTTTAAGACGGAGCCTGGACAACCTCCCGCAGATGCTGAGCAGCACGCCCTCGGCCCCGAGGACTTATCTGCGCACGTCGGTGAATATCTGGGGCTCGATCAACCGGTAGTGTCAGAGCCCGCGTTACCTCCTGATATCTCCGCTGCTCCGCAGTTACCGGCTGCAGGGGGACCGGCTGGACCCGGACCTATGATCTCTCCCGAAGCTGGACCGTCGCCTTTACCGGTAAGACCACTAGGAGTATAACATGCCCGACACAAAGAGATGGAACCCCTACGCAGCTGCCGCCGCAGCGCTCCAGTCTCGTAAGAAGGATATCGACGAGACATCGGAAGAGAAGTCTACCAAGAAGGACGACGACCGGACTAAGAAAGCCGAGGCTGATCCGGATCGAGACACCTCGGAAGAAAAAGAGCTGATGAAGTCAACTCCGAGACTTCGTGAATATCGAATCCGCAAGAGTATTGGTAGCTCCACTCCTGCGGAGGTCCGCCTGTACGATCTCCAGGAGAAGCGTGTCAAGTCCTATAAGTACGGCACGAAGCGGGTGCCGAAGACCGGGCTGGCGAAGCTACACAAGGGCGAGGCCGTTCTGCCGGTTAAAGAAGCCAAGAAGTATCGCCGGGCGAAGGTAAAGGCGGCGGCAAGTATGCTGGGTGCCGGAAAACGAAAGCCAGCGAAGAAGGTCGCGAAGAAAGGGTTCCCCGGTAGTACCAAACGGTTGGTTTCAGCGGCGGGCCGAGAAATCAAAGAGAACCCACCGGCTATTCTCAGGTCCACGAAGCGAAAGAAAGGCGCAGAGGCGGCGGACAAACAGCGCGTCGCGATCATGCTATCGAAGGCCCGAGCGGCAGGAGCGAACATTCCCGAGAAAGGATAGAGTCATGTCGATCAGCATCGAGCATTCACCGCTGGTGTACGTCCGCTGGTTGGATAGTCGTTCCGTGGGACGTGGTTGGGTGCTCTCGGAAAATGTTCAGTCTGATGTCATGACTTGCCACTCGGTTGGTTGGATCTTAAAGGATCTGGAATACTCGATCATCCTTATTCCCCACTTCGCGGAAAATCCCGAGCAGTGTAACGGCGGACTGGAGATTCCAAAGAGAGCGATACTTAGTCAAACTCAATTGAATATCAACGGCAAACGAAAGAAAAAATAGGGAGGCTTATGGAGAACGTCCGAACTCTGTTTTTCCCGAGGTATCCTGAGACGCGAGACGATAGGTTGAAGAGAGAATGCGATTCTGTTCACAATGCGGAAAGTCGCTACGACCACTACAAAAAGAATTTTGCGGGTCACGATGCAAGCAGGCGGCAGATCGCGAGAGTATCCGATCCGAGTTCGTAAGGGCTTACGGCGGTAAGTGCCAGTGTCCCGGAGGCTGCGAGATCAGGGAACCCCGATTTCTTTCTTTAGAGCATGTAGGTCCGAGAGGAATTGGAGACCGGCATCGGCGTTCAACAGGAACCCGAGGTTGGAGAATGTACCGACTACTTAGAGATCAAGGGTGGCCAAAAAACGGATTTCGGTTACTCTGTTTTAACTGCAACCTTTCTAAAGGCTATTGGGGTGCTTGTCCTCACGAGAGGCTCAGAAAACATGGGGAGACCGGCCGTTGATATCACAGGTTTGCAATTTGGAAGTTTGCGAGTTCGTTGCCGGTCTGGTCCGTGCTGTGCGATGTGCAACCGAGCGAAACGGAACTACTCTCAAGAGGAGTTCAAGGCTTGGATAGATCGACTAGTGTGGCATGCCCGGAACAAGGTAGATTGAGGTTGAGATGGCCGTCAAAGAAATCCTGGGATCGAAACGTTCCGCCAAGCCCATGCTGATCGTACAAGGTCGTATTCCACATTTTTCTAAAGAGCTGCGCAGCTTCGTTGCGTTCCTCAACAGAGAATATCCCCTGAAGAAGGACGTGCATCTCCAGATTTTTCCTGATGCCGAGATCGAGTCGGACAGCACGAAGGTCCCCGATGACCACGATGACAGCGCAGAACCGTACTATGGGATCTACCACGACGGTAAGGGTACCAACGGCGTTAAGTTGATGTATCTAGCTACCGGCTTGTTCTATCCCGAGTACGCGCCGATCTCACTTCTTCTGCTGGCCCATGAGTATAAGCACGCGCTGCAAGATCAAGCCGGGAAACCGCTCAACGAAGGACAGGCTGATCGATTCGCTGTCGAAGCGGTGCTGGAGTATGTTCGGAGACAACGAGGCAACCCGAGGTAAAGTACATGGCAAACTCTTATGTTACCAACCCGATCATCATTGACACCGTGTTTACCACGGGATTTCGTGTCAATGCGACGGCGCTTTTCGCCCTGACGAACCCAATGGGCTTAGGGATCTCTAAAGTTATTTGGCGGGGTCCGGGCGCTTCCGCATCTTTCTCGATCCAAGAGACCTCGGATAATCTCGTCCTGTTGTCGGGTAGTACACCCGCTTCTTTTGTCGGGGCTGACCCGGTGTACGATTTCGACGCGATGAACATCGTGTGGCGTAATTTCAAAGTTCCGACACTCAGCGCGGGCGTCCTACATATCTATGTTCGAAGCCTGCAGTAATCGATGCTCGAAACCTTCGACAGTTTACTTGAGAAGCACGGGACGCCGGATAAGATCCCGGACGATACCCTCTATGAGTATCTGACTCGTGTCGATGTTCGAAACAGCTTGCGCAACTTAGCGTCTCTCGGGCTTGAGAAGGTGCCTCTGAGTAAAGAGGTCCGTCGCCGGTCGCGAACCGATCTATTTTGGCTTGTCAAATACTTTTGCTGGGGAACCAACCCTGCAGGCGTAGACAAGCACATAAAAGAGAATCGTATCACCCGAGAAGAATACCAGATTGTCTGCGATTTCTTTGTTCAAAAGCAGATCGGTAAAGAGATCGGAGATCAGGACAGCTTCAAGCAGCGCCTGCTACTCTGGCCTCGTGGTGGGTTTAAGAGCACTATCGATGTTTGTGACGCCGTTCAGTGGATTCTCAATTTTTCGGAGATTCGAATTCTGTTTCTTACCGGCGTCGATGACCTCGCCGTAGGTTTCGTGAAGGAGTTGAAAGGGCACTTCGCAGCCAAGGAAGACGATGTTAGCTTGATGAACCTCTTCTTCCCCGAGTTCTGTATGACAGAAAAAGAACTCGACGCGGGCAACCAGTTCGAATTCACTTGCCCGGTGTGGGCCGCGAAGAAGGTCCATCGCAAAGAGCCCACGGTTCTAGCGTCTTCGATTGGATCGACGAAGTCCGGTTTGCACTTCGAGCTAATCAAAGCCGATGACGCGGTTTGCGATAAGAACTCTGAAAGCCCGGAGCAGTGCCAATCCATCTCGAAGAAGATCTTTTTGGCGAAGAAACTACTGAGGCCGGGCGACTACTACTTTGAGATGATCGGTACCCGGTACGCCGAGGAAGATCACTACGGGGTTTTGATCGAGAAGAACGTCGGCGACATCAAGACCAACCGTCAACCGGCCTGGGAGTACACAGAGAATTACAGTACGTGTACGAAGATCCTAATCGGGCGTGCTATTACGATCAAGCCCGAGGTCGCGAAGCAGCTGAAGATCGAGGGAAAGCCCGTCAGCTATAAGGAAGCGGGCGTCGAAGGCTGCGACCTTCTGCTTCCTAAGATCATGCCGTACTCGTGGCTGCTGCGGGAATTCGGGGAGAACGAAGAGACCTTCGAGGGGCAGCTAAACCAGAATCCTCGCTCCTCGACGTTTTCAATTTTCGAGCGCGACAAGTTGATCTCAGCTACGGTGCCGTTCACCGAGCTGCCGTCCAGGGGTCCGGTGAGCCAGACCTGGGACTTTGCGTTCAGCAAGAAAAAAGGCCGAGACTACTGTACGGCGTCCTCGGCAATTTGGAACGATAAAGGTCAGTTTTTTCTGCATGATTTGATTCGTGCCCGGTTCACGCCGTCAGATCTTGCGAAGGCCGTTGTTGATTTTGCTTTGAAGTACCGACCCTACGTAGTTTCGATTGAGGACGCCTCTGGGTCTAAACTTCTGGAGCCCGCGATCAAGTCTGAGGCTTTGAAGACCGGCGATGCGTACATCATTGGGCTATTCAGCCGAATAGACTGGGTTACAGCGGAGACCAACAAGGACGCAAAGAAGATTCGCATGGCGGCGCTACAGCCGTGGTTGGATGACAACCGTATGAAATTTGCGGCACACCTTCCGTTTCTCAGCGTGCTGTACGATGAGTTCGAGAAGTGTATGGGTTCCAGCGCCCACGACGATATCCCCGATGTCATATCTCGACAATTGAAGCATGCTCCGGCGATGGCTCAGTCTATCGTGAAGAACGAGATGCAGACCTGGAGCAAGGTTGAAGCCGGATGGAAGCTGTTGTTCGAAGAAGATTTTGCTTCGCCGTTCGGCGGATTCCTTTTGACTCACAACCCCGAGACCGGGGAGCTGAACTGGGTAACGTCTCCGATAGCTCAGCCGATTGTCTCAGTACCTGAAGAAGATTCCGGAATGAAGTCGTCTCCCGTCCTCGGTGGTTTAGATCCGATTTTGGGAAGCGGAATTCTGGGGTAGTTATAAGGACGCACCCAACTTTGTAACAGAGGAAAAACAATGTCACACAATCAACTGGTCGAGCAGAACCCAAGTCAGAAAGATCCCTACCGGGCAAAAGCATCGGAGTTCCATGTGAGTTCCGTCAAGGCCGCGAACGGCCAATCTGGCGGGGCGCACGGGGAAGCCGAAGGCAAGGACATGCTTGCGAAGCAGAGCGATCACCAGGAAAGTCCGCGAGACGTGGAGTCGGCTTCTAAGGGCGGACCTTCTGAGTGGGGAAAAGGCGGAAAGTCTTTTTCCGTAGGAGTGAACAGCGAAGGTGGTGTGTCGGTGGACGAACCATGCGGCGTGGACTTGGTCTCCGGGTCCCTGACCTGCAAGGGCTACAAGAAAACCAAGGTTGGAGAGGTCCCAGATCCCAAGGTTTCTATTGGCTAATCTTCTCTGAACCGAGGGACTCATGCAGCTCGAACAACCGTCTGTACACACCCATGCCCCGATCACACCTGATGAAGCGAGAAAAGCCCTCGCCGAGCAGATGTGGGGATCAGACCCGGCGCTGAAGCTTGTAGTTCAAGACGCCATACGAGCGGAGAACTTCGCTTCAACGAAAGCATGGGTTATGCAGTGGCCTTCGGCGACGACGTTGTATCAATCGCCGTACACGGCTCAATACTGGGAGGGCACGCAGTCCGAAAGGGCGAACGTGCCTTTCTTCACTGTTGCTACGGCGGTGAACTCTCTGGTTCCCCAGGTCGTCAACGGGTTGTTTTACGACGATCCTCCGTTCGTAATTCAGCAGCGACCGGGGACCTCCTCGCTTACAGCCAGTGCTATTGGGGCGCTGCTGGGCTACCAACTGGAGGACATAGGTTTTCGCGAAGAACTGAAGCGCGGCGTTTTCAATGCGGTGCTGTTTGGCACCGGCATCTGGAAATGGGGGTGGGAGACCTTTGTTCGAGAGCGTAAGATCTATGTTCGAACTGTTCCCGAAGCCGTCATTCCCAACGTTGCTGAGACGTTGCCTGATATCACGATTCAGCCGGTTGACGAAGACGAATCAATTGAGGAGCAAATCGTCGAAGAGTACATCGACCGTCCGGTCTTCGAGAACATCACGAATCTTCGGTACGTGCTCATCGACCCAGGTCTGAATGTTCCGAGTATTAACAAAGCGAAGTACGTCATTCATCGGATGTATCTGACGTGGACCGATCTGGATAAGCTCCGCGAGCGGCCCGGATTTAGGATTCCGCCGAGAGAAAAGTTGTTGGAGCTTTTCTTACCTCCGAAGGAACCTGTCGAGGCCGCACCCTCTGAGATATCGGTTCGGAATCCTCTATGGGACGCCCGCGCAGAAGCTCGCTACGAGCAAACTACCGAAGATCCGTTTGAACAGCCGCTAGAAGTTTTGGAGCGCTGGGATAACGGAAAGTGTATTGCGATCTTGAATAAGAAGATCGTGATTTGTAACGATATGAACCCCTACGGAGAGATCCCATTTCTATCCGTGGGTTGGTGGGATGTTCCCGAGGCCTTCTGGTCGATGGGTCTCGCGAAGGTTATCGGCGCTGAACAAAGGTTGCAGCAAGGTCTGACGAACCTCTATCTCGATAACGCCTCATTGAATCTCAATGGAGTCTACACCCGTGTCCGTGGAAAGAGTATCCCCACGCAAAGCATTCGGGTTTCTCCCGGCAAGATCGTCGATGTAGACAACAAGGATGACTTCAGGGTCCTGGAGCGGTTGCCAGCAGTTCCTGAAGCGGACCGACACATATCGATGTCGGAATCGAGGGCCGAGAGAACTTCAGGCGTGAGCGACCCCGGTATGCAAGGCGTGGCCGGATCGAGTGGTCATTCAAGCTTGGCACGAACGGCGTCCGGGGCTAATCTGCTTGCGGCGGGCGCGGGCTCCCGAGTAGCTGATTTCGTGGAGAAGCTCTCTAGCAACGTGATTGTTCCGTTTCTATACAAAGCTCACGAGCTTAACCGAGCCATGCTCCCGGTGAAGGCTATCAAGTACATTCTCGGCGAAGAGTTGCAGCACGAGTTCATGAAATCGCAGGGCGATGTCTTAGAGATTCTGAACGCCCGAGTTAAGTTTTCTATACTCGCGGCGGCGAAACTTCAAGCTCGTCGGGCGATGGCCCAAACGCTTCCGATGATTGTCCAGTTTTTGACGAGCCCCGAGACTACTCAACAATTGGCGCTACAAGGGAAGAAAGTCAAGATCGACGAAGTTGTTAAGATGTTCTTCGCGGTGACGGATTGGAAGAACTACGAGGACATCGTGGTAGATATGACGGACGAAGAGAAGCAGAAAGCTCAAGCCAACTCACCGGCAGCGCAGATGGCGGCGAAAGCGGATATGGCGAGGCAGCAGTCCCAGCAACAACACGACAACAAGTCGGACTTGATTGAGCAAGAGAATATCGCGAGAGCGGGTCGGGATGTTCTGAAGCACGGGCTCGACGAGTCAGCTCTCGGCGCGGAAGAAGCCCTGGCGGCGGGTCCTGAAGCAGCCCCTGCGGGCTTGGGAGTTTAATACATGGCTGAGAGTTTGATGGTTGATCGGATTCAGGGAAGTTTGGGGCACGAGCTGACTCCCGAAGACAAGTACGAAGTCGAATTGTGGGAGCGAGGTCGGACTCTCGCCCAAGTCATCAACACCGAGGCATACAAGATTCTAGTCGATACCTTGAAGGAGTATGCGGATAAAGCTGTTGGGGCGTTGCTACAGATTCCACCCGGCAACGAAAGTGTTCCAGAGGCCCACGCAGCGGCCTACGCTCTTACCGATCTCTGTGTGAAATTCCAAGAAGACGTGAGGAACGCAGTGAACAGTTCGCTGACCACTCCGGCTGTACTGAAGCGCGTTGCTCGGACGATAAGCCCGGTTCCCCCCGAGAGCATGTAAAGTTTTGACACAACTTTTGCTTAGTATTGGTGTCAAAAATCCTACGATTTGAAAGGAGGTTGCCATGACATAGGAGGTA
>Ga0187893_10013325_pt1 | contig 11467 bp, 11 predicted proteins | sample MA1701074metaG_FD_139574 | JGI IMG/M metagenome (GOLD analysis project Ga0187893, IMG submission 139574) | White microbial mat communities from a basaltic lava cave in the Kipuka Kanohina Cave System on the Island of Hawaii, USA - MA170107-4 metaG ...
GAAGTTCGGGTGCATAGCGCGCTCGCGGTCGCGCGCGGAGCCGATGATTTTACGGCTTCGGGGTTCCCGTCACGGCGCTCTGGTCGGCCTGCCGCACGTTGCGTCGCGACGCGAGCGGACGCGCGCCCGCACCCACCGTCACCACGGCGGGCCGGCCGGCGTGCAGCATCGACGCATGCGCAAGCTCGTGCAGGACATGATCGCTCGCGAGTTGGTCGGGCCAACCGGCGCGCGAGACGACGCACACCGGCGCATCGGCCGGCCAGCCCGCCGAGAGCAGCCGCCGCGCGAGCGCGGCCAGGTGCTTGCCGCCCATGTAGTAGACCTCGGTGTCGGCGCTGCGCGTTGCGTGCAGCTCGCCGCTCTGCGTCATCGCGGTGGCGAGCGCGACGCTGCGCCCGCTGCCGCGGCGCGTCAGCGGCCTCTGGGTCGCCGCCGCGGCGGCAAGCGCAGCGGTGACGCCGGGCACCACCTCGCACGCGACGCCGGCTGCATGCAGCGCGTCCAGCTCCTCTTCGAGCCGGCCGAACACGCTCGCGTCGCCGCCCTTGAGCCGCACCACCGTTTCGCACCCGCGCGCGTAGCGCACGAGCAGCGCGTTGATCGTCGCCTGCCCGGTGCCGTCGGCGTAGCCGCGCTTGCCGACGTTGACCCAACGCGCCCGCTGAGCGAGCTGGCGCAGCGCCGGGTCGATGAGCGTGTCGTGCAGCACCACGTCGGCGCTCGCGAGCCAGCGCGCGCCGCGCACCGTGATCAGGTCGGCCGCGCCTGGCCCGGCCCCGATGAATACGACCCGGCCCATCGCGCTCAGGCCGCCTGCACGAGCAGCGCACCGCTGGTGCGGTTGGATTGCGGGTCGACGACGATCAGCGCGCCGCCGATCCGGTTCTCGGCGTACGCCGAGAGCGGCAGCGGCGCCTGCGCCTCGACCTGGACGCGGCCGATTTCGTTGACCGCGAGTTCGTGCGCATCGATGTCGCGCAGCGTGGAGATGTCGAGCCGGCTCGAGATCTCCGTGATGCGCGCCTGCAGCCAGCGGTGGCCGTGGCGCACCCAGTACTTGCGGCCGACGATAGCGGGCACGGTATCGAGCCAGGCGAGCGTGCCGGCGAAGCGCTGCACGCGGTGCGCGCTCGCGGGAGCGAGCAGCCAGTCGCCGCGCGAGATGTCGAGCTGGCGATCGAGCACGATGCCCGCCGACTGCCCGGCCACGCAGGCCTCGACGGCGACGCCTGCGTGCCGCAGCTGCACGATCGTGGCCGTCTCGCCGCTCTCGAACGCCTGCACCACGTCGCCCGCGCGCGCGGTGCCTTGCGCGATGCGACCCCACACCGTGCGCGGCTGGTGGCCGACTCCGTCGTGCTCGCGCGCGACGTACTGCACCGGAACCAGCAGCGCACCGTCGTGGCGCTCGTCGCTGCCGGGTAGCGCTTCGAGCAGCTCGATCAGGCTCGGGCCGTCGTACCACGCCGCCCACGCCGCCGACGGCGTCGCGACGTTGTCGCCGCGCAGGGCAGACACCGGCACGATTCCGGCCGGCTCGAAGCCGGCCTGGCGCGCGAAGTCGAGCAACGCCGTTTGCACGGCGCCGAAAGCGGCTTCCGGGTCGGCGACCGCGTCGAGCTTGTTCACCGCGAAGACGAGGCTCGGCACGCGCAACAGGCGCGCCAGCAGGCTGTGGCGCCGCGTCTGCGGCAAGAGCGCGACCGGGCGCGCCGCCACGTCGAGCTTGGTGATGTCGACCAGCACCACCGCCGCGTCGCTGCCCGCCGCCGCGGTGACCATGTTGCGCGTGTACTGCTCGTGGCCGGGCGCGTCGGCGATGATGAACTTGCGCGAGCGGGTCGCGAAGTAGCGGTACGCGACGTCGATCGTGATGCCTTGCTCGCGCTCGGCCTCGAGGCCGTCGGTGAGCAGCGACAGGTCGAACGCCGGCGCGCCGTCCGCGCGCGGGGCGCGGACCGAGCGGCGCTCGAGCGCGTCGAGCTGGTCGGCGAGGATCGAGCGCGAGTCGTACAGGAGCCGCCCGATCAAGGTGCTCTTGCCGTCGTCGACGCTGCCCGCGGTAAGGAAGCGCAGCGCCTTGTGCTCCAGTTCGTCGGGGAGCGGGTGCATCAGAAGTAGCCTTCCTTCTTGCGCCGCTCCATCGACGTGTCGGACGTGCGGTCGTCCATGCGAGTGGCGCCGCGCTCGCTGATCGTGACGCCGAGCGTCTCGGTCGCGATCTCGGCGGCGCTCGCCGCACTGCTCTCGACCGGGCAGGTGCACGTCATGTCGCCGACGGTGCGAAAGCGCACGCGTGCGGTCTCGATCGCCTCGCCGGGCCGCGCGGGCGTGACTTCGGTCAGCGGCACCAGCAGCCCGCGGCGCCGCATCACCCGCCGCTCGTGCGCGTAGTAGAGGCTCGGTAGTTCGATCGCTTCACGCGCGATGTAGAGCCAGACGTCGAGCTCGGTCCAGTTGCTGATCGGAAAGGCGCGGAAGTGCTCGCCCGGGCGGATGCGCGTGTTGAACAGCGACCACAGCTCGGGGCGCTGCTCCTTCGGCTGCCATTGACCGAACGCGTCGCGGTGCGAAAAGATGCGCTCCTTCGCGCGCGCCTTTTCCTCGTCGCGCCGCGCGCCGCCGATCAGCGCGTCGTAGCGGTCCTCCTCGACCGCTTCGAGCAGGGTCACGGTCTGATGGTTGTTGCGCGACTCGAGCGGGTCCGCGAGGCGCACGGTGCCGCGCGCGATCGAGTCCTCGACCGCGGCAACGACGAGCTCGCCGATCTCGGCGATGCGCTGTTCGCGGAACGCGAGCACCTCGGGAAAGTTGTGCCCGGTATCGACGTGCAGCAGCGGGAACGGCAGCCGGCCGTCGTAACCCGGCGCCGCGGCGCGCTTCGATTTGAACGCCTTCTCGGCCAGGTGCAGCACGACGCACGAATCCTTGCCGCTCGAGAACAGCAGGGCAGGGCGCTCGAACGCGGCCGCGACTTCGCGCAGGACGTAGATCGCCTCCTCTTCGAGCGCGTCGAGATGCCGGTCGTCCTGGCGGCGAAGGAGGTGTTCGGCGGCGAGCGGTGCGTTCATGCGATGGCGTCCTGCGTGACGTGCAACCCGCACTCCTTTGCCGCTTCTTCCTCCCACCACCACCTGCCCGCGCGGAAGGGCTCGCCGACCGCGATCGCACGCGTGCACGGTGCGCAGCCGACGCTCGGCATGAGCGCGTCGTGCAGCGGGTTGTAGGCGACGTGGTGGATCGAGAGGTGGTGCCAGACGTCGCCCCAGGTCCAGTCGGCGAGCGGGTTGAGCTTGACGCGGCCGCTCGTGTCGCGATCCTCGAACGCGACCTCGCCACGCGCCTCCGATTGCTCGCGCCGGAGCCCCGTGATCCAGGCGTCGCGCGCGGCGAGCATGCGCGAAAGCGGTTCGACCTTGCGCAGCGCGCAGCAGCCCTTGCGCAGCGCGACGCTGCGCAACATCGCGCGCTCGCCGTGCTCGTGCACGAACTCGACCACCGCTTCCGCGGCGGGCCGATACACCTCGACCTCGAGACCGTAGCGTTCGCGGATGCGCGGAATCAGCTCGAGCGTCTCCGCATGCAGCATGCCGGTGTCGAGCGTGCCGATCGCGATCGCTAGCGCGTGCCTCCCGATCAGGTCGGTGACGACCATGTCCTCGGCACCGAGGCTCGTCGCCTGCACGATTCTTCCGCGGTAGCGAGTCGCCGCGCCGCCGAGCAGCGCGAGCGAGCGCGCGAGCTTGTCCGCGTAGTCACGGCTCGGCCGAGCGTAGAGCGCGATTGCGTTCATGGCGACCCGCGCGCGAAGAGCGGCAGCGGTTCCTGCACGTCGCCCTGGTAGTGCGCATCGAAATGGCCCCGCACGCGCTCGGCAACGCGGGGGTCCTGGTCGGCGCGCAACTGCACTTCGCTGAACCCGGTGCGCTCGAGCAGCGGCAGCATGTCGACGACGACGTCGCCCACGGCCCTGATTTCGCCCGCGTAGCGGTAGCGCGAGCGCAGCAGCCTGGCCTGGCTGTAGGCGCGCCCGTCGGTCCACTTGGGGAACTGGAGCGCGATGCGTGCAAGGCGCGGCAGCTCGGCTTGCAGCGCGTCGAGGTCGGCGTCGTTGGCGACGAGTTCGACTCCGTCGGCCGCGTCGCCCTGCGCGACGAACTTCATGCCGTCTCCCGCGCGGTGCTGCGCCGCACCGCGTTGGCTGCGCCCTTGAACGGATCGATCCCGACGCGGCGCACGGTGTCGATGAAGCGTTCGCTCGCCGCGCGCCGGTCGCGATAGGTGTCGATCAGCGCGTCCATCACGTCGGCGACTTCGTCGGCGGCGAACGACGGCCCGATCACCTTGCCCGCGACGCTGTTGCCCGACAAGGTCGAGCCGTCCGCGCCGCCGAGCGTGACCTGGTACCACTCGGCGCCGTCCTTGTCGACGCCGAGGATGCCGATGTGCCCGCTGTGGTGGTGGCCGCACGAATTGATGCAGCCGCTGATGTGCAGGTCGACCTCGCCGATGTCGTACAGCTCGTCGAGGTCCTGCCAGCGCTCGAGCAGCGCATTCGCGATCGGGATCGAGCGCGCATTGGCGAGTGCGCAGAAATCGCCGCCGGGGCACGCGATCATGTCGGTCAGAAGCCCGATGTTCGGGGCGGCGAGGCCGGCTGCGCGCGCTTCGTCCCAGAGCGCGAGCAGCTCGCTCTCGCGCACCCACGGTAGGAGCAGGTTCTGGTCGTGCGTGGCGCGCAGCTCGCCGCACGAATAGCGATCGGCGAGCGCCGCCGCCCGGTCCATCTGCGCGTCGGTCGCGTCGCCCGGCGCCTGGCCGACGCGCTTCAGCGACAACGTGACGGCGCGATACCCAGCGAGCTTGTGGAGCCGCACGTTGCGCTCGCGCCACTTCCTGAATGCGAGCGGCTCGTCGGCGAACGCCGCGCTCCGGGCATCGGGCCGTAGCGGGGCGACGCCCTCCGGCGGCCGGAAATGAGCGCTGACGCGGTCCAGCTCGGCCTCTGGGATGACGTGCGCGGCGCCCTCGCAATCGCGTTCGAGGATTGCGCTGAACTCGTCCTCGACCGCCCGCACGAACCGCTCGCCCTCGGCCTTGACCAGGATCTTGATGCGGGCTTTGTACAGGTTGTCGCGCCGGCCGTAGCGGTTGTAGACGCGCACGATCGCTTCGATGAAGACGAGGATCTGCTGCCACGGCACGAACTCGCGCACGACGGTCCCGACCAGCGGCGTTCGTCCCATGCCGCCGCCGACCAGCACGCGGAACCCGACCTCGCCCGCCGCGTTGCGATGGACGTGCAGCCCGATGTCGTGCCACGCGGTGGCCGCGCGGTCCTCGATCGCGCCGCTGACCGCGATCTTGAACTTGCGCGGGAGGAACGCGAACTCGGGGTGCAGCGTGCTCCACTGGCGCAGGATCTCGCAATACGGCCGCGGGTCGACCAGCTCGTCGGGCGCGACGCCGGCGAGTGCGTCGCTCGTGATGTTGCGAATGCAGTTCCCGCTGGTCTGGATGCCGTGCATGTCGACCTCGGCCAGCAGGTCCATCACCTCGGCGGCGCGCGCGAGCGCGATCCAGTTGAACTGCAGGTTCTGGCGCGTCGTGAAGTGGCCGTAGCCGCGGTCGAACTCGCGCGCGATGCGCGCCAAGGTGCGCAGCTGCCGGCTCGACAGTTCACCGTAGGGCACCGCGATGCGCAACATCGGTGCATGGCGCTGCACGTACCAGCCGTTCTGCAGCCGGAGCGGCTTGAACTCCTCGTCGCCGAGCTGGCCGGCAAGGTGGCGCTCGAGCTGATCGCGAAACTGCCGCGCGCGCTGGCGCACGAAGCGGCGGTCGAACTCGGTGTAGCGGTACATCAGACGATCACCTTCCAGCCCGCGGTGAGCAGCGAGACACACAACAGACCACGCACCAGCCGGTCGGGCAACTGGCGCGTCAACTGCGCGCCGAGCCAGATGCCGGGGATCGAGCCCATCAGCAGCCACACAAGCAAGGCCCAGTCCACGTGCCCGAGCGTGGCGTGGCCGATGCCGGCGACCAGGGTGAGCGGCACCGCGTGCGCGATGTCGGTGCCGACGATGCGCCGCGCCTGGATGCGCGGGTAGAGCAGCAGGATCAACGTTGCGCCGATCGCCCCGGCGCCGATCGAACTGAGCGAGACCAGCACCCCGAGCACGAGGCCCGACAGCACGGTGAGAAGCGGCTTGCGCGCCTCGGGGACCCAGCGCTCGAGCTTCAGGCCGACCGCGTGCCACGCCTGCCTGTACGCGACGGTCAACGCGGTCAGCAGGAGCGCGACGCCGAGCGAGACCGTGAGCGCGCTGGCCCAGCCCTTGGTCAGGCCGGTGGCGTGCATCAGCGCAACCGTCGCAATCGACGCCGGGATGCTGCCAGCGAGCAGCAGCCCGCTGATGCGGTAGTCGACGTTGCCGTGGCGATGGTGCGCGATCGACCCGGAGGTCTTGGTCAACGCGGCGAACCAAAGGTCGGTGCCGATCGCGACCGCCGGGTTCAGCTTGAAGGCCGAGATCAGGAGCGGCGTCATCAGGGACCCGCCGCCGACACCGGTCATCCCGACGATGGCACCGACGCCGAAGCCGCTCGCGATCGCGATCCAATCCATCCCCGGCAATCTACGGAGAGCGGCCCGAAGCCGGAACAACTCTTTCGTTGGTTCTTTATGCGACCGGCCAATAAAAAGGCCCGGCTGATGGCCGGGCCGAAGGTACCGAGAGGTACCGAGGAGACAACCTTCCAGAGAGACCGCGAGCCGGAGCTCGCGGTCTTCTTCAGAGGCTGGTCAAGCGCCGAAGTTCAATCGGCAATCATTCTTTACGGGCTTCAGGCAGTCGCGCGGCGGCCCTTGCTGGTGCCGGCCTGCGTCGCCTTCACCGCGGTGTTGGTCATCGCGTTGAAGTTGGCCTCGGCGACCTCGCTCGCCTGCTTGGCGGCCTTGTGCACGCTTTCGTACGCGTTGTTGGCGGCCGAGAGGGCCGACTTCACGAGAGCCACGGCGTTCTCGGTGCCGGCCGGGGCGTTCTTCACCGCGTTGTCGACGACGTTCATGAACTTGTGCTGCGCCTCTGCCATCTGCGCCTCGGCCACCTTGGTCACTTCGGCGTTGGTGGTCGATGCGATGTCGTAGACGAGGCGGCTGTACGCGGCGGCCTTCTCGGCGGCCGGCTGAAGCAGGCTGGCCTGCAGCGCGAGCAGTTCCTGGGCGTCCTTGACCGAGAGGGCGGCCTTCGTGGTGTCGGCCACTTCGCCCATCGCGGCCTTCGCCACCTGGAGGTTCAGTTCGACCAGTTTCTCGACGCCTTCGAAGGCCTTGTTGGTCAGGCCGAAGAGGGTTTCGACGTTGGCCTTCTGCGCGGCCAGCAGTTGCTCGGGAGTCATCATTGAGGGTCTCGGGTTGGTTGAGGGGTTTATGCTGCACTGCAACATGCACGCATTATAGGGAGCGAACGCGACACTTCAAGTTCTTTTCGCTGCGCTGCGGAAGTCTAGGGAGCAGCGTCTAGCGCCAATGCAAATCCACTACAGCGACCACTTCGTGCTTCCTCTCCCGCCCGGGCACCGCTTCCCGATGGAGAAGTACCGGCGCCTGCGCGACCTGCTGGTCGAAGACGGCAGCTTCGAGCTGCGCGAGGCGCACGCGGCGAGCGACGCCGACCTCGCGCTCGTCCACACGCGGGCGTACATCGACGCGGTCGTCGAAGGACGGCTCGATGCTTGCGATCAGCGCGAGATCGGCTTCCCATGGTCGCCGCACATGGTCGAACGGGCTCGCCGTTCGGTCGGCGCGACGATCGGTGCCGCGCGCGCCGCGCTCGACGAGGGCGTCGCGTGCAACCTCGCCGGCGGCACGCACCACGCGTACGCCGACCGCGGCAGCGGCTACTGCGTCTTCAACGATGTGGCAGTCGCCGCGCGCAGCCTGCAGGCCGAGTGGCACGGCACGCGAGGCGGTGTGCTGCACGTCGCCGTGATCGACCTCGACGTGCACCAGGGCAACGGCACGGCCGCGATCTTCCGCCGCGACCCGAGCGTCTACACCTTGTCGATGCATGCCGCGAAGAACTTCCCGTTCCGCAAGGAGGCGAGCGATCTCGACGTCGAACTGCCCGACGGCTGCGGCGACGGCGACTACCTGGACGCGCTCGACCGCGCGCTCGACCGGCTGTGGGCGCGCGACGTGTTGCCGGGTCTGGCGTTCTATCTGGCCGGTGCCGATCCGCACGAGGGCGACCGGCTCGGCCGCCTGAAGCTCACCACGGCAGGGCTCGCCGAGCGCGACCGCTGCGTGCTGCACGCACTGACCGAGCGGCGCATCCCGGTCGCAATCGCAATGGCGGGCGGCTATGGCCGCGACATCGCCGACACTCTGGCCGTGCAGCTCAACACCTTCCGCGCGGCGCTCGACAGCTGGAAGCGATGGAACAATCCGCCGCCATGAGCCGACCCGAGCCGACGCCCCCCGAGAGCACCGCGGCGGTCGATCGGGCCATCACGACGCGCCGCTCGGTACGCGCCTTCCTGCCGACTCCCGTGCCGCGCGAGACGGTGCAGCAGATCCTCGACGTCGCCGCGCGCGCGCCCTCGGGGACCAACACGCAGCCATGGAAGGTCTATGTCCTGACCGGGGAGGCGAAGCGCGAGCTGTCGCGCAAGATCCGCGCCACTTACGACACGCCGGCCGAGCGTGCGCAGCACAGCCAGGAGTACGCGTACTACCCGACCGAATGGGTCGAGCCGTACCTCGCGCGGCGGCGCAAGATCGGCTGGGACCTGTACGGCCTGCTCGGCATCGGTCGCGGCGACAAGGCGCGCATGCATGCCCAGCACGGGCGCAACTACGAGTTCTTCGACGCTCCGGTGGGTTTGATTTTCACGATCGAACGCATCCTCCGGCAGGGCAGCTGGCTCGACTACGGCATGTTCCTGCAGAACGTGATGATCGCGGCGCGGGCGCGTGGCCTCGACACCTGCCCGCAGGCCGCGTTCATGCAGTTCCACCGCATCATCACCGAACACCTCGGCGCGCCCGGCAGCGAGATGGTGGTGTGCGGCATGTCGCTCGGGTTCGCCGATGAGGAGGCGATCGAGAATCGGCTCGTCACCGAGCGCGAGCCGGCGGCCGGCTTCACGCGCTTCCTCGAATGAGGGGCGGCGCGCGCGTCGCGGCAGCTGCGGCCCTGCTGTCTCCGGTGCTCGTGCGCGCCGCGGAGTTCGACGGCGCGCAGCTCTCGCCGTGGTGGAGCGTGCCGTTCATCGGCATCCTGCTCTCGATCGCGATCCTGCCGCTCGCGGCGCCGCCGCTCTGGCATCACCACTACGGCAAGATCGCGCTCGGATGGGCGCTCGCGTTTCTGGTGCCGTTCGCGATGCTGTTCGGCAGCGGCGTCGCGGCAGCGGGCTTCGTGCACGCGATGCTCGCCGAGTACGTGCCGTTCATCATCCTGCTCACGGCGCTGTACACGGTGGCAGGCGGCATCTACATCCGCGGCAACCTGCACGGCAGCCCGGGGCTCAACGTCGCGATCATGACCGTCGGCGCGGTGCTCGCGAGCTTCATGGGCACGACCGGCGCATCGATGCTGCTGATCCGCCCGCTGATCCGCGCCAACGACAACCGCAGGCACGTCGTGCACGTCGTCGTGTTCTTCATCTTCATCGTCTCGAACGCGGGCGGCTCGCTGACGCCGCTCGGCGACCCGCCGCTGTTCCTCGGCTTTCTGAAGGGCGTCGACTTCTTCTGGACCGCTGGCCACATCTTCCCCGAGACGCTGTTCCTGGTCGGCGCGCTGCTCGCGATCTTCTATGCGATCGACAGGTACTGGTACCGCAAGGAAGGCGTGACCCGCCCCGACCCGACGCCCGACACGCCGACGTTCGGCATCGAGGGCCGTACGAACTTCGTGCTGCTGCTCGCGGTCATGGGGCTCGTGCTCGCGAGCGGGACCTGGAACCCGGGGCTCGGCGTCGAAGTGCTCGGCACCGAGGTCGGCCTGCCGCAGATCGTGCGCGACCTGGCGCTGGTCGGCATCACGCTCGTGTCGCTGCGCATCACGGCACCGGCGCTGCGCGAGGCCAACCAGTTCGGCTGGGCGCCGATGCAGGAGGTGGCGAAGCTCTTCTTCGGCATCTTCCTGACCATCATCCCGGTGATCGCGATGCTGCGTGCCGGCGCGAACGGCGCCTTCGCGCCGGTGATAGGGCTCGTCACGTCGAGCACCGGCGAGCCGCTTCCGGCGATGTACTTCTGGGCCTCTGGCAGCCTGTCGAGCTTTCTCGACAATGCGCCGACCTACCTCGTGTTCTTCAACCTCGCCGGTGGCGACCCTCAAGTGCTGATGACGACGCTGGCGCCGGTGCTGGCCGCGATCTCGGCCGGCTCGGTATTCATGGGCGCCAACACCTACATCGGCAACGCGCCGAACCTGATGGTGAAGGCGATCGCCGATGATCGCGGCCTGAAGATGCCGAGCTTCTTCGGCTACATGGCGTGGTCGGTCGCGATCCTGCTGCCGCTGTTCGCCGTGATGACGTGGATCTGGTTTCCGTGAAGGACGTGCGATGAAGAAGGTGCTGGTGGCGCGCGCGGTGTTCCCGGACATCGTGCAGCGCCTTGCTGAACGTTTCGAGGTCCACGACAACCGCGACGACACGATCTACACGAAGGCCGAGCTGACCTCGCGCCTCGCCGGCAAGGACGGCGCATTCATCACCGGTAGCGAGTCGATCGACGCCGGTGTGCTCGACGCCAACCCGCAGCTGCGCGCGCTGTGCACGATGGCAGTTGGCTACAACAACATCGACGTCGCGGCGTGCACCGCGCGCGGCGTGCTCGTCACCAACACGCCCGACGTGCTGACCGAGACCACGGCCGACTTCGGCTTTGCGTTGATGATGGCTGCGGCGCGCCGCATGGCCGAGGGCGAGCGGTTCCTGCGCAGCGGGCAATGGAACAAGTGGTCGTACGACATGCTCGTCGGCTGCGACGTGCACGGCTCGATCCTGGGCGTGCTCGGCATGGGCCGCATCGGCCAGGCGATCGCGCGCCGCGCGGCGCTCGGCTTCGGGATGCACGTGCTCTACTGCAACCGCAACCGGCTCGCACCCGACATCGAGGCGCCGCTGCGCGCCCGCCACGTGAGCAAGGACGAGCTGCTGCGCGAATCCGATCACGTCGTCGTCGTGGTGCCGTATTCGAAGGAGAGCCACCACGCGGTCGGCGCGGCCGAGCTGGCGCTGATGAAGCCGACCGCGACCCTCACCAACGTCGCGCGCGGCGGTGTCGTCGACGATGCGGCGCTTGCCCGGGCGCTCGCCGAGCGGCGCATCGCCGCGGCCGGGCTCGACGTGTTCGAGGGGGAACCGAACGTTCATCCCGCGCTGCTCGCGCTGCCGAACGTCGTCCTCACGCCGCACATCGCGAGCGCCACCGTCGCGACGC
>Ga0187893_10013326_pt1 | contig 11466 bp, 8 predicted proteins | sample MA1701074metaG_FD_139574 | JGI IMG/M metagenome (GOLD analysis project Ga0187893, IMG submission 139574) | White microbial mat communities from a basaltic lava cave in the Kipuka Kanohina Cave System on the Island of Hawaii, USA - MA170107-4 metaG ...
CGGAATCTCGAGCGTCGCCGCGTTGCCCTTCAGCCAGTCGCGCAGCGACCAATCGCGCGCCTCGACCACGATGAACGCATCGCCTTCCTTCAGGCCGAGCGCCTTTGCGTCGAGCTCGAGCGCGAGCGTCGCCGGTCCGCGCGGCGCCGCGCCGCCCCGTAACAACCCGCCCGGCACGGCCTGCGCGCCGAGCTCGCGCTCGCCGTCGGCGCTGCGCAGCTTCGCGCCGAGCGCGCGTACGCCGGAGCCCGCGTCCTCCGCGCGAATTTCGAGCGAGCGCGGCGCGCGGCCGAGATCGATCTCCTCCGGCGCACGGATCGTCGGCGCCGCGCCCTCGCCGCGGATCCAGCCGAACGCGCCGGCAGCGAGCAGCCCGATCACCATCAAAACGAGAATCACTCGGCCCACGTTCTCCCCCTCGCCCCCGCGGCGAGCGCAACGTACGCGCGGCCCGGCTCGCCTGCGAGGCTCGGCGCAGCTCGGCCGCGAATCGCGAGATCGGACACCGCCCAGCGGCCCCGCGGTTTCGCGCGGCTCGCGTTGACGCTCGCGGCTCGTTTCCCGATGCTGCGCGCCTTCTTCGGCCCCGGACGAACCGGCCGCATCGCGAGGTCCGCATGTCCCTGCGCAAGCTGCTCCTGATTCGTCACGGCGAGACGAACGGGCAGTCGAGCATTCGCTACTACGGCGCGACCGACGTCGAGCTCTCGAACGCAGGCCGCGCGCAGATGCGGCGCGTCGCGGCTGCGCTGCGCAGCAGCGCGATCGATCTGTGGGTCGCGAGCAGCCTGCAGCGCTCGTGGATGGGCGCGCGGCTCGTCAGCGGCGGCCGGCAGGTGATGCTCGAAGCGGGCTTTCGCGAGATCGATTTCGGCAGCTGGGAAGGCCTGACCGGCGAAGAGATCAAGGCGCGCGACCCGGTGCGGTTCGAGGACTGGCAGAACGGCGTCGAGGGCTTCGAGTACCCGAACGGCGAGCTGCGCGCAGCGTTCCGCGCGCGCGTCGCGGAGGGGCTCGTGCGGCTCGGTGCGAGCGGCGCCCGCACCGCTGCGTGCGTGCTGCACAAGGGCGTGATCCGCGAGATCGTGCGCGCGCTGACCGGCAGCGTTCCGGAACGATCGCGGCCCGCGCTCGGGGAGATCCTCGAGGTGACGTGCGCGCCGACCGGCGAGTGGCTGCTCGGCAGCCGCAGCAGCAACCCGGCGGGTCTCGAAGACGCGGCTTGATGCAGCCGCGCGCGTAGCCGGCAGCGCCCCCTCACGCGCCAACGCCGCGGCCGTGTTGCGAAAATTCGCCCCGGGCTGCTCGGAACGGTCTTCACCGCCGCCCCAAACGTGACGATGACGCTCGCGGGGAGACGTCCGGGTGCCGAGCCGGATCCTGCTGCGCCCTCATCGCTGGACCCTCGCGAGCCGCCTGGCGGCGATGCTCGTGGGGACCGCTTGCTTCACGGTTGCGCTCGCCGGCTTCGTCTACGACCGCGAGGTCTCGCGCGGCCTGCGCGCCAGCGCCGAGGCGCGTCTCGTGCGCGCCGCAGAGTCAGCGCGGCTGCTGATCGAGAGCCATCAGGCGATGCTCGAGAGCCGCTACCGCGCGCTCGGCAGCACACCCGAGGTGGTCGCGACGCTCGAGCTCGGGCATGGGCCGACGACCCAGGTGCTCGCGCGCCAAGTCCGCGAGCAGCACGGCGCTGCGCTGATCGCGTTCGTCGACGCGCGCGGCGCGCTGCTCGCGCAGAGCGGCGCCGGCGCCGCCGCGGCGTCTTCAGGTGGAAAGCGCGGTGTCGTGATCGAGGGCGGTCGGGCGTTCGTCGCCGTGTCTGCGGAGCTCCCGGCCGGCAGCCGTGAGACGGTCCAGCTGGTCGCGCTCGAGGCGGTCGACGCGAAGCTGCTCGCGCATTGGTCCGAGCTGTGTGGCGCGAGTGTCGTGCTCGCAGCGCCGCGCGCGCAGGACACGCTCGTCGCGCGGCTCGACGGCGGGCTGTTCGTCGTCGGCGACCGCGGGCCCGAGCGCGCCGCGCTCGCGACTGCGCGCGCGAAGCTCGCGATCTCGGGAGCCGCCGCGATCGCTGCGACGCTGCTCGCGTCGCTCTGGCTCGCGCGCAGCTTGGTGCGCCCGGTGCGCCGGATCCGCTCGGCGCTCGGCCAAATCGAGTCGGGCGATTTCTCGGTGCAGCTGCGCAGCGTGCGCTCCGACGAGATCGGCGAGGTCGCGCGCGGCGTCGACTCGATGGCCGAGCGGCTGCGCACGACGCACGCCGAGCTCGCCGCGCGCATGGGAGAGCTGCGCCGCGACCAAGCGCACCTCGCGCGCGCGCAGCAGATGGCTCGGCTCGGCAGCTTCGAGTTCGACCTCGCGACGCACGAGCTCACTGGCTCGGACGAGTTCTGGGTGCTGTGCGGCGCGTCCGATCGGCTGAAGGGCCTCTCGCCGACCGAGCTGCTCGAGCGCGTCGACTCCGCCGACCGCGCGTCCGTCGTCGACGTGTTGCGCGGCTGCGTCGACGGCGCGGCCGGCGCGATCGTCGAGTTCCGTGTGTGCCTGCCGGATCGCGGCGATCGCTGCTTCCAAGCGCAGGCGCAGCTCACGTCGGCGAACGGCGGCGCCTGCTTGCAAGGCACGGTGCAGGACGTCACCGAGCGGCGCCGCGCCGAGGAGCAGGTGCGCTTCCTCGCGTATCACGACTCGCTCACCGGCCTCGGCAATCGGCAGCTGCTCGGCGATCGCCTGAAGCTCGCGACCGAGCACATGCGGCGCCGCGGCGATCAGCTCGCGGTGCTCTATCTCGACCTCGACGAGTTCAAGCGCATCAACGACACGCTCGGCCATGCGACCGGCGACGAGCTGCTGCGCCAGGTCGCGGATCGCTTGGTCTCGGCCGCGCGCGAGGCGACGCTGCGGCCGCGCGCCGCCGAGCGCGACGGCGACCCGGCGATCTGCCGGCTCGGCGGCGACGAGTTCGGCCTGCTCGTGACGCACGTGCGCGATACCAGCGATCTCGCGCACGTCGCCGAGCACCTGCTCAGCCGCGTGCGCAGGCCCTACCGCGTCGCCGAGCAGGACTTGGTCGTCAGCGCGAGCATCGGCATCGCGACCTGGCCGACCGACGGCGCGGGCTACGAAGACCTGATCACGCACGCCGACGCGGCGATGTACCACGCGAAGGCGAACGGCCGTAACACCTTCGCGTTCTACGACGCCTCGATGAACGAGGCCGCGATGCGCCGGCTGCGCGTGGAGATGCGGCTGCGCCACGCGCTCGAGCACGGCGGGCTCGAGCTCGCGTTCCAGCCGAAGCTCGAGCTCGCGAGCGAGCGCATCGTCGGCTTCGAGGCGCTCGCGCGCTGGAGCGATCCCGAGCTCGGCGTCGTGAGCCCGCAGGACTTCATCCGGGTCGCCGAGCAGACCGGCCTGATCGCGCCCTTCGGGCGCTGGCTGCTGCGCCGCGTCTGCGAGGAGGTGCGCGAGCGCGACCGCGCGCTCGCCGCGGCCCGCGCGCGCGTGTCGTTCAACGTCTCGGTTCAGGAGTTCGGCCCGCGCTTCGTCGAGAGCATCGCCGAGACGCTCGCGCGCACCGGCGTCGACCCGCGCCGCCTCCAGATCGAAGTCACCGAGTCGTCGGTGATGCGCAACGAGGAGACCGCGATCAGCGCGCTGCAAGAGCTGTCCGATCTCGGCATCTCGATCGCGCTCGACGACTTCGGCACCGGCTATTCGTCGCTGTCCTACCTGCAGCGGCTTCCCGTCGACACGCTGAAGCTCGACCGCTCCTTCATCTCCTCGATCACCGAGAACCCCGAGGCCGCGGCGCTGACGCGCGGCGTGGTGGCGATGGGCAGCGCGCTCGGGCTCGAGGTCGTCGCGGAGGGCGTGGAGACGAAGCGCCAGCGCGAGATCCTCGCCGAGTGCGGCTGCCATGCGATCCAGGGCTACCTGGTGGGCGAGCCGCAGGCTGCCGACGTCGCGTTCCGGCTGCTGCGCCGTCGCGTTGCCTGAGCTCAGTAGCAATTAGGGTCAGGCAGGGATCGTCGCTCTTGGCCGATTCGTGCTCGAACCCGATCGTTGCTTCACTCGGCTTCGGGCACGAGCAGCAGGTCGTGCCGCGCTCGCTCGCCCGCGTGCAGCGTGATCTCGCGCGAGGCGCTGGCCCCGCCGTCGGCCCAGGCGCCCAGCAGGAAGCGGCCGGCCGGTACGTCGCGGAACGCGAAGTGGCCGTCGCGCGACATGCGCGCGAGCGGGCCGGGCGCGACGAAGATCGTCGCCGACTCGCCCTCGTGGATGCGGCAGTAAATGCGGATCACCCCGGGCCGATCGAGCCGCAGGCCGACGCGCGCGCCCGGCGCGTACGCGCGGAACGAGAAGCCGCCCGGCTGCGAGAGCGAGAACGCCGCGTGGTAGATCGCGTCGCGGTTCTCGATCGAGAGCGAGCTGCCGCGCGGGGCCGCGCTGAAGCTCGGGACCAAGCGGCCGCGCAGGTGCTCGAGCTTCACGCTCGTCTCCGCGGATCGGGGCGCGGGCTCCGCGAGATTCTCGAGGAACACGACGCCGCGCCCGGCGGCGCCGTCTTCGCCGGCGACGAGCAGCTGGCCGACGAGCGAGGCCGTTGCAGCGGGACGAGGCGGCGGCACGGCAGCGCGCGGCGCCGGCCGCTGCGCGCACGCGCCCAGCGCGAGCGCGCAGAACGCTGCGCTCGCGAGGGCGCGGCGCGCGGGTCGCCGAAGAGCCGCCATCGCAGGGCTTTCGGGCGGCCGCGGCCGCGACTTCATCGACCGGCTGCGAGCTCCGCCGCGCGCAGCGCGAGCCCGCTCGCGACGCTCGTCAGCTCCTGCCCGCCGCGCAGCTTCTCGGCGCCGAAACGTTCTTCGAAGAGCGCGCGCACGGCCGGCACGAACGACGAGCCGCCGGTCATGAACACGCGGTCGACCTGCGCGCTGGAGAGCGCCGCGCGCGCGAGCAGCCGGTCGACGCAGCCGGCGATCTTCGCGAGCTCGTCCGCGATCCAGCGCTCGAACTCCTCGCGCGTGATCTCGGCGTCGAGCGTCAGCGCGTCGTGCTCGAGGCGCAGCCGCGTCGCGCTGCGCTCGGAGAGCTCGCGCTTGGCGCGCTCGACCGAGCGATAGAGCAGGAAGCCGAGATCCTGCTCGACGATGCGCACGAGCGCGTCCAGCTTCGCCGGCTCGAGCGCCTCGCGCCGTAGGTCCAGCAACAGCTGCATCGTGCGCGGCGATTTCAGGAACGAGACGTGGTGCCAGCGCTCGAGGTGGACGTAGATCCAGCCCGGCACCGGCAGGCGCCGGCCGAAGCTCGACTCGAACTCGGCGCCGCGCCCGAGCAAGGGCGCGACCTTGTGGCGCACGATCTTGCCGTCGAACGCGTCGCCCGCGATGCCGACGCCGTCGTGCCCGAGGATCGCCTCGCTGCGTCGCCCGCGCTGGCTCGGCCCGACCCATAACAACGAGAAGTCGCTGGTGCCGCCGCCGAAGTCCGCGATCAAGATGCGCTCGTCGCGCGCGAGCTCGCGCTCGTAGTGATACGCAGCGCCGACCGGCTCGTACTCGAACGTGAGCTCGCGGAAGCCGGCGTTGTGGAGCGCGGCCTCGAGCCGACGCTGCGCGAGCGCGTCGTCGTCGTCGTTCGCGGCGCCGACGAAGTGCACCGGCCGGCCGACCACCGCGTGCGCGATCGGCATCCCGAGCGAGCGCTCCGCGCCCTCGCGCAGCTTGCGCGCGAGCAGCGCGATCAGGTCCTCGAGCCGGTAGGTCCGGTCGAAAATCCGCGTCGCCGAGAACAGCCGGCTCGCGAGGAACGACTTCAGCGACTGGACGAGCCGGCCGTCGTGCTCCTCGCGTTCGAGGTAATGCAGCAGCGCGCTGGGCCCGGCGTGGACCTCTACCGGCCCGCTCTCTTCGCGGTCGAAGTAGAGGACCGAGCGGAACGTGGCTTCGTCGCCGTCGGGCCCTGCGAACTCCGCGAGCCGGGGCGCGCCTTCCGGCAGCGCGACCGCGAGCGCGCAGTTCGTCGTGCCGAAGTCGAAGCCGATCGCGGGCTGCATGCCGATCTCCGGACGCACAAACGCACCCGCCCCACGCCCCGGACGACGGGGGTGGGGTAGGCGCGGATTTCGGTGGGCGCGGAGAGTTGCGGCGGATTTCGCGTTCGCAAGCGCGCCGCGCACGCTGCGTTTTACGCCGCGTTTACAGAGCGCGGCCCGATTTACCGGGCGTTTACCCGTGCCCTGGGTTCCTCCACGTAGGTTCGACCCTGATAACTCCGAACCGAAGGAGCCTCCGATGTCCCGCACCACCGCGTTCTCTCGTCTTCGCGCAGCGCCGTTCGCTGCGCTCGCTTCGCTGCTGCTGCTCGCGCCCGCAGGCGCGCACGAATGGAGCGAGCCCGACGAGCAGCAGCCGCCCATTGCGCGGCGCCGCGCGCCCGCTCAGATCGAGGTCGCGTTCGTGCTCGACACGACCGGCTCGATGACCGGCCTGATCGAAGGCGCGAAGCGCAAGATCTGGTCGATCGCGAATCAGCTCGTCTCCGCGCAGCAGGAGACCGACGTGCGCTTCGCGCTGATCGGCTACCGCGACCGCGGCGACACCTACGTGACGACCACGTACGACCTCACCAGCGACATCGACGCGATCTACGCGCGGCTGATGCAGTTCCAGGCGGACGGCGGCGGCGATGGCCCGGAGTCCGTGAACCAGGCGCTGCACGAGGCGGTGACCCGGCTCGACTGGAGCACCGCGAAGGACGTCTACCGCGTGATCTTCCTGGTCGGCGACGCGCCGCCGCATCTCGATTATCAGGACGACGTCCGGTACGACCGCAGCGTGCGGCTCGCGCGCCAGCGCGACATCACGATCAACGCGATTCAGTGCGGCGCGTGGGACGAGACGGCGCAGATCTGGCGCGAGATCGCTTCGCTCGGCATGGGCACGTTCGCCGCGATCGCGCAGGACGGCGGCATGGTCGCGGTCGCGACGCCGATGGACGAGGAGCTCGCGAAGCTGAACCGCGAGCTGGCGGGAACGGTCGTCGCGTTCGGGCGCGAGGACGAGCGGCGCGAGGCGGAGGCGAAGGTCGGGAACGCGCTGCGCGCCTCGGCGCCCGCGGCCGCGGACCGGCTCGCGTATCTCGCGAAGGCCGGCGAAGGCGTGGTCGTGACCGGCTCGAAGGATCTCGTGGACGAGGCCGCGGCCGGGCGCCCGGTCGCGACGGTGGCGCCCGAAGCGCTGCCGGAGCCGCTGCGCGCGATGCCGGCCGAGGCGCGCCAGGAGTTCGTCGACGGGCAGCTCGCGAAGCGCAAGCAGGTGCAGGAGCGCATCGCCGAGGTGAGCCGCGAGCGCGACGCGTATCTCGCGAAAGAGGAGGCACGCCAGCGCGCGGCCGGCAACGACGACGCGTTCGATCTGAAGGTGAACGACGCGATCAAGGCGCAGGCTGCCAAGAAGGGCATTCGATACGAGTGAAGCGCGTCGATCGGGGGGGAGGAGCCGGGGCTGGCGAGAGCCGGTCCCGGCTCCAGTCGTCTCGGCGCGCATCCGCGGCGCGGGTTTCGAGATAACCTGCGCGCCTCGCGGGAGGACCCATGCGCCGCACACGCGCGCTTCTCAGGCTGATTACGTGCTTCGCGCTCACGCTGCTCGCGCTCACGGCCGCGGCGAAGGACGACGCGCGCGGCAGCGGCCTCGATCCGGCGCGGCTCTCGCGCATCGAGACGATGATGCAGAGCTACGTCGACGCGAAGCAGATTCCCGGTGCGGTCACGCTGGTGGCGCGGCGCGGGCGCATCGCGCACGTCACGGTGCAGGGCGCGAAGGCGTTCGAGTCGCCCGAGCCGATGCGGCGCGACACGCTGTTCCGCATCTACTCGATGAGCAAGCCGATCACGAGCGTCGCCGTGCTGATGCTCTACGAGGAGGGCAAGCTCCGCCTCACCGACCCCGTCTCGAAGTGGATCCCCGAGCTCGCGAAGCCGCGCGTGCTGCGCGACGTGAACGGGCCGCTCGATGCCGTCGATCCCTCGCCGAGCGAGATCAGCGTGCGCGATCTGCTGACGCACTGCTCCGGCCTCGCGTACCCGTTCACGACCACGGGCACGCTCGCGAAGGCGTACGAAGAGTCGGGCGTGATGGGCACGCCGATGGCGCTCACCGGCGCGGAGTTCGCGGGGCGGATCGGCAAGCTTCCGCTCGCACACGCGCCGGGCACGCGCTGGAACTACTCGGTCTCGACCGACGTGTTGGGGCTCTTGATCGAGCGCGTCTCCGGCATGCCATTCGCGGATTTCCTCGCACTGCGCGTCTTCGCGCCGCTCGGCATGAAGGACACCGCGTTCTACGTGCCGGCCGAGAAGCTGGACCGGCTCGCGAGCAACTACATGCCAAACGCGCAGGGCGGGCTCGATCTGCTCGATGCGCCGGCGACGAGCAGCTACCGCACGCTGCCCACATTTCCGTCCGGCGGCGGCGGCCTCGTCTCGACGGCCGACGACTACGCGCGCTTCGCGCTGATGCTCGCCGGCGGCGGAAAGCTCGGCGGCGTGCGCCTGCTCTCGCGCAAGACCGTCGAGCTGATGGCGACGAACCACTTGACGACGAGCGAGCAGGACGGCTTCGGGATTCGCGGCACGCGCGTATTCGCCGGCAACGGCTTCGGCCTCGGCGTGATGGTGCAGACCGACGAGGCCGGCTATCGCGGGCTCGGCTCGGTCGGAAAGAACGGCTGGGGCGGAGCCGCCGGCACGTGGTATTGGGTAGATCCCGAAGAGGATCTCGTCGCGGTGCTGATGATCCAGCGCATGAGCTTCGGCGGCCCGCCGATCGCGATCAGCCGGGATTTCGAGACGGCCGTCTACCAAGCGATCGCCGACTAGCGAGCGAAGCGCGCAGCGAGGCCACGCGAGGCCCCCATGCGCGCTGGCCATCCACGTGCGGTGAACGCGCATCCTGAGACGGTCTCTACGATGACCGGCCGCCGCGGAGCGCGGCGCGAGGCGGACGTGAAGAGCGAGATGAACCGAGTGAGCCGCGCGTCCGCCCCGACGCGCGAGTGCCCGAGCGAGCCGGTGCGGCTGCTCGTCGCGGACGCGGCCGGCCGGATCTACGACCACCCGGAGCTGCGGCTCGCGGGCGAGCGCGGCGCGGGCGCGGAGCCAATCGCCGCCGGCGAGTGGCTGCCGCTGCCGCGCGGCAGCGATCTGTTCGCGCTGCCCGGCCGCGCGCCGATCGGGCTCGGGAAGAAGCGCGCGCCGATCGTCGTCGACGAGTGGCTCGGCGGCGAGGCGCGCGCAGTCGCCGCGTTCGTCGCGCCGGCGCACACGACCACCTACAACGCGGCGTTCCGCACTCGCCCCGGTGCGGCCGCGCTGCCGACGTTCGCGTACGCGCCGGTCGGCCTGGCCGATGGGTGTTATTGGACCGCGGCGTTTCGCAGCGATCCCGACGTGCGCCAGGACCCGTGGCGCTTCGCGCGCGCGCGCATCGCGGCGGGCGTCGCGCGCAAGCGCGCAGAGCTGCCGCGCAACCGCGTCGCGCGCCAGCTCGAGAAGTGCGCGCTCGAGTACGGCTGCCGCGCGGCGCAGAACTTCTTCCTCGGGCGCCACGAGGGGCCGCTGCCGTCTTCGAGCGCGTGCAACGCGCAGTGCGTCGGCTGCATCTCGCTGCAGCCCGACGGCCAATTCCGCGCGAGCCACGACCGCCTCGCGCTGCCGCCGACGCCGAAGGAGATCGCGGACGTCGCGCTCTCGCATTTCGCGCGCGTGCCGGACGGCGTCGTCAGCTTCGGGCAAGGCTGCGAGGGCGAGCCGCTGCTGTTCGGCGAGTCGCTGGCCCTTGCGGTCGCGCGCATTCGCGCGCAGCACGCGCGCGGCACCGTGAACCTGAACAGCAATGCGAGCAAGCCCGACGTCGTGCGCGAGCTCGTCGCCGCCGGCCTCGACGCGATCCGCGCGAGCATGAACTCGCCGCGCGCCGACGTTTACGCCGCTTACTATCAGCCGCGCGGCTACGACCTCCGCGACGTCGTCGAGAGCATCGGCGTCGTCACCGCAGCCGGCGGCCACGCGTCGATCAACCTGTTGTGCTTCCCGGGCGTCACGGACACCGAGCCCGAGCTCGAGGCGCTCAGTGATCTGATCCAGAAGACCGGCCTGCAGCTGATCCAGCTGCGCAATCTGAACATCGACCCCGAGCTGTACCGGGCGTCGCTGCCACGCGGCGCGGTGCAGCCCGGCTTCGGGATGCGCTGGCTGCGCGACCGGCTCGCGAAGCGCTTCCCTGCGCTCCGCTTCGGCTACTTCAATCCGCGCGTCGGGCCCCGGCCGAGTGGCGTCAGCCCTTCTTCGATTTCCGCTTCGGGTTGACGTCCTTCGTGCGAGCGGCGGTTCGAATCGGCCGATGACACGTTACCCGCAGCGTCTGACGAATCTGGCGCCAACGTCGTCGCTCGCAGAGAGCATCCAGTCGATTACGTTCACGACGGCTCCCACCTGACTTCGATCGACCTAACGATCGAACAACGCTCGTAGGGGGACTCGCTTGCCGGGCGCGCCGGACTCGGCCTGGAGCTGCGCGAGCCGCGCTTCGACTTCGCCGAGCGTCCAGCACGACTTCTCCGGGAGCTGCTCGAGCGGCGCGCCGGCTTCGTTGAGCGGGCAGATGTCGCGCAGCTCGGCGCGACGCTGCTCGTCGATCCAGCGCAGCGGCAGGCCCTGCGTGCGGCACACGTAGGGGCGATCGGCGTAGATGCGGCACGCGCCGGCAGCATCGAGAAACGCGCACGCTCCGGGCGCGTGCGGAGCGCCGAGCGCGAGCAGGTCGGCGTGATGCGTGCGGATGCGCTCCGCCTCGATCGCGAACACGGTGATGCCGTCGACGCAGCACGCGCTGCAGCCACGCCGGCAATGCAGGCGCGCGCCGTGCAGCGCGGCGAGCTCGGCCGCGCGCGCGTCGACCTCGGCATGCAGGCGTTCGAGCGCCGCGCGCGCTTCGGCTCGCGTCGGGCGCGCGCTCACCCGCGCCCGTCCTACGCCGGCCGCAGCGTGTTCAGCTCCGCGGTGTTGTCGCGCATGATCTTGCGCTGCGTCGCGGCGTCGAAGTGCTCGACGTCCTTCACGTAGTCGAGCGGCTGCGGCATGCCTTCGATGTGCGGCCAGTCGGAGCCGAAGATCACCCGATCGGCGCCCATTAGGGAGACGACCTCGTTCACGTCGTCCTCCCAGAACGGGTTGATCCAGACGTTGCGCTTGAATAGCTCGACCGGGTCCTGCTTGAAGTAGCCGGGCATGCGCGCCTTGGTCTGGCGCAGCTTGCGGAACATGTCGGGCAGGAACTCGCTGCCGTTCTCGACCGACGCGACGCGCACGCCGGGGAAGCGCTCGAACAGCTTCTCGTACGCGAGCGTGATCAGGAAGTCGTAGGCCGCGCGCTCGATGTTGAAGCCCTTCACCGAGGGCTTCCAGCC
>Ga0187893_10013327_pt1 | contig 11465 bp, 9 predicted proteins | sample MA1701074metaG_FD_139574 | JGI IMG/M metagenome (GOLD analysis project Ga0187893, IMG submission 139574) | White microbial mat communities from a basaltic lava cave in the Kipuka Kanohina Cave System on the Island of Hawaii, USA - MA170107-4 metaG ...
CGATGAAATGCATGGACCCCTCTCTTGCTTTGAACGTGGTTGCACACTGTTCATCGGCAAGAGGCCTGCGGGTCCTTTTCTATTTTCAGCCCGCTTATCCTCCCAGTATTGCGCCTAGCGCATCGTCCACACCGGGATCTTCGACGAGGACTGGACCGGCGGCGAGACGCTCGTGACGCTGCGCCTGACGGAGCAGGGCGGCCGGACCACCGTCGCGATGACCGTCCTCTACTCGTCGCGCGAGGCCCGCGACGGCGCTCTCAGGACGGGCATGGAGCACGGGATGGCCGTCGGTTACGACCGGCTCGAGGAGATTCTCCGCGCGTAGCGGGAACGTCGGCCGCGATGTTCGCGAGGCGCGCTGAGCTACGTCACCGGCACGCCGCCGAACGCCACGCGGCCCGCGGCGTCCGGCTCGTAGAGGATGTGCACGTTCTCCGTCGGATGCCGGCACGCCTTCGCGATCGCCGAGGTCAGCGCGCGCATCTCCGTCGCGAGCCGCGCCCCTCGCGGGCGCCGGCGCTCCATGATCCTCACCAGCATCGGCCGGTACGTTCCGCCGGCGTCCTCCGCGTAGTCGGCTGGCGCGACCCTGCGAACGATCACCCACGTGTGCCCGCGCCCCACGATCGGGCCCGCCGCGCCGGCGATCTTCCGCGCCAGCCCGCTCGTCGACCGCCCGACGACGTCCACCTCCAGTATCGGCATCGCGTTCTCCTCCGGGCGCCATGATCGTCGAAGCGCGCGCCGCGTACAATGGGCCAATGGCGCTTGCCGATCTCCTGCGCGTGGCCGGCGGCGAAGACGCGCGTGCGGCGGACTACGAAGCGCTCGCCTCGGCGATCCGCGCCGCGCCGGCGGAGGCGCGCGACGTGCTCGACCGCGAGTCCGACTCGACGACGACCTTCTGCCTCCTCGGCAGCATCCGCGCGTCCGGCGCGTGGCTCGCCGCCGTCGACGCGGGGCTGGCGACCGGGTCCTCGTGCGTCGCCGACGCGTGCTTCAGGATCGCGCGGGGCGTCCACGCCGGAGCGTGCGCCACCGCCGTCATGGAGGCGCTCGACCGTCATGGACATCGCCCGCGGCTGGCGGACGTCGTGCGCCGGTCCGTCCGCGAGTTCATGGACGAGGAGCGGGCGCGGGACCCGTTCGCGCACACCGACCCGTGGGGGAATCCGACCGTCACGGACGACCTGCTCGCGCGCATCGTGCGCGGGTACATCGAGAAGCTGCCGGAGTGCCTGCGCGAGGCGGCGGGCGAGGAGGCGCGGTCGTATCCGGAGATTTCCGACAAGCTGTGAAGGAGTCCGCGGCCGCGTCGAACAGGGATCAGGTGGTGCGAGACGGTTCGAGGATGACCGGCCATGAGTACGTCCGTCCGCATCGCGCTCGCCCTGGCGCTCGCCCCCTTCGCGGCCCTCGCGCAGGACCCGCCCCCGGCGCACCCGCGACCGCCGCGCGCGGCCGAGTACGACTACATCGTTGTCGGCAGCGGCGTCGGCGGATCGATCGTCGCGTCGCGGCTCGCCGAACAGGGGCACACGGTCCTCCTCGTCGAGCAGGGCGGGGCGCAGCCGTCGGCCACGACGAAAGTACCCGCGTTCCACGCGCAGGCCTCCGAGGACGCGCCCGTCGCGCTCGACTACGGGGCGAAACACTACGGCGACGACGCGCAGGCGAAGCGCGATCCCAAATACGATCCGAAGCTCGGCGGCGTGCTCTATCCGCGCGGCGAGGGGATCGGCGGCAGCTCGATCGTGAACGCGATGATCACGGTCCTCCCCGCGAAGGGCGACTTCGACCGCATCGCCGAGCAGACCGGCGACCCGAGCTGGAGCGACGAGAACATGCTCCGCTACTGGCGCGAGCGCATCGAGCGCAACCGCTACCGCCCGATGCTGCGCGCGGCGGACCGCGTGGGGAAACTCCTGGGCATCCCGCAGCTCCAGAACATCGGCCAGCACGGGTTCGACGGGTGGCTCGAGGTCACGCGTCCTCCCGCGAGCTTCGTCATCTCGTCGGCCCTCCGCGACGGCCAGATCCGCCGCCTGGCGAGCGCGGCGATGACGGAGTCCGCGAAGCGGCCGGGCGAAGGCAGGCTCGACGTCGCGGGCGACATGGCCGCGCAGCTCGCGAACGGGTTCGACATCAACGACTGGCGCGTGATGAGCGAGCACCCGGAGGGGATCGCGATCACTCCGCTGGCCGTCGACGAGAAGGGCCGCCGGACGGGGCCGCGCGACCTGCTCCTCAAGGTGCAGGCCGAGCACCCGGGGCGCATCGACGTGGTCACGGAGACCGTCGCCACGAAGATCCTCTTCGACGCGAACCGGAAGGCGACCGGCATCGCGTTCGCGCAGGGCGAGAACCTCCTCCGCGTGGACGACCAGCCGCGCGGCCCGATCGTGCGCGAGGGCACGGTCGCGGCGCGGAAGGGCGTCGTGCTCTCCGCCGGCACGTTCGGCACGCCGCAGGTCCTCAAGCTGTCGGGCATCGGTCCGGAGGCGGAACTGCGCACGCACGGGATCGACGTCCTCGTCGACGCGCCGGACGTCGGCAGGAACCTCCACGACCGCTACGAGGTGGGCATCGTGTCCGAAGTGAAGGACGCGTTCCGCCTGCTCGAGGGCGCGACGTTCACCGCCGACCCGAAGGACCCGCACTACCAGCGGTGGCTGGAGGGGAAGTTCGGCATCTACTCGACGAACGGCGTCGTGATCGCGGCGCTCAAGAAGTCGAACCCGAGCCTCGCGAAGCCGGACCTCTACATCTTCGGCGTGCCGGGCAACTTCTCGGGCTACTACCAGGGCTACTCGAAGGACACGCTCGCGAACCGCAACACCTTCACGTGGGTCGTGCTCAAGTCGCACAGCGACAACCGCGGCGGCGAGGTGACGCTGCGGTCGAACTCGCCCTTCGACGCGCCCGACATCAACTTCCGCTACTTCGGCGAGGGCACGGACGCGGCGGGCCGGGACGCGAATGCGGTGCTCGAGGGCGTGAAGTTCGCGCGCGCCGTGAACGCGCGCAGCGGCGTCGTGACGGGCGAGAAGCTCCCGGGCCCGGGCGCGAAAACGGACGCGGAACTGATCCAGTGGATCAAGGACGTCGCGTGGGGCCATCACGCGACGGGCACGGCCGCGATCGGCAAGGTGGTCGACAGCCGCCTGCGCGTGAAGGGCACGAGCGGGCTCTACGTCGTCGACGCGTCGATCTTCCCGGACATCCCCGGCTACTTCATCTGGACGCCGCTCGCAATGGCGGCGGAGAAGGCGTCGGACACCATTCACGAGGACGCGATGCCCACGGGCGCGCGTCGCACGGGCGCGTTCGACGTCGCGCGACGCGAGGCGACGGGCGCGGGCCTCTTCGCCGCGGCGTATCTCGTCAAGGAGGCGATGAGCGCGATCGAGACGGGCGACCCCGCGCGCATGAAGCACGCGGCGGGCGAGCTCGCGACCGTCGGCTTCTGGGGCGACCTCGCGGCGTTCTCGGTCGCGGCACGCGTAGGGGACGGCGTGCTTGGCCGCGTGGGGGCGGGGAAGCTCGCGCGTCACGCGCTCCCGCTCGCGATGGGCATGGCCGCCGTGCAGCTCATTCACGGGCAGCTTTCGTGGAAGGACGTGGCGATCGACACGGCGTCGTTCCTGGCGGCGGGGGCGATCGTGAACCCGATCGCCGACGGGCTGATCTACCCCGCGCTCTTCGCCGCGGGCCCTCCGGGCTGGATCGCCGCGGGGGCGTACACCGTGGGGAAGCTGGCTCTGACGCTCTACGGCGCGGAGAAAATCGGAGGATTCCTCCGGGGCTTGTTCGACGGCCGCGGCGGGCTGGAGAGCGTGGGAACGCCTGTCGAACGCGAGGGCGTGAAACAGAAACTGGATCGGCTGCCGTGAAACACGTGTAGAGAAAACTCCCGGCCTCCCCGGACAAATGAGGGTGCATGAGGACGCTCTGCATCCTGGCGGTCCTGTCCATGGTCGTCCCCGGCTGCGGCGGGGGCGGCGGAGGCGGGGGCGGCGGCGGCACGTCGAGCGCGCCTCCCCCGGGCGGCGGCTCCACCGGCGGCGGCCCCATCGCGCCCCTCGCGCCCGTCGACACGTCGAGCCCCGACCACGTCATCAACGTCAACCAGTCCGCCGGGGCGATCCACGCGGCGCTCCAGGCGGCGTTCAACGCGGGCGGCATCATCGTCTTCAACAACGCGTCGCCCGTCACGATCGTCCTCCCCGCGGAAGTCGTCCTGCCCGACCTCGGCAGCGCCGTCCTCGACGGCGGCGGCACCGTCACGCTGAGCGGCGGCAGCGCGACGCGCATCCTCCGCAAGAACTGGCTCTCGACGCTCACCGTCCAGCGGCTCGGCTTCGTCGACGCGCGGACGCCCGACGAGGGCGCGGCCATCCACGTCACGAACTGGGACGGCGCGCTCACGGTGATCGACTGCGACTTCACGAACTGCAAGACGACCTCCACGGGCCCCGACATCGGCGGCGGCGCGATCCGCGCGACCGGCCAGACGTGGCTCCAGGTCTCCGGCTGCACGTTCACCGACTGCGACGGCTCCAACGGCGGCGCGATCTGCACGATCGGCTGCCGCATCACGCTCGTCGACTGCGCGTTCAGCGGCTGCAACGCGTTCGGCTCCGGCGGCGGTGCGGACCAGGGGCCGGCCGGCCAGGGAGGGATCGGCGGCGCCGTCTACGTCGACGGCGTGCACCAGAACAACGCGTCGAACCCGCGGCTCGACGTCTCCGGCTGCGTCTTCAGCGGAAACGCGGCGGGGGACCACGCGGGCGGCCTCTTCGTCTACGCGTACGCCGGCACCGGCTCGCAGATCCTCTTCGACGCGTGCACGTTCAACGGGAACACCGTCACCGGCATGGCCGCCGGCGTCTACCACCAGAACGGCGCGCTCACGCTGCGCCGCTCGAGCTTCATCGGGAACACCGCGACGGAATCCGCGGGCGGGATCTGGAGCATCGCCGAGGGGTACGCGACGATCGAGAACTGCACGTTCCAGGGCAACCGCGCGGAGGGCGCGTCGCCCGGCTTCGGCGGCGGACTCTGGCTCTCCGGCACGTTCACCGTCAACGCGTGCACGATCGCGGGCAACCACGGCGCGGGCTGGGGCGGCGGCCTCTGGACCGGCACCGCGTCGAGCGTGACGCTGCGCAACACGCTCCTGCAGAACAACACCGGCACCAACATCTGGAACGGCTGGAACGTGAACGCGACCTGCGTCGACGGCGGCAACAACATGCAGTGGCCGACGACACGCTCGAACGGCTCGGCCGACGTGCCCGCGACCGGCGGCGTCGCCTGGGCGAACGCGCAGCTCCAGCCGATCGCCGACAACGGCGGCGCGACGTGGACGATGGCGCTCCCGGCCGGCAGCCCCGCGATCAACGCGGGAAGCGCCGCGACCGCGCCCCTGCTGGACCAGCGCGGGATGTCGCGCGCCGGCGCGCCGGACATCGGCGCGTTCGAGGCGCCGTAGCGTGGTATAACGGCGGCGTGAAGCCGGCGACGCCGCCCCGATCCGAAGCGGAGCTGCTCCAGGCGCTCGACGAGCTCGGCCGCAGCCTGGCCGGCGAGCTCGACCTCGCGCGCCTCGCGCGCCGCGCGACGGCCGTGCTGAAGCAGCGGCTCGGGCTCACGTACGTGGCGCTCGCGCTCGTCGACACCGCGCGGGGCGTGGCGGAGTATCTCGGTCACGCGGCGGACGTCGAACCGAACGCGAAGCCGGGCGACACGCAGCCGCTCGGGCGCGGGCTCGTCGGCCGCGCGGCGCGCGAGGGCCGGGCGGTCCACGTCGAGGACGTGCGGCGCGATCCGGACTACGTGGAGATCATCCCGGGCGTCGTGTCCGAGCTCGCGCTCCCCGTGCGCTCGCGCGACCGCGTGGTGGCGGTCCTCAGCTGCGAGGCGCTGGAGCCCGACACGCTGCGCGGCCGCGCGGTGTTCCTCGAGATCGCCGCGGACCGCCTCGGCGCGGCGATGGACAACGCGCTCCTCCTGCGCGAGAAGACCCTCGCGCTCGAGGCCGCGAAGCACAAGGCGCGCGAGCTGGAGCTCGTCTGCGACATCGCGCGCATCGCCTCCCGCGACCTCGACCTGCGCCCGATGCTCCAGCGCATGGCGGACGCGCTCTCGCGCGCGTTCGACTGGGAATTCGTCGCGTGCATGACGGTCGACGCGGACCGCGGCCGCTTCATGTGCGAGGCGGTGACGTCGAGCGTCCCCACGGGCGTGCACGTCGGCTACGGTCGCGCCGAGGCCGTCGACGACGGCGGCTACTGGAAGACGGGCGACCTTGAGGAGCTGGAGCGGCGCCACGAGGCGGCCACCGGATCGCTCGGGGCGCTCGTGCGCCGGATCCGCCGGCACCATCACCGCCACTCGGAGGAGTCCGTCGACGCGCTCGCCCGGAAGATCGAGCGCGCGCTCTCGCACGCCGACCGGAGCGAGGGCGGCAACGAAGAGCGCGAGCGGATCCGCGGGCCCGTGCCGCCCGACAACGACGAGCTGCGGGAGTGGACCGTCGAGCAGTGGGTCGGGCACTTCGAAAAGCACGACGAGCACAAGAACACGGCGATGCGGCTCATGCGCACGCGCCCGGCGACGGAGGCGGAGATCGCCCGGGCGCTGAAGCAGGCGGAGGAGGAGGATGAGCTGCGCCACCAGGCGATGCTCGTCGCGCTCGACCGGATCGACAAGCGCCTCCAACGCGAAGCGGAGGAAGCGGGCGACGGGGATGACGAACCCGCGGTCGCGTCCGCGCCGGCCGACGTCGAGGAGGACGACGGCGAAGAGGAGAGCGACCTGCACCCGGACGTGATCCGCCGGAAGTGCCCGCCGTTGCGCGCGACCGTGGACCTGTCGAAGAAGCTTGCGGGGCGGATGCGCGGAGGGAGGGCGCGCGCGTCCACGCTCGAGTACGCGGAGTCGATTCTGGGCACGGCGATCGTGGGCGTGCAGATGGGGTACTACTGGGCGCACACGGAGGGGTTCCCGAAGGCGCGCCTCGCGCGGTTCGTGCTGGCGGCGCGACAGCTGGAGGCGGTCGCGGCCCTGCTGCGCGGATCCGCGCCGCTCCGGCTGGGTGCGCTGGCCGACCGGGCGGAGCGGATCGCGCGCGACTTCCGGGCGATGGAGCGCCGGTCGTGAACCCGTACCTCGAAGTGATCGCCCGCGAGTGGGCGGCGCGCGCCGACGAGCTCGCGGAGTGGGCGTACGCGCACCTGCTCAACCGCACCGACGTGTGGGGCTCGTACCTGCCGTTCGCCAAGCGCGCGAAGCAGACCTTCTTCACCGCGCCCTTCCCGGCCGCGCGCGGCAAGGAGTTCCTGACGAAGGCGCACCTCGCGCGACATTTCGCCGCGCTCGACGGGTCGATCCTGAGCCTGCACTCGACGAGCGCGGACCGGACGTCGCGCTGGATCACGATCGACATCGACCGCCACGAGAAGGACGAGGAGGCCACGATCGAGGGGAACGTCGCGGCCGCCGTCGCCTGGCACGACAAGCTCGTGTCGCTCGGCTTCGACCCGCTCCTCTTCGACACGAACGGCCGGGGCGGCTACCACCTCTGGATCATCTTCTCCGATCCCGTGCCGACGGCGGACCTCTTCGCGTGGTGCGGCGCGGTCATCGACGACTGGGACGCGCGCGGCCTGCCGCGGCGGCCGGAGACGTACCCGAAGCGGCCGATGCTCGAGGAGGGCGCGCACGGCGACTGCCTGCGGCTGCCCGGCCGCCACCACACGTACGAGCACTTCACGAAGGTGTGGAGCGGCGACCCGGAGCTGCCGGAGCCGTGGCTCGAGGGCAACGGCGCGATCGACCGCATCCTCCAGACGCGGCTGGCCGCTCCGTCGCAGCTCCCTCCGCCCAGCCCCGCGGCGCCCGACGAGGCGCCGAAGAAGAAGCCGAAGCCGTCGACGAAGCGCGAGAAGCCGCGGGTGTGCGTCGACCTCGACGGCGTGCTCGCGGAGTACGCGGGCTGGCAGGGGATCGACTTCACGGGGCCGCCGCTGCCGGGGGCCGTCGACTTCACGCGGAAGCTCTCCGAGTTCGCGGACGTCGTCGTCTTCACGACGCGCTGCTCCGTCGAGCCGCACCGCGTCGAACTGGGCGAGCCGACGCGCCCGGCGAGCGACCTCGCGCCGCGACTTCTGCAGAAGGTGAAGTACTGGCTGGACAAGCACAAGATCGCGTACGCGGAGATCTACATCGGACAGGGGAAGCCGCTCGCGTCCGCGTACGTGGACGACCGCGCGGTGACGTGCCACCCGCAGCGCGACCCGAAGGCATTCGATGCGGCCCTGCGCCGGGTGCGCGCGCTTTGCGGCGACGACCGGGAGAAGATCGACGTCCGCCTCGAGGAGGTCGCGCGCGCCTGGGACGACCTCCCGGAGGCCGTGCGCGACGAGATCGTCGCGCGCGTGCGCCGGCCCGCATCCTCGTGAACGACGCGTCGACGCAGTTCATCAGAAGTCCACGCGCCGGTGGTAGACGAACCACTCGACGAGCAGGAGCGCGAGCGCCGCCGCCGCCAGCCAGCGCCACCACTCGCGTACGGGCGGGGCCAGCGGCGCCGCGCGCCCGACCTGTCCGGTGCCGGTCTCGAGCTTGTCCGCGACCGCGCCGCCCGACTCCCTCGGGTCGAGCAGGTTGAGCGGGATGCCGTGCGAGCCCTCGCCGCGCTTCACCGTGTAGAGGCCCACGCGCTCCGTCTCGCCGAACACCACGTCGCGCCCCGGCTCGCCGGCGAGCTTCCGCGGCGCGCCGCCCGGCGGGACGATCTCGATCTCGCGCTCGTGCTCCCCGAGCGCGAGGCGCAGCGGCTCGCCCGGCCTCGGGTGCGAGCGCCCCTCGTCGCGCAGCCACGAGAGCGCGTTGAGCAGGAAGAGCGGGAACGACAGGCGCAGCGGCCAGTCGGACTCGCCGATCTTGAACGGCACGACGATCGCGCGCATCCGCCCCTTCTCCCACGAGAAGACGAGCGGCCCGTCGGGTCCTTCGACGATCGGCGTCGCGAAGCCGGGAAGCGAGAGTTTCGGCGACGACTTGATCGCGATCTCGGCGAAGTTGACGCCGCGGGCCGCGGGGTGCCGGCGGTTCCAGTCGACGACGCCGGGCTGCTCGACCGCGCCCTGCACCTCGATCCCCTCCCACTTCGGCACGCCGCCGAACACGAGGTAGCGGCTCTCCGGCAGCGCCGTCTCGGGAAGAAGCTCGTCGATGACGACGACTTCGAACTCGCCGAGCGACTGGCTCGCGAGGTCGGTCGTGACGAACGCGTCCGCGTCCTTCACGTGGGAGAGCGCGTTCTTGAGGAAGAAGTTGCCGGTCGTCGCCAGCAGGATCTTCGCGCGGTCGCGCTTCACGACGAACCACGCGCGGTTGTCGACCGCGAGGTCGTCGTCCATCGCGATGGCGGCCTCCACGACGTCGGGCTCCGGCTTCGCGAACTCGAAGATCGCCGCCGTGCTGCCCGGGGACATCTCGATCTTCTTCACGGCCTTGAGCTGCCCGTTCACGTAGAGCTCGACAGGGACCTCGAGTTTCCCGGAGTGGAAGAGGTCGACCTGCGCGAACGCGGTCCACGGGTCGCCCGTCCGCACGGGCCGGCGCACGTCGATCGCGGTGATCGCGGCGTTCTTCGGCTTCGCGCCGAACGGCAGGTAGCGGATCGTCAGTCCCTGCGGCACCCCGGGCAGGGTCTCGAAGCCGCCGTCGCTGAAGATGACGATCTCGCGGTGCTTGGCGTTCTCGACGCCGGTGAGCGCGATGCGGAACGCCTCCAGGACGTTCGTGACGGAGTCGACGGGCCGCACCGCGTCGATCGCCCGCTCGACGGCCGAGCGGCTGTCGGTGAACGGCGTGAGCACCTGCGCGCGGTTGGAGAACGCGACGACCATGATCTCGTCGTCCGGCCCGCACTCGGTGAGCACGGTCTTCGCGGCCGTCTTCGCCTGGTCGAGGCGCGTGGGCGCCGCGTCCTTCATCTGCATGCTGGCGGAGCAGTCGATGAGGAAGACCCAGCGCTTGAGGTCGGGGGGCGGACGGCGGCCCGCGGGCTGCGTGAGCGCGAACGCCGCCAGCGCGATGAGCAGCAGCTGGAGGAGCAGGAGCAGATTGCGGCGCAGGCGCTGGAACGGCGCGTTGACGCGCAGGTCCTGCACCGAGCGCGTCCAGAGCCACGTGCTCGACACCTGCAGTCGCTTGCGCTTGAGCTTGAGGAAGTAGAGCGCGACGACGGGCACGGCTACCGCCAGCCACGCGAGCGCGATGGGGTTGAGGAGGGTCACCGGAGCACCCCGGTGCGGCGCATCGACGTCAGGACGATCTGTTCCACCGGCACGGACGACTGGGCGAAGTAGTACGCGAGCCCGCGCGTGCGGCAGTAGTCGCGCAGCCCGCCGACGAGCGACTTCAGGTTCGCCTCGTACTGCCTGAGCAGGCCGCCGGTGATTGAAACCTCGGTGAGCGTCCCGTCCTCGCAGTCCTCCAGCGCGAGATCGCCCACGACGGTCGGCTTGACCTCCTGCGGGCTGAGCACGTGGACTAGCACGACCTGGTCGTTGCCGCGCAGCAGCCACTTCAGAGCGCCGTCCCACCCGCGCTTGTCGAGGAAGTCGGAGATCACGACCTTCATGCCGGGCCAGCGGTTGCGCATCGAGAACTGCTTGAGCCCCGCGGCGAGGTCGGTCCGTCCCCGCGCCTGGACGCCGTCGAGGAACTCGAGCAGCCGCCACACCTGCTGCTTGCCGCGCGTGGCGGGCAGCTGCTCCGCGCCGTCGGCGTGCACGGCCTCGATCGTCACGCGGTCGAGGTTCGCCAGCGCGACGTACGCGAGCGCCGCGGCGATCTTCTTCCCGTAGAGGAGTTTCTGCGGGTCGCCATGGGACATCGATGCGCTCGTGTCCAGGTAGACGGACAGCCGGAGATCCTCCTCCTCGTGGAAGAGCCGCACGAACAGCCGGTCGAGCCGCCCGAAGACGTTCCAGTCGATGTGGCGCAGGTCGTCGCCCTGCGCGTAGTCGCGGTAGTCCGCGAACTCGGAGCCCTGCCCCCGGCGCTTCGATCGCTTCTCCCCCTTCATGCGGCCGACATAGAGCCTCCGCACGACGAGCTCGAGCTGTTCGAGCTGCCGGATGAGCGCGGCGTCGAGGAGGAGGCTGTCCTTGCTCATAAGGCCGATTTCAGATTTCGGATTCCGGATTCCGGTTCGCTCACGCTTTTCTCAGGGTCCTCACGTGTTTCACTTCGCACCGACTTCCTGGGCTTTCAGGTCCGGCTGCGTCCTTGCCAGGATCTCGTCGATCACCTTCTCCACCTTCATCCCCTCCGCCTCGCCCTCGAAGTTGAGCAGGATGCGGTGCCGCAGCGCCGCGTGCGTGACCGACTTCACGTCGCCGAAGCCCGCGTTGTAGCGGCCGTCGATGAGCGCGCCGACCTTC
>Ga0187893_10013328_pt1 | contig 11465 bp, 9 predicted proteins | sample MA1701074metaG_FD_139574 | JGI IMG/M metagenome (GOLD analysis project Ga0187893, IMG submission 139574) | White microbial mat communities from a basaltic lava cave in the Kipuka Kanohina Cave System on the Island of Hawaii, USA - MA170107-4 metaG ...
CATGTACGTCCGCGGGAAGCTGCCTTCGACGGCCGAGTAGAACTGGGGCTGCCCAGTTTCGACGATCGCCCGCTCATCCTCCTTGGACCGCTCGAAGGAGGCGAAGAAGTGCAGGCGGTCGCGGATGATCGGGCCGCCAAGAGCCACGCCGGCCGAATGACGCCGATAGTCGGGCTTCGGCTCGCCGGTCCGGTCGTGCAGCTCCTTCTCGAGCCGGTCGAACGCGTTGAGGCTCTTGTCGCGGAAGAACTCGAACGCCTCGCCGTGGATCTGGTTCGTGCCGCTCTTGGTGGCCACCTGGACGACGCCGCCGACCGCGTTGAACTCGGCCGACGACTGGCTGATGTTCACCTTGAATTCACGGACGGCCGACGCGGGCACCTCGAGGTGCTGCTGACCCGAGTTGTTCGACGTGTTCATGCCGCCGTCGGCGTAGTACAGGTTCATCTGGCCGCCGTTGCTGCCGCCGGCGCCAATCGTGGCCGTCGGCCGGCGGCCCGACAGGTTGAACGTGCTCGTGCCCGGCAGCAGCAGCGCGAGCATGATCGGCATCCGGTTCGCGACCGGCAGATTCTCGATCTGCTCCTGCGTCACCACGGCGGCGACTTCCGTCTGCGTCGTCTCGATGACCGGCGCTTCCGCCGTAACCGACACGGTCTCCTGCAGCGTTTGCAGCGCCATCGTCACGTCGCGCCGCAGCTCGAGGCCGATCGTGATCGTGATGTCGCGGACCTCGGCGTTGGCGAAGCCTGCGAGCTCGGCCATCAGGTCGTAGCGGCCGGGCGGCAGCCCGGGCAGGCGGTACGTACCGTCGCCTTCGGTCACCGCGCTGCGCAGCACACCACTTTCCGCGTTACGCAGGTTGACGGTGACGCCGGGCAACACGCCGCCCTGCGCGTCCCGGATCGTCCCGGCGATGACGCCGCTGGCGCTTCCTTGCGCCGCGGCCGACGCCACCAGTCCCGGCGCCGACGCCAGTCCCAGGGCGAGAAGGAGCGCGATCAGACCTGAACGTCGGCAGAACTCCATGAAATCCTCCGTTGCACGTAGTTTGGGGTCTGCCCCCCGTAGGCCCGCAAATGAGGGGGCTTCAAAGCGAGAGGGGGCCGCCAGCCCCCTCTCTTGGCGATTACGAGCAGCTGTTGCCCTTGCGCTCGCCGCGGACCCACGAGGCGAGCATCTGCCACTCGGGATCCTTCTTGTTCGACCAGCGCCGCACGCCGTTGTGGGCGTAGGAGCCGCCGCCGTCCGGATGCAGCGGCTTGTGCAGGAACCGGCTCGAATCGGGGCTGCCAGGGATGATGAGCCGCGAGACCACCTGGAACGCGCGCTTGGCTTCCTCGTCGTTCCACTCGCTGCGCCCCTCGCCCGGCACCGGCGCAAACCCCATCTGGCCGCCGCCGTGGCAGTTGCTGCAGCGGATCTGTCCCTCACGGGGGTTGCGGAAGACCGGCTGCACGCAGGCGCGGAAGAAGGCGAAGTCGAGCTCCGGCTGCGCCTTCTGCGCGTAGCGCTCGCGCGGGAGGCTCTTGATCCACGCGAGCATCTGCTGGTACTCGGGATCCTCCGTCGACGTCCAGAACGTCCCGCCCGTGTGGCCCACACCGCCTGCCTGCGGGGCGAGCGGCTTGCGCAGCAGCCGGCTGTTCTCCGGGTCGGCCGTATTGATCAACTGGGTGATCATCTCGAAGTTCGTGCGCGACTGTGCCTCGGACCACCCGGCGTCGCTGGCCGGCGTCTCGAGCCCGAAGCGCACCGGCCGCACCTGCCACGTGTGGCACATCACGCACGCCGCGTAGCCCGGGCTGTTGCCGCCGCGCGGGCGCAGAAAGTGCGGCTCGATCTGCGCGCGAAAGGACGCGACGTCCTCCGCGCGGGGAGCGCCGCCGGCCTGCGCGGCGCGCGCGGCCTGCAGGCCGACGCCCGCCAGGGTGGAGGTCACCACGCCGACGGCGAGACAGAAGATCCGCGTTCTCGTGCTCATGACTGCTACTCCCCTGGACTCGTCCCTAGCGACCGGCCTGCGTGCCCTGCGGCGCGATGCTCGCCGTCGGCGTGTTGACGCGATTGGCCGGCAGGACCGCCGTGGCGTTGCGCGCCGGGCGCGCCCCCACCTTGATCCGTTTCACGACAGCCAGCTTCTGCAGGTCGACGACGGCGGTGTGATCCGAGCCGGAGATCGCCACGTACATGTAGCGGCTGTCCGGCGTCGGCGTCATCCAGTTGGCCGTCGGGCCCACTTCGACCGCGCCGATGTACTTCAGATCCGGCAGCGTCCAGCCGTAGATCCGGCTGTCGAGGCGGCTCGACGCCCACACGGCCGAGCGGTTCGGCAGGACTTCGACGCCGTGCATCGGGGCGCCCTGGATGCCGTCGGCGTTCTGACGCCACAGGGGGAGCTGCGGCGGCCACAGCATGTCGACGACCTTGCGGCTGTTCCAGTCGATCACCCACACTGCGTTGATCGAGGCCGCCTGCGCGAACATCCGCTTCGTCGAGCCGTCCGGGTTCGCCTCGAACGCCATCGGCCGCACCTCGTGGTTGTCGCGGCCCTCCGCGCGGTACCCCTTCAGCTCCATGCCCCACACCACGGTGTCGGTCGCGGTATCGATCACCTCGATCGTCGGCTCGCCCGGCTCCGGGTCACCGGAGAGGCCGGCCACGAGGAAGTTCTCGTCGGGCGTCACGTAGGTGTTGTGCACCTGATGATGCACGGGAATGCTCTTGACCAGCTTGTGGGTGTTGAGGTCGATGACGTCGACGTACGCCTTCCCCTGCGCGAGATTGCGGATCCCCGCGTAGAGCTTCTTGTGCTTCTTGTTGACCGCGATCTTGTTGGGCCGCTCCGACAGCTTGATCTGCATCACCTGCTGCAGCGTGACCGTGTCGAAGACGTCGACCGTCTTGTCCTGCTCGTTCGCGCAGTAGTAATACAGCCCGTCCGGGTGCGTCGTCAGGTTGTGCGCGTGCGGGCAACCGCGAATCATGCCGACCACCTGCTGCGACACGGGATCGATGATGTGGTGGACGTTGGCGGCGTTGTTGCTTTGAAGAATCCGCACGGCCACGCCGTTGTAGGAATCGAGCCGGGGCACGCCCTGGGCGGCCGACGACGAGACCAGGGCCAGGGTGGCGAAGAGGGCCGGCAGTGCGCGAAGGACCAGTGCACGGGTCATCGTGACCTCCATCAGAATGCCTGAGAATATCACGACTGCCGCATGGGGTATGATGCCGGTCGGTCGCTCACAAGGAGTCGCGGATCATGCGTACAGCCCTCGTACTTAGCCTGTTTCTCCTCACCCAAAACGGCGCCGGCTGGGTCTCGCTCTTCGACGGCAAATCGCTGAATCAGTGGGACACGACGGGCAACGCCAACTGGCGCGTCGTCGACGGCGTCATCGAAGCCGACATGCCGCGCGGGTATCTGGTGTCGAAGGCCTCATACGGCGACTTCGAGCTGCGGGCGGATGTCTGGGTCAGGCCCGAGTCGAACGCCGGCATCATGTTCCGCATCACCGACGTGAAGGACCCGGGGATTCAGAACGCGTACGAGCTGAACATCAACGATGAGCGCAAGGACCAGGCGGGACGGACCGGCTCGATCGTCAACGTCGCCAAGCCGCTGGTGCAGTTCGACTCCGGCAACAAGTGGACGACGGTGGAAATCACCGCGCGCGGGCCGAAGTTCACCGCGCGGCTGAACGGGACGCTCGTCGCCGAGGCGACCGACACGAAGTACGCGCGCGGCCCCATCGCGATCCAGGCCGCGGGCGGACTCGTGCGCTATCGCAACATTCAGATCCGGGAACTGAAGTAGCGACCGGCTACCGGCTTGCTTCCCCCACGCGCACTCGGCGTGCTGCACGAGCTCGATGCGCACGCCGCCGGGCGCCTCCACGTAGGCCGTGCGGTGGCCGAACTGATTCACTTTCGGCGACGGCGCGGCCGTGAAGGTGATGCCCTTCGCCTTCAGATCGGCGGCGGTCGCGTCGATGCTCGCCGGCCCCCAGCCGAGGTGATCGATCGCACGTCCCTGGCTCGGCGCCCCTCCGGCGCCCTGCCTGACCACGACATACGCTGAGCCGTAGCGCACCGCGTCGAGGCGACCGCGCAGCCTGACGCGCTCGCCGCCGAACGACCCGAGCAGCCACTCCGTCGTCGCCTCCGGATCGGCCACTCGCAGCGCGATGTGATGGAAACCCAGACGCTCGCGGTCCTCGACGAGCTCGATGGTGACGCCCCACGGATCGACGACCACGGCGTGCTTCCAGAGGCCTGCCGTCTCGGAGACCGGCGACACCACGCGGGCACCGGCCGCCTCGAGCGTCTTCACCTTCGCGGCGACGTCGGGAAACGAGAAGCCGAGGCGCTCGATGACGCTCCCCTCGCTCGGCTGCGCGTCGGACGCCTTGATGAACATCAGCTGCACCGGAAGCGGCCCGGCGCCGGTGAACGGCTCGAAGATCAGGCGTCCGGGGTTCTCGCCTACACGGCCCTCGAGATTCGCGAGGTACCAGACGTAAGCCTTCTCGGGATCGGAGGCCGTCAGGTGGATGTGGTCGTAGGGTACGGGTGGTGGGGCCTGGGAACCAAGCGACAGCCCGGAATGCGCCACGAAGGCGCTGCACAACAGGATTCGAAGCGTCATCGGCGTCGGGATCTCCTCTCTATCTGGCAGCTATCATCTGGAGTTCGACCCGGGCCCCGGCATTGAGCGCCGCGACCTGCACGGTGGCACGCGCCGGCGGATCCTTCGGAAAGTACTCGCGATAGACCGCGTTGAAGCGGTCGAACTCCTTGAAGTCGGTGATGTAGACCGTCACAGTAGTCACGTCGCGGAAGCTCATGCCCGCTGTTTTCAGCACCTCGCCGATGTTGGCAATCGCCTGTCGGGTCTCGGCCTCGATGCCGCCCTTCGCCAGCTGTGACGTCACGGGATCGCGTCCGAGGTGGCCAGCGACGTAGAGCGTGTTGCCAACCATGATGCCCGCGCTGAACGGCAGTCCCGTGTTGGGCGCGCGCTCCGGACGAATCACACGCCGCGACGATGTCTGGGCCGAGACCGACGGCGCGAGGTACGCGAACGAACCGGCGATGCCGAGTACGGCGCCCGCCATGCCGGCAAGCAGGGCCACACGAGCCACCTGACTGCGCATACGTCCTCCTATCTGTCCATGGCGCGTTCTTTCCAGAACGGCCAGCTGCGCGGGTAGGCCGTCTGCTGATTCGGCTGCGCCGTCTGGCCGCCACCCGCTCCGACGTCGGCGCTCGTGAGGTAGTTCACGGCGCCGCCCAGCCGGATGGCATCCATCTGCACGCGCGCGTTGACGTCAGTGAAGATGCTGCGGCTCACCACCTCGGGAATGTCGGGACCGACGGCGACGTACCCGTGGCCGCGCATGAGCGCGACCGCCTTGTCGCCAAGCACCTCGGCGAGCGCCGTGGCGGTGCGCGCGTCGTTCACCAGCATCCCCTGGTGCCCGGCGACCTTCCGAATCTCGTACATCGGCACGCCCGGCACGAGAAACGACGCCATGTGGTAGATCGGCCGCAGCGGGATCGTCGAGACCGCGAACGCCAGCACCGAGGGCGTGTGCGCGTGCACCACGGATCGCACGTCGGGACGCGCCTTGTAGATGGCCGCGTGGATGAAGCGCTCTTGATAGCCGCGCGGCGCCTGCTTGTTCACCGGGTTGCCGTCGAGGTCGTACTCCACCAGGTCCGCGGCGGTGACGATCCCCGGCGCCACATCGCGCGACAACAGGAAGCGATCGGGCCGCTGATCGTGGCGTACGCTGATGTGCCCGAGCCCGTCGAGGATGCCCTCATTGGCCAGGATGCGGTTGCCGACGACGAGGTCGTCAACGAGCTGCAGGCTGGCTCCGCCCGTCCCGGTCCGATTCTCTTGGCCCGAGGCCTGCGGCCACGACGAGACGCTGAACACAGCGACAAACAGCGCGAGGCAGCGCATAGGTCCCTCCCGTTCACGAAAAAAAACGCCGGAGGGTGACCCCTCCGGCTACCGAATCCGAGCCATGGCTCGCGGCTCGCGGCTCCCAGCTAATTCGTTCCCGTGGTCCCCATCCGGCGTCCGGCGATCCAGACCGAATTGATCTGTCGCAGGTTGCGGATGTCCTGGAGCGGATTGGCGTCGAGCACGACCAGATCCGCGGCCTTGCCGACGGTGATCGTGCCGAGGTGATCGAGCCGGGAGACCGTCGCGGCGTTGCCTGTCGACGCAACGATGGCCTGCATCGGCGTCAGGCCCGCCTTGACCATCATCTCCACCTCGACCTGCTCGAAGTATCCCTGCCAGCGCCCCTCGTCGGTGCCGCTGTCGGTTCCCATCGCGATCATCACGCCGCCATCGGCCAGCAGCTTCAAGTTGCGCGTTCCCTGCTCGAGCGCCTTTTCGATCACCTTGGTCTGCGGGTTGTCGCGCATCTTCTGCTGGTAGGCCGGCTGGCTGATCATGTCGAACTGCTCGCGATACACCGACATGCCTCGCTGGAAGAACGGCTCGTCGAAGAACGCGGGCCTCGTCTGATAGACGACGAGCGAGAGGTCGCGCGTGAGCGTCGGGATGTAGCCGACGTTGCGGTTCTTGAGGGTGTTGATGAACGCCTGGTCGACGTCGCGGTCGCGTACGCTGTGCGCGATGAGGTCAGCGCCGCGCTCGAGCACCGTCTTCGCTTCATCCAGGGTGAAGATGTGCGTGGCGATCCGCAGCCCGCGCTTGTGCGTCTGCTCGATGAGCGCCCCGTAGAGCTCGGGACCCATCTCCTTCAGCACCACGTGCGTCTTGATGCGATCGACGCCGGCGTCCGCGTACTTGTTGACCATCTGTCGCACGTCGTCAACCGTCTTGAGGCCGCGGATGCTCGGACCGGACGTGTAGACGCGCGCGCGGTCGAGGGCGATCTTGTCCTGCTCGTTGCGCAGCCGGATGACCTCCGCCTGCTCCTCCGCATTCACCTGTCCCAGGCTCACCGCCGTCGTCACGCCGTAGGAGGCATAGAGCCGGAGCCGCCGCACGAGGTCGTCCCGCATCGGCATCGACTTCGTCAGGTGCTGGACGTGCGCGTGCGCGTTGATCATTCCCGGCATCACCGTCTTGCCGGCCAGATCGACCCTGGTGGCGTTGGCGGGCACCTGCGCGTTGGCGCCTGCGGCCGTGATCTTTCCGTTGCTGATCACGACGGTGCCGCGCTCGACCGCGGGCGCGCCGGTCCCGTCGATGATGCGCACGTTGGTCAACGCGGTCACGCCGCCGGCCGGCGCCTGGGCGGCCGCGCGCTCCGAACCCACGCCACCGGTGAGCAGGACGGCCGAGAGAACGCCGACGACGATCTGGATCGAGATGCGGAACATGGCGGTTTCTCCTTCTTGTATTCGTGATGAGTGATCACGAATCACAAAATCGCAATCGCGCTCCGGGATGATATCAGACCGCGTCGTCCCCCTGCTGCTCGCCGCCCCGCTGCAGCAGCTCGATTTTCACGCCCCAGGGATCCTCAGTAAACGACATCAACACCGGGGCACCCGGGCTCGTCGGTCCTGGGTGCGGCTCGACTGTGAAGGTGACGCCCTTCTCCTTCAGCTCCGCGGCCTTGGCCAGCAGGTCAGGCATCCGCCAGCCGACGTGGTCGATCGCCCGACCGCGGCTCGGAGGCGCAGCACCGGCATCGATGAAGACCCACATGGCGCCGTACTGCAGGCCGTCGAGCGTCCCTTTGTGCCGCGCGCGCGTGCCGCCGAAGCGCTCCAGGTACCAGCTGCGCGCGCGGTCGGGGTCGGGCACCCGCAGGTGCACGTGGTGGAAGCCGAGCAGGTCCGGATCCTCGACGAGCTGGATCTTCGTGCCCCAGGGGTCCTCGATGTCGGCGTACCTGCCAAGCCCCTGGGCGACGGAGACGGGGGTTGTCACCCGCACGCCCGCGTGCGCGAGGGTCTGCGTAACAGCGGTCACGTCGGCGTACGAGAGCGCGAAGTGGTCGATTGCAGCGCCGTCGCTCGGGCCCGGCGCTTCGTTCTTGAGGAAGATCACCCGGACGCCGCCGAACCAGACGCGGTCGACGTGCTCACCGGGAGACGCGCCCAGCGTCTCGACGTACCAGCGCGCGCCGGCCACCGGGTCGGGCACGCCCAGGTGGACCTGATCGAAGGTGAGTGTGTCGACTGCCATGGTCGTGCGTAGCACCTAGTACGTTGTGTCCGGCTTTGTACGTAGTGTCCGGCTTTAGCCGGCTTTGTACGTAGTGTCCGGCTTTAGCCGGACCTTGGTGTCCCGTGTGTCCGGACCTCTCGTCGCCTACCGCGGAAACGGCTCGAGCCGCGGCGGCCCACCGGGCGGCACCGGGGTGCGCGCCGTGTTCAGCACCATCGCAATCAGCGAGTAGTGCCCCATGAGGCCGATCGTGTCGAGGATGGCTTTCTCGCCGAACTTCGCCGTCGTGCGCGCGTACGTGGCGTCGCTCACGCTGCGGTTCTGCAGCAGTTCGGTGGCGAAGTCGTACAGGATCTCTTCATCCTCGGCCATGCCGTGCGGACGCCGGCCCTCGGCGATCGCTTTCGCGATCTCGGGATTGAGGCCCCCCTTGACCGCGAGCGGCTGGTGCGCGTTCCACTCGTAGGGCTGCGACCACTCGCGCGCCGTGATCAAGATGACGAACTCAGAGAGACGCGGCGACAGCGCGCCGTCCCAACGCACGTAGTCGGAGAGCCCCCGCACGCGGCCCATCAGCTCCGGGCTGCGCAGCAGCACCTGCCACGGCCCTGTGAGCTGCCCGCGCGCGGAGGTGTGGTCGGCTGCCGCCTTTTTTTGCGCGTCGGTCATCTTGTCCGCGGGAATGGGCCCCATCCGCTCCTGCGCGACCGCGCTGAAGGAACAGGCCAGAGAGAGAACCAGGACGAGCGTCATCTTCAACATGTCTGCCTCCCGCTGAAACATCGAGCGTGCGGAGCTTCCGCTCCAGCCGGACCGGGTTTCGTACGTGGCGCACGATTGCAACGGAACACACAATACCCCGATTTACGCATGCCCGTGTGCGCGGACCCATTTCTGCCGGCGCGTCGACAGGTCGGCGAATGTCGCTTCAACCGTCACTTCCCGTCTCTGCCGACAATCTCGAGTTGCACGCAATTCTTCCCATGACCCTTGGCTGCGTACATTTGGGCGTCGGCGGCCGAAACCATGGCTTCCAGATTTTCGGAGACCACGACGAACGTGACGGCGCCGATGCTCCCCGTGACAGGGCGCGCAGGTGCCGCCATGGTGTGCGAGAGCTTCGCCCGCATCCGCTCCAGAACCGCGGCTGCCTCACGGGGCTCCGCCCCGGGCAGCAGCAGGACGAACTCGTCTCCGCCCAGCCGCGCACAGAGGTCACTGGGCCGCGTGTTGGCTCGTAGCAGAACGCCCACGCGTCGGAGGAGATCATCACCAGCCCGATGACCGAGGGTATCGTTGACGGCTTTGAAGTTGTCAAGGTCGATGTACGCCACGGTGACCGGATGCCCCTTGCGCCGGCAGAGTGCGAGAATCGTCGTCGCCTCCTCGTAGAAGGCGCGGCTGTTGAGCAGTGAGGTGAGCGGATCGGTCCGGCTCAGTCCCCGCTCCTGCATCAATGCAGTCCTCAGCGTGGCGATAAGGACGCCGACTGTGGCAAACGATGTGGCCTGTACCAGTGTGTTCCCGATCCAGAGGCCGGCATGGGAAAACTGCAAGCCGCCTAGAAGATTGGACACGAGCCACGCAATAGCGGACAAGCTCGCGGCGACCAGGGCGGCCGAACGGCCGGCGTGCCACGCTGCAAGACTGATGGGGGCATAGTAGAGGGGGAATACGCGCAATTCAATGCCGCTGAGGAAGTCGACCGAGCCGATCGCCGCAATTCCGGATATGGTCGCGATCCAGATGGCCAATCTGCTCGTGGTCGGATGTAGGGGGAATGCATCGGCCAGTTTGATGTGTCTCAACGCTCGCCCGTTCTTTGCCGTGGTGCGCCGACGTTTCGCCTGAGCCGCAGGCCGCAGCCCTGCCTAATCCGGTACGACCCGCGAGAGTCGCGGTGCACAGCCCAGACGTCAGCGGACGATCTGGCGGGACGTCGCTCCATTCATCCGCTTGCCCCTCATGTCGTGGTTGACGAGATCCCACTTTCGCAAACCAGCATAACGCGGCGTGGCGAACTGAGAACGTCACAGTGTCCAGGAGAGCCGAACGAGCCGGGCGCGCCGTCGAACGGCGGCGCGCCCGGCGAAGGGGCAGACAGTGACGGCTACCGCGGCGACATGAACGCCATCTGATTCGCGCGATAGACGGGAATCACCACGTGCAGCTGGCCGTTGCGCTCGAGGAGCGAGATGTGGCGCGACTCGGTCCCGTGCACGGGGATGTCGTACATCGTGAAGCGCCCAGCCGCCGGGTCGTACTTGAAGATCTGATCGGAGGTCCAGAGATTGCCCCACGCGTTGTGCCGGCTGTCCACGTGGATGTGGTACGCCAGGTGCGCCCGGCTCGGCAGCGGGATGATTCTCGTCTCCTTCGTCTTTGTGTTGATCCGTGTGAGCGACGCGCTCCAGGAGTTGCCGACCCACAGCACGTCGGCGTTCTTGTCGGTCCCCATCCGGCGCGGCCCTTGCGACCATGGAATCGGCACGCTGAAGCCAGCGTCGCTGAAGCTCTCATAAAACGCGCGGTCGTCCGCGAAGCGCTCCAGTTCGCCCGCGAGCGGGTCGAGCTTGATCTCTGACACCTCGCCGGTCTTCGCATTGGCATGGCCGATGGTGTCGATCGCCATCTGCGCCCACCAGCCGTTGCCGTCCCGATCGCCCGCCGCGCCGTACGTCGCAACGGTCCCCTTCGGGCTCTTCGACGTGACCGACTTGTACGCCGTGAACGTTTCCGTCGCCGGATCGAACCGCACCGCGCCCTCGGGCGCCGACGCCCAGACTTTGCCCTGGCCGTCGACGTCGATCGTCACCGCGCCGCCCACCGGCGTCATATCCTGCGGCGTCTGGTAGATTGAGATCCTGCCGGTCTTCGGATCGAGCTTGCCCAGGCCGCGGCGGCCGGGGTTGATGTCGAACCAGAAGTTCCCCTGTGCGTCGCGCGCCAACCCATGCGCCGTGGCGGCTTCGCCATTCCGGCCATCGGCCTTGAAGTAGGTGACCTCGCCGGTCTTCGTGTCGACCTTGCCTATCGTGACCGCCCGGTTGGGATTGTTGACGGTGTAATAGAGATTGCCGTCGAGCCCCATGGATCCGTCATGCGGCAGCTCGGCAAGCTTCGACGGCTGGCCGAGCGCCCAGTTGCTGACGCCGTCGTTGTCGTTGTACTTGATACCGAGGCCGACGTCCGGGTTGAGCGGCAGGTCGTAGATGCGCCACACGACGCGCGCCGCCTCGCCCCTCGGCCGCGGGCGCGCCGCGAACTTCATGGACGACTCGCCGGGCCCGCGCGCGCG
>Ga0187893_10013329_pt1 | contig 11464 bp, 10 predicted proteins | sample MA1701074metaG_FD_139574 | JGI IMG/M metagenome (GOLD analysis project Ga0187893, IMG submission 139574) | White microbial mat communities from a basaltic lava cave in the Kipuka Kanohina Cave System on the Island of Hawaii, USA - MA170107-4 metaG ...
ATCTTTTCCCCTTTCGGGAGCCCCTGGAGGAGCGTTATACGGAGGGGGGAGTCTGTCTCGACCTTCCTCGATGAAACGATATCGACGAGAATATCCCTCCGCCCGACGTGCGATATCCTGCCCTCGTACTCCGTGGAGCTGCCGTCGAAGAGCGTGATCGCGTCTCCTTCCTTCATCCGCAGCACTTTCACCACGTGCCTGTAGTCGGTCCCTGCGAGTGTCGCTTTCGCGCCGTCTATATTTTTTTCATCGACCGGAAACCTGGGCATCGTCCGTCCCGTTTTACGTATGCATTTACATGAGTGAGCGTCCCGTGAGTATCTCTCTTTTTCAGGGCTTATCTTTCCTTCTTCGTTTTTCTCTTTCCGAAGTAGCCGGTGATCTCACGCGCGAGATTCTCGACCGTATATTCACCCGACTTTATTTGCGCCTTGTACCCGGCGTCACGGAGGGTCTTTTCGGTGATGGGCCCTATGCATGCGAGCGCAGGCTTTCCGCGGACTTGCCTGAATCCAGGAAAGATCGAGAGGAAGTTCCTCACCGTCGAAGAGCTCGTGAACGTGACCGCGTCTATCATATCTTTGTCGAGCATTTTTTTTATCTTCGCCGATACGCCCTTTCCGGGCTTCCTCGTCTCGTACGCGGTAACGACGTCGACCTCCGCGCCCATTTCCCTTAGCTTGACGGGGAGTATGTCGCGCGCTTCCTTCGCCCTCGGTATCAGCACCCGCTTCCATTTTATATTTACTCTCCCGAATTCCTCGACCAGCCCTTCAGCCCTGTACTCGACGGGCAGGAGCTCGACGCGGACCCCTTTCCTTTTTATCTCGCCCGCCGTCGCCTCGCCAATCGCCGCTATCCTGAGGCCGTAAAGCTCCCTGACGTCCTTCCCCGATTGGGCGAGCCTCTCGAAAAACCCGGTCACCCCGTTAACGCTCGTGAACACGAGCCAGTCGTAGTCCCTCAAGCTCCCTATCGCCCTGTCCAGGTCCTCGTAGCTTTCCGGAGGGACAATCTCTATTACGGGGAACTCTATCACCTCCGCCCCCTCTTCCTCGAGCATCCTCAGGAAGGGCTCAGCCTGCTCCCTCGCCCTCGTCACGAGTATCCTCTTTCCGAAGAGCGGCTTCCGCTCGTACCAGTTGATTACGTCCCTCAGGTTTACGACCTCACCCGTTACGACTATTGCGGGAGAGGAGATGTCCTTCCTCTTTTTCAGTATCCGGGCTATGCTGCCGACGGTGCCCGTCGCCACGGCCTGAGAGGGGTACGTGCCCCACGTGATGACTGCCGCGGGCGTTTTGGGGGGCTTGCCGTGATCCATGAGCATGCGCATGTTTTTTTCGATGTTCCGCACGCCCATGAGGAACACGACCGTGCCTATTCTCGAGAGCACGTCCCAGGGAATGCTGGACCTCTCCTTGCGCGGGTCTTCGTGCCCCGTGACCACGGCGAAGGAAGAAGTGACGTTCCTGTGCGTGAGCGGTATACCCGCATAAGCGGGCACTGCGGACGCCGAGGTCACGCCCGGTACTATCTCGAAGGGTATCCCCTTTTTCGAGAGCGCCTCGGCTTCCTCTCCGCCCCTCCCGAATACGAACGGGTCGCCGCCCTTGAGCCTCGCGACGGTCTTCCCTTTCTTCGCCCGGCCGACGAGTAGCCTGTTTATCTCCCCTTGGGACTTCTCCTTGGAGCCCGCCTTCTTGCCGACGTATATTATCTCCGCGCCCGGGCGTGCGTGCGAGAGGAGCCTCGGGTTGACGAGGTAGTCGTAAACGACGACGTCCGATTTCCCGAGGACTTCCATTCCCCTGATTGTCATGAGTCCGGGGTCACCCGGGCCGGCTCCTATGAGATATACGGTTCCTGTTATGGGCATTGCGATGATTAAAGAAAACCGAAGGGGCGCGCCGTTGTCAAGAATAGGCGCGGATTAAGCGGAGTGCGGGATTCGTGTTGATTATATTCGCGCTTTCGGATTATTTCTGTATGATAATATAGGTAATTCCGTACCCCGGAGCTGTCCGATATATTTAACGCGGAGGTGAGCGATGCTCGTCAAGGATTTCATGACACCGAACCCTGTAACTGTTACTCCCGACAAGGGGGCCGACGAGACCCTCGAGCTTATGAGGAGCCTCAATTTCAGGCAGTGCCCCGTAGTCGAAGGCGGCAGGCTCGTGGGCATAGTCACCGACAGGGACATAAGGGCTTCCAGGGGGAGCGGCGTCAAGGTCGGAGATATCATGGCCAGGGACCCGGTCACGATACTCGATTACGCTTCCCTCGAGGGGGCGGCCGAGATCATAAGGAACGGCAAGTTCAACGCGCTGCCGGTGGTCTCGAACAAGGGGGAGCTCGTCGGCATCCTGACCGTAATCGACCTGCTCGACGCGTTACTGAAGATGCTCGGGTTCCACGAAAAGCCCCAGAGGCTCGAAGTGCAGATGCCCGAGGGCATGGGGCTATTCGACGTGCTCCACGTCATACAGGGGAATTCCGAGAAGGTGCTTTCGTTCAGCGCCGCGCCCGAGAACCGGAAGCTCTACTATTTCTGGGTGGTCAACTGCAACTTCGGCGAGGTGGAGAAGGCGCTCCGCAAGCTCGACACCAAGATAAGCACGATACATTCATAGAGAGGAGCGGGCTCGCGTTTTTCCTGATTGCGCTCCGTCAGGCGTACGAACCGCCTGAAAGCCGGTCGATGCGCCGTGCGTGAACGGTTAACATAGTCTGGTATAATACAAAAAGAAACCGACCGACCGCGGGGATTGTACAAAACATGGAACCGGACCAGTACGAATTCATTCTCGACCACTACAAGAACCCGAGGAACTACGGAAAGATAGAGGGCGCCGACGCATCGTACGAGGAGGGAATACCATCGTGCGGGGACGTGGTGAGGATAGACGTGAAGCTCAAGGACGGAGTAATCGAGGACGTGAAGTTCTCGGGGACCGGGTGCGCGATAAGCCAGGCTTCCGTATCGATACTTACGGAAAATGCGCGCGGGAAAAACGTCCGTGACATACTGTCTATGAAAGACGAGGAGGTGCTTTCGGCGCTCGGGAAGCCGATCTCGCCCGTGAGGTTCAAATGCGCGCTCCTCGGCGTGAAGGTCCTGAAAAAAGCGCTCCTCGCAAAAGCTGAATCCTGAGCCTGGTTACCCCCGGCCCGGTACAATTTTGAGAAACAACATGGAAAGAGCCGCAAAAGATAAGACTGTTTTCGATCCCGTCAAGCTGAGAGAGGACTTCCCCATCCTCAGGCGGAAGGTCCACGGAAAGCCTCTCGTCTATCTCGACAACGCGGCCACCACCCAGAAACCGAGCGCGGTCATCGACACGCTCAGGAATTTTTACGAGACCCATAACGCGAACATTCACAGGGGCGTACACACGCTCAGCTACGAGGCAACGCTCCTGTACGAAGAAGCGCACGAGAAGGCGGCGCGGTTTATAGGCGCACCCGACTGGCGGAGCATAGTGTTCACGAGGAACGCCACTGAGTCCGTAAACCTGGTCGCCTACGCGTGGGGCCTCAGGAACCTGAAAAAAGACGACGAGGTGCTTATAACCCTAATGGAGCACCACTCGAACATCGTCCCGTGGCAGATGCTCAGGGACAGGATAGGGATAAGGCTAAATTACGTCCGCGTCGACAAGGGCGGAGAGCTCGAACTCGACGGCCTCACGGGGCTCATCACGGATAGAACAAAACTCGTGAGCGTCGTGCACGCGTCTAACGTGCTCGGCACCATAAACCCCGTGAAGCGTATATCGGACGCGGCGCACAAAGCAGGCGCGCTCGTCCTCGTGGACGGGGCGCAGTCCGTACCCCACCTGCCCGTGGACGTGACCGACATGGGCTGCGATTTCCTGGCCGCCTCGGGGCACAAGATGATGGGGCCTACGGGCACGGGATTCCTCTACGGGAGGCCGGAGCTCCTCGAAAGTATGGAGCCTTTCCTTTACGGCGGGGACATGATAGAAAAGGTCACGATGGAGCGCTCCACCTGGAACGAGCTGCCGTGGAAGTACGAGGCGGGCACGCCCGACGTCGGGGGCGCGGTCGCATTGGGCGCGGCGGTGGATTATTTGACCGCCATCGGCCTCGAAAACGTATCGGCGTACGAGGACGAGCTTCTCGAATATGCGCTCGGCAGGCTCTCGGAGCACGAATGGATAAAGGTGTACGGTCACGGGGGCGGCGAGAGCGTCGGTGTAATATCCTTCAACGTCGAAGGCGTCCACCCGCACGACGTCGCGGGCGTGCTCGACGAAGAGGGGATAGCGGTACGCTCGGGCCACCACTGCGCACAGCCCCTCATGGCGCATCTCGGCATGGACTACGCCGTCCGCATGAGCTTTTACCTATACAACACCAAGGAAGAGATAGACCTCGCCGTCGAGGCGATTAAAAAAGCCAGGAAGATATTCGGATAGTCCCTTCTTTCTTCCGCTGATACGCGCAGGACGAACGGGTTGAAAAATGACACCTCTTTTTATATCATCGCGAGACCACAAAGTGGTCGTGGCGATCTCGCCTGTTTCACGAGATTGCCGCAGTCGCTCAATACGCTCCTTCGCAACGACAAATTAGAAGACTGAATTCCCGATAAAGGCATTCGGGAATGACAGGAATGTTAATGTCCCCTCTCACCCTAAACCCGATTTGGCTTAGTCAACATTTAACTGAGCGTTAATGAGCTTCGATACCTTCGTTGCAAGTGTGACCAGTTCTTACGCACGCTCAGCACCGTTGTCCGAAATGACAAAAAACGAGATCCTGAAACGAGTTCAGGATGACAAAATAGATTTCTCGCCTGTAGCTCGAAACGACATCCTTCGACAGGCTTCCGTCTTCGTCGAGACTTCGCCGGATCACCCTACGGCTCATAGCCTACGGGCGACGTGCCGCAGGCGGGGTGAACGGGTTTGGTTGAGCAGAGTTGGTGCTGATTATCGTACGCCCGCGGGAGCTCACCCGCCGCCAATTCTGTAATTTCGAGGGAAGGAAAAGGACGAGATTGCCGCGGCTCCTTCGGAGCCTCGCAAAGACAGATTTATTATCGCGGCTGGAAGCCGCTCCTACAGATCGAAAGACGATATAGTGAAATAAACCGAGAGTAATGTAGCTAACGTAATTCACCCCCGCCTTCTCAGGCCTCAATCCTGACGGATTGATTACCACCACCAAATCATGAGTGAGCGCGCGCTCAATTTCTGTACTATTCTCGGACATTCGACACGAGCGGGTTTGCTTTATATCAATGATTACAGATAAATACGACTGGCATTTAACTTTCATAATACTGACAGCGAAAGGAGGTATTTCAATGTCTGAAAAAAATATTATCTCACCCCTGTTCAGAATCGTGTTAACGGTTCTGTTCGTTATTTTGAGTTTCAATTTGTTTATACCCGTTTCACGCGGAGACCAGGCGGAGGTGGACAAGGGTAAGAAGCTTTTCCAGGAAAAGGGGTGTGTTGCGTGCCATTCGATAGGGAAGGGAAAGATAACGGGGCCCGACCTTCTGGGCGTAACTGAGAGGAGGGATGAGGAGTGGCTTAAGAAGTGGCTCAAATCCCCCGATACGATGGTCTATTCCGATCCTGTAGCGAAAGAGATGCTGAAGGAGTATCTCGTGCCGATGCCCAATCAGGGTTTAACGGACGAGGATATAGAGCTTCTCATCGAATATTTCGAGTTCGAGGATTCCGATAAAAAGTAACCGAATAAAAATTCGTCCAATACACTCGAGGAGGTGTTTAGAAATGAAAGGAATCAAGAGGTTGTTAGCGTTTTCGGCCGTTTTCCTGCTTGCGCTCGCACCGCTATGCCTGACGAGCTGCAAGGACTCCGGCACGGAGAAGGAGGCGGGTAAACAGGCGGCTGATATAGAGGTGCCCGCGAGCGTTGAGGAGATCGCGGAGGCGAGGGGTCTCTCGCCCGCGGACGTGGAGGCGGCGGTCAAGACGTACGTCCCTTCCGGCAAATATGACGAATATCTAATGTTCGCATCTGGCGGGCATTCCGGTCAGGTATTGGTGATCGGCGTCCCGTCCATGCGTCTCCTGAAATTAATAGCGGTATTCACTCCCGAGCCCTGGCAGGGTTACGCGACCGGGGCCAAGGAGTCGGGGGACCTTTTAATGACGGGTTATATGCCGGTCGGAAAAGACCGGGAGCTCACGTGGGCCGACACTCACCATCCGGCGTTGAGCGAGACCGGGGGCGACTACGACGGTCAGTACCTCTTTATAAACGATAAGGCGAACGCGAGGGTGGCGGTCATAGACCTGAGGGATTTCGAAACGAAGCAGCTCATCAAGACGCCCAACGTGATTTCCAACCACGGCTCCACGTTCGTTACGCCCGATACCGAATACGTGATCGACGCCTCGCAATACGCGGCGCCCCTTCCGTTCCACAATTACGCTCCCATTGACCAGTACCAGGAAAAGTACAGGGGCGTGCTGACCATGCACAAGTTCGACAGGGAGAAGGGGAGGATAGACGAGGCCCGGTCGTTTCAGATCGAGCTGCCCCCGTACTGGCAGGACCTCTGCGACGCGGGGAAGAAGGTGAGCGAGGGGTGGATTTTCTGCAACTCGATAAACACCGAGCTCGCGACGGGCGGTATCGAGCAGGGGAACCCTCCGTTCGAGGCCGGAGTCTCCGCGAGGGACATGGACTACATGCACGTGGTCGACTGGAAGAAGGCGGTCGAAGTGTCCGGGCAGGCGGGTAAAACGAACCTGATTTCGGGCATAAGGGTCATCCCGCTCGAGACCGCCGTATCGGAAGGCATTCTATATTTCATCCCCGAGCCCAAGAGCCCGCACGGTGTCGACGTGGCCCCGGACGGCAATTACATAGTGGTTTCGGGCAAGCTCGACACGCACGCGACGATATACGGGTTCGACAAGATTCAGAACGCAATAAAACAGAAGCTCATCGAGGGGAACGACATCTACGGGGTCCCCGTCCTTAACTACAACGACGTGGTCACCGCTCAGCTCGAGATCGGTCTCGGGCCGCTTCACACCCAGTTCGACAACGAGGGGAACGCCTACACGAGCGTATTCATAGAGAGCACGCTCGCGAAGTGGAAGCTCGGCCCGCCGTACAATACCGGAGAGGACGCCTGGACGCTGGTCGACAAGATACCCGTCCACTACAACATAGGGCACACCGTATGCGCCGAAGGTGATACCGTCGCGCCCGACGGGAAGTACTGCGTCGCGCTTAACAAGTGGTCGATAGACAGGTTCACACCCGTGGGCCCGCTCCATCCCCAGAACTTCCAGCTTATAGAGGTTACGGGAGATAAGATGAAGCTCCTCTACGACAGTCCGATAGGTGTGGGTGAGCCGCATTACGTTCAGATGATAAAGGCCGACAAGCTGAAACCGTGGCTCGTTTATCCGGAGGTCGGGTACGACCCGGCGACGATGGCGGTGAACCCGGACGCGGCCAAGGCCGGAGGCGAGAAGATCGTCCGCGGCGACGGCAAAGTGGAGGTCTGGATGACCGCGATTAGGAGCCACTTCAACCCCGAGCACATATCCGTAAACGAGGGGGACCAGGTGGTGCTCCACATAACGAGCCTCGAGCGCGCGAGGGACGCGACGCACGGGTTCGGCATCGACGGGTATAACGTCAACCTGAGCCTCGAGCCGGGAGAGAGCCAGACCGTGGAGTTCGTCGCGGACAAGGCCGGAGTATATCCCTACTACTGCACCGAGTTCTGCTCCGCGCTCCACCTGGAGATGATGGGATACCTGCTCGTCGAAGGAAAGTAGTAATTCGCCAGGGGCGCTCCGCCCGGACCTTTTGTCACGGGAAGAGAAGGGAGGGGCGTCCCAGGCTAAATATCAATGGCGGACAAAGGAGGCATCGGTTATGAAAAGGTTAATTGCTCGGTATTCATTCGTATTGATGATCGTTTTGGCGGGCGCGGCTTACGGGGCGGAGAACCAGGAGACCGCGCAGTCGTGGCAGAAGCAGGCAAACGATACGCGGGCGGCCGTGATGAAGGTGTACGGCGAGCTCGAAAAGATAGACGTCAGCGAGCAGCCCGACGCGAAGGGCCTGATAGACGACGCCGTCGCACAGCTCACGGAAGGGGACAAGTACTTGAAGCAGGGCGACGAGGCGATGGCTAAGGAGGAATGGGAAAAGGCCAACGCCGGCTACAACATGGCGTGGCAGTACTACGTGAAGGCGGCTACGGCGGGTCTCAACGCGAAGAGGATACTGACCGGGCAGTGACGGCTTTACACGGCGGATTTTAATATGCAGCTTCATGACGGAGGTCGATGTTAAATGAAAGAAAACGAGCTTATATTCGGGCCGCGGATACCGAAGGAACTGTGGGAAAAGGAGAGGAAGAGGTTCCTCGTACCTTCGATCGTGCTCGTCGCGGCCGCAGTGCTGCTCTTCATCTCGATATTTTTTCCCTACTGGAAGCTTACGCTTTTCGCGCCTCAATATCCCGACGGGCTCCAGGCGAGCATGTACGTGAACAGGCTTGCGGGGGATATACAGGAGATAGACGGGCTCAACCACTATATCGGAATGAAGCCCATGGACGAGGCCGCCGTGCTTGAGCGCACGCTCAGCGTATTCATGATCATAGGTCTTGCGCTCCTGATCGCAGGAGCCGTATACGTGCACAGTCCGTTCGCGCTTTTTTTATGCCTCCCCGCCGTGTTCTACCCGGCGTTCTTTCTCGGGGACCTGTATTTCTGGATGCGCACCTTCGGCACGAACCTTAACCCCCACGCCCCGCTCAGCAGCGCGATAAAGCCTTTCGTGCCTCCGATAATAGGAGTCGGACAGATCGCCCAGTTCAAGACCGTGGCGACATGGGAAACGGGATTATATATGTCTATCGCAGCGTCTCTGCTGATTATCATAGGACTATATCTTCACCGGAGGGCTTACAAACCGCTCGTGATCGCGGAATCCTGATGAAACACTACACAGGCGCATAAGCTATGAAAACGTGTTTAATTGCCATGTTTATTTTAGTTGTTACCTCGGCAGAGGGCTCATTAGCTTACGGTAAGACCCTGACCGTTTCTCCGGACGGCCCGCTTAAATCCGTATCCGGGGCTATAGCATCCGCGGAGGCCGGCGATACGATACGTGTCCTCGGCGGCGAATACAGGGAGAACATCGTAATAGACAAGGCGCTCACGATAATCGGAGAAAACTATCCGCTTATAGACGGCGGGGGCAAGGGAGTAGTGGTGTGGATAATGGCTCCGGGAACCGTATTCAGGGGTATGCGCGTAGAGGGCAGCGGAATGAGCCTTAACCTCGAGGATACGGGAATCCTCGTCGACACCGCCCGAGGAAGCGTCATCGAGGACAACAGGCTCGGCGACGTGCTGTTCGGAATATACGTCAAGAACTCTCCCGACTGTGTAATCAGCGGGAACGCGGTCGAGGGAAAGGACCTCCCTCTCGCCGAAAGGGGCGACGGCATAAAGCTCTGGTACAGCTCGGGTACGAAGATTATAAAGAACCGCCTCCACAACACGCGGGACCTCGTGATGTGGTGGTCGGGCGACACGGTCATAAAAGGCAACAGGGTGGAGAAGGGACGCTACGGGCTCCACTATATGTACAGCAACAACAACGTCTTCGAGGATAATATCTTCATCGATAATTACGTCGGCGGATTCCTGATGTACTCGGACGGCATTACCTTCCGCAATAATATTTTCGCGCGCAACCAGGGCCCGGCCACGGGATACGGGATCGGGTTCAAGGACCTCGACCACGTGATCGCGGAGGGGAACCTCTTCATCGATAACCGCATAGGTATGTACATGGACAACTCCCCCCACCTGATAGACGCCTGGAACAGGATAGACGACAACGTAATAGCGTACAACGACATAGGCGTCTCGATGATGCCTTCGATAGAGAGGAATATATTCGTTTCGAACACGTTCCTCGAGAACCACGAGCAGGTTGAGGTGAGGGGAGGGGGACACCTCGCGGGGAACCTGTGGTTTAAGGACGGGCGGGGGAATTACTGGAGCGATTACGTCGGGTACGACGAGGACGGGGACGGCATGGGGGAGATACCTTACAAGTCGGAGAAGCTCTTCGAGAGCATTATCGACGAGATTCCGGAGCTGAGGCTCTTTATCTACAGCCCGGTGTCGAAAGCCATAGAGCTTGCCGCGGAGGCGTTCCCGGTAATAAAGCCCGAGCCCAAGCTCATCGACGAGCACCCGCTCATAGGCTCGCGCGTTCCCGATAGATACCTGAGCGGGAAAAGTGAGGTTTCGCTCAAGCTCCTTATCGTATCGTTCGGGATGGTGCTGGCGCCGCTTATATTTTACGGCTGCATTCTAAAGCGTTAAAACGGGAAAATAGAAATGATCCGGATAAATAACGTTACAAAGCGTTTCGGCGGACTGACCGCGGTCGATTCCGTAAGCTTCGAGGTCTCAGGGGGCGAAGCCCTCGCGCTCCTCGGATCGAACGGCGCGGGGAAGAGCACGCTCATAAAGTGTATGCTCGGCCTACTCGATTACACGGGCGATATAACCATAAACGGCTTAAACGTGAGGGAGCGCCCGAAGGAGGCGAAATCGATAATCGGATACCTCCCGCAGGAGCCCGTTTTCTACGACATGAAAACTAAGGACATAATAAGGTTTTTCGCCCGCATCCGCGGGGCCGGGAAAGGCTCGGAAGAGAGGCTCCTTGACGAGGTGGGCCTCGCCGGGCATGCGGACAAATACGCGTCCGAGCTGTCGGGAGGCATGAGGCAGCGCCTTTCGTTCGCCGTAGCGCTGTTGTCGGAGCCCGAGGTGCTGCTTCTGGACGAGCCTACTTCGAACCTGGACGCGAGGGCGAGGACGGATTTCCTCAAGCTCGTAAAGGAATATAAGGACAGGGGCAAGACAGTCGTATTCTCCTCCCACAGGCTCGACGAGGTGGACTATCTGGCCGACAGGGTGGCGCTCATGAGGGAAGGAAGGCTCGTGTTCGACGGCGGGCCGGCGGTCCTCAAAAAATCACTCGGCCTGAAGCTGAGAGCCAGCATACTCGTAGACGAAGGTTCGGTTTCGGTTGCGGCCTCGGTCCTGAGGGAAGCCGGGATCGTAGTACACGGAAGGAACGGAAGGGGGCTCGTCGTGGACGTCCTCGCGGAGGACAGGATGAAGCCCGTGAGGGAGCTACTGATGCGTGAAATCCGGGTGGCGGACTTCACCGTGGAGGAGCCCGCGATGGAAAAGATCCTCGAAGGGGCGGGTACCGATGGAGATTAAAAATATTCTGCTCATCACAGGAAAAGACATGAGGGAATCCATAAAGAACAGATGGTTCGTCCTGTATACTGCATCATTTTCGGTGCTCGCGCTACTCATACTGACGGCGGCTTCCGGGGGCGGTGAAATATCGGGGTTCTCGGGGTACGGAAGGACGGCGG
>Ga0187893_10013330_pt1 | contig 11463 bp, 8 predicted proteins | sample MA1701074metaG_FD_139574 | JGI IMG/M metagenome (GOLD analysis project Ga0187893, IMG submission 139574) | White microbial mat communities from a basaltic lava cave in the Kipuka Kanohina Cave System on the Island of Hawaii, USA - MA170107-4 metaG ...
AACGTCAAAGAGGAACTCGCGCGGACTGACGGAGACCGGAATCCGCCGCCCCGTCCAGACCCGCGCGGGGTTGGCGACCGACGCCTCGTACTGCACCTGGCCCGGCAGGCCGTCGCCCGGCCGGGCGTCGTAGAAGCGCACCCGCATCTGCTCCTGGGCCGGCGGGTTGTCCAAATGATAAAATCCCCACCATTTGATCCGTTGCACGACGGCCGGCTCGTCCAGCAGGATGTCGTCGGCCAGTTGACTCCAAAATGGCCGTCCAAACATGTCGATGAACGCCGTATCCGCCGCCGGCCCGCCGGCCCCCGTCGGCTGATGGTTGACGACCACCATCCCGCGGTCGGTCGGGCCAGCGGGTATCTGCCCCGCCGCCGGGGCGCAGAACGCCAGCGCCGCCAGCAGGGCCGACACGCAAGCCGGAGTCTCAAATCGCATCCGCCGCCTCCCGCCCCGGCCCTGTAGACCGGAAAACTCGCCGGACCTTACACCCTTTTTTCTCATTTTTTTGCAGATTCCGGCAACGTCTTTCCTGACAGGCCGTTACGAACGAAAAATTCTTGCTCGCCCGGCCGGGGCCGCGACGCTGCTGCCCCGCCGCCCCCGTTCTTATCTATCGTTCCGACTGCTTGATCGACCGAGCCGGCCGGATGCCGTAGCGCGTGCCCTCTCCGGTGATGCGATCAGCGCGTGGCAGGGACGCTTCCTCGATGGTGCTGGGGTGCCGGAACAAATTGAGCGAGCGGTCGACGTAGTTGCGGATGAAATCGGCCGCCTCCTCGGGGTCGTCGCTGAGGCGGAAGCGCTCGAGGTCCTCGGGGGAGATGGTCTCGTATCGTTGAAGCAACTGGTCGCGCATGAGGTCGACCAGCGGCGTCCAGAAAGGCCGTTCCATCAGCACGACGGGATAGGCGGCGATCTTCTGCGTCTGGATGAGGGTCATGGATTCGAAGAACTCGTCGAGCGTCCCGAACCCGCCGGGAAAGCAGACCAGGGCGACGGAATATTTCACGAACATCACCTTGCGGCAGAAAAAATAGTGAAACTCCAGACTGATCGTCTGGTAGTCGTTGGCCTCCTGTTCCATCGGGATCGAGATGTTCAGGCCGACGCTCGTGCCGCCGGCTTCGAAGGCCCCCTTGTTCGCCGCCTCCATGATGCCCGGTCCGCCGCCGGTGATGACGGCAAAGCCGCGGCGGACCAGTTGTGCGGCGAGGCGTTCGGCCAGGGCGTAGGAGGGCGAATTGCGCGGGGTTCGGGCCGAACCGAAGATGGCCACGGCGGGCCCGATGGGGCTGAGGGTCTCGAAGCCCTCCACGAATTCGGACATGATGCGGAAGATGCGCCAGGTTTCCTCGACCGGACTTCGATACAGGCGCGCGGCTTCGGACATGAACGGCCTCCAGTTCTCCAAGGCACAATTGTAGCCGCGGCGCTTGGCGTTGAAGGAATCCCGCCGGACCGATATCATCTCGGCCGGACAGGAGAAACCGGATGCATTACGAGCATCGGATCAGTCATCGGAAACGGAAACGAAAACAAGGGTTCCGCGCCCGAATGCGCCGCCGGGGCGGCCGCAAGATGTTCGCACGGAAACGGAGCCGGGGCCGAAGGATCAATATTCGTTCCCGCATGTGATTCGGGCCGTCGGGGCCAGGTTTCGGGTCAAGGATGATTGGATTTGGACGGCAAGGGCGGCCTGCGGGGCGTGCCATGAGGCGGCGGCATGGGGCGGGTTGCGCAGCGGTTCTGGCCCTCGCCTGTGCGGCCGGGGGCCTGGCGGCATGCCGCGATTCCCGGCGGCTTCCGACCGACGAAACGACCGAGCCCGCGGGCCCGGCGACGGTCAAGGGCCGGACGCTGGATGAGCGGGCTTCTCCAGAGGACGTCGCCCGCGGCCTGTTGGAACTGCTCGCGCGCAGCGTGGAAATCCGGCGCGGGGGACTCGGCGGACCGCAGCGAGCAGAAGAGTACGTGGCCGTGCGCTCGGCCATCGGTCGGCTTGCGGCCGGCCCACACATCCTTGCCACGGCCTCGGCCGATCCGCACGGGCTGATGCCGGCGGCGCTCAACCAGCAGCGGGCGGTGGCGATTGTGACGGATTACTGGCCGGCCGCCGTGGGGTACTACATCGAGGGACTGAAACCCGAGAGCATGAAGGTTCAGGAGATTGGGCCGGACGAGGCGTTCGTGTCGGTGGAGGCCGAGAACCCGCACGCGAGGCAGATGCTGGACGAGATTCGGGCCTCGCTGGCAGGGCAACGCGACGCGCGCGGCCATCCGCTACAGCCGGGAACCGAGGCGTATGCCGAGGCGGTGCGGCGGGCCGCGCTGGCGCGCGGCGTGGGCCTGAGTTTCGGCGCGCGCATCGAGATCATGCTGGTTCGTGAAGAGGGGGGATGGCGCGCGGCGCGCCTCTCGCTTGGTCCGACGTCGGTCGCGGGCGATCGCGGACGTGGCCAACCGGGTGAGGGGCTGACTCAACCAATGGGCACGCAGAGCGGATGAACCGTTCCGCTAGACGCTAAGGGCGATAATTCATCACCCGATAACACCTCGCGCATTCAATCAAGTCATCAGATTAAGCGCAAATGCTACCGATCCCCTCAAGGGATTCGATCTCCGCGCTCGATTAGTCAAATTGACCAATATACGCAGATTATCTATCTTGACAGTTATGTAGGTAACAACTTGAACGTCGGTTGATGTGCGATGACAAGACAATTATTCGGAAACGACCCTTTCCCGCCGCAAAGGGCATGGAGGCGACGCTGATGCAGGGAACGAACATGAGCATCGGGATTGTACCGTCGGTGGCCGAGCGGTTGTTGCCGCGCTACTTCGAGCCGCTGGTCTCCGGGCGTCGGAGCGATGCGCGCGGGGTGGTGCTGGAGGCGCTGGCGTCCGGATTTCCCGCGAGGACGCTTTATCACGGCCTGATTTGGCCGGCGATGGAACGGGTTGATCGGCTGCATCGTGAGGACCGGATCAGCACCGCGGCGCAGAACATGGCGATGATCATCAACCGCGTGGTCGCGGATCAACTCCAGCAGCACCTGCCGCGCAAAGAGGCGAACGGCCGGCGGCTTCTCATCACCTCGGCGTCGGGCGAGCAGGAGGAACTGGGAGCGCAGATGTGCGCCGACCTGTTCGAGTCGGACGGATGGGAAGTATTCTTCATCGGCTCGGGGGTGCCGCGCGACGAGTTGATCTCGCTGGTGCACGAGTTGCGGCCGGACCTGCTGCTGGTCTTCGGCAGCAAACCGCAGGACGCCCCGGGGGTGCGGACGCTGATTGAGGAGATTCGATCGATCAACGCGAACCCGGCCATGAACATCATGGTTTCCGGCGGGGTCTTCAGCCGGGCGAACGGATTGTGGCGCGAGGTCAAGGCGGATCTTTTCGCGGAGACGGCGGTCGAGGCGCTGGATCAGGCGGCCCGAGCGGAGCCGCGTCAGGCGGAAGTCGGCTCGGGGAACGGCGTCAAAAAGCGCCGCCGCCGGCGACGACCGCCCCTGCTGGCGCCTCCGGGCGGCGAGGATTGAATGGCGTGCACGTCGGGCGGGGCGATGAAGGGCGGCACGACGGCGCGCGGCGCGCCAGCGGGAAATCAAGGGTGGCGGGGAAGGTAGTTGAGTTCGCGGTAGATGAGTTCCTGAATGTCGATCATATTAAAGACGCGGTCGCCGTTGAGGTCGATGGCGTCGTCGACGTCCCCAAGCGCGTAGTCGTTCCAGTAATTTGAGGAGTTTTGCACGGCATCCAGCAGGGCCTGGATGTCGGAGCCATTAAGGCGGTTGTCGGCATTGCCGTCGCCGGTGCCCGGTACGGGGATGACCGGCGGGTCGAGCAGGCCGGAGCAGCCGGGTGAAGGGGAGGACGTGCCGAAGATGATGCCGCCCTGGGTGACGGTGTAGGCGGGATCGAAGTAGATTTCGAGGCGGTCTCCGGCGTAGTTGATCTGGGCGCCGTACTGCGGGGCGCGCGGGGCGAGGCGCTGGAAAAGGGCCTGGCAGATAATCGGCCCTTCGGTCTGGAAATTCAGTTCGGCGGAGGAAATGGACGCGCTCAACTCGCCCACGTCGGTCACGATGCCGGCGGTGAAGACGGCGGGCTGAGCGAGGGGATCGAACGGTTCAAAGAGATTATTGAACCTGGTCTCGGCCTTCTGGGCGGCGGGCTTGGCGACTTCCAGGGTCGTACCGGCCGTGCCGATGCGGCCGCCGGCCTGGACGTCGGAGGGCGCATCCAATCGAGCCGACCGAGGACCGAACGCGGAAACCGACGGTCCGAAGTCGATACGGAGGGACTCCACCGCGAGGTCGCGGGCCGTCGTGTCGACCGTCGGCCCCTGATATTGCACCGGAAAAATCCGGACGAAATCCCACTGAAAGTCTGTCCGGAGCGCGGAGGCGCCCTGGTACGCGTCGAAAAAACCGAAGCGGATCGCGGGCGGCGGCGGGGGCGCGGGGTCGATCGCGCCGGAACCGTTGGGCGTGGGAGAGGTGGTGCCGAAGATGATGCCGCCCTGAGTGACGGTGTAGGCGGGATCGAAGTAGACTTCGAGGCGGTCGCCGGCGTAGTTGATCTGCGCGCCGTATTGCGGGGCGCGGGGGGCGAGGCGCTGGAAAAGGGCCTGGCAGATAATCGGCCCTTCGGTCTGGAAATTCAGTTCGGCGGAGGAAATGGACGCGCTCAACTCGCCCACGTCGGTCACGATTCCGGCGGTGAAAACGGCGGGTTGGTGGTTGATATCGAGGGGGTCGAAGAAGCCCGGAAAGGAAACCGAGCCGCCTTGCGCGGCGGCGGAGCGGACGGTATCTCGGGACCCGGTGTCGCCGGGCGAGGATGAGACCTCGGACGCCGGGGGCAGACCGAGGATGACCAGCATGTCCATTTCGAGCGGCGCGACCTGAAGCGGGGAATTGGCCTGAAGCCAGTTGCGAAGGTAATCGCGTTTCTCGCCCGGCGACATCGGCTGAGGGAGGAAGATGTTGAACGCGTAGGGGTTGCCGTTTCCAAGTTCGCCTGACAGCCGTGTCATGCCCGGCCGGGGGGAATCCGCATACTGGATAACGACGGATGCAGCCCCCGCCGGTGCGGCCGCGACAAGGGCGGAGATCAGGGCAACGAGGGTTCGGAATCGAAGGGACATGACCGGACTCCTTTCAAGCGGCTCCGCCGCTGGAGAGGAAGACGGATGAGATCGGCAAATGGACAGCCGAACGCCGTTTCGGGTGATGGATTCCTGAGAACAGAGCGCGGGGGAGGGGGGTTATCGGCCGCCAGGGCGGCAAGGGCGGCTAACGATTGACTGTGGCCGGGCCGTCCCGCCTGTGCCACAGAATTGTTAGGCGCTCTTAGTCGTCCCGGGCGGGCGGCTCATCCTCAGCAGGCGGGGCGTCGGACGCCGGGGAGTCCTCAGCGGGCCCGTCTTTGTCCGCCTTGGTCTTGAAGAGGATGTCGGTGCTGATGATGTCGGTCGTCTGCTCTCCGACGCCGTGGAGGCCGCCGCGGCGCTGTCGCGGCTTCTTGGGGCGCGTTTCGCCATCTGCGTCGGGTGCGGCGGCCCAGTCGGCGCGCTTCTTGGAGAGGCCGATCTTGCGGTCGCCGGTGTCGACGCGGAGGATCTTGACCTCGAGTTCCTGTCCGATCTGGACCTCGTGGTGGGGGTCCTCAACCTTGTGATCGGCGAGTTCGGAGACGTGAAGGAGGCCCTCGAGGTCTTCCTCGAGTTCGACGAAGACGCCGAAATTGGTGATCTTTGTTACCTTGCCGCGGATAATCATGCCGGGGATATAGCGTTCGGGGATGGCGCGGAGCCAGGGGTCCTCGGTGAGTTGCTTGAGGCCGAGGGCGATGCGCTGCTTGTCCTGGTCCACGGCGAGGACGACGCACTTGATTTCGTCGTTCTTCTTGAGCATCTCGGAGGGGTGGCTGATCTTCTTGGTCCAGGACATGTCGGAGATGTGGAGCAGACCGTCGATGCCTTCCTCAATTTCGATGAACGCGCCGTAGTTGGTCAGGTTGCGGACCTTGCCGGAGACGATGGTGTTGGGCGGGTAACGCTCGGCGACGCGGATCCAGGGGTTGGTCTCGGTCTGCTTGAGGCCGAGGGAGATTTCCTGCTTGTCCTTGTTGATTTCGAGGACGACGGCCTCGACCTGATCTGCGACCTTGAGCAACTCGGAGGGATGGTTGATGCGGCGGGTCCAGGACATCTCGGAGATGTGAATCAGCCCCTCGATGCCGGGCTGGAGTTTCACGAAGGCGCCGTAGTTGGTGATGTTGACGACCTCGCCGCGGACGCGGGAGTTGAGCGGGTAGGCGTTCTCGACGGTGTCCCACGGGTTGGGCTGGGTCTGCTTGAGACCGAGGGCGATCTTTTCCTTGTCCTTGTCGATGCTCAGGATGCGGATCTGGATGCGGTCGTCGACCTTGAGCAGTTCGCTGGGGTGGCCGATGCGGTCCCAACTCATGTCGGTGATGTGCAGCAGGCCGTCGATGCCGCCGAGGTCCACGAACGCGCCGAAGTCGGCGAGGTTCTTGACGACGCCTTCGCGGATCTGGCCGATCTGGATGTCGGACATGAGTTTGGACTTGGCCTCGGCACGGGTCTCCTCGAGCAGTTTGCGGCGGGAGACGACGATGTTTCGGCGCTCGTGGTCGATCTTGATGACGACGGCGTCGATGGTTCGGCCGATGTACTCGCCGATGTCGCCGGGCCGGCGGATGTCGATCTGGCTGGCGGGCAGGAAGACAGGGACGCCGATGTCGACGAGGAGGCCGCCCTTGATCTTTCGGAGGACCTTGCCGCTGACGCGCTTGCCTTCCTGGCAGTCGGCGAGGACGCGCTCCCAGCCGCGGATGCGGTCGGCCTTGCGCTTGGACAGGACGACGTTGCCGGTGTCGGATTCGAGGGACTCGACGAGGACGGCGACCTCGTCGCCGACGTCGATGCCGGACGGATCGTCCCACTCGGAGAGGGGGAGGAAGCCCTCGCTCTTGAGGCCGACGTCGAGGACGACCTCGTTGTCCGTGACGCGGACGACGCGGCCGTTAAGGATCATGTTGGACTGGAACTCTCCGACGGTCTTGTCGAGGGCCTGGGCGACGCGTTCGGTGTCGAGTGAGCCGCCGAAGGCGGCGGCGAGTTCGCGCGAGATTTCTTCCTCGTTGATGGCGATGCGGGAAAGCATTTCGTTCGCAGGCATGGTGAATGGGGACCGGGTTCTTCCCCGTCGTACGCCGCGGCGAAGGGTCGCAGACAACGGGGCACCGCCCGGCGGGCGACGCGCCGGCCAGAGGCGGACAGGTCTTGCCGGGTCTCCGGGGCGCGACACTCGCGCGAGTCGACGGGACGCAGCGGGGTAAAAGTATATCGGCGACGGTCCGGGCCATGCAAGATGACCCCCGGGGGACGCCGCGAGGGAACCGGGCGCGTGCGAAGGGGCGGCGATCAACCCGGCGGGGGGGTCTGCGATGGAGACGAAAAGACCGCGGTGGTGACGGGGCTGTCGGTCCAGCCGGGACGGAAGGCGCGGGCCTTCAGGACCACGGGGGGAGTGAGATAAAACGGACCGGTGTAGGGGGTTGAATTGGCGCCCGGATTGGAACCGTTCGTGGTGTAGCGCAGCGTCGCAGCGGGGGAATCGGTGCGGATGGAGACGAGCACCGGTCCGGGATAGGCGCCGCCGGGCGGCGAGATGAGGGGCGCGAGCATCCGGCGCGTCAGCAGGAGCCGCCAGAGGAAGAGCCGGCCCGTGGGATGTTCGGCGCCGGCGAGATAATGGAAGTTGGGGTCGATGGGGTCGGCGTAGGAATACACCCGCAGGAGGGAGCGTGTGATCGCGCCGAAATCATACCATGACCTCCAAGTTTCGCCGCCGTCGTCGGACAGCGCGTATCGAGGTCGGCCGCCGCCGAAAGGGCTGGCGTCGACGAAGACCCAGAAGCGGTTTTCGAGGTCGACGCGGACGCGAGGCCGGGCGGAGTAGAAGCCGGCGGGCGCGACATTATCGACGATGGTCTTCCGCCATTCCGACCCGGTCCAGCGGAGGCAGACGAGGTCGTAGCGCAAGGGCTGGGCCGGCGCGGGCGGGAGCGGAACGTTGTTATCGACGTGGACCACGCACTGTCCTTTCGGGTCGCAGAGGGAGAACAGCAGGCCGGTTCCGGGGCGGTGCCGCAGCATGGCGAGGACGGGGCGGGACTGGGCATCGACATCAAAGGCGCGTTCGGAATTCTGCATGACGTCGCCCTGGTGAGCGAGAAAGCGGGCGTCATTCCAGAACAGGCGAGTGCGCAGGGGCACGGACGCGGAGCCGTCGGCGTTCTGCCACGTCTCGCCGCCGTCGCGGGAAACGGCGTAGTAGAGGTTGTAATTCCATTGACGAAAGTGCTGGGGGGCCGCGGTGGGGTGGTAGAAGGAATTACGGATGTTCCAGACCAGGTGGAGCGATTTTCGGCCGGTCGGTTCCCTGCCCAGCACGAGGTCGCCCTTGACGAAGACGTTTCCGGGGAAGGCGGCGGCGGCAGGCTGATTCGGCCCGGGCTGGATCAGGATGTAGGGTCCGTCGAAGTCGTAGGCGTCGCGCAGCCGGTAATAGACGCGGGGCGCGCCGGGCGTCGCGCGGCCCTCGAAGGGATTCAGACTGGCGCCTTCGCCGACGAAATGAGTGACGCCGGACGAGGGATCAAAGACGCCCATGATGTCGTAGAACCTGGCCCAGACGCCGAAGGCGCTCCAGATATTGCGGACGCGGCTGGGCAGGCAATCGCCGAAGTGCCAGGTCGTCGGAAGGCGCGGATCGGTCAGCAGGACCCGCCGCGGCGGCAGGAGAAAACCGCCGAAGCAGGGATCGGTGGCGCCGGTCGGCGTCTGGCGGGGGTTCAGGACCAGCAGCCGGCCGCTCGCGTCGCGCAGGATCGCCGGTTCGGTGTGATAGCCGTTATGAGCCGGATCGACGAGGGAGTCGACTATCACGGTCGGCTCGGGGGCGATGGTATTCCAGCCGGGGTCGTCCAGAAGGACCGGCCGAACGAACACCGCGTCGCGGCCGGTCGGCGCGGCGATGCGCGAGGCATCGACCCTGTAGGCGACGTAGAGGCGGTCGGCGACTCGGACCATGTTGGAACATTCGGGGTTGGGCGAATTGCCGACGAGTTGAAGCAGGGACGGGTCGGTGATCTCAACCTCGGCGGAGACCCAGCCCGGGTCCTGCTGGGCGCGTGCGGCCGCGGGCAGGGCGAACAGCAGGGCGGCGGCCGCGCGGAGATAAGACAACGCACGTCGATCGAGCGCGGCGCGGAGGATGCTCCGTCCGCGGTGAAGCGGGAGGATGAGGCGCGGCGTTGGTGCTGTGACCCAGCACGAGGGACAACGAGAGGCGGTTGTCATGGGATGATCGCGTCCCGGTCGACTCACGTTTGCGCGTCACGGGACGCGGGTGAGGATTCTGTGCGCGAGTTTAGCGAAGGCGCGAATAGAAATGCAAGAAAAAAACGCGTGGAAGGCGAACGAAGTCATCGGCGGATTCTGACGTTCACCGTTCTGCGGGGCGCGGCGGAATCATGTCGTGCACCGGATTGCCTGTGCGCGGGAACCTGGCGGACGAGGCGCGCGGCCCGCGCCGAACGGAGCGGCGCGGTTTGACGCGCGGCGGGGAGGAATCCTAGAATGGCCCCGCGACGTTGCGAGTAAACCCGATACAAGGAGTCGAGAACGATGGCCGGTGCGGACACACAGACGTTTACCGATTCGAACTTCGAGACGGAGGTATTGAAGGCGGGCGAACCGGTGCTGGTGGATTTCTGGGCGGACTGGTGCATGCCGTGCCGGGCCCTCGGACCGACCATCGACGAACTGGCGACGCTCTACAAGGGGCGGGTGAAGGTAGGCAAACTCGACACGGAGGCGAACCAGAGCACGGCCGTCCGTTATGGCGTGCAGAGCATCCCGACGATCATGTTGTTCCAGGGGGGCGAGATCCAAAAGCGGTGGGTGGGGATGACGGCCAAGCAGGAGTTTCAGGGGGTCCTCGACGGCGTACTGAAGTAGGGGGGCAACGGCCCGACCAGGCCGAGCGAAGGCGAGCCATCCGTTGGACGGCGGGCGGATGTCAACGCATACCCGTTGAGTGACGGGAGGAGTCGGGGCCGGCACAATCGGGGGATGCCGGAAGCGACGGCGCAATCGTGGCTGGAGTTGTTGGACTGGACCCTGATCGTCATCGGGGCGGTCTGCTGCGTGGGGGGGGCGGCGCGGCTCACGTTTCGGCGGGGGTGGACGCGGTTCCTGAAGCAGACGCACGTCGTGCCGAATCGGTTCGGGCTGCTGGACGTGCTGGCGCCGTTCGTGCTGGCGGCGGGCGTCTCGGGGTTGTGCTACGAACTGGCCGCGGGCGACGCGGCGGGCGAAGGCATCGTGGGCCCGACGACGAAGCAGGACGCGGAAAGGCCGGCCGGCCCGGTGCTGGATGTGGGCGCGGCGGCGTGGGCCAACCTCGTCGGGTCGCTGGGGGGGGCGGCGCTGCTGCTGGTGCTCGGGCGGATGCGCGTGGACGGCGGGCTGCGCGGCTGGGGGCTGAACGGCGAGCGCGGGTGGCGGGTCGCATTTCGGGGTGCGGCGGCGTTTCTGGTTGCGTGGCCGATCTGCATGGGGCTGCTGGTGGTGACTCGATGGCTCGTCTGGCGGGTGGACGCGACGTACGAGCCGCCGATGCACCAGACGCTCGAACTACTCAGCCGGGCGGCGCACGAACGACCGGTGGCGGCGGCGGGGCTGATGCTGGGCGCGGCGCTGGCGGCCCCGATGATGGAAGAATTGCTGTTCCGCGGGGTGCTCCAGACGGTGGTGGCGACGGCGAGCGGTTCGGCGTGGGCGGGGATCTGGCTTTCGGCACTGACGTTCGGGGCGATGCACGTGCGGACGGCCGAGACGGTGCCGGCGATGGTGGCGCTGGGGGTCGTGCTGGGGTACGTGTATGCGCGGTGGCGGTCGCTGGCGACGGTGATCGCGGCACACGTCCTCTTCAATCTGAAGACGCTGGTCTGGTTTTCGCTCGGCGCGGGCGGGCCGGGATGAGGCGGGCGGAGGAACGAACGGGCCTCGGCGCGTGCCGGCACGGGCGAGACGCGCGCATCACATTTTTTCGACGGACTGCCGGCCGACGGGTTCCGCGCCCCCCTGGGTCGCATTTACTGCCCGGGTGGTGGCGGCTGATGCGGCTTGCCCTTGACGCGCCGGCCGCGAAGCGGTCCCGTCCGCCGCGGCGGACGGCGAACTGCGTTCGGGACGCGTCAAGGGTTGGACCCGCCTTGTCGTAGGTGTAGTTCACGGTCTTGGCCGAGCCGCCGGCGATGGCCTGGGCCTCGCTGGTGACCCGCGAGAGGGCGTCGTAGGCGAAGACGCTGCGGCCGACCGCGTCGCTGGCGGCGGTGGTGCCCTTGCGGGCGGTGATC
>Ga0187893_10013331_pt1 | contig 11463 bp, 11 predicted proteins | sample MA1701074metaG_FD_139574 | JGI IMG/M metagenome (GOLD analysis project Ga0187893, IMG submission 139574) | White microbial mat communities from a basaltic lava cave in the Kipuka Kanohina Cave System on the Island of Hawaii, USA - MA170107-4 metaG ...
CCGGGGCCGCCGCCGGGGCCGCCGCCGGGGCCGCCGCCGGGGCCGCAGCCGGAAACGCTGCCGGCGTGACCGCCGCCGGAACGGCCGCCGCCGGGGCGGTGGCCACGCCCCCACCCAGCCCCGGCAGCCACAACGCCAGCCGCCGTTCTTGGGCCGCCGCGCCGCGTCCGGTGGCCACCACGTCCAACCGCCGGGCTCGCAGCCGCCCCTCGCCCTGGCCCACCCCGACCCAGGCGGCGCCGGTCACCGCCAGCCGCACGTCGGCGCCGGGCCACAGGGCGCCCGTCACCACCAGCACCGCCGACCGTTCACGCACCTTGGCCGCCATCCGCCGGGCCATGGCTTCCCGCACCGCTCCCGGCGGCTGGGCCACGACCACGTCGACCGCGTCGAGCACGGCGCCGACGGCCCACGCCCACTCGTCGGCAGCCGGGGGCGCGGCGACGAGCGGGAATCGCTCGAGGGCGATGCCGACCTCCGCCGCCGCCACCACCCCCAGCGACGGGAGCCCCACCGCCGCGCACCACGACCCCGCGGCCGACGCCCCCGCCAGCAGCGCCAACGCCAGCGACGTCGACCCCGCCACCGAGACCACAGCTCCTCGCCGCAACCCCCCGCCGGGCAGCAACGGGGCAAGAGCCGGCAGCACGGGCAGCAGCCGGTCGCCGGCCAGCGCCACCGGCCGGGCTTTCTCGGCGAGCACGTCCAGCCCCACCCGTGCCATGGTAATCGAACATTTGTTCGTTGCAACCCTGTCCAACATGTGATATACTGAAAGCATGTCGTTAGCCGCTGAAGTGATCGCCACTGGCGTCACCGCCGACGAATACCTCGCCAGGGACGACTGGCCTCGATGGTCCCAACTGATCGATGGCGAGGTCGTCGTGAACGCACCCCTTCTCCCCCACCAGATCGTCCTCGGCAAGCTCTACGCCCGCCTCTTCGCCTGGTGCGAGGCCGAGCCGGGGCGCGGCTTCGTCGGGCTGTCCACCGACCTGCCGCTGGGGCCCCGCGACGTCTACGCGCCTGATCTCTGGTGGATCGGAGAGCAGCGCCGCCCCGTCCCTGGTCAGCTCCGGCTCGTCGGGCTGCCCGATCTGGTCGTCGAGGTCCGCTCGCCCTCCACGTGGCGGTACGACAAGGGCCGTAAGCGCCAGCGGTACGAGGCCGGCGGCGTGCCCGAACTGTGGCTGGTCGACACGGTCGCCCGGTCCGTGCTCGCCTACCGCCGGAGCGCCCCTGGCCAACCTGCGTTCGACGAACCGGTCGCCATCCCGGAAGCCGGCACGCTCACATCGCCCCTACTCCCCGGCTTCTCCCTGGGGGTCGCCGAGGCCTTGGCGTTGTAGCCTGCCCGACCAGGACCAGAGGAGGCCGGGCCATGCGGAAGTCGTACGTGATGCTGTTCGTCGGCGGCCTCGTGCTGGCGGCTTGCGGCGGGGACACCGCCACCGACGACACGCCCGCGCCCGGCGCCCAGGGCGGCAGCGCCACCACCGCCATGGGACAGGACCACGATGGCGGCGGCAACGCCAGTTGCTCGCCGTCGGGCGACACCGTGTCGATCGTCGCCAGTGGAACCAAGTTCAACACCGACTGCATCGCCACCCCCGCCGACCGGCAGTTCACCCTCAACTACGAGAGCAAGGACACGGTCGGCCACAACATCGTGTTCCTCGAGAGCCACACCGCCACCCAGGTCATGTTCCGGGCCGACATCTTCCAGGGCCCGGCCACGAAGACCTTCACCGTCGGCCCGTTCAAGGCCGGCGCCTACGCCTTCCACTGCGAAGTGCACCCCAACGTGATGATGGGGACGTTCGTCGTCAAGTAAGCCGGCCGGTCAACGCCCCGAGCGGTCGGCGACGTAGGACAACGTCGTCATCATCCCGCCCATCTGGTGGTAGAGGTTGTGGCAGTGGAGCATCCACTGCCCGGGGTTGTCGGCGTCGAAGTCGATCGTCACGGTCTGGTCGGGCCGCACGATGGTGGTGTCCTTGCGGGGGCCGGCGCCGCCTGATTCCTGCACCACCTGGAAGGTGTGCCCGTGCAGGTGCATGGGGTGGAACATGGTGGTCTTGTTGGTGAAGGTGAGCCGCACCCGCTCGCCCTGGCGGATCTCCAGAGGCTTGTCCCCCATGGCCCGGCCGTTGATGGTCCACACGTAGCCGTCCTCGCCCCCGCCCAACTCGACCTTGTGGCGGCGGTCGGGCCGCTTGCCGTCGAGCCGCACGCCCTCGGCGGCCCGGAGGTCGGCCATCTGCAACACCCGTCGGCTCAGCTCGGCGGGCTGGGCGTTGGACGGGGGGAGGTCTCCCGGCCCCGAGCGGATTACGGCCATGGCCTGCGCCGCCTTGGCCTCGGCCACCGCTACCACCGGGAAGGCGCCCGATCCCGACACCGTCACCACCACGTCGTAGCGCTCGGCCATGGCCACCATCAGCGCGTCGACGATGACCGGCTCGACGGGGAACCCGTCGGTGTGCGTCACCGTCATCTGGTGGCCGCCCACCGCCACCCGGAACGGGGTGTCGGCCCCGGCGTTGACGATGCGCAGCCGCAGCCGCTCGCCGGGCCGGGCGTCGAACACCGGCGGCGCCGACGGCCGGCGGCCGTTGACCAGGTAGAGCGGGTAGGTCACGTCGCCGCCCGCGCTCTCGAGGAGCTCGCTCGTGGGGCCCGCCTCCCCGCCTGCCTTGGCCGCGGCGATGTGAGCGGCGTGCGCTCCCCGGCCCGCCTTGAGGTCGTCGAACGCCGCCTCGGGCGCCTGGCCGAGCCCGTCGGTCCAGTCGTCGAGCACCAACGTGTACTCCCGGTCGTACCCGCCCGGCTCGGCGGGATCATCGACGATGAGCGGGGCGTACAACCCCCGGTCGAGGTGCAGCCCAGAATGGGGGTGGAACCAGTACGTGCCCGGGTCGGGGACCACGAACTCGTAGTCGTAGGTCCCGCCCGGAGGGACGACCGGCTGGGTGAGGTCGGGCACGCCGTCCATGTCGTTGCGCAGGGCGATTCCGTGCCAGTGGATGGTGGTGGGCTCGGGCAGGTTGTTGGTCAACCGGGCCCGCAGCACCTCGCCCGCCTTCACCCGGATCTCGCCGCTGGGGACGGCGCCGTTGTAGGCCCACGTCTGGGCGGTGAGGCTGCCCAGGTCATGGGCGACGAGCCCGGCGCCGATGGCCACGTCCCGTACCGGCGCCCCCGACCGCCGCCGGCGCTGCTCGGTTTCGGCCACCACCGGCCCGGTCGCCTCGATTGGGACAGCTGTTCGTCCCGAGCCGCCGCACGCGCCCACCACCAGTCCGAGCGACGCCGCGCCGCCCAGCGCCAGGACCTCGCGCCTCGACAGTCCCCTCAGGCCCATCACGCCGACGCTAATTAGGAGCCTGCCGCGGGCTCCTCGGGGCGGCGCCACCGAGGCCGCGCCCGATCGGTCAGCCGGGCGGGTTCGACCGCAGGCTCCGGGCCACGTGCTCCCGCATGGCATCCCACACGGCGGCGGGGAGGGGCGGGAGGGCGTGGAGCCAGGTCATGAGGAACATGCCGCGCAGCTGCATCATCCCGTCGGGCCGGGCGACGAGGAGGGCATGCAGGTGGGCCCCGCCGTCGCCCCAGCGGTGCAGGTGGACCCGGCGGACGCCCCCGATGCCGCTGAGGGCGCGCTGGATCCACGCCATCCGCACACCCATCTCGGCGGCCAGCTCGTCGGTGAGCCCTTCGAAGTCCAGGTGCTGGCGCGAGTGGAGCCAGACGTTGGGCAGGGCCATCGGACCCTCGGGCATGCCGACCCGCCAGCGATCGTCGGTCCAGAGGAAGTCGCCGTCGGGCGCCCGGCATGCGTGGCACTCGCCGGGATCCTCGCCGTGCCGGGGAGTCTCCGGCAGGACGGGATCGTTCAGGGGCCGGACCGCCAGGGAATCGACCTCGAAAGGGCAGATCGGCCAGTGCGCCACCTTGGGGAGCGCCAACCTCCCGTCGGGGCCGTAGGCCGCCCGGGCGCGAGCAGTGAGGTCGAACGCGTCCAGGCTGGGGCTGTCCACCGTGCGGCCGGTCCGCCGAAGCGGCGGGACTACAGGATCCTGACGACGGTCGCCAGGCCGCTCAGTTCGAGGACCCGGGCCGCGTTGCGGGAGGGCGACCGCAGGACGAGGTCGCCGCCGTGCTCGCGGAGCTGTTTCATGGCCACGACCAGGGCGTGGAGGCCGGTGGAGTCGATGAAGTCGGTCTCGGCCAGGTCGACGGTGACCAACTGGGCGCCGTCGTTGGCCAGGTCGAGGAGGGCGGAGCGGAGGGCGGCCGACGTCTCCAGGTCGACCTCGCCGGTGACCTGCACGGTGGCGCGCTGGTCGCCGGTCTCGACGTTCAATGCGAACGCTCGGGGCGAGATGCCGTTCATCACGGTTTGTCCTTCGCGGAAGGGACGGGGCGCCAAGTTCTCAGCCGGGGACGTTCGCGGCTGGGTTGACCCAGCTTCAATCCTTACACTCCTGGCTGCGGCCGGCAATCGAATATATGTTCGATATGGTAGCGCCGATGGGGTGGCGCAACCCGCCGGTGCCGTGGTCCGAGCTGGAGCGGCGGCTGTCCGACCGGCCGCGGCCGCCGCACGCCGACGGGGCCGACAGCCCGGCGTGGGGGCTGAAGCGGCCCGCCTACCGGCCGCCGGTCCCGCGGCGGGAGGGTCGGCCCGCCGTGCCCTATGCCGAACTGCACTGCCATTCCTCGTTCAGCTTCCTCGACGGGGCGTCGCCGCCCGAGGAGCTGGCCGAGGAGGCGGCCCGGTTGGGGCTGGAGGCGTTGGCGATCACCGACCACGACGGCTTCTACGGGGTGGTGCGCTTCGCCGAGGCGGCGTCGGCCCTGGGGCTGCCGGCGGTGTTCGGCGCCGAGCTGACCCTGGACCTCCCGAGGCGGTCGCAGGCGGGCCTGGCCGACCCAGAAGGCCGGCACCTGGTGGTCCTGGCGCGGGGCCCGGACGGCTACGCCCGGCTCGCCCGGGCCATCTCGGCGGCCCACCTGGCGGCGGGGGAGAAGTGCCTGCCCCGGTGCTCGCTGGCCGATCTCGCCGACGCCGGCGCCGGCCCGGGCGGCCACTGGCTGGTGCTGACCGGGTGCCGCAAGGGCGCCGTCCCGGCGGCGCTGGTCGACGCCGGGCCGGCGGCCGCGGCCCGGGAGCTGGCGGCGCTGGTCGAGGCGTTCGGCCGGGACAACGTCGCGGTGGAGGTGTGGGACCACGGCGACCCGCTCGACTCCGCCCGCAACGACGCCCTGGCGCAGTTGGCGGCGGCCGCCCGGGTCGAGGTGGTGGCCACCAACAACGTCCACTACGCCTTCCCGAGCCGGCGGCCGTTGGCCACCGCCCTGGCCGCGGTGCGGGCCCGCCGGTCGCTGGACGAGATCGACGGCTGGCTGCCGGCGTCGGCCGCCGCGCACCTGCGGTCGGGGGCGGAGCAAGCCCGGCGGTTCGCCCGCTACCCGGGCGTGGTCGAGCGGGCGGCCGAGTACGGGCGGGCGTGCGCCTTCGACCTGGCCCTGGTGGCGCCCAAGCTGCCCGACTACCCGGTCCCGCCCGGCCACACGGAGATGACCTGGCTGCGGGAGCTGACGTGGCGGGGCGCGGCCCGCCTGTACCCGCCGCCGAACGAGAAGGCCCACGCCCAGATCGAGCACGAGCTGCGGGTGATCGAAGAGCTGGGGTTCCCCGGCTACTTCCTGATCGTGTGGGACATCGTCGAGTTCTGCCGGCGCCAGGACATCTACTGCCAGGGGCGGGGGTCGGCGGCCAACTCGGCCGTCTGCTACGCCCTGGGCATCACCAAGGCCGACGCGGTGGGGCTGGGCCTGCTGTTCGAGCGGTTCCTGTCCCCCGAGCGGGACGGCCCGCCCGACATCGACGTCGACATCGAGCACGAAAGGCGCGAGGAGGCCATCCAGTACGTCTACCAGCGGTACGGGCGGGAGAACGCGGCCCAGGTGGCCAACGTCATCACCTACCGGCCCAAGTCGGCCATCCGGGACATGGGCCGCGCCCTCGGCCACCCGCCGGGGGCGCTGGACGCCTGGTCCAAGCAGGTCGAGGGCTGGTGGATGAAGGAGGTCGACGGGGGCGAGTCCGGCATCCCTGCGCCGGTGATCGCCCTGGCCCGCCAGGTGGAGGGGTACCCGCGGCATCTGGGCATCCACTCGGGCGGCATGGTGATCTGCGACCGGCCGGTGGTGGAGGTGTGCCCGGTGGAGTGGGCACGCATGGAGGGCCGCACCGTCCTCCAGTGGGACAAGGACGACTGCGCCGCCGCCGGGCTGGTGAAGATCGACCTGCTCGGCCTGGGGATGCTCACCGCCTTGCACCTGGCCGTCGACCTCATCCGGGAGGCGTACGGCGAGGAGGTCGACCTGGCCACCATCCCCCAGGAGGACGCGGTCTACGACATGCTGTGCCAGGCGGACACGGTGGGGGTGTTCCAGGTGGAGAGCCGGGCGCAGATGGCCACCCTGCCCCGTCTCAAGCCCCGAACGTTCTACGACATCGTGGTCGAGGTCGCCCTGATCCGGCCCGGGCCGATCCAGGGCGGGTCGGTGCACCCCTACATCCGGCGGCGCAACGGGCTGGAAGCGGTCACCTACCTGCACCCGCGGCTGGAGAAGTCGCTGAAGAAGACCCTGGGCGTGCCGCTGTTCCAGGAGCAGCTCATGCAGATGGCCATCGACGTGGCCGACTTCACGCCCGGCGAGGCCGACCAGCTGCGCCAGGCCATGGGGTCCAAGCGCTCCCACCAGCGGATGGCGGCGCTCCGGGGCCGGCTGTACGAGGGGATGGCCCGTCACGGGATCGGGGGCGAGGTCGCCGACGCCATCTACGAGAAGCTGGCCGCCTTCGCCGACTTCGGCTTCCCCGAGTCGCACTCCGTCTCCTTCGCCTACCTGGTCTACGCCTCGTCGTGGATCAAGCTCCACTACCCCGCCGCCTTCCTCGCCGCCTTGCTGAACGCCCAGCCCATGGGCTTCTACTCGCCCAACACCCTGGTCGCCGACGCCCGCCGCCACGGCGTGGAGGTGCGGGGGCCCGACGTCAACCGCTCGGGCGTGGAGGCGACCGTCGAGGGCGTCAGCGTCCAGCTGGGGATGGAGTACGTCCGCAACCTGGGGGAGGACACGGCCAGGGCGATCGCCGCCGGCCGGCCCTACGCGTCGATGGAGGACCTGGTGCGGCGCACCGGGGTGGGCCTGCCGGCCATCGAGGCCCTGGCCACGGCGGGGGCGTTCGGCTCGCTCGGACTCGACCGCCGCCAGGCGTTGTGGGCCGCCGGCGCGGTGTCCCAGGGCCGCCGCGACCGGCTGCCGGGCGTGGTGGTGGGCGCCGAGGCGCCGGCGCTGCCGCCGATGACCGCGCCCGAGGAGGCGGCCGCCGACCTGTGGGCCACGTCCATCTCGCCCGACCGCCACCCCGTCCAGTTCGTCCGCGACCACCTCCGGACCATCGGCGCGGTGACGGTGGCGGCGCTGGCCGCCCTGCCCAACGGCCGGCGGGTGGCGGTCGGCGGCGTCGTCACCCACCGCCAGCGCCCGGCCACCGCCCAGGGGACGATCTTCGTCAACCTGGAGGACGAGACAGGGATGGCCAACGTCATCTGCTCGGCCGGAGTGTGGGCCCGCCACCGCCGCCTGGCCCGCAGCGCGCCCGCCCTGGTCGTCAGGGGGCGGCTGGAGAAGGCTCAGGGGGCGGTCAACCTGGTGGCCGAGGCGATGGAGGCCCTCATCCTGACCACCGAGGCACCCAGGTCCCGGGACTTCCGGTGACGGGGGGCCGCGCCCCCCTCTAGCGCGTGTCCTCCGGGGGCGGCACGAGGTCGGCCTGGGCCTTCACCCAGTCGGGCAGCGAGGGCTGGCTGAACGGCACCTCGAACCACACCCGCTTGCCGTCGGGCACGTGCTCCACGCCCCACTCCCGCGCCAGTTGGTCGACGATCGCCATGCCCCGCCCCGATGCCGCCAACGGGTTGAGGGGGCGGCGCACGGGGACGTCCTGGTGCTGGTCGTGGACCTCGACCCGCACCCGCCCGCGGGCGAAGCGCACCACGAGGGACGGCGCCGCGCCGGCATGGACGATGGCGTTGGTGACCACCTCGCTGGTGAGGAGCACGACGGTCTCAGCCACCCGGTCGCTGACGTTCCGGGTGCACAGGACATCCCGTACGAAGCGCCGGGCGGCGCCGACGCTGGACGGGCTAGCGGAAAGCCTTGTTTTCGTCTCGACAGGGTCAGGTTACCCAGCGCCCTGCCGGGTAAATCGAAGATCATGGATGCCGTCGTTCCTTCGCGGCCGCCGCCGGGGCGGCGCTGACCTCGCCCGCCGCGTATGACGCGGTGGTCGTCGGCGGCGGCCCCGCCGGTCTCAGCGCCGCGACCTGGCTGGCGCGCCACCGCCGCCGGGTGGTCCTCGTCCACTCCGACGAACGACGCAACCGGTGGGTGGAGCGCACCCACGGCTACCTCGGGCTCGACCCCGTCGACCCCGTCGAGTTGATCGATCGGGCCGCCCGGAGCCTGCTGGCGTACCCCACCGCCGAGATGGCGCAGGCCCGGGTCGTCGTCGCCGGGCGCCGCCCCGACGGCACGTTCGCGCTCACCACCGACGCTGGTGACGAGCTGACCGCCAGCAGGCTCGTGCTGGCGACCGGCGTCGAGGACCGGTTCCCCGACGTCGAGGGGTTCTTCGAGCACTACGGCGCCGATGTGTTCCACTGCCCGACCTGCGACGGCTACGAGGCCCGGGACCGGAGGGCCGTCGCCTTCGGATGGAGCGAGCACGTCGCCGGCTTCGCCCTGGAGCTGCTCGACTGGGCGGCGTCGGTCACCGTCGTCACCGACGGCAGCCGGTTCGAGGGCGACGCCGCCTGTGAGGCTGCCCTCCTGCAGCACAACGTCGAGGTGCTCGAGGACGACGCCGTCGCCCTTGTGGGCCGGCGGGGCGCGCTCGCGGGAGTGCGGCTGCGTGGCGGCCGCACCGTGCCGTGCGAGCTGGCCTTCTTCTCCATCGCCCACCGGCCTCGCACCGAGCTGGCAGTGCTGCTGGGCTGCACGCTGACCGCCAAGGGGTGCGTGATGGTCGACGGCGACCACCAGACCTCGGTCCCGGGCGTGTACGCCGCCGGCGACGTCTGTCCCGGCGCCCAACTGGTCCAGGTGGCGGCCGCCCACGGCGCGGTGGCGGGGGTGCAGTGCGCCCTGTCGCTGCGGGGGGCGCCGGGCATCCCCGGCCCCGACGTCGAAGCCGAGCTGGCCGCAGGTACCGTCAGCGGGTGATGCCCGAGGCCGGCAAGGCGCTCATCGTCGTCGGCTTGCTGATCGTCGCGGTCGGCGTCGTGCTCGCGGTCACCGGTGGGCTCCCGGGCGACATCGCGGTGAAGCGGGGCAACTTCCGGTTCTACCTCCCGCTGGCCACCTGCCTGGCGCTGTCGCTCCTCCTGACGCTGGCTCTCAGCCTGTTCCGGCGCCGGTAGGCGACGGTAGAGGGCGACGGGGCGTTAGCCGCCCTCGCCGGGGGTGACGTGGACGACGTAGCGGCGCAGCTCGGACGGCTCGACGTCCCAGGGGGCGCGGAACCGGCACTCGACGGCGTCCTCGCCGGACTCGTGGGCGTGGATCTTGACGCCCCACTTGGGCGGGTCGGTCGGGCGCAGGCCTTCGTCGACGATCTCCAGCAGGTCGCCGACCACCTCCACGTGCCAGACGTTGCCGGGCAGGGGGTTGATGGGCAGCCGCAGCTCGAAGTCGGCGCCCTCCCGCACCTTCACCACCGTCACCTGCTCCTCGGGGCCGGTGTCGTCGCCCTCGACGCCGTCGTCGTTCTCGGCGGCTGCCTCGGCCTCGGCCTCCGCCCCCGCGCCGGGCGGCGGGACCTCCAGCGACGGGTCGTACTCGGGCGGCGGCGGGCGGGGATCCTCCAGCACCCAGATCCACCCCTCGCGCTCCTGGGTGGCGAAGGTGGGGAGGTACCCGGGCTTGGTCTTCCACAGCCGTTCGGGGCCGAACCGCTCGGTGGGGAAGATGTTCCTGCCCGTCCGGGCGTCGTAGATGTACTGGTGGCGGGGGCAGCGGATCTGGTTGTTCCACAGCGCCGCCGTCTCCAGGTCGGTGCCCTGGTGCGGGCAGTTCGACGCGAACGCCACCGCGTCGCCGTTCTGGAGCCGGGCGAGCAGGACCAGGCGCCGGCCCATGGTGGCCGGGAAGATGTCTCCCTCCCTGAGATCGGCGCTGCGGAGAGTGCGCCGCCAGCCCTTCTCCGCCATCAGGCCGGCGCGCCCTCGTCGTCGTCGAGCACGAGCCCCATCATGACCGAGTCCCACAGCTCCCCGTCCCGCCGGCGGTAGTGGCGCCGCCGGCGCCCCTCGACCACGAACCCGTGCCGCTGGTACAGCCGGATGGCGGCCTCGTTGTGGGGCCACACCTCCAGGCCGATCTTGTGGGCGCCGAGCCGGCGGGCGGCGGCGATCGCTCCGGCCAGCAGCGCCCCGCCCACGCCCCGGCGCCGCCAGCCCGGCGCCACGCACATCCCCATCCCCGCCACCCCGAAAGGGGCCACCTCCATCACCAGCATCCCCACGACCGCACCGGCGTCGGCCGCCACCAGGAACGCCCGCCCCTCGGCGCCGACCGACGCGGCGAACCGTTCCCGCCGTTCGACCGGGTCGAACCCCGGCTCGGTGCCCATCCACGCACCCTCGTCGACCACCGCCTCGAACACGGCGAGGGCGCCGTCGACGTCGCTCGCAGTGGCGGGCCGCACGGTCACGCTCACCGCCACCCGCGGCCTCGAGCCGCGGCCGCGGATCGGGGCCCGGACGTGGGGGCCCCGCCGTGCCGGGCGCCACGGTCCCGGGAGCTACGGTCCGGGGAGGTTCGGCCCCGGGCGCCACGGTCCGGCCCAGTGCTCGGGTCGGTGTCACGGCCGGGGGCGCCGCCGTGCCGGGAGCCACGGTCCCGGGCGCCGCCGTGCCGGGAGCCACGGTCCCGGGCGCCACTGGCCGGGGAGGTTCGGCCCCGGGCGCCACGGTCCCCGGAGGTTCGGCCCCGGGCGCCACGGTCCGGCCCAGTGCTCGGGTCGGTGTCACGGCCGGGGCCGCCGCCGTGCCGGGAGCCACCGTCCATGGAGCTACGGTCCGGGGAGGTTCGGCCGCGGGCGCCACGGCCGGGGGCGCCGCCGTGCCGGGAGCCACCGTCCATGGAGCTACGGTCCGGGGAGGTTCGGCCCCGGGCGCCACGGCCGGGGGCGCCGCCGTGCCGGGCGCCACGGTCCGGGGAGGTTCGGCCTCGGGCGCTTGGCCCCCGCGCGCCACGGCGCCGGGCGCGATCGGCGCCGGGCCGCGGGTCCGGTTCGGCCCGGGCGTCCGTCACCGCATCCGGCTGGTCGCCAGGCGCAGCACCAACCGGGTCAGCGGCCACGGCGACAGCCGTGTCATCACG
>Ga0187893_10013332_pt1 | contig 11463 bp, 11 predicted proteins | sample MA1701074metaG_FD_139574 | JGI IMG/M metagenome (GOLD analysis project Ga0187893, IMG submission 139574) | White microbial mat communities from a basaltic lava cave in the Kipuka Kanohina Cave System on the Island of Hawaii, USA - MA170107-4 metaG ...
CGTACTCCCGCTACAACTTCTTGCCACACATCGCGCTCGGCCTCGAACTTGGTCAACGCCTTCCCAGTAAGCTTCTTACCCATTCTGAAAAGCCTCTACTAATTGCTTCAAAATATGCGCCGGAACGTTGTCGTCCTTCGCTTTGGCGTACATCGTCAACATCCAGAACTCGTTCGGCTCGTACCGCACGAAATAGATCACCCGTAGCCCGCCTAGCATCTGCCTGAGGGCAATGTCTCCGTCATAATTGTTCATTCGCGAATTGAGGGGCCCTCGATGGATACCTTTGCGAGGGACTTTGTACCATGGGAATAGGCCGGCAAAGGTAATCATCTAGCCTGTTTTTCCTCCAACACAGCTAGCCGTTGCGTGAGGGCAGCCAGCGTCTCCTGTAGTTTCTTAAGCTTGCGGTAGGAGCGGACGTTGACTTCGTAGTCCAGCTCTGCTCGCCGGTTCTGGCTGATCAAAAGAAAGCTGGTGATTAGAATGGCCTCTATTGCAAACACGATCCCAAGCAAGCGTATATATGGACTCCACCCGGTTTGCAAGGAGAAAACCACTGATGGGCGCAAGGAATGACTGCATGTATATATCCGGCCTTTCGATGAGCGGGATATCTGCTCTGGCCATGATGGAATGTGCGCGTTCTGGTTCCTTATGGGTGACGGCCTCGAAGGGCCACTACGCTTGACGGGATCGCAGAACACCGGTCTTACCTGTTTTGCCATCAGGGGTTGTTCACCTTCGCAATTTGCGTGTTGAGAGTTCTTGCCATTGTCCCGAACTGATATCGGCTGATATCCGAGACGAGCCTTGGTCGTCGTATCAAAAAATCGTGGTGGTTGAGGGCCTTTCGGTCGCCACTCATCTCCCCCGGCGGAGTGTGGGCCAGGGGTGAATGAGTGTGGACAACCGGTGGGCAACACGGATGTTGTCCAGCCGGTTGTCCACACGGTCCGCGCTTTTGCGGACATTCACGCTTGGCCCAGCGTGCATCCTCCCGCTCTAGCACCACCACCATGCCCCGGCGCACCTGGCCTGGCCCCTGCCCAAAGACGATCCTGTATTCACCCTAAAGCCCCCGGATCTGGTTGATAAGCGCGTTACGATCGGCCACTAGGCGACCCCGGACCCTTGGGTTTATCAGCCGCCGAGGCTGGCGAGATCGCCGTCAAGGCAATGAGAGCGGCAACCACCGCGTTAACGATAGCATGGAAGTGTTTCATTTACCCTCCTTTCGGGTGTTGTTAATCGAGATCGATGATGCGAAGCGCGTGCCCCACAAGGCGAGCAACAACAAGTGTTGTGCCAGCATCCGTGACGGGCAAAAATACCCCGGGGAAACAGCAGAATAAGGAGAAAAACGGGGGGTGGGCACCGGGCTTAGGAGTCGTCCTCGGCCACAACCCTTTAGCGGCCTACCGCGAATACCGGCGGGCCGCTGCTCGGTTGATTGTCGCGTCGCCGCTTTCGCGTCTTCGGAGTGGTGCGGAAGAGGCTAAGAGGCTATTAAATGCCCCGGGTTTGGGTCGCTTTGACGGTAGCCAACTCATGCAGATGATGCCGGTACCAGTTAACGCCTGCGTACTTCGCGTTGATGGCATGGATCTCGGGTTTCACCGCCAATAGCTGCAGGATGTCATCGAGACCGAACTCTTGGTTCGCAGGGTAAAGCTCCTGGTACACCCTGCGCACGAAGGCGTAGTCTTCTGGATAATCAAGGGTCCAGCGATGCGACATGGAATAATCTCGCTTAGGCTTGTCATTTCGATCCGCCTCCCAAACGAGGTTGGAGAGCGCAAAGCGATGCGGCCTCTCCCAGATAAAAGGTGTGGTATGTTCCCGCTCCATAGGGAGGCTCGCCTCCCGCCAAGCGCAGCCGAGAACCGACATGCTCATGACCTCCACGTCGTTTCCATCGGGAAACGATGCGGGATGGAGATTGCTGGTGTAGTCGTTATCACCGTCCTTAAACCGTGCAAACACGTTATCGATGATGCCGGGATCGATGAGCGGGCAGTCCGAGGGGATCTTTGCCACCACCTCGGCGCCGTAGCGCAGAGCAGCTTGATAGTGTCTGTCCAGCAGATCCGTGGCGTGCCCACGATAGACTTCAACCCCCAGCGTTTTGCACACGGCCACGATCGCATCGTCCTCCGTCGCCATAGTCGTCGCGACCACGATCTGCGCCGGCACTGTTGCACGGGCGATCCGCTCCAGCAAGCGCATCAATAAGGTCTCGCCCATCAAGTCCATTAACACCTTGCCGGGTAGTCGGCTGGAGCCGACACGAGCTTGCACGATGATGAGATTCTTCATGGCCTTACGACAAGGCAGGAAGATAATCACAAGGAGCTACCTCTGTTTGGCAGAGCCTCAAACATTCCCTGGCGATATTGGCCGCCGATCGGCCACCGTTTTGGATCGGCATCAGCCGTCGCAATTCCTCCACCGCCATATCCGAATGCAGTTCCTTGCCTAGCGCAAGGGCAACGTAGGCCACCGACGAGAAACGCGTCACCAGGGCGCAACAGTTCGCGATCATGTGATCGGTATTGCCGTCGGCAAAACACCGGGCCCCCGGCGAGTAACGCTCGACTTCGCGCCTTGCCCGCTCGGCGTTCTCATTGGGATGGAACTTGAAAATCAGCGCTCGTCCATTCGCGATCTGATTTGCCTTTTGGATAAACCGTGGCCTGTTTTCATACTTGTAGGTCTCCCGCCGATCCGAAGTCGCGACCAGCACGTAGTCTCGGTACGGAAAATCGTTCTCCAAGAAACGGGGGCAATCATCGAAATTGGGGATCCCAGTCACACGGATCTTCTCTTCCTTGACCCCTTTGCGCATGAAAAGCTCTTTGTAACCCTGCGATGCTACGCAAAAGATATCGTACGCATCGGATAAGCCGGTGGTCGAGGTGAAGGCGAGCCACCGCGGAAGGCGGAGTTTCTTTACCAGATAAAACATGAGGGTCTCCGGATCGGTCATGCCTTCTTGCACCAGAACTAGCTTTGACCCCAGCACGTTGTTAGGCACTACGAGATCGCTGCAAGTCACCACCAGTTCGTAGGGACCCTTACGCCCTTCATAGTCAAACGCCGCACCGTGAGCCTCCAAATAGCGCAGGGTTTGCTTGAGGAAATTACCCCCCATTACGGTAAAATCCAGCATCCCCACCCGCTGCAACAGGCGTAAAAACCCCTCGCCGTAATAGGGAGTGAAATAGGCATCGAACTGCGGCAGGTGGCGCGCGATTTGATATATCATCTTGGTCTGATTCGGTGACCCGCAAATGAAAAGGGCTTTCATCTTATTCATAGGGGTTGCCGAGGGTAATGGTTAAGGCGGCTGTACATGAGGGATCTGGATAGGAAACGGATAAAGCAAATCGCGGGACGACTTCTGCCTGTTTTTGTTTTTTGCCTAGCCGCAGCGGCTGTCTATCAGGTTTTAAGCGACATCAGCCCACGCCAGTTGTTGTCCGAGCTAGAAAAACTGTCCGGCTCTCGGCTCTTGCTTGCGGCTTTGTGCGCCATCTGCAGCTACCTGGTGCTCAGCGGCTACGATTGGTCCGCGTTGCGTTATCTTAAGCAGCGCGTACCTTACAAGACCATTGCGCTGGCGACTTTCTGCGGCTGCGCGGTCGCGAATTCGCTGGGCTTCAATATTATATCAGGGGGCTCGGTGCGTTACCGGATCTACGCTTCCGCTGGGCTTGGCATTTTCGATGTGGCCAGGATCACCGTTTTCGGAATGGTCGCCTTCGGCGCGTGCATCGCGGTGATCGCCGGCGCCGCACTCGCCGTCTACCCCGATATGTTCTCAGGGTTTTTCAGAATAAGCCCGCGCGTGCTTAGGGCTATCGGGCTGTCAACACTGGGACTTTTTTCCGTTCTGCTCATCCTCGCGTTTGCCAGGCGTGACCCCATGCGAGTGGGTCCGTGGACGTTTAAGCTCCCGAGCGGACGGATCACGCTCGCCCAGCTCGCCATCTCGGTGACCGATATCCTGGCCGCCGGCGGCTGTTTGTACATCCTTCTTCCGGAGGCTAACATCCCATTCCTCGGCTTCCTGGTCGTTTACGCGGTCGGCATCGTGGCGGGTATGGCGAGTCATGTGCCCGGAGGGCTCGGGGTTTTCGAGGGCGTTATCTTACTCACGTTTCACTCTACGGTAAGCCCCGAATCGCTGGCCGCCGGTCTCCTCGCATATCGCGCGGTTTACAACCTCGCACCGCTCTTGATAGCAATCGGGATCCTTACGGTTCGCGAGCTCGCCGAACGCCGTGCCATAGAAGGCGCCGAGTAAGCCCCGCGGCAACCCATGCTAGAGTCTGACAAAACAGAAAGTTGTTTGCAAACCGCTGAGCGGTAAAAGCGTGAGGCTTGAGCTGGCGTTGTTGTCCCATCTCTTCACGGTGGCGGTTCAGGAGTGGGGGATCGGACTTGGTCATAATCCCGTAGCGATGGTACGGAAGCCCAAACCTCCCCAGGGGCGCGACCGAAGGATCTCGGTGCAACAGCAGTCCCGGTTGCTGGCGGAGTGCACACGACATTCAAACCCGATGCTTTATTGGATCGTCGCGTTGGCGATTGAGACCGCTATGCGCCGAGGCGAAATCGTCGCACTACGACGCGGCCAAATCGATTTGGAACGCCGAATCATTCGCTTATCCGAGACAAAGAACGGAAGCGCTCGCGGTGTGCCTTTAGCGAAGCGGGTCGTACAAGTGTTACAAGAAGCGCTTAATCACCCCATTCGGCCAATCGATACCGACTTGGTGTTCTGGGGTGAGGCTCGTGATCGTGCAACCGGAGAACGTAAGCCCTATGATTTTACCGAAGCGTGGGAAAGCGCGAGGACGCGTGCGCAGGTCTCAGACGTTCATTTTCACGATCTTCGACACGAGGCCGTATCGCGTCTCGTCGAAGCCGGACTGAGCGATCAAGAGGTCGCCGCAATCTCGGGCCACAAATCGATGCAGATGTTGGGGGCGGCAACATTAAACGGCTAAGGTGATCAGCAAAACGTTCTCGGATCTGGTTTCGAAGCAAAACTATTGCCGGCTGGCTTTTCAAGCCTCTTGGCACTGTACGTCCCAGTGAGTTCAGTAAGGTAAAGGAGTCAGGTCAAACGCTGGGTAGTACCGTGACGGTACACTGATCCCGCATGCGCTTCGAAAACGGAATCCACTCTTCGCTACTCGCCTGGCCACTGGGCATGGGAAATCAAAAAACGTCTATGGGTAACGCAAAACTGTCGCCGGCGAAACGGTAACACGACATTGAGGAAACGTCTCGCGCAAGAACTCCACCAAAGATAGTTCGAGCATGTCCAAGACCTTTCTTTCTTCCTCTTCCTCAGACAAGGGTCCCTCAGATTTGGCAGTGTATCCTGCCAACCGAAGCACGCTATTAGGGAAAAAGCCTTCAATCTCGACGTGGCCAGAAGCGTGCGACCTGTCCCGCGGCAACGGGAAAGTCCAAAACCGTAGGTGAGGTTTAATCGTGAGGTGGCGCTCGTGTGGCTTAAGGATGCCGGTATCGCAGAGCGCCTCGAAATCCTCAAACGACAATGCGAGATCGTCGACCGGCGCGAGCTCCGGTGCCTGGCTGCCGTAGATCGAGGCGCTAACCGGTGAAACTACCGGCTTCATAAGCGGAAAAAAAATGACGTCATCAATGTTTTCTTGCTCTGTGAAAATCATGGCCATACGCTCGATGCCGGGCCCGATGCCGGTGGTGGGTGGCATTCCGTATTCGAGCGCCTCGATGAAGTCAAAGTCGAGTGTGTGGAACTTGCCGCTGTCGCGCTCTGCAACCCGATACGACCTTTTCCAAGTCTCCAGCAGCTGCACCGCATCATTCTGCTCCGACCAGTTGTCCCCGCATTCCATTCCAGCGATGAAAATTTCGAATCGTTCCGCGAAACGCGGGTCTTCTGCCATAGGTTTCGCGAGCGGTGAAATTTCAACCGGATGTCCGAACACGAGCGTGGGTTGAATCAGTTCCTTTTCAACGGCAACCTCGAAGACCTTCGTCAGCACCTCCCCGACGGTGAATTGCGGTTCGTCGATGCCCAACGCCGCGAGTTGGGCATTGGCTTCGTCGACGGTGTGACAGGCGGTGAAGTCTAACCCGGTTTTTTCCTTCACTGCGTCTGCTATGCTCACGCGCCGCCACGGTTGGCTGAAGTCGATGCTGTGACCGCGTATGTTGAACTGGGTCCGCCCAAAAACGGTTCTGGCCACGTGCTGGAACAAGTCTTCGACCAAGCTCATGCTGTATTCGTAATTCTCGTAGGCGGCCATAGTTTCGACCATCGAGAACTCCGGGTGGTGGCTGTGGTCAACCCCCTCGTTCCGGAAATAACGGCCAATGGTGTAGACCTTGTCGTAGCCTGCGACAATCAAGCGCTTGAGGTACAGTTCGTGGGAAATGGCCAGGTACATCTCGCATCCCAGAGCGTTCACGTGAGTCTTGAACGGCTTGGCGGTGCCCCCGCCGTATTGCGGCTGGATGACGGGCGTATGGAACTCCAAAAATCCGCGCTCGTTCAAGAACGAGCGGATGGCCGCGATCATCCGGCTAATTGTGGCAAAGCGCTCATGCGACTGCCTGTTCAGCAATACATCCAGATATCGCTTGCGCAAGACCTGTTCCCGGTCCCTCAATCCAGACCACTGGTCGGGCAACGGCCGGATTGCCTTAGTTAGCAGTTGGAGTCGTTCCACGAGCACGGAAATCTCCCCCTTTTCCGTTTTGGTAACTTTCCCGCTAGCTTCGACAATGTCGCCCAAATCCAGAAGGTTGAGATCCGCATATCCCAGCGTTCCGGCGGCAACGTCAGTCTGCTGCACCAACTGCCGTCGGAGGAATAATTGGATTCGACCCGATTGATCTTGAACGTGGCCGAAAGCCAAAGCGCCCTGCTTGCGCCACGACATCAGACGGCCAGCCACTATCACCTGCTTGCCCTCGTGCCCGGCAAAGTTGTCGATGATAGTTTTTGCATAGTGTGTGTGTCGGCTGCTCGACAGGTAAGGGCTAATACCCAACGCCCGCAGCGACGCAACTTTGCCGAGACGAATGTTCCGGATTTCAGTTAAGGTGTTTTTTAACACAGGTAATTTCTCACTGCTGTCTAGATTAGCTCCCATTCCTGGTTGAGGAGGTTGATCTGTCGGGGTATTTGGATGGCTCTTAAGGGAAGTCGAAAATCAGTCCCCGCTCTTTAGGCCGACGGAAGCCAACACCGAAACTTGCACGATAGGCAATCCAAATCGATTTCGCAACGGGCAATGCCCTGGATACGACCCGGCCCGATCGCTTCCGTACCATTGAAACGTGCAAGGCCTTGCGGATCACTAGCACTTGTTCCTGTAACGGCCGAATGTCCAGTGCAGGTTAAGCCCTTGCGGATTGGCGGCAGGCCCGTTGCGGAAACGGGGTAGAACATCGTATCTGAGCAGGAACCCGATCAGTTTTTCGCGTAATTGCGGATCTGCTATCTCGCCCAGATACCGCTGGTTGGATGGCAAAAGCGCCAGGGATAGCGAGTCACTCTCGCTGAACACGGACATCAGGGTAGATATTTGCCCTGAAAAATAGTCATCTAATCCACTGCGGATAGTTTCGACATCCGTCGCGACGGGGAGGATCTGCTTGTCCGCTTTCGCTTTCGCTTCAGCACGCTTTTCCTCTGTTAAGCTTTGCCTCAGCGCTGCAAGCGCGGGGTTGAGATCCTGGTAAGCTTCACGCTCGGCGCACGGGATCCCTTTCAATAAATCAAGCAGACAAGGAGGATCCGCGATCGCAGCCAGCACTGCCGCCCTCAAGGCGCGATTGGGCGCATGGATAAGCTCGGCGTCGGGTGTGGCCGGCGCCGTATCGGGAGTGTTCCAAATAAAGTGGCCGCCCGGCACTAATGCGTGCGCGAAACTGCGAAACAGAACAGGCAAGACCTCGGGCGGGACCAGGTGTAACACCATACTGGCGTATAGAATATCCACGCTTCGATCGGGGATCAGGTTTGAGAGCAGGCTTACTGACCCCCTACCGGGTTTCTTTAAAGAGTAAAACTCAACGAACGGAAATCGATTCAGTAAAGCATATGCCTTAGCGAACCAGCCTGAGGGGAAATCGAATAATTGCAAGCGGAAACTAATGCCGAAGCTTTGCATTCGCTGCAGCAATCCCTTGGCGTTTAGCCCCTTTATCAATTCCAGCGTTGCCATACCGGTTCCTGTCCCGTAGTCGGCTAGGGTTATCCTGCTCTTTCCCTGGATGCGGGCGTTCTCTAGCCGCTGCTCAAATTCCTCCAGTACTGCTGCCACCAGCACGCCCGTGCTGTGGTAACACCATCTTCTCGGTCGCGTGAGATCTCCGCCTTCGAATAGGAACCGATGCAAAGCCTCGCCGTCCGCGGTGTCCTCTGCCCCGTCTGGCTGCCATTGCCGCTCGTCGCGACCCACGGCGGGAGCGCCAGGAAGGAAGAGTATGGAATCCTTGGTCTTAAAGTGATTTATGCTAATCGCGATGAACGGCAAGCGCGAGGGATATACCCGCTGCTGACAGCTAGTGGCCCGGAAACCGGCCTCTTCCGTTAAGGCCATGTAGGCTTCGAAATCGACCGGGTATTGATTGGAATAGCCGTGGTAGGTATCAAACGCGGTCGCATGCGTCTTGCCATTGTATTTCGCTGCCACAGAGGGCTCGACGTTATGGGCTTCGATAACGATTAAACCGTGATTTTTTATGTGGGGCAGCCATTTTCCAAAGTGCTCTACGAGGTTTTGTTCTAGATAATTGTTCAAAATGGCATTGCCTTTCTGATCGGCGAATGCTCCAGACGAACGGATCATCCTTTTTTCGGCGAGCTCGCTATGAGCCGGTTCGAGATAACGCCTGTTATGGTCTATGAACGCCCTAATATGCAGACCCGCGCAGATGTCTATTCCTTTCTGTTTTAATGCTTCGGCGAAGTGATCCGGATCGCTCACATCGCCGAAGAGGATCAGGTTCGGTACGCCTGCCTGCTGTAAGCGCGCGGCGGCGACCTCTCGCGCTTTTGCGTTGTAATCCGTCCCGATCATCTGCAAGGGGTAGTCATTAAGACATCGTCCCCGCAATGTTCGAGCGCGCACAACCTCGTATATCCTTTGCAACCAGGCACCGTCACCACATCCCATGTCTGCGACGAAACGCGGCTGGTCTCCCAGGGGCTCATTGTTAAATATATCCAGTATGATCTTGTCCGAGTCCTCGAAATAAGGACGGTGCGCGACCCCGCTTGCCAACACGTTTAAAGTCCGATCAACATGGGTTTCTTCCCGATTGGGGTCAACGTGGGTTACGTTTTGTGCCCCGTTAAATATCAGGTTAGGGAGCGTACAGAACAAGGGATAGTAGGATAATGTCAATCCATAGTGCAGGGAAAACTGGCACGCTACCTTTCCGAGTTGCGTGAATGAGCAACGATCTCCGCCTCTTACAATCCACCCCAGATAATGAAGAAGCTCCAAGATGGGATACCAGGCATCGTCAGGGAGCGAGGAGTCAGGGAGCGAGGAGTTATTCGTCGGAAAGTGATCGCCGTCCAATAAGCTGCGCATCTTTGCGCAGATAATCAAGGGGCCGGCCAGCATGCCGTCTAAATGAGCACTGATGATCTGAAATAGCCCTGGATCTCTCCTCCTATCGTGTGCTTCAGATAAACCCCAACCACGAACCGCCTTGTTCACCAAACGCGCAAATTCCGCGGCACCTGCACCGTCCAGTTTATCCTTGCTTCCCAAGTAGTCCTCTAAAGCCATGCCGGAATATAGGGATCGCCCCACATCCGTATACAGGTCAAACGCTTGTGAGGCTAAGTGACCTTTCACCGTGAGCTCGAACTGCATGCTGTCGGTGGCCGGCGGCCCCGTGCGCAATATCCAGCCCTGAAGGGCCAAACACCGAAGAGCGACGTGCAAATAGCCGGGGTTGCAGGGAAAGTTTTGGCGCAAATCACCCATGGATAGCCGCCGCTCCCGCACCAATACATTGAGCAACCCTTGCGTTTGTAAGGCAGCGATGGTAGCGCCCAGCACAATGCCATCGTGGTGCAGGAAAAGGGTGCGAAGCAGGACCGGAGCCAAACGTGAAATGTGGGGGAGAAGCGCATCGGCAGCGCTTCGTTCAGGGACGATGGGCATGCGGTTTTTGCAGGGAGCAAGCGTTTTTGGGTATGCTACCAATACTGCCTTTTCGGCGTCCACCCGCAGTGCTCAGGTCGCAGACCAGGCTAGGGGTCAAATGATCGCTTCCAAGGGAGATGCCTCTAGAGCCTCGCGCATACCGATTGTACCCGCGAATTTTAGCTGATAGCATGCAAGACTGCTTACGCTGGCCCGGCGTCGTGCACACTGCTGACGCTGTCAACGCGGCGTAACAAGGAGAATAACCCGTCTTCGCTTTCGTCATTCAGGGTGGAAGCGGGTACCCCACGGCGCAAATGATTTCGTATAAGAACACCTCGCCGCTGAGGATCATCATCACCCTAGCCGCCATCGCCAAAGCGGCGCTTATCCCCTCGCCCCTGGCCCATGCCGAACCACCGACCGAGTCGGGCATTGCGATCGGCGACTTCGCTTTGTTAGACCAGGACGGGCGATTTCATCGCCTATACCAAAACTCGGACGCCAGGTCCGTCGTGCTATTCGTGCACGGCATCGGATGCCCGATCGTCCGCAATAGCTTAGCGACCCTGAAGAACCTCCGCACGCGCTATACCCAGAAAGGGGTGAGATTTTTTCTCATAAACGCCAACCCGCAGGATGACAGAGCCGCGTTGAAACATGAGGCCACCCTATACGATATCGATTTCCCGATTCTAAAAGACCAGAGCCAGTTGGTTGCCGAGAGCCTAAGCATCAAGCGCACGGCAGAGGTCATTGTGATCGATACCCGGGACTGGACGATCCGCTACCGTGGCCCGATCGATGATCGCTTGCATTACGAGATCCAGAAAAAGACCGTTTCCCGCCGATACTTGCAGGACGCTTTGGACGCATTGCTGGATCACAGGCCGATCGCAAGCCCGCAGTTGCCGGTCGTGGGATGCTTGATTCACACCGGCGACACGCCTCAACAGCCGCCTTCCTTCGCACGCGAGATCGTTCCCCTGCTGCGCGAGAAATGCGTTATTTGTCATCGCCCTGACGGCGTCGGTCCCTGGTCCATGAATAGCCACCAGACGGTGCGCGGCTGGTCCGCCATGATGCGGGAAGTCGTGATGAACAAGCGCATGCCTCCGTGGCATGCGGACCCGTCTATCGGGGAGTTTTCTCCCGATCTCTCCTTGAGCGTAGCCGAACAAAAAGCCTTAATCCGTTGGATCGACGCCGGAGCACCACGGGGCGCGGATACCGATCCCTTATCCGTAACCCCCATCGCACCGGCAGGCAAGTGGCCTCTGGGCAC